>Ga0187870_1002222_pt1 | contig 16428 bp, 12 predicted proteins | sample June2016WEW_13_1_3_FD_132974 | JGI IMG/M metagenome (GOLD analysis project Ga0187870, IMG submission 132974) | Peatland microbial communities from SPRUCE experiment site at the Marcell Experimental Forest, Minnesota, USA - June2016WEW_13_150 | ecosystem: Environmental > Terrestrial > Soil >... | reverse complement strand
GTGAAGATGGTTTTCAACAAGGGCAAGCTGCGCAACACGGCCGAGTGCGAGAAGTGCCACAGACAGGAGCGCAAGCCCAGCGATTTCAAGGCCTGACGGCAGCCTTCCGAAAAAGCCCGCCCCAGGGGCTCACGCCTCAGGGTTGGGTTTTTTTTGTCCCCGCGCTGCTGAGCCCGGCGCCATTGCATCACCTGTCCGGATATCTCCGCTTTCAGCCTCCCCAAGAGTTCCGCGATCTCCTTTTTTCCGCGGGGTGCGGGGTAGAGGGTGAGCGGTTTTGCCCTGTAGGTCGCGCCCCGCAGGTGAAGGAGCACCCGCGCGATCGTGGCGATGGATTGTCCCCCATCCACGGCCACTGAAAGCACGGGCATCGGATAACGCTCGAGAATCACCCTGACGCCACCCGTAAAGAACTCCCGGACCCGGCCCGTCTTCGATCGGGTGCCCTCGGGAAAGATCATGGGACATATCCCGTCCCGCGAGAGCGCCCCGAGCTTCCTCAGCTCCTGCTGGCCCTGACCGAAGTCGCTGGAGCGCGACACGAGCGCGCTTTGACCGAACCGGAGCGACCGGGAGACGTACGGGATGCCCCGTCTGAGCTCCCTCTTCGCGACGAAGCGAACGGGGTGACGCGGAAAACAGACGGTCACCGCGGGGATGTCGGCGAGACTCTGGTGATTGGACACGATCATGAACACCCGCGGCAGCGGGCCGGCGTATCTGCGAAAATCCGTCCGCAATCCACCGAGGATTCCCGCCAGGAAGAAGAGCTTCCGCGCGAGTGCCCTCTGGCCGTCGGAGACCTGTTTCATGACTGCGGCTTCGCCCCGCAGGGCAGCGAGGAGCAGGGCGAAATCCCCGCGGAGGAAAAGCATGAGCGTGGAAAGCAGGAACAGCACCGATCCCATGTCTACCGGTGTCTCCGCGACGCGACCTTTCCCGCGATCTCCCTGACAAAACCCGGGTCCGTGCCGCAGCAGCCGCCTATCACATCGATGCCGGCGGAGACGAGCGCAGGAACGAACGAGGCATACTCTTCAGCGGTCAGCGGATAGGCGACCTTGCCGGCAACGAGCTGCGGGATGCCCGCATTCGCCTTCATCCAGAGGGGAAGCGAGGTCATCGCCCGGAGGAGGGGCGCAAGCGGGACGTAGTCCTCGATACCCGATCCGCAGTTGGCGCCGATCACCGCCGCGCCCGCTTCCTCGGCGCGCTTTACGCACAGCTCCGGCGGATTTCCCATCATCGTCCTGTAGCCCTTGGGCGTTCGATTGTACGTCATGCTCGCCACAACGGGCACCCGTGCCGTCTGGGCAGCCGCGCGCACGGCAACGGCCATCTCTTCCACGTCCGTCATGGACTCGACGACGATCCAGTCCACGCCGGCTTCGGCGAGCGCGCGGGCCTGCTCGGCAAAGACGTCGTAGAGCTCCTCGGGGGTGACCTCCCCCAGGGACAGAAAACGGGCACTCGGTCCCACGTCTCCCGCGACGATCGCCCTGCCCGCGGTGACCTCGCGCGCAATCGATGCGGCGGAGACGTTGATTTCCTTCACGCGGTCTGAAAGACCGTGAGGCTCGAGCCTGAACCTGTTTGCTCCGAAGGTGTTCGTGAGCACGATGTCGGCCCCGGCCTCCAGGTATTCCCGGGTGATCTCGCGTACGATCTCGGGATGCGTGAGGTTCCACTCATCGGGCGGGGATCCCTGCATGAGCCCGCGCTTGAAGAACTCGGTGCCCCATGCCCCGTCCGCGACAAGAATCGACCCTTTCTTCCATTGCGTGCCGCGTATTTCCATGGTAATGCCCAGTGTACCGATTCCCCGCGCTTGTGAAAAGCATGGGATTGCTTTAGGCTCTGCCGACCATGGGCACATTCCTGCTCGCGTTCGCCGTCGTGAGCGCCCTCATCCTCGCCATCCACGTCGCGCTGTCCGCGGGAATCATTGCCAACATGGCGGCAGAGAAAGTCGCGCACGGGGACCGCGGGCTTATGGCCGGGACCCGTGCCGAAGTGATCGTCGCGGTCCGCGACGAGGCGGCAACCCTGCCCCTGCTCCTCGAATCTCTGTGTGCGCAGACCCGGGGGGATGTCCTGTTCCTGATCGTCGACGACCGCTCGGGTGACGGCACCGGTGCACTGCTGGACGAGTTCTGCTCGACGGTCGGAGACCGTGCCCGGGTGATCCACAACATGCGGGCACCGGCCGGTCTCACCGGCAAGCAGGCGGCCCTCGATCTCGCGTTCGGCCGGGCGAAGGGCGACGTGCTTCTCTTCACGGACGGCGACTGCGTCGTTCCCCCGACGTGGGCGGACGAGATGCTCGCTCACTTCCGCGACCCCTGCGTCGGAGTGGTGCTGGGCCGCATCGAGCTGCCGGAGTCTGCGGGGTTTCTCCGGCGATTCCAGGCCTTCGAGCAGCCGCTCCTCAACCAGTACAACTTCGGGTCAGTCGGCATCGGCATGCCGACGGGGTGCTTCGGGAACAACATGGCGATACGGGCACGGGCCGTGAAGGAGGTCGGCGGGTTTCACGCCCTGGGCTACTCGGTGACGGAGGACGCGATGCTCCTCGATGCGGTGTGCCGCAGGGGAGGCTGGAAGGTCCGGACCTGCACCTCGGACCGTGGAGCGGCGGCCACGAGGGCACAGGTGTCGTGGAAGGCTTACATCGACCAGCACACGAGATGGAACGCCGGGGCCCTTTTCTCGCCTGGCCTCGTCACCCGGGTGTCCTTCATCTTCGTCGTGCTCTTCTACCTCGTGGGGAGCCTCGTCGTGCTGCCCCTCGGTTTCCTCGACTGGCGTGTCCCGGTCCTGTCCATGAACTCATTTCTCAGCATCGGTCTGCTCGCGGTTCTCGGGGGCCTGTACCCGGGAAAGCACCGCGCCCGATACTACCTTCGGTTCCTTCCCTACCTTTTTTTCTTCGGTGTCTTCTATTCATACATCACCGTGAGAGCCCTCGTGCGTCGTCCGTTCGACTGGAAGGGCACCACCCTCCGTCCCTGAAAGCGACTCCGCGGCTTCGGCGGCAACAAGCTTCACGAAATCCTGCGGGCTGAGAACGGGGATCCCGGCACTCTCCCTCAGCCAGCTCTCCTGCACGTATCCCCACGAGGCCAGGTAGACACGGATGCGCGGGTTCGTGTTGCCCAGGATGGCGTCGATCTGGTCCTCGACGAAGATCGCTTCCCCGCATCCGAGGATCTCCCTCAGCCTCTCCACGGTCGAGAGCTTCGGCTCCCCCTGGCTGTACAGCAGGTGCGCCGTGGGCACGGTGATCCCGTTCGCCGCAAGGGTTTCACCGACAAATTGCGGCTTCTTGGTGGAGAGGATGTACAGGGGCACGGCGGGGGAGAGCCCGGAGAGCGCCTCAGACACGTGCGGGTAAATCCTGTTCAAGGACAGCCAGGCGCGGCGGTCCTTCTCCAGCAGATCGGTTCGCGCCTGGTAGAAAAGCTCCTTGAAGCGGTCCCGTGACGGGGTGCCGGGGCGCTCCCAGGCGCGATCGAACTCGGGCTGGCTCAGCACGGAGCTTCCCCCCGCGATGAGCCGCTGGATCAGGACGAAATCCTCGCCCGATCGAACGAAGGGACGCATCGCGCGGAACGCCGTGCGCGCCGCGGCCGGCGCCTCGCCGCCCGGCTGCCGGCGATACAGGGCGTGATACGCGGTCCATGAGGAGACGAAGCATTCCTCCGCGGAATCGCAGATGACCCCGTCGAAATCCAGTACCAGGAGTCGCATGGGTGAACTATACCTTGCCGCCTCGTTCATGTATAACTGCCGTCGTGCCGGACTTCCATTTCAAGGAGTTCATGTCGCGCTTCGATGCCAGCGGCTCGCTCGCGTGCGCCTGCGGGAAAACGCACAGGCTGAGGACGGGCACCGTGCTCGTCTCCCGAGGCGCCCTGGAGCAATCGGCAGAGGTTCTCCTTCGCAGCCGCGGGAGCCGCCTCTGGGTGCTGAGTGATGAGAACACGGAGGCCGCGGCCGGATCGCGCTGGAAGTCCGCGGCAGGAAAGACCCGGATCGCGGAACGCGTGCTCGCCGGGCGGCCGAAGCCTCACCCGACAATGGCGCTGGTCGACCGGCTCGCCTTCGAGGTGAAGGCGGCGTCGCCTGACCTCCTGGTGTCCGTGGGCAGCGGGGTCATCAGCGACCTGGTGAAGCGGCTCTCCCTGGACCTCGGCATTCCGAACTGGTGCGTGGCCACGGCGCCGTCAGTCGACGCCTACAGCTCCGGGACCTCGGCGATCAACGTGGACGGCTTCCACGGCTCGGTGGCCGCCCGCGCATCGGAGGTCATCGTCTGCGATCTGGAGGTCATGGAGAAGGCACCGAGGGAAATGCACCTGGCGGGGCTGGGCGATCTCCTGGCGAAGTTCCTCGTTTTCCTGGACTGGAATCTCTCCCGGATCATCACCGGGGAAAGCTACTGCGACCTCATTTCCGACGTCGCCCTGCAATCGGCGCGAAGCGCCCTCTCGGCCGCGCGGCGCCTGGGCCGCGATCCTGGCGAGGCCGCCCGGACTCTCACCGATGCGGCGCTCTCCTCGGGCTTCGCAATGCAGGCGCTGGGAGGCTCGCGGTCTGCTGCGACCACTGAACACACGATGGCGCACTTCTGGGAATCGGCGCACGCAGCGCAGAACCGGCGCTGGGATCTGCACGGGATCCTGACCGGTGTGGCCGGGCGGATGATGCTGTCCTGCTACCGGGCGCTCTATTCGCGCATGGCGGGCTTCTCCCTCGACGAGATGGCGCGCCTGCGGCAATTCGACGCCGAGCCGCCGTGGCGCGGCGCAGTGGAAGAAGGGCTCGCGCCCTTCATGATGAAGGTGAACGAGGAGATGGCCGGCCGCACGTTCGACCGGGGGGAGCTGGCCCGTCGGCTGGAAGCGTTCCGCAACGGGCAGTCCCAGATCGCCCTGCTGGCCGCGGGGATGCTGGATGAGCTTGCCTCCGCGGTCGAGACACTCGCGAACATCGGTTTCCCCTTCTCACTCAAAGAGGTCGGTCTGCCGCCTCGGGAAGTCCTGCTGCCTTTCCGCAACATCCGGCTGCTGAGGAGACGCTATTCGACCTTTGACCTCGCCTACGATCTCGGGCTCGACAATGAACTGCGCGTGGCGGGGGAACGATACGTTGCGGCCGAAGCGGGCCGCGAGGAAGTGGAATACTAGATGGAGAAGTCCTGGCCTGCCTCGAGCTTGGCAAACATCTTCCTGCCGCTTTTGGCCAGGATGTCCCTGAGCGTGACATTCGTCAGGTAGTCTTCCATCGTCTTCTGCAGGCCCGTCCAGATGTCGTGAGCGGCGCACGGCTCCGCACGGTCGCACAAGGTCTTGCGTCTCAGCGTGCACGGGGTCAGGCCGCGCGCCTCTCCGACGGCCACCAGGATATCCTGCACCGAGATTTCCCCCGGCGTGCGGTTCAGCACGAACCCGCCGCCCGGGCCCCGGATAGACCTGATCAGGCCGGCCTTTTTCAGCTTGAAGAAGATCTGCTCGAGGAACTCCGAGGAGACGTTCTCCTGCGTGGCGATCGATCCGATCGACACCGGGCGACTGTGATTCGCGCTGGCAAGGTTGATGACTGCCCGCAGCCCGTACCTGCCTTTTGTTGTGATTCTCATCCCGGTGAAGCTCCGTTATGCATATATTATTGCCAATAGAAGATATTATCAACTAGGAGAATGGAATTCCTGAGAATATGGTGAAAATAGAAGGTCGGCGCCGACTGGGATTCCTGATCATCATTGTCGCTGTATTCTGGTTCGTGGCCGTCCGGGCGCCCGCCCAGGCAGTCAAGGTCGGCCCGGTAGAGGCTCGGCTGGTTGCCGAGGACGTCTCGATACAGCCGGGAAGGCCGTTCACCGTTGCCCTCCTCCTGTCAATGGAGCCTGACTGGCACGTGTACTGGAAGAACCCCGGGGATTCCGGTCTTCCTACCACTCTGGACTGGGACCTGCCCCCGGGCTTCACCGCGGGTCCAACGCGATGGCCGGTTCCCGAGAGGTTCGTGTCAGAGGGGCTCGTCACGTATGGCTACTCCGGGAGGGTCGTGCTGATGGCCGAGATCACGCCGCCCGCGCGGCTGCAGACCGGTACGTCACTGAAACTCCGGGTCCGGGCAGGCTGGCTCGCCTGCCGGGTGGAGTGCACGCCGGGGAAAGCGACGCTGGAGGTCGCTCTGGCCGTGAAGGCCGGCGCCCCCGTGGCCGATGCGCCGTGGGCACGCATCATCGCGGAAACGAGGTCCCGGCTCCCCTTGCGGGGAGAAACCGGGACATTCTCCGCGACCGCTGGTTCCCGGCAGGTCACGCTCCATTGGACCGGCGCCTCCCTTCCGAAGGAGGCCCACGCCCTGTTCTATCCCGACGCCGCCGGCCAGGTCAGGCTTACCTCGTCCCAGGAAGTGACAGATGATGGTTCTACTCTGCGGCTGCACATGGAGCGCGAGAAGGGTGCAGCCCCGTTGCAGAGACTCACGGGGATCCTCGTCACGGCGGGTCCCCGCGGGAACCAGGCATTCGAGGTCGATGTTCCCGTCGTGCAGGCCCCCGCAGAGGCTCGGGGATTCATCGCGGCCCTGCTGCTGGCCTTTGTCGGCGGCCTGATCCTCAACCTGATGCCGTGCGTGCTTCCGGTGATCTCGCTCAAGGTGCTTTCCTTCAAGGCGAGTGCCCGGCACGGCCTGCTGTTCGCCCTCGGAGTGCTCGTCTCGTTCTGGATCATCGCCGGCGTGCTGGTCGGACTTCGCTCTGGCGGGCGTCTTCTGGGCTGGGGGTTTCAGTTCCAGGATCCCGCGGTTGTCATGGTCACCGGGATCCTTTTCTTCCTCATCGGGCTCAACCTCTTCGGGGTGTTCGAGGTCGGCACTTTCCTCACGCGTCTGGGTGGAGTGAGCCGCGGAAAAGGGAATGGGGCTGCTTCCTTTCTCAGCGGGATGTTCGCGACAGCCGTCGCGACCCCCTGCACGGCGCCGTTCATGGGCGCGGCGCTGGGTTATGCGCTGACGCACTCCCTCGAGGCGTCATTCGGGGTGTTCTCCGCCCTTGCTCTCGGGATGGCCGCACCCTACCTCGTGCTGTCCGTGGTCCCCGGCCTGGTCTCCCGGCTTCCCAAGCCGGGACCATGGATGGAAACCTTCCGCCAGGTCATGGCCTTTCCGATGATGGCCGCGGCCGTCTGGATGGTCTCCGTCCTCGCGGCATTGGCCGGGGCGTCGGCGGTGATCCTGCTCCTCGGCGCGATGCTCGCCGCAGGGATGGGCGCATGGGTCTGGGGACGCTGGGGCGCGATTCACCGCCCGGGCGCGGTGCGCGCAGCCGCCGGCTCGATCGCCATACTGCTCGCCGTCGGCGGCACTGCGGCTGCGGCGGGCCTGCTGCCCGCGGCATCGTCGGTCCCCGTGGAGGCAGCGCGAGTCGGTTCTGCCGCCCGGTCATGGGAGCCGTGGAGCCCGGAACGGGTCGACGAGCTGCGGCAGCGCGGCACACCCGTGTTCCTTGATTTCACCGCAAAGTGGTGCCTGAGCTGCCAGGTGAATGAAAAGGTCGCGCTGGACAACCCTGCTGTCCGGAAGCGTTTCGAGCAGGCAGGCATAGTGACCCTTCGTGCGGATTGGACGGACAGCAACGATGCCATTGCACGCGCGCTCGCCGGGTTTGGACGGGCCAGCGTGCCTCTGTACGTGTTCTATCCGCGCGGCGGGAAGGATGCGGTGATCCTGCCGGAACTCCTCACGCCGGGAACCGTGGTTGCGGCCATCCAGGACCGCCAGTAAGGCCGCCTCGTTCGGCCGCGGCCGGCCGCCGCGGCTTGGTTGACCCCCGCGCGGAGCAAACACTATAATCGTTCAACACTTTTTTTTCAGGAGGCTCACCCCGTGGGTGTGCGTGTGCGATACCCGCCGTCTCCGACGGGCTTCCAGCACATCGGGAGCGTGCGCACCGCGCTCTACAACTACCTCTATTCCCGGCGCCAGGGCGGAACATTCGTGCTCCGCATCGAGGACACCGACCGCAAGAGGTTTGTCCCGGAGGCCCTGCAGGACATCTACGACACCTTCGCGTGGCTCGGCTTCCATTGGGACGAGGGCCCGGACGTGGGCGGCCCGCGGGGTCCCTACTTACAATCGGAACGGCTTGGCGCCTACAAGGACTTCGCGGATGAGCTCCTGGCCACAGGACATGCGTATCGATGCTTCTGCTCCGCGGAGCGGCTGGAGAGCCTGCGCCAGGAGCAGGAAAGCGCGGGGGGCGCGGATCCATCGATACAGGGCTACGACCGCCACTGCCGCTCGCTGCCGGAATCCGAACGTCATGCGCTGCAGAGCGCGGGCACGCCGTCGGTCATCCGCCTGGCGATCCCCCTGGAAGGATCGACGAGCTTCTCCGACATGCTCCTGGGGGAGATCACGGTGGAGAACAAGGCGATCAGCCCGGATCCCGTTCTCATCAAGAGCGATGGGTTTCCCACGTATCACATGGCGAGCGTGGTGGACGATCACCTGATGGAGATCAGCCATATCATGCGCGGCCAGGAGTGGCTGCCCTCCGTTCCGATGCACGTGATCCTGTACGAGGCGCTGGGATGGACGCCGCCCGCGTACTGCCACCTGCCCATGGTCATGGGCAGGGACGGGCACAAGCTGTCCAAGCGCCTCGGATCGACGAGCGTGCGCGATTTTCGCGCACAGGGGTACCTGCCGGACGCGCTGCTGAACTGCATCGCCATGGTCGGCTGGTCGTACGACGGCTCCCGCGAGCTTTTCACCCTGAAAGAGCTGGAGGAGCTCTTCGATATCGAGAAACTGAACAAGTCACCGGGAGTCTTCGACTACCAGAAGCTCGAGTGGTTCAACGGCATGTATATCAGGGCGAAGAGCAGGCAGGAGCTGGCGGACCTCATCGCTCCGTTCATGAAAGGGGCCGGGCTGCCCGGCGATGACCGGACGATGCTGGTGGGCATCGTGGGGCTGGTGCAGGAGAGGGTGAAGGTTCTCTCCGAGGTTCCCGGCATGGTGCGGTTCATCTTCGAGGAGCCGCCCGCGCCTGCGCCGGAGGACCTCCTGCCGAAGAAGGCGGATCCGGCCAGAACCGTCGATGCACTGAAACGGCTGGACGCACTGCTGCCCGAGCTGGACGGGGCACCCGTTGCGGCGGAAGCGCGCCTGCGCGCCCTGGCGGAGGAGCTCGGCATGAAGCTGGGGGACCTCCTGATGCCCCTGAGGGTCGCCGTCACCGGCTCGAAAGTCTCCCCGCCCCTGGTGGAGAGCATCCGGGTCATGGGTGTGGAGGAAGCGCGCAGGCGCGCGGCCCGGGCGATCGCGATACTGGAAAAGAGCACCCTAGGCAGGGAGGGCGAGGTCGGCTGAGGCCAGGGACGGCGTACCCGCCGAACGGGTATTCCCGTATGGCCGAAAGGCCGCCCCAAGGAGTTGAGAAATGTCAGAAACCGAGAGTATCCAGCCTGCAGCGCCGACCATGGACATGCTGGTCTCCCTGTGCAAGCGCCGGGGGTTCATCTTTCCTTCCAGCGAGATCTACGGCGGCCTCGCATCCGCCTGGGACTACGGCCCCATGGGCGTGGAGCTGAAGAAGCGCATCCAGGAGTTCTGGTGGAGGCAGATGACCCAGCTGAACTCCAACATCGTGGGCCTGGACGCGGCGATCATGATGCACCCGCGTGTCTGGGAAGCCTCCGGTCACGTGGAGAACTTCACCGATCCCCTGATCGACTGCAAGAAGTGCAAGCAGCGCTTCCGCGCCGACCAGATCCCTGAGGAGAACCTCAAGTCGCACACGTGCCCCGAGTGCGGCGGCGAGCTCACCGACGCGCGCAAGTTCAACCTCATGTTCACCACGCACATGGGCCCGGTGGAGGACGCGGGCGGACTGATCTACCTGCGTCCCGAGACGGCCCAGGGAATCTACGTGAACTTCAAGAACGTCCTTCAGACGGGGAGGGTGAAGGTCCCCTTTGGCATTGCCCAGGTCGGCAAGGCATTCCGCAACGAGATCACCACCAAGAACTTCATTTTCCGCACCTGCGAGTTCGAGCAGATGGAGATGCAGTTCTTCGTGCATCCCTCCGAGGACATGAAGTGGTTCGAGTACTGGAAGGAGAGGCGGTTCCAGTACTACCTGGACCTGGGCGTCCGGAAGAGCAAGCTGCGCTTCCACCAGCACGGCCCGGACGAGCTCGCCCACTACGCGAAGCTCGCCTTCGACATCCAGTACGAGTTCCCCTTCGGATGGAAGGAGCTGGAAGGAATCCACAACAGGACCGACTACGACCTGAAGCGCCACACCGAGTTCTCGGGCAAGGATCTCACCTACCTCGACGAGGTGAGCCACGAGCGGTACATCCCCTACATCATCGAGACTTCCGCGGGCCTCACGCGCACCGTCCTTGTCATCCTCTCGGATGCCTATGACGAGGATGTGGTGGAAGGTGAGAAGAGGGTCGTGCTGCGCTTCCACCCGCGCCTGGCGCCGATCACCGTCGGGATCTTCCCGCTGGTGAAGAAGGACGGGCTTGCGGAGATGGCCCGGAAGCTCGACGACGAGCTGTGCGAGGACTTCCGCACCTTCTACGACGAGAGCGGGGCCATCGGCAGGCGGTATCGCCGGCAGGACGAGGTGGGGACGCCCTTCTGCGTGACGCTGGACTACCAGACGAAGGAAGACCAGACCGTCACGATCCGCTTCCGGGACTCGATGAAGCAGGAGCGCGTGAAGATGGCGGAAATCAGTGGCACGCTGAAAAAGGCGATCAGGGACTACAGACGGGTAGGCGAGTGAGCTCGGTTTTCGACGCGCTGAAGGAGCGCGGCTTCGTCAGCCAATGCTCCAACGAAGAGGGACTGAGGAAACTGCTGGACACGCGGCCGGTCACCTTCTATATCGGGTTCGACGCCACCGCCCCGAGCCTCCACGTGGGGCATCTCCAGCAGCTGATGTGCATGGCGTTCCTCCAGCGCGCCGGACACCGACCGATCGCCCTGATGGGCGGCGGGACCACCCGCATCGGCGATCCCTCCGGCAAGACGGAGATGCGCAGGATCCTTCCCGTGGAGACCATTGCCGCGAACGTGGACGCAATCAAGGCCCAGGCCTCCCATTTCCTGGACTTTTCCCCGGGCAAGGCCCTGCTCCTGGACAACGCGGAGTGGCTCGCGCCGCTGAACTACATCGAGTTCCTCCGGGACATCGGGAAGCATTTCTCGGTCAACCGGATGCTCTCCTTCGAAACGTACAAGATGAGGCTGGAGACGGGACTTTCCTTCATCGAGTTCAACTACCAGATACTCCAGTCCTACGACTACCTCGTGCTGAACCGCCGGCATGGCTGCCTGCTGCAGATGGGCGGCGACGACCAGTGGGGCAACATCGTGGCCGGCATGGACCTCATCCGCCGGATCGAGGGCGTCGAAGCATTTGCCCTCACCTCACCGCTTGTCACCCGTTCGGACGGGAAGAAGATGGGCAAGACCGAGCAGGGCGCCCTTTTTCTCGATCCCGCGATGACCCGCCCATACGAGTTCTACCAGTACTGGGTGAATGTCCCGGACGCCGACGTGAGGCAGTTCCTCATGCGCTTCACCTTCCTGGAGGTCGCCGAGATCGACGAGCTGTGCGCAGCGAAGGATCAGCGGATCAACGACGCCAAGCGCCGCCTCGCCCTCGAGATCACGACGCTCGTTCACGGGAAGTCCGCTGCCCGGGAGGCCGCGGAGGGTTCACGCGCTGCTTTCTCCGCCGCCGGTGAAGGCGCGGCCGCGGGCCCGGGGGACCTCTCCGGCGTCCCCTCCGTCGAGGTTGCCCGTTCCGAGCTCGTGAAGGGCGTCGGCGTCGTCGACCTGTTCGTCCGTTCCACCCTGTGTGCAACAAAGAGCGACGCGCGGCGGCTGGTGAGACAGGGCGGGGCGTACGTGGGCAGGAAGAATGTCACCGACATCGAGACGCTGATCACCGAGGCCGATGCGGAGAACGGCGTCATTCTTCTCAGGGCTGGAAAGAAGAGGTACTTCCGTATTATCGTGGCCTGAGGGCATGAAAAAGCTCAGGGACACGAACCTCGGCAGGTACGTGATTGCCATTTCTGCAACGGTGCATCCCGTGCGCGCGATCTTCGAGATCTGCGGCACGGTCCTGCTCGCCATCCCCTTTCTCGCCGCCTTCGCGATGACGCGTTCCGCGCCCCTGTATCTCTACCTCCTGTACCCCCTGCTTTTCCTGGTTTCTCATTTCGTCTGGTTCCGCCTGCCCTCCGTGGAGAGGAGGCTTCGCTGGATCCTCTTCTGGTCCACCCTGACACTCGTGCTTGCGCTGGGTGCAGGTTTCATGTACTGGAGCTATCGTGAAGCCCACGCGCACGGGGGCGCCTTCCCGGCAGAGGGCATCTTCGCAATCCCGCACTGGGTTGCCCCGAACATCGACGCGGATTTCCCCACGGCAGCCGTGTACTTCCTCGTCCCTTCCGGTGCAGGTGCCGCCCTGTACTGCCTTGTGCTCTCGCTGTTCCTGAGGATCTACAAGAAGTACCGCGCGGAAGAGCACCGCCGCAGGTCCCCCCCGGACGGAAAAGGAGCGTGACGTCCCGGATCCTGTACGATGCCCTCCTCTTCCTGCACCTCGGCGGAGCGGCTGCCGCCCTCCTGTTCTTCCTGCGCGCAAGGACAGGTGCCCTGACGGGAGTCCTGCTCATCCGTCTTCCCGAAATCCTTTTCTCGGTGACGAGTGTCTTCTTTCTCTTCACGTTCATCTACGCGACGAACGCGAACATGGACTACGTCCAGCGGTTCATCTCGTCGCACGGGAATCACCTACTTGCCCCCGACAGCGCGCAGGAGAGGCGCGAGGCGTATGTGCAATTCCTGCCCCTCCTCTCATTCGATGCCCTCTGGTACCTCGCCGTGCGGGCGCGGCGGCCGGGAAAGGAACGATGGGCTTCAGTCTGGGCGCTCCCGCTCTCCATCGGCTCCGGCATTCTCTCCGCCCTGGCGTTTCCCTCCTTTCTCCGCACTGACGGTCTGCCCGTCCTGGGGTGGTTCTGCCTGGTCCCGTTGATGGTGTGTCTTGCGGAAGTGCCGGTGGGCCGCGGCGTGTTCTACGGGACGCTCGCGGGCGTGCTTCAGACCATGGTATCCAACTACTGGCTGGGCACGTTCAACCTGCTCACCCTGCAGTTCGTGAGCGTGGTCACTGCACTGGAGTACGTCCCCTTCATGCTGATATCCCTCGTGATCCTCCGGCGGAGCGGCCGGTTGAGCTTCCTCGTGTTCCCTGCCGCGTGGACGATGTTCGACTGGCTGCGATCGATGGGTTTTCTCGGCTATCCCTGGGGGATGCTCGGGGCATCACAGTACGCTTTGATTCCGATCATCCAGGTTGCCTCGCTGACCGGCGTGTGGGGAGTCACGTTCCTGGTGACCCTGTCCAACTCGGTGCTCGCGGTGTACGCGCGCGCGGCGATGACACGGGTGCGGGCCGGACCGGGCCCGGGGATCTTGCTGGCCGCAGCGATTGTCGGCTGCCTTGCCTGGGCGGGAGTCGGCGCCTTGTCAGATGCCTCCGCCGCCCGCGCGCGAGAACCCCGCGGGCGGACCGTGCGGCTGGCGCTCGTCCAGCAGAACGATGACCCGCGGAAGGACGACTACCGCGCAGTGTTCGACACGCTGCGCCGGCTCACTGACAGCGCGCTCGGACAGCACCCCGACATGATCGTGTGGTCGGAGACCGCTTTCGTCCCGAACATCCGGCGCTGGGGCCGCGAGGATCCGAAGGAGTTTCCCCTGGCCGCCCTGGTGAAGGATTTTCTCGCCTACCAGAGAGGAATCGGCACCTGGCTTCTCACCGGCAATGACGACTACAGCCTCGTGACCCGCGACGGGGTCCAGGAGAGGCTCGACTACAACGGGTCGGTTCTTTTTTCCCCGGAAGGAGAAAGGATCGAGACGTATCACAAGATTCACCTCGTTCCCTTCACGGAGTATTTCCCGTTCAAGAAGCAGCTCCCCGGGATCTACGCGCTCCTCCAGAGTTTCGACGCGTACCTGTGGGAACCGGGAGACCGGCGGGTCGTCTTTCAGCACCCGAAGTTTTCCTTCTCCACGCCGATCTGTTTCGAGGACGCCTTCCCGGACGACGTGCGAAGATTTGTCACGGCAGGCGCGGAAGTGATCCTCAACATCTCCAATGACTACTGGTCCCTCACAGAGGCGGAAGGCATGCAGCACGCGGCGAATGCGATCTTTCGGGCGGTGGAAAACGGCAGGCCGCTCGCCCGCGCCTCCGCCTCAGGTCTCACCTGCCTTGTCGACCCGCACGGCAGGCTCCGTGCGCGAACCCCTTTCTACCAGGAGAACTTCCGGATCGTGGACGTCCCACTCTCCTCGTCGAGAGCGACACTCTACACGCGATGGGGGGACTGGTTTCCCGCCGCGCTCGGTGCGTTCCTCGTGGTTCTGCTGATCGGAGGCATGCGACGCCGAAGATCGCGCTGAAGAAACGATTGGGGACGCTCTACGAGCAGCTCCTCCATGCGTACGGCCGGCGCGGCTGGTGGCCCATCCCGGGAAGCGCGGGCCGGCACGGGTTCGATTCGCTGGGGTACCATTCGGACGACTTCGATCAGCCCGGTTCTCCTGCCGGCAGGTTCGAGGTGATCATGGGCGCCGTTCTCACGCAGAACACGGCGTGGACGAACGCTGCCGCGGCTCTCGCCCGGCTCCGGGAGGCCGGCGTGCGCGTACCGGCCGATGTCATGGTTTTGTCACACAGGCGCCTGGCGGGACTCGTCCGGAGCTCGGGATACTTCAACCAGAAGGCGAAAAAGCTGAAGGCGATTGCCGTGCTGTTCTCGCGCCCGGGCGCTCTCACTCCCGCTGGTGCGCCCTCCCGCGAAGCTCTCCTCTCCCACTGGGGGATCGGGCCCGAAACTGCGGATTCGATCCTCCTGTACGCGTTTCATCTGCCGGTGTTCGTCGTCGATGCCTACACGCGAAGAATCCTTTCCCGTATCGGGTTGATCGGGAGCGGCGCAGCCTACGAGCACATCCAGGCCATGTTCCATGACTCGCTGGAGCGAAACACGGCTCTCTACAACGAGTATCATGCCCTCATCGTCCATCATGCGAAGCAGCATTGCCGGGTCCGGCCGGAGTGCACCACGTGCCCGGTGAAGCCCTGCCGCCATCGAGATCGAGGAGGGGACCCGGCCCGGCCCGCCGGAGCTCCGCGATCTTGAAGCGCCGGAGATTTTCGGCCACACTGGGCCCTCATGGCACACACCGGCGCGCCCGAAATCGTCGTCTGCGGGCACCTCTGCCTGGACATCATCCCGGGCTTTCCGGCCCTCGAGGGCGCCCACGACTGGTTCCGTCCGGGACGGCTTTCTCTCGTTGGTGCGCCGGTCATCTCCACCGGCGGTGCGGTCTCCAACGTGGGGCTTTCCCTCCATCGCCTCGGGCTGCCGGTCCGGCTCGTGGCGAAAATCGGCAACGATCCGCTCGGCCGGCTGATCGTCGAAAGGGTCAGGGCGATGGGGGAGAATCTCGCTCGCGGGCTGACCCGCGCGGAGGGGGAGGTCACCTCGTACTCGGTCGTGCTCAACCCGCCCGGGATCGATCGGATCTTTCTGCACTGCCCCGGTGCGAACGACACGTTCACCGACGCCGATGTCTCCGACGAGGTCATCGAAGGCGCCTCGATTTTTCATTTCGGCTATCCGCCGCTCATGAAGCAGATCTGGTCCGATGGCGGCCTGCGGCTGGAGAGGCTCCTCGCCCGCGCGAAGGCACAGGGCGCCCTGACCTCGCTCGACATGAGCCTGCCCGATCCTTCGAGCCCTTCCGGCATGATCGACTGGGCCGCACTTCTCTCCCGTGTGCTCCCGCGAGTCGATGTGTTCGTGCCGAGCGTCGAGGAGCTTCTCTTCATGCTGGACAGGCCCGGTTTCACCCGCCTCACCGGCGCAGGCGGCGGGGAGGAGATCATCCGAAAGGTCACATTCGCAGATCTGGCCCGGCTCGCCGCGCGGGCCCACGATGCGGGCGTGTCGGCTGTGCTGATCAAGCTCGGCGACAGGGGCGCCTACCTTCACACGAGCTCGCGCGGTCTGGCGGGGGCTGCCGGGTGGGCCAGCCGTGAGCTGTACACGCCGGTGTTCTCCGTGCCGAAGATCGCGGGAACCGTGGGGTCCGGCGATGCGACAATTGCCGGTTTCCTCGCGTCGGTGGTCAGGGGCCTGGGCGCGGAGGAGGCGCTGACCCTCGCGGTCGCCGTCGGTGGTTGCTGCGTCGAAGCTCCCGACGCGACCTCCGGCATCCGCACTTGGGAAGAGACCCGCGGCCGGGTCAAGGCAGGCTGGGCTCGTCGTTCCGTGGAGATCAGGGAACCGGGCTGGCGCCCGG
>Ga0187870_1002195_pt1 | contig 16533 bp, 11 predicted proteins | sample June2016WEW_13_1_3_FD_132974 | JGI IMG/M metagenome (GOLD analysis project Ga0187870, IMG submission 132974) | Peatland microbial communities from SPRUCE experiment site at the Marcell Experimental Forest, Minnesota, USA - June2016WEW_13_150 | ecosystem: Environmental > Terrestrial > Soil >... | reverse complement strand
TGTGGAGATATGTAACGTGGGAAAGTGGCCTGCTCCCGTTTGCCGTCGGAATGCTCGACCACACAAGGCTGGCCGGCGCACTCGCGGATCGGATGCAGCACACAAAAACCGACGCGGTTCCTCAAGAAAGTTGAGCGTGCTTCGCCATCCATGGTAAATGTGATCGTGCCGTCGGCCGCGCCAATGATCGTTCCCTTCCAGAAGAAATCGATATCTCCCTGCTGGTTCTCGGCGTCGTAGGAGATCCGGAAGGAGTCTCGCCCCATCTCCTTCTTGAGATTGGAAAGGCGTGGCAGCACCGTGCCCCAATTCCGGTCGCGGATGGCGACGTAAACGCGGCGCAGGATTTCACGCTCACCGAGCCGGATGTATCGCAAGTCACCTGCCTCATAGACCAGCGAGAGAGGACCAGCGCGCAGGGGAATCTGCTCCGGCAGCGGCGCATCGACACCGTAGTAGAGAACTCGTCTCGGCAAATGCACTTCTTCCTCCTTCCCCCACCGCGGAGGCAGCCAGCCTCCTCCGCCGATAATGGGTAAGCCGCCCAGCGCCCGGATGAATCCCCGGCGCGAAAAAGCTCCGCCCGGCCATTTCAGCATCCTCTTCGCCCCGCTGGTCATGGCATTATCCCTTTCCGCCGGGGTGTATTGGCGCGCCGACTCCTACCCCATCCTCAGTGCCCCGTGGCTCTCACCAGGGGAAGGAATTGACTTTGCCCCCCATCGACGGTGATGACTTGGCCGGTGACGTGCCTTGCTTCCTCGGACGCCAAATAGGCCACCAAGTAAGCGTGGTCTTCCGGCGCTGCCATGCGCCCGGCAGGAATCAGTTCCACCATGGCTTCCAGATTCAATCCGCGTTCCTTGGCTCCCTGCTCGAGCATCTCGGTGCGCGTCATGCCCGGGCACAGGCAGTTGACAGTGATGCCCTGCGGCGCCATCTCCACGGCCAGACAACGCGAGAAATGCACCACCGCGGCTTTGGCGGAGCTGTAACTGATCTGATTCGTGCGGACAATGACGCCTGCGATGGATGAAATGTTGACGATGCGGCCGGCGCGCCGCGGGATCATGCGGCGAATAGCTGCCTGCGAACAAAGAAATACCCCTTTGGCATCCACCGCGAAGGCCTTATCCCAGGTGTCTTCGCTCGTCTCTGCTGTCGGCCCCGAGAAGTAAATGCCGGCGTTGTTCACCAGCAGCCACAGCGGGCCGAGTTCGGCCTCGACACGGACGACCATCGCCTCGACGTCCGTCTTCTGGGTGACATCCGCGGCCAAGGCAAGAGCACGGACGCCTTCCCGGCCCAGTTCCTGCACCGTGCTGTCCGCCGCAGCCTGATCAATGTCGTTAACCCCCACAGCCATACCGTGGCTGGCCAGAACGCGCACAATGGTCTTTCCGATCCCGCGACCCGCTCCGGTGACCAATGCGACTTTCCCTTCGAGTCCCATGGGCGCTCCTTTCGTTCGCCGCCCCGCAAATCGCCTTCTTAGGCATGGAGGTCGAGCATCTATGCGTGACGATCTTTGTCCTCAACCAAGGCGATGAAGCCGCCGCGTGCACTCCCTTCAGTTCTTTCCAACCTGCGCGCGGGGAGTGCGGCCGGAAGTCTCCTCGAACATTGCAGATCAAAGGTCGCCCATGATGTTCCTAAACCGGCCATGGACCCGAGCCCCGCCCTGATCTTTTCTCCGGGCACGCTCATGCGCAAACATCGGTTTCCACGTACGCTGGAGGGATCTCCAAAAGCAGGATGACATCCTCCCTGCGACATCCAGGGTACTGATCCATGCCCTCCAATTACTTGCTGTGCCTCTTGTAGTCTTCGACGAGGCTTGCGCAAATGCCTTCCATTTCACTTGGTGACTCGTTGCCAAAGTGAAAAGCGACTCTGTAACCATATCGATGCTTCGCCACCGCTAAAGGAGGAAAGTGGACACGGATGAGCGCCGAATGGTTCTCTACGATCAGCTCGCTTTTTGCGACGGGGTCCAGCAACATGAGGGCGAAGGTCTCGCCAGTCTTCTTGTTGAACGTTCCGATGAATTCGCCACCGAGGCCAAGGTTTATCTTCTGTTGCGGGACAAAATCCTGGATTGCGTGGGCGCTCGTAAACCATTGGTTATAGTTGGGCTGGTCGAAAACCCGAAACGGTACGGATGTGTCGAGGATATAAGACTGAGATTCCTCACCCGCCTGCGGCTCCACCTGGATCTCCTCCACGATCGTATTGCTGTCACCCCTTAGGGTAAGTACCCTTTCCAGATTTACGCCAGCAGGGTAAATGTCTGGAGCACGGTATTCGAGTCGGACACCTGCTTGCGCTCCAGCACTTAAAACGATCTGGTAAGCGTAGGGTCGGTTGTAGAGGCCCAACCAGTTCGCACGCGTCGATGCAGGGAGATCTTTCTGATCGGCGGCTTCAAAATGAGTGCTGAAGGTATCTCGCATTCCGCCCACCGAATCGAACGCATTGGTTCCTGATGATTTGAGGACGAAAGCAAAAGACCGCCCACCAGCGTGCGGGCTGATGAAGCAACGTATTCTCTGATTCTCCAAGATTACATCCTCAAATCCATCACGATCGTAGTCCAGCGTGTAAGCCAGTGCTTCCCCTGCGCGGAAAGCGGCCAGCGCTACTTCCTCTGCAATCTCGTAAGTGCCGGATTGCATTCGAATCCGGATTGGATAGACTTTGCTGCCCCTGTTCGGCACCGCGCGCAACTCCACCGTCTTTTCCCCTTGGGGGGGCAAGTCGACTCTCATCACGGGGGAAGTGAGAGTCAGATCGGACCCTTCCGCCGTCACTACCACGGTGCTCTCGTGCTCGAACCAATTCTTGATTCGGATCTGGAAACGTGCTTCGCCAGGCAGATTGAGGGTAGCCAGGACCGGGTGAACTATGGGGAAACTCTGGTCTTCCCGCAACGGGAAGGTCAGGATGGGATCTATGTCGTAACTGAAGGGGGGGTGGACGGTCGCTGTTGCCCTCCATGCCCAAATAGACGAAGAACCTTTTTCGCGGAAGGAAGCCTCGAGGTCGACCGGCAGATTGTCAATTGCCTCCGCAGGTACCCCGACCGGGAAAATCACGTCGACGCTGGAACGGGGAGGAACAAGAACGGAACGAGTAGCGGTTTTCCCTTTGCTGAGAGTTCCGGCCGAGAAATCCAAATCCCCCTCAAGGGCCTTACCCCAACGATTCTCCACGCGGACACCGACCATCTGGGTACTCCCGGCAATCCAGGGCCCTCCGGGTAATATGGCCATTCGCGGCTGACTACTCGGATAGGTCAACTCGATTGTCCGCAAAAAGTGTGGCGGCTGGCCCCGTGGAATCTTTAACGTCAAAAGCCGCCGCGCCAAATCTTCTTGCAGGGAAGCGGGCTCACCATCAATCCTAGCCTCCTGCACGTGGCGGGAAAGGCGCAGTGTGACTACGGCATCCGAGGGGGCAGTGAACTCCAATTGCAGTTTCGAACCATCGTAGGTGACTCGAGATAATTCCGCCGTGGCGAAGTAGATTTCATCGGTAGTTACGAGCCCCGGCGGCATTTTCCAGAAGGAATTGACCAGCGGAACGCGGAGGGGCAGGATGAGCGACTCGCGTGGGGGCAACGTCAGGTCTGGAAGCTGAAGAGTGCGCTGAGCAGCCGGAAGACTGGAAGACAAGGCTTGGGGATCAGTCGCTACAATACCCGCCATTTGAGCCTGCTCGGCATTGAAGTTGGTCACTCCCAAAAAACCAAAACCACGACAGCCCGCTGCCTGCTGCTCCTCCGGCTGCGCACACGAATCAGCAATGAGCTCCGTTGCGTAGAGGCCTGGGTCGCGCGCCCGGGTGGGTTTCGCGTGTAGAGACACGCCTCTCGAGATGCCCGCTTCCGCCATGAGAGCGGGAAGTGCGGCTTTTGCAGCCTGTAACGCGCCCTCGCTAAAGTCGTTGGGAGCTTCGCTGTTTGGTCCCTGAGATCCCGCTTTCTGGATAGAAGGTGGCCGTCCGGGAGTGTCATCTCCGGAAAACAACAGCCCCGTCCCTTGTGGGAGGCACCAAGTCGAGAAGTCCGACCCGTAAAACAGCACCTGCCCCTTGCCTACGGCAAAACGTGCACCCACAACTCCTCCGCTGGCATCGCGAGCGAAAACCTTTACGCTTGAGTTCAGCCCGCGAGGTAGCAGCACGGTGCGGTTTCTCAGTAAGCGTGCCTGCGCCCCATTGGCGAAGGAGACCGTGGTGTCGCCCCGCACCAGGCGCTCCGTGCCAAGTGGGGCGAACAACTGGGCAAAGATTTTGCCTTGCGGAATCGAAGGGAACACGAGCAGAGTTCCGCCCCGCTGGAGGTAGTCAAAAACGTGACGCTGGGCTGCCCCAGAATACGCGCCCAGATGCGGATATTTCTTAAGCTCCTCGTGGGTGTTGACAAAGTTCGGTAGTAAGAGGGATTTATAATTATTAAAATTATCGTCTGGAGTATAGTCTGAATCGATAAGTTCGAAATTATAATGCTCGAAGACCCCGCTCCAGAGAAGGCGAGCCGCAACGTTGGCAACCAGGTTGGTCTCCGCCATGGTCAGCGGGGCTTGGGGGTACGTGGCCATCGGATAGATCAGACCGGCGTCGGCCAAGAAATGCGACGAGGCCAGCAGGGGTCCCATCCCCACCAGCAGCCGGCCATTGCGGCGAACGTACACGGCCCTGGCACATTCCTTCCCGGCGAAGTTCAGTGCAGACTCGCGGCTGTAAAAGTAGTTTGCCCATTGCGTTTCCGAGCCCGCGGGACTTAGCCCATCCGTCAGGTAATAATAGCTTAAGCCTTTGAGGCCGTTCTGGAACATCACGCGCGACACGATGAGCATGTTGGTGGGGTCGCTGAAGCGGGCATACGTATCCCGTTCGCTCAATCGCCATCCATCGTGGAACTCAATAAGTGTCGGTGCGAATAGTGGTTCGGTCTTTAGGAGTTCCGTTCGGAACTTACCCTTGGCCGCTTCCCAAATCGTCGAATAACCGCTTGGGTCGTGAGTTGGCATACCCAGGTAGGACCCGAAGTAAGGGTAGTCCTGACCCATGTTCCAGAAAGGCTCAGCGGAGACATAGTTGGCTTCGGCATTCAACCGCATGTCCGAACCATTCACGTAATAGGGGATCTGGGCTCCGTCCGTGGCTTGCTTGGCATAGCGTCGAAGGAGGTCCATGTATTGCCAGAAATGGGGTCCGTTGTAGTTCTCACGTTCTGCGGCCTGGTCGTCATCGAGCTGAACGCTGATCACGGGACCACCGTTTGTGGCCAGAAATGGCTTGATGACTGCCAGAACTTGCTGATACCACTCTCGTGTGTATTTAAGATGAGTTGGGTTCTTCAGCCAAGCCTCGGCCGCATCCTCAGAGTATGCATATTGCAGGGCAGAAAGACGAGGATACCGCCCCTCCAGAATGCTCTGCTCAGACATCCCGTATTCAGGCTTGCGAAGCAGCCAATCTGGGTAGCCACCATTCTTCCACTCGCCCGTGGAGTATGGTCCTGGCCGGATGCTCACTTTAAAGCCCACGGCACTGCAAAGTTCCAGGAGGTATTTGAGGTCGCGCCGCGGGTTGGTGTGACCGTCAAAGTCTACGACATCTTCCTGCGGCTGATGCCAATTCCAGAAGGGATAGACATCGACTGCGTTGACTCCAAGGGCCTTAAGCTGCAGAAGTTCTGTGGCCCATCGGTCGTGCGGAATGCGGTTGAGCAGGAAGGAAGTGGCATGCATGAAGAAAGGCTTTCCACCCACCCAGTACTCTGGGTAACCATTAACGAGCTTGCACTGGTTATCTGGAGTGCCGAGGACAAGCTGGTTCTTCTCGTGGGCTAGAGGTGCGAAGTTCCCGGCCAGAACAAAGAGCAAAAGGACTGGACCTGAAGAGCGCAATCGAAGGCCCCTCATGAGTTGTTGCCTCCTTCCTTTTATGGGCGGGGGCCGTGATGGCTTTGGGAGCGCCGAGGCGGGCGCGCATTCGACGAAAGTGCTCCCCGAGGAACGTTCCGCTCCTGTGGAGGCTCTGAGCAGCCATTCTGAGAGCCAGCGCTGCGCGGTTTTTCGTTGGGCCGGTCCTGGACGATAGCACCTTGCCTCCACTGACACGCTTGTCCGGGCAAAGACGCAGCCAAGACGCAAACGCGGCCACGTTGGGGAAGGCAGAGAGGTCGGGGCCGATTTCTGTCAGGAGCATTTGTGCCGTCAGGGAGTTGATGCCCGGCACCTGAGTGAGATCGGCCCCGTCGCGCTTTCGACCCGGTACGTTTTTCACGTGTCGGGCATTGACCAGGCGAGCTTCGATGCCGCGTTTCTGCAGAATCTGGAACAACGGAATCCAGTAGACGGCGGTGGATTCCGTAACCACGGTTCGAATCCCGCAGCTCACCAGCCAGTCAGCCAAGGCCTCCAAGTCGGGGGTGAAGGTGTCGAAATAGCGAGCCGGTTCCGGATCCCGATCCGCTGGTACCGCCACGAAAACCTGTGTCACACCCACATCCGCGCCCGCGGCATCAGGCTGGATCACAGGAAGATTCTGAACACTCTTTCGTTTCCGCGCCATGATACGCAGTCTCCTTAGCGAAGCAAGCCAAGGGCGACGGCCCGGACCGTGCAAAAGGAGTATTCCCTTAATCGAGATCGTCGCAGTCTCGGAACACCGCCAAGACCCGGCGTCATCACAGATTTGACCACGGGACCCGGGACCACGCTGCGGGACGGGCTTGTGAAAGCACCAGTGAGCCCTCGGCCTTTAGCTTGCCGTCGCCAAATGGCTCACCCCAGTTTAGGCTGTCCCTGTCCCTGTTCCTTACCGTTTTGTCCAGACCACCGGTCTGGTACTTCACTGCGTGGCCGCGAAGAAGCATTCGATAGTCGGTGTATTCGAAACCCGCATTGCAGGAGATTGCGAGGGGCAGGGGCCCATGGGGCTTCGCAAACCCGTAAGTCTTGATCTGTGGTGTACCATAGTATCAGGCCATATTGGCAAGTAGCCAGAGACCCGACGTAGGGGGCTATGTACTACTGGCCTTCATGCGTGTCACTTTTTTCTCGTGAATTCAGTACGATCCCCACGCATGGCCTCATATCGAGGCATATCATACCCAGAAGCTATAACCATGGGCTGGGAGGAGGGCGAACAAACTGCCAACAGCGGCAGCCCATGGCATGCCATGCTACAAACGAGCAACTCCCTCCAACTCGAAGGATCTTCCTGTACGGAGAGGCAAGGTCATGGTTGTAACAGACGTCCTCTCTTCTGATTCTGGCGGTCCCTGGGCGAGGGTATTGCACCTGGGTCTCTTCATCAGGGCTTGAGCGTGGGGGCGGCGCCCTCAATCGTCAGGACAGGAGAGAAGCTGATTCGGCATCAAGATAGAGCGTTGCCTGAGAGTGTGTGCGTATCAGAGATGACGGACAAGCTTCCGAGATGGGTCCTTCAAGAGCTTTGCGAATTGCCTCTGCCTTCCGACGCTCGGGAACACAACAGACCAGGTATTCTGCATTCACAAGGACGGGGCAAGTGAGGGTAACCGCGTCCCGAGGAACAGCCTCCAAATTTGGGAAGCGCCCTTCCCCTACCTGTTGCAGTCGGGCTGTTTCGTCTATGCTGACCTGCTTCATTGCCAGGGGATCGTGAAAGTCAGCAACGTGTGGATCGTTGAAACCGATGTGTCCGTTCACTCCAATACCTAGGAAGCAAAGGTCGATTGGCGCCGACTGAAGTGAGGTTGTATATCTACGGCATTCTTCCCTGAGGTCAGGCGCATCCCCAACCAAATAGTGCACTTGGCCTGGGTGGACGAAATCAACGAGGTATGTTTTCAACCACCAATTGAAACCTGCCGGGCTGGCCGCGGGCATCCCGACGAATTCATCCATCTGGAAGACTTCGATGCGGCCCCATTCGATGTCCGGAATCTCAACCAACGTGCGGACCATGTCCTCCTGAGAAGTGCCCGCTCCAACGATAGTACGGGCACGACCCGTACTTGAGGTGGCATGCCGTAAGATGGTCGCAGCCTTAGTGGCTGCCGCTCGACTCGTGTCTAGTTTAGATGGATAAACTTCCACGCGAACCTTGTCAACTTGGAACTCTCGTATTGGTTGTATCATGGCCGTTTGTATACCACGCCGGCAGCGAGATTGTCAAGTCCCACAGCGATTTCGCAAACTGCAGGACTTTAGCGGATCTGTGCGGGTTTTGCAGCGCCCCGGAAGCCGGAAAGTCCCTACTCACCACCACGGCCCCCAAACAGTGGTAATAGTGCTTGTCTTCTCGCGGCTCGCCGTCCACCCGTGTGACCACTCGCCCTCGCGCCCAGGACGAGGCCAGACGCAGTTGCGCCTGAAGCGTCGCGCTATATCATATCTCAGGGCGAAGATCGCCTGCGGGTCCACCCCGGCGGGCATTTTGCTCAGTGGACTTCCACTTGGGCCAAGTCCTCGAAGTACTGGACTACCCCACTGTGGTCGAGCTTCCCTTTGCCGGCTACTCTCAGAGCGGACATGACTTCCGTAGCCATGCCACTGAAAGGCAGTGGTACGCCCAGCTCATGGGCAGTCTGCATGACGTTCAGAAGATCTTTCAGGTGAAGCTCGATGCGGAAGCCGGGGTCGAACTTGCGGTCAAAGATGAGAGGGGACTTCGCATCTAACACCGTGCTGCCGGCCAAGCCCCCGCGGATGGCTTGGAAGACAACTTTGGGATCGACCCCCGCCTTCGTGGCCAATACAAAGGCCTCCGAAATGGCCATGATGTTCAGGGCAACCACAATCTGGTTGGCCAGCTTCGTAATGTTGCCGCTCCCGATCTCGCCGACCCAGACCACGGACTTGTCCATGAGCCGCAGCACGTCAACGACCCGATCGAAGACCTCTTTTTCTCCTCCCACCATAATGGAAAGCGTGGCGTCCTTCGCCTTGGGCTCGCCGCCACTCACCGGTGCGTCGAGCATCCGAACTCCTTTTTTGCGGGCTTCGGCGGCGATTTCCTTCGAGACCAAGGGGGCAATTGAACTCATGTCCACCAGGATCAAGTCTTTTCCCGCGTCTGCGAGTACCCCTATTTCACCCAACACCACTTGCTTCACCTCCGGTGAATTAGGGAGCATGGTGATGACGGTTTCTGAACAGGAAGCCACTGCGGCCGGGCTTGCGCATTCGGTCGCGCCCAGCGCCACCAGTTCACGCACCGGCTCCGGCCTGATATCGTGAACGAACAAGCGGTGTCCGCCGCGAAGCAGATTCGTAGCCATGGGTTTTCCCATGATTCCAAGACCGATGAATCCCAGAGCCTTCATTTCCCCTCCTTTGAAGCGGTCAGTAACTGGGGTTGTTCCAGCAAGGTCTTGCAGCGGCGCAGGAATTGCGCTGCCAGGGCGCCATCCACCACGCGGTGATCGACTCCCAGAGTGACCCGCATCACCGGCCGAACGAACAGGCCACCTTGGATTACTCGGGGCTCTTCGGTGATGGCGCCAATGGCAAGGATTCCTGTCTCTGGCGGATTGATTATTGCTGTAAATTGTTCCACACCGTACATGCCTAAATTGGAGATGGTGAACGTGCCTCCCGCCATTTCCTCAGCGCTAAGTCGCCGGTGGGTGGCTTTCTCCACGATGGCCCGCCTTACCTTGGCAAGCTCTGACAGACTCATCCCCTCGACCCCGCGCAAAACAGGCACGACCAGCGTGCCGTCCTCCGCGGCGACCGCGAAACCGATATGCACAGAAGAATGCAAATGGAGTTCCTTGTCGACCAAGGTGGAATTCACCCAGGGATATTCCGTGAGGCAGATGGCAACCGCCTTGACGATGAGATCATTGATTGAGAGAGGGGCACCGGACGGCGGAGTGCTCAAACTGGCAGAAGGTTTCTGGCAGGAGTCCAGCGCCGCACCCATATCCACCGCCATGGTGAGATAGATATGGGCGCGTTCGCGAAGGCTCTGGGTCAATCGCCCCGCGATGATCTGCCGAGTGTTCGAGAGAGCCTGCACCGTGTCAGGGCGGGCGCCGGTGGGGGGTGAGGAAGCACGCGCATTGGCGATCGAGAGCTGCACGTCCTTCTCAGTAATCTGGCCCTCCGGCCCCGTCCCTTGCAAATCCTTCCAATCGATGTGGTGCTCCTCAGCCAACCTGCGGGCGCGCGGTGAAATCAGCTTGGGGCCGGAGGCACGGGCAGCTTTCGGCGTTTCGGCCACAGGCCCCACCACAGCGCTCGCCTCGCGTGCTGGCGCCGCCACGCTATCGCCCAAGATCATACTGATATCTTCTTTCTCCGCGCCGATCACTCCCACAATGGTCCCCACGGGCACCACTTGCTCGGCTCCTACCAGGACCCGCAGCAGCCAACCGTCCTCGGGTGCTGCAATATCAACCAACGCCTTGTCCGTCTCCACTTCAAACAGCGGCGCGCCCTTCTCGACGGGGTCGCCTTCCCGCTTCCACCATTTTCGTATGGCGCCCTCCGTCATTGTCAGGCCCAGCATGGGCATTGTGATTTTGGCGGCCACAACTCTCCCCCTTTCCTAGACCATCTCCTTGACGGCTTGAACCAGCGCCGCGGCGCTGGGGATAACGTAGTTTTCCATGACCGGCGCAAAAGGCACCGGAACGTTCAGCGCACAGACACGCCTCACGGGTTTTTCGAGGTAATACAAGCCTTTTTCCATGACCTGCGTCGCAATCTCTGCTCCGATACCGCAACGCGTATAGCCTTCATGCGTAACGATCAAGCGCCCAGTTTTTTTGACGGATTCGAGGATGGTGTCGATATCCAGAGGGACGATGGTGCGCGGATCGACCACTTCCACACTCACGCCCTCCGCCGCAAGGATTTCAGCCGCTTCCAGCGCCCGCAAGACCATGCGCGAGAGCGCCACGATGGTGACTCCTGTGCCTTCGCGGCAGACCTTGGCTTGGCCGAAGGGAATCAAGTACTCCTCCTCGGGCACCTCACCTTTGGTGTTGTAAAGGAGCTTATGCTCAAAAAAGACCACGGGGGTGTCATCGCGAATGGCGGTTTTCAGCAGACCCTTCGCATCGTAGGGAGTCGACGGCAGTACCACTTTCAATCCGGGGATGTGCGCGACCCACGCCTCCAGACTCTGGGCATGCTGCGCCGCCGAGGAACGCCCGGCTCCCTCCTGGGTACGGAAGACTACGGGAATCGTCGCTTGTCCGCCGGACATGTAGCGCAGCTTGGCAGCCTGATTGGCGACCTGGTCCATGGCGATGGTCAGAAAATCGTTGTACATGATTTCGGCGACCGGCCGGAGTCCCGTCATCGCCGCGCCCACCGCGGCCCCGGCAATAGCTGCCTCGGAGAGCGGCGTGTCGCGTACGCGCTCCGCCCCGAACTCTTCCCACAGACCCTGCGTGGCCTTGAAGGTTCCGCCGAACCGGCCAATGTCGAGACCGATGAGAAACACGCGCTCGTCTCGCAACATTTCTTCGCGGAGAGCGTCGCGTACCGCTTCTTTGTAAAAGAGCTGTTTCATGATTTCACCTTTCCATGATTTCGCCGTGCGAGCTATGGCTCCACATCCTGCAAGGCATCCTCAGGTTGCGGCGAGGGACTGTGGCGCGCGAATTCCACTGCCGCGTCCAATTCCTCCTTCACTTGTTCATGAACGCTCACCATCTCAACGGCCGACATCACACCCTGCTCCTCGAGATATCGCTCGTAACGAGGCACCGGATCCCTGGCTTTCCACTCGGCGACTTCCTCAGGGGGCCGGTAGCTGGCCGGGTCACCTACGTAGTGGCCTAACCACCGATAAGTCTTGCATTCGACCAGCGTCGGCCCTTCACCCTGCCGGGCTCGATGCACGGCGGCAGCGACGGCCTGATAGACTGCGATCGGGTCATTCCCGTCTACCGAGATCCCGGGGAATCCGAAAGCCACCGCCCTTGTCGAGATGTCTTTGACCTTCTGATGGTGACTCTGGTGGGTGGACACGGCGTAAAGATTGTTTTCGCAGACGTAAATGACTGGCAAGCTCCACACCGCCCCCAGGTTTGCGGCTTCGTAAAAGGCTCCTTGGTTCGAAGCGCCGTCGCCAAAGAAACAAACCACCACCTGACCTGACTTGCGCATCTGGGCGGAGAGCGCCGCTCCCGTGGCAATGGGTACTCCTGCGGCGACGATGCCGTTTGCACCCAGGACTCCCTGGGAGAAATCCGTGATATGCATCGAGCCACCCTTCCCCTTGCAGTAGCCCGTGGTCTTGGCGAACAACTCTGCCATCATGCGGTCCAGCCTGAGCCCCTTCGCAATGATATGTCCATGGCCGCGGTGCGTGCTGGTGATGTAATCGTCTTCGCGCAGACAGGCGCATGCGCCGGCCGCCACCGCCTCCTGCCCGAGATAAGAATGGAGAAAGCCTGGGAGTTCCTGCGCCATGAAGAGTTCCACGGCGCGCTCCTCAAAGCGGCGAATCTTCACCATGGTCCGGTGAATCGCCTTCCTAACTTCCACAGTCGGGAAATAATCATGCCGTTCTTCCGTCACGTCACTGACCTCCCTACCAGTTTCTAATTGGCCACCGCCCCTTTAACCCGCACGGCAGAAAACTGGACCAGGTGAAACAAGAGAATATGGGCCGCCAAGATTCTCCCGACCGCATGAAACTCAGCATTCGTACAATCCAGGGACTCCCTAGAGGTTCGGGAGTTTCGGGGACAATACTACTTGCAGTCTGACCGGATGCGGCGAAGATGAGTCGAGTGAATTCTGCCCTCCGCCCAGGAGTCCTGCGATGCGCTCTAGTGTCGCGTTCCGAAAAATGCGTTTGCCTGCAACGCTGACCCTTAGGTGGGCACGATGGGGAAACTGCCTACCTCACGGTCGGCGCAACAATAGGACGATGCGCGCTTGCGGGGTTACCGTATTCTCGGAACGCAACACTTGACGACTTCTTCTGTCGGCAGCACCGAGTTGCGCCGCCCCGATTCTTGGCGATTATTCAGCGTTCTCGCAGAGGGAATCTCCCTTGTCCTCCGAAGGTTTAGGAATACCATCATATGTGACAAGTTATCACGACCATCTTCGCTATGCAATGCTAGAATTTGAAGTTATAAGCTTTTCTTGACAGAGGAATGTATGGGCATATAATGGCATTCCATCGCGTACGAAGCCTTGGCCATGTGCAAGACAGTGGGCCAAACACTGTCTCGTACCTGACCAAGAGTTAATCCTTGCGGAGTTTCTCAGCGCCAAGGCAAAGCTCCTAACGCTCACAAAATGCTAGTCCCAACGTGGGTGGCATTTGTCAGCGTTTTCTTACTCGGGACAATGAGGAAGAGGCACATATCGAGGGTAAGCAAGCCTATGGACGAGCAAAAGGAACAACTACTGAAACTGTTAGAAGCAGTTGGCAAGAAGTTGATTGCGGCAGAGAGGACCTTGGCTGACCTGGATTCCCCCATCGGCGACGGCGATTGTGGGGCTAGTTTGAAAAAGGGTTGGCAACTGATCCTAGACCGCCTGCCGTCCCTGAACAACCAAACCCTGGGTGGTATTCTCAACCAAGTTGCTATGGCGATTATCTCCGCGGTAGGAGGCGTTTCCGGGGCCATTTATGGGACCGCGTTCATGCGTGCCGGTAAGAAGATCGGCACCAGGGATCGCCTGACTCTCAAGGAGGTTCACGAAGTCCTGAATGTAGCCCTGGAAGGAATCAAGGAACGGGGCGAGGGGACCCGAGTGGGCGATAAGACTCTGGTGGATGCTCTGGAACCCGCTCTACAGACGTTTGGGCAAGCTGTCAGCGAGGGCGACCTAGTCGAAACCGTGCTTGAGAAAGCCCTCGGAGCCGCGAGAAACGGGTCCGACACCACCATCCCATTGGTGGCAAGAAAAGGTCGGGCATCGTACCTCGGTGAGCGAAGCGCCGGTCACCGAGACGCTGGTTCGTATGTCATCTGCCTCATGTTTGAGGCTGCGTATGACCTATATCGTCGAAAGGAGATATCGGCATGAAGAAGATCATCAACCGCCCTGATCAGGTTGTTTATGAAATGCTCGATGGTCTGGTGACAGCAAATCCCGACAGACTGAGGCTGGTCCGCGACAAGAAAATCGTACTGCGGGCCGATGCGCCGGTAAAAGGAAAGGTCGCTGTCCTGACAGGTTCGGGCAGCGGTCACGAACCCGATCAGGTCTGGTATGTGGGCAGAGGCATGCTGGACGCAGCCTGTGCCGGCGAGGTCTTCGCGGCCCCGACCGCTGATGCGGTATACGAAGCAACCAAGATGGTGGACGGCGGCGTGGGCGTCCTCTACCTGATCAAGAATTACACGGGTGACCGAGCCAATTTCTCAATAGCGGCGGAGATGGCGGAGATGGAAGGGATCCGCGTCATCACCGTAATTGCCAATGACGACGTGGCAGTCAAGGACAGCACCTTCACTGCAGGGCGGCGAGGCGTAGCCGGGGCAATTCTCAACTACAAGATCACCGGTGCGAAGGCGGAGCAGGGTGCCAGCTTAGAAGCCGTCGTGGAAATCGCCAAGCGGGTGAATGCCAACAGCCGGAGCATGGGCTTTGCATTGACCTCATGCACCACACCGAGCAAAGGGAGCCCCACCTTCGGACTCGGGGACGACGAGATGGAACTGGGCGTGGGATTGCACGGCGAGCCCGGTCGCAAGCGGACGAAAGTCATGCCAGCCGATGAGGTCATTGAAATCTTGATGGAGGGCATCGTCCCGGATCTGCCGTTCAATTCGGGCGACGAAGTCGCGGTGATGGTCAATGGCCTGGGCGGGACGCCCACCATGGAGCTTTATGTTGCTTTCCGGCACGTGGCCGCATGTTTGAATCAGCGTGACATTCGAATTGTAAAGACCTATATCGGGGAGTACTGCACTTCTTTGGATATGGCGGGTTGCTCCGTATCCCTCTTGAAGCTAGATGAAGAAATGAAGAGCCTTCTGGAACATCCGGTTGATATTCCACTGAGGGTCTTCTGAGATTGGCGGGCAACGGCCATGGGCGGTGGATGGTGCGGAAGAGTGAGGTCACCCGCACGCATTGCTCTGCGCACGGCTGGTCAAGCTAGATTGGACTCGCCCAGACCGGATGCCTGATAAGGCGATGTCCATTGTGATCGGAGAGACAATGCATCAGGGAGGCCGAAGATGCCCGTAGTAGCAATGCAAGAAATCCTGAAGCGCGCTTTTGCTGAGCGCTATGGTGTCGCCGCCTTCAATATCGTCAATGACGTGACGATGGAGGCCACTCTGGCCGGAGCGGCGGAGCTGCGGGCGCCACTCATCATCCAGGTGTCTGTGAAGACGGTCAAGGTGTGGGGGGCGCGGCTAATCCAACTTATGTTCGCCGAGATGGCCAACCGAGTTCCCATTCCCGCCACGCTCCATCTGGACCACTGCCCAGACGTTCGCGTGATCAAGGAGTGTCTGGGAGCGGGCTGGAACTCCGTGCTGTTCGATGGGTCGGGCTTGAGCTATGACGACTGCCTGGCCCAGACCAAGCAGGTGGTGGCGTTGGCACGGGCGTTTGGTGCGGCAGTGGAAGGTGAAATCGAGCCGGTGAAAGGGGTCGAGGATGGCACGGGCAGCGAAGCGGAAGTCCCCGTGTTTTCCGTAGACAAGGCCGAAGCATTCATCCGCGGCACCGGCATCGATAGCTTCGCGCCGGCCATCGGCACGGCTCACGGTGTTTACAGGACCGAGCCCATGATTAATTTCGATCGGGTCTCCGAGCTTGTGGCTGCCGTGGGTATCCCCATGGTGATTCACGGTGGGACAGGCTTAAGCGAAGAGGTTTTCCGCAAGTTGATTGGCTGCGGCGCAGTGAAGGTCAACATCTCAACGGAGCTCAAGATCACCTTCGCTGATTCTCTCCGAAAACATTTGGAGAAATACCCGAAGCAATACGATCCGCTGCGGCTCTTAGCGGCGAATCGTGAAGCCATCAAGGCTATGGCGATTCGCTTCATGAAGATTTTTGGGAGCGAAGGTAAAGCGGGATGAAGAAGGTTCTTCTCTTTGATTGTGACGGGGTTCTAGCGGACACCGAACGCGATGGCCACCGCGTGGCCTTTAATCAGATGTGGGCGGAATTCGGCGTCCCTTGGCAGTGGAGTGTAGAAGAGTACGGCCGCAAGCTCAAGATCGGCGGCGGCAAGGAGCGCATGGCCAGCCTCTTCCAGGACCCGGACTTCCTGAAGGTGTTTAATCCACCTCCGACCGACGCCGAACGCCAGGATATGGTGAAGAAGTGGCACCAAAGAAAGACGGAAATCTACAAGGAGATTATTGCGTCGGGCCGAATTTCAGTTCGGTCCGGGGTGAAGCGCCTGTCCGAAGAAGCTCTGGCACAAGGCTGGGTTTTGGGGGTCTGTTCCACTTCCGCCCGGGAAGCTGTCGAGAGTGTTCTGGTCCATGCCGTGGGCAAGGAAAACGCACGGAAGTTCTCCCTGGTCCTGGCCGGGGACGTGGTCAAGGCCAAGAAGCCAGCTCCCGACATCTATCTGATGGCCGCG
>Ga0187870_1002193_pt1 | contig 16549 bp, 14 predicted proteins | sample June2016WEW_13_1_3_FD_132974 | JGI IMG/M metagenome (GOLD analysis project Ga0187870, IMG submission 132974) | Peatland microbial communities from SPRUCE experiment site at the Marcell Experimental Forest, Minnesota, USA - June2016WEW_13_150 | ecosystem: Environmental > Terrestrial > Soil >... | reverse complement strand
TAACCGCCAAAGGAGTCTCCCGCTTCTATAAGCGGGAGATGAATTTGGCAAAAGCTTTTAGTCTCCGAATTCAGTGGGGGTGCAGACCCCCACTGAATCCCCGAGCGAAGCGAGTTGCTTATGCTTTTGCTTTTTCCTGTTCTGTTTCAGTCTTTTTCCTGCTTCTGACCTCTGGCCTCCGACCTCTGTTACCCGCAGCCGGAGCAGCCGCTGCAACTCCCGCTCGAGCAGCCACTGCCACTTGAAGGAATGCTGCTTGGCCCCACATCCGAATAGACGCCGCCCTTGGCAAACCGGACACCCTTGTAGATCTGCTGCAGGTCCTTGCCCTCGCACTTGGGGCAGGACGCCTTATCACGCCCCGATACCGTGGTAAACAGAGAAAAACGGTTGTTGCAACCCTTGCAGATAAATTCGTAAGTAGGCATGATGCTGCTCTCCTTTCTGTCTACCATTCTAATACTTTGAGCAGTTGTCTGCAATCGCTAAGGCTTCCTTAATTGCGCAAAATCAACCCGTCCCAGGAGATCCACGTCAAACCCGGTGATCCCCTTTCGCAGTCCAAAGAGCGCCACCTGCTGGAACAGGGGGATTATCGGGGCGTCAGCCAGCAGCATCTGCTCCGCCTTGTGGTAGATCTCCAGGCGACGGTCGGGGTCCTGCTCGCTTCGGGCCTGCTGCAGCAGGGCGTCAAACCCGGTGTTATCGTACCCGGTCAAATTGCCGCGCGTTTTCTCGGCACTGTCAAAATTGAAGTAGAGGAGATTATCCGGGTCCGGGTAGTCGGCATCCCAACCCAGGCGGAAAAGCGAGTAGGAACCCGAGCGGATCGAGGCCTCGTAGTTCTGCCAGGGTATCTTTTTCAACTGTAGGTCGACCCCTACCTTGTCCAACTGGTCTTGCAAAAGGTGTGCCAAGTAATCGTGCCCGGGGCTGTCGTTGTATGCATAGGACAACTGGGGCAGGCCCAGTCCATAGGGATACCCCGCTCCGGCCATGGCCTGCAGGGCCTGGTCGCGGTCCTGCTTGACCTGGTAGCCCTCCGGCTGCTCCTCTGCGGTCAGTTCCGGCGGAATGAACCCATTTAACGCTCTGGCGCCATCCCCCAGCAACTGGCTGGCAATCGCGCTTCTATCCACAGCCAGGCTGATCGCCCGGCGCATCACACTTTGATTAAAGGGCGGCTGCTTCAGGTTGAACCCCAGGAAATAGAGGTTCAGCACCGGCTGTTTAAAGATCGTGAACCCTTTCTGCTCCTCCTTGGCAGACAGCGATGACAGTACCTGGGCCGGAGCTTCTGCCAGGACATCCAGCTTTCCGGCCTCGTAAAGCCCGGTGATCTCCTGCGGCCTGTCTACTGCCAGGAAAGTCAGGGTTTTCAACTGCGGGCGGGAACCGGCATACCTCATGTTGCGCTGCAGCACCACCTTGTCCTTGTCCCAGGCCACCAGGCGAAAAGGGCCTGTCCCGGCTACGGCGCCCACTCTCTTACCGTAGGCCGGACCATACCTGGCAACGGCCTTCTGGCTGACGATCGCCAGGCTGGGGCTGCTGGCGACGGCGGGAAAGGTCCAGTCCGGTTCTTTCAGGGTAACTCTCAACGTATACTGATCGACCACCGCCAGTCCGCTGACATCCTTGGCGCTGCCATTGACGAGGCCATCGCTCCCGACCACGTTCTCCAGCAGGTAGCCGCAGTTGCCCGTGCCAGGGTTCAACACCCTTTCCCAACTAGCCTTGACATCCTGCGCCGTTACCTGGGTTCCATCGTGGAAGCGGAGGCCTTTGCGCAAGTAGAAGGTCCAGACGCTGCCCCCCTGGGAGACGTCCCACTTATCCGCCAGCAGCCCCTTGCAGAGATGCTTCTCCGGATCATAGGCGACCAGTGTTTCATACAGAGCGCTGTTGATCAGTTTCTCCTCGTAAGAGGATGCGCCTGCCGGGTCGAGTAGGGCCGGAGGGCCGGCAATCTGCACAGCAAGCTCCGGGCCTGGCGACATGATGCGGTGGATCGCCACTGTCAGTAGTATCAAACATCCAACAATTACTAGAACAAGCTTCCAGTGATTGAACCTGTTTGCCTGAAAGTAGACCCTTCGCCACATACAATATAACCCCTCCTGGATACCAATTACTGGTATATCCTATGAGGGGCCTACCCTTATTATGACCCTTACTCCGTTGTTATAGTTCAACAAGTTCTAAGCTTCAGTGGGGGAAAGCAATCCCCCGCTGAATTCCCGAGCGAAGCGAGTTGCTTGATCGCAATCCACATAATCCTGCTTAACACATCTTGGATCGCCAGGTTGCTTGTGGTTCCTGCTGGCCTGAAATTATGGCGAACTGAATCTATGTTTTTTTCAATTTCTTCAGGTTGGGGTTGGGGACCTCCCCCGGAATACGCCCGCGCTTGGTCCACGGCTTCCCGTTCACCTCTTTCAGGTCCATGGTCATATCGATCGGCGCCGCCCCTGAGATATAGCTCCCCACGCCAAAGGAGTCAACCCCGGCCGCAGCCAGGATCCTGATCCGCTCCGGGTTGAGGCCGCCGGAGGCCAGGATGCGGACATGATTGAAGTGCGCCTGATCCAGGCGCTGGCGTAGTTCCTGCACCAGGTCCGGGGTGACACCGCCCCGCTCGCCGGGGGTATCCAGCCTCACTCCAAGCAGGTCCTTGCCCAGCGCTTCCGCCACCCGCAGCGACTCCTCGGTCTCGTCTTTATAGGTATCCACCAGCACGATCCTGGGCGCTCCCTCCGGCATGAACTCGTGGTAGGCCAGGGCTGCCCTCACGGTGTCGCCAGCAATCAGGATCAAGGCGTGGGGCATGGTTCCCTGGGGCTGTCTGCCAGTCAGCTTGGCAGCCAGGATGCAACTGGCGCCGTCGCATCCACCCACCAGGGCCGCCCGTTCCATGACTGGGGCCACCGCCGGGTGAACGTGCCGCGACCCGAAACAGATCACCGGTTTGCCGCCGGCGGCCTCCTTCACCTCACGGGCTGCCGTGGCCCAGCCGGATGAGTTGGCCAGGATGCCGAGGATGGTTGTCTCGTAGACCCCGAACTCCCGGTAGGAACCCTTGATGCGCATCACTACCTCTTTGTTTTTCATGGGGCTCCCCTCGGGCAGCACCCAGACCTCGATCCTCCTGTCTGCGAGCAGCCCCATGACCTCATCCACCCCTGCCAGGATGCCGTCCCGGCGGCAGAAGATCTCTGCTGTGACCAGCGTATCCAGCAGTCCCAGACCTTCCAGAACATCAAGGGTCCTCACGAAATAGATGTCCGTGGTGGCCGCGCCCAGGATCTCCTCGTGGGTGGCCGAAAATAGCCTTCTGTGAGAATCGATTTTCAGTCTGTCAACATCAGCCAGAGAAGTGATTTCGAACTCCATCTGCAGATCCTCTCTCATCTTATTGATCGAGCTATATTCGTTGTCAGGCCGTCAAGTTCAGGCAAATTTGCCACGCATACAGCAGAAGCCTCTCATTAGTGCCGGGTCGCCTGGGCACTGTGCTGGGCTGGGTCTGCGTACAGGAACTTGTAAATTTCGTAGTTTCTCATCACCGCCCGCAGGTACAACTGCGTTTCCGGAAAGGGGATGCGGTCGACGTCGGCCATGGTCCCCTTCCACAGGCCAATCTCCAGCCAGGCTTGAACGTTGCCGCGTCCGGCATTGTATGCCGCCAGCCCGGTCACCTGGTTCCCGTGGAAATCTTTAAACAGGTTGGCCAGGTACCAACTCCCGATCAACAGGTTGACCCCGGGCTGATAGAGTTGGCTCTCATGGAAGTCCTGGATGCCGATCTGCTTGGCCGTCCAGGATGCAGTCTCCGGCATTACCTGCATCAATCCCCTGGCGCCGGCAGCCGACTCGGCATTGGCATTAAATCCGCTCTCCACCCGGACCAGGGCTGCCAACAGGTACGGATCGATTTCCAACTGATTGGCCACCTGGGTGATTTCGGACCGGTATGGCCAGGGGTAGAAGATCTTCCAGAACCACTTGCTTTGCAGCACGTACAGGACGCAGAGGACAATTGCCAGCGCTATTATCAGCAGCCACAGCCGCCGCAAACTGATCACAATCACAGGTTAACCCACCATTTCGGTTGCCCCGCGCCAGCAAGCTGGCGCCCGGCAACGATGTTCGCTTCGCTCACCCAACAAGGAAGTCGGATGCAGGAAGTCAGATGTCAGAATATTTCTAGCATGCTTGTTGGCTTTTTCTCATACATCCATTTGTTTTTTTCAAAGCGGCCAACCACCAACATTAATCACCAACCACCAAATGCCATGCTTCTTTAACCTGTTGCTCCGTCTCTTCCGGCAGACCCCGGTTGTCGATCACCCGGTCAGCCCGAGACACCTTTTCCTCAAGCGGAATCTGCAGCAGGATCCGGCGCTCGGCCTCCTGTTCCGTCAGCCGGTCCCGCCCCATCAGGCGCTTGACTTGGGTTTGGTGGTCGACCATGACCACCCAGACCTCGTCAACGCACCTGTCCAACCCTGTTTCGAACAGCAGGGGCGCATCCAGCACCACTACCCCCTCAGGTCCGGAGCGGTATTTCTGCAACAGCTTTTCTATCTCCGCCAGGATCAGGGGATGAGTGATCCGGTTCAGCCTCTCCAGTTCCCGGGGATTGTTGAAGACCAACTGCCCCAGCGCTTTCCGGTCCAAGCCGCCATCGCTGTCGATAAAGGACCTGCCGAATTCCCTGACGATCATCTCCCAGCCCGGCCTGCCCGGCTGCACCACGTCACGGGCGACGCGGTCGGCATCGATCACCGTTGCTCCCAGTCTCTGCAACTGCCGGCTGACCAGGCTCTTCCCGCTGGCAATACCCCCGGTGAGGCCGATCAGGCGCATCCCTGCCACCCACTCAGCACTGGCAGCCGGGGCAAACAAAAGAACTGCGCCCACCAGTCTTCAGCCTGATGATCTCTTTTCCACACTTGGGGCATGGCTCGCCCTCCCGTCCGTGAACAGCCAACTGTGACTGAAAGTTGCCCGGATTTCCTTCTCCATCGACGTAATCCCGCAGCGTGGTGCCCCGGCCTGCTACTGCCTCCTCAAGCACTGACCGCATCGCCCGGTACAGCCCCTCCATGTCTACAGGGGTCAGGGAGGTAATTGTCCGCTCCGGGTGGATCCGCACCCGCCAGAGGATCTCGTTGGCATAGATATTGCCGATCCCGGCCACCGGTGACTGATCCAGCAGCAGCTTCTTGATCTGGCCGCGCCGGCCCTGGAACCGTTTCTCGAACAGATCCCCGGTCAGGGCAGGATCGAGGGCATCTGGGCCGAGGTCTTTCTGGGAGCAGAACGCCTCGAACGAGGCCACCGGCATCAGGTTCATGGTGCCAAACTGCCGCATATCCTGAAAGCGTAGTTCATCTCCGTTGTTCAGGTAAAAAACCAGGTGGACATGCTTGTCCCGGGGTGTATCGGGGCTCGAGTAAACCAGCCTGCCGGTCATCCGCAGGTGCACAGCCAGGAGGTGGCTCCCATCCAACTCCAGTAGCAGGTATTTGCCGCGCCGCCTCAAACCGGTAATGGAGCGCCCTCGCAGCAGGGCGACAAACTCCTGGGGGTGCGGCGCCTTGATGATCTTCTCCAAAAAAACCTCCACCTGCTCGATCCGCCGCCCCAAAAGCCTGGGTTGCAAGGTAGCCAAAACGGTTTGCACTTCCGGAAGTTCAGGCATTGCCGTTCACCCTTCTCAGGTCGTACCAGTTCGGGCCGATCTCGATGTCGACATCGAGCGGCACATCCAACTCCACCGCCCGTTCCATCCCCTCACGCACCAGGTTGATCAGTTCGCGTTGCTCCTGCTTCGGGAACTCGAACACCAGCTCATCATGCACCTGCAGCAGCATCCGCGCCAGCAGGCCCCTTTCCCGCAAGGACTGGTCTATGCGCAGCATGGCCAGCTTGATGATGTCTGCAGCGGTCCCCTGGATCGGGGTGTTCACCGCGGTCCGCTCTCCGAAGGACCTGATCTGGCGGTTGCCGCTCAACAGGTCCGGCAGGTAGCGGCGCCGCTTGAACAGGGTCTCCACCCAGCCCCGGTCCCTGGCCGCGGCGATGGTCTCCTGAATGAAACGCCTGACATCCGGATACTGGCGGAAGTAATTCTCGATATAGACCGCCGCCTCTTCACGGCTCACTCCGATGTCTCTGGCCAGCCCAAAGTCGGTGATCCCATAAACGATCCCAAAGTTTACCCCTTTCGCCCGGTGCCTCAGGTCCGGGGTGATCTCGTCCTGTGGCACCCCGAAGACCTCGGAGGCCGTGCGGGCGTGGATATCCTCGCCCCGGCTGAAGGCCTCCAGCAGTTTCTCGTCTCCGGACATGTGCGCCAGGATCCGCAGCTCGATCTGGGAGTAGTCCGCTGCCATAATCAGCCAGTCCGGCTCCGAGGGCACAAAGGCGCGCCGGATCTTGCGCCCCAATTCCATCCGGATGGGGATGTTCTGGAGATTCGGCTCCGTGCTGCTGAGCCTGCCGGTGGCGGTAATGGTCTGGTTGTAGGTGGTATGCACCTTGCCGGTGGCCAGGCCCAAGGCGCGCAGGCCGTCAATATAGGTGGATTTGAGCTTCAGCAACTGCCTGTACTCCAGCAGCTTGGCGGCGATCTCGTGGTACAGGGCCAGTTCCTCCAACACCGCAGCGTCGGTGCTGTAGCCTGTCTTCGTCTTTTTGACCACCGGCAGCTTCATCTTTTCAAACAGGATGACACCTAACTGGCGAGGGGAGTTGATGTTGAAGCTCTGGCCGGCCAGGTCGTAGATTTCGTTGGTCAGGCGTCCCAACTGGCGCCCAAACTCGCTCGACATGGCATCCAGTTGGGAGACGTCCAGTTTGACACCGGCCAGTTCCATCCCGGCCAGCACCGAGGACAGGGGCAGTTCCAGACTATAAAACAGGTCGCCCATCCCCTGCTCCTGCAACTCCGCCTGCAGCACCGGCCAGGCCCTGTACACCGCCAACGCCTGTTGGGCGACCGCGTTCTCGTCCTCGTTCGGCAGCACCAGCACCTGGTTGAGGTGTTTCATGGAGATCTCCTCGATAGTGGGGTTGGTGGCGGAGTGCAGCAGGTAGGAGGCCAACTTCGTGTCCCCGGTTATGCCCTCCAGGGCGATCCCATAACGCCTCCAGGCTGTCATCTCGGCCTTGGCGTCGTGGCACCACTTCTCGCAGGAGGGGCTTGTCAAGAGGTCATTGAGGCAGGCTAACACCTCGCTTTTTTCAGCGCAATCTTCGGGAACAGTAATGGCGGCACTCTCGCTGTCGCCCCAGGCCAGGCCCACCCTCCGCGCCCCACCGCGCCCAGAGGCGGCGCCGGGTCCGCCGGACCCGGCGCGGCGGGTACCCGGCGTGTACCCGGGGTTTCCGGCCACCGCTTCCGATGCCCCCGAATACAGGGCGAACCGGCCCGCCGCCCTGATCCTGGACATCAGCGCCAGCAGGCCGCCGGCCTGGCAAATCGACCCCGGATCCTGTCCGGCTGGCTCCTCCCCGGCGGTTGTGGTCACTCTATCATCAAGCGTCAAATCGTTGCGCAAGGTCCTGATCAGGTTCTTGAATTCCAGTTCCTGGAGGACCGGGAACAGCGCCTCATAGTTCGGCCTCCGCAACCGCAGGTCTTCAAAATCAACCTCGCAGGGGACATCCAGGACTATCTGCGTCAGTTTCTTGCTCAGCATTGCCTGATCGGCGTACTGGTCCAGCAGGGCGGCCACCTTGCCGGAGACCTGCGTCCTGTTGGACAGGCAAGCCTCGATACTGCCATACTGCTGCAGTAGTTTCACCGCTGTCTTTTCCCCGATCCCGGGCACCCCGGGGACGTTGTCGCTGGAGTCGCCGATCAACCCCTTGAGGTCCGGTATCTGCCCCGGCTTAAGGCCGTATCTCTTGAACACATCCTCTTCGGCATAACAATCCATCTCGCTGATACCCTTGCGGGTGATCATCGTCCGTGTCAGCCCGGAGACGAGTTGCAGCATGTCCCGGTCGCCGGTAACCACCAGCACCTCCAGGCCCCTCTTCTCCGCCAGCCGGACCATCGTTCCGATCAGGTCATCCGCCTCGTACCCGGCCATCTCCAGCGTCGTCATGTTGAATGCCCGGAGCACCCTTTTGATCAGGGGAAACTGTGGCCGCAGTTCCTCCGGCATGGGCTTGCGGTGGGCCTTGTATGCCTCGTAATCCTGGTGCCTGAAAGGCTTTCCTATGTCAAAGGCCACCGCCAGGTAGTCCGGCTTTTCCTGTCGCACCAGCTTTTGCAGCATGTTGGTGAAGCCCAGCACGGCGTTGGTATAGAGACCGGTGGTGGTTGACAGCAGGGGCAGGGCATGAAACGCCCGGTACGCCAGGCTGTTTCCGTCAAGTACCATCAACTTCTCCATCCGCTGGAACCCCGTTTCTTAACTTTTTTATTATCCTTTTCCGACTTACCACGATGCCTCAGGCCTCTGATACCGGCCTGCAGCGCCAGCGCCTGTCCATCATTCATTATAACAGATAAACACCGGGAAAAATAAACAGACCACCAGGATAATGGCTGGTGGTACTTGGCCGACCAGGCTTGGAGAGGTCAACATAAAATTGCGAAACCAATTGCGGAGCATTGCGAAGCAATAGCAATTTCCCCCTTTTTTCCAGGGAAGGTTTGCTCATTCGCTCCCGTTATTCTCGTCCAGGCTGTCCAGGATCTGCAGCAGGGAGACTTCGTCGGGCAGGTCGAGGGTTCCCTGCACGGCCTGCTTCTGGTAATCGGCCGGGAGGATGGACACCGGTATGGTGGTCACCCTGATGATGCCTCCGTTGATCCCGGCAGGACCACGGACCACTGTCACGAATCCGCCCTTCTCCCCCAGGTGGGATTTGTTCTGGTCGTCCGGGCTAAGTCCATCCACCGTCCTGGTGAAGATCGCCTCGCCACCGGCAAAGCTCAGTTTCCATCCCTGCTTTGCCGGGTATAGACGCAGCAGGTCAAGAGTGTTGCAGGCTTTCTTATCCGGCAAGCCGGCGCTGCTATCCACCTCGCGCTTACTCAGGGTATAGAAAGTCCTGACAACCACCCTGGCCCCCGCCGGCAACGGCCTTGTGAGCAGGACCCGTTCCCACCCCAGGTATAGCCCTCCTGCCAACACCAGCAGTATTATCCCGTAAAACATCAACTGAGGCGCCCTCTTGGCCGTCTTCTTCTTGACCACCTGAACCAGTCCTTCACTGAAGTCGGATGCAAGATGTCGCACGCCGGAATTTCTTACGACCGGGCCCGGCACTCAAAGGTACAGTCTGCCTTCTTGCATCTGACTCCTGAGATCGCAGGCGTGCTTCACTGCCTGAAGCTAGTTTTTTTAAGCCTGCTTTACTTATAAATATTTCCATCACACCCGAATTTATGAATGTTTTTTTACCACAACACCAAATAAAAAACCCGCCTATCCGGCGGAAGTTAAAATCTGTGCATCGGGTTAATTTCATTGAATGCTATTCCATCCTGTTCAACACTTCGTCGGGGATATCAAAGTTGGCATAGACATTCTGGACGTCATCGAGCTCATCCAGGGCGTCCAGCAGCCTCAGGACCTTCTCCGCAGTTTCGGCGTCGTTGACGGGAACGGTGGTTTTGGGGATCATGGTCAGTTCCGCATTGCTTAACTTGATGCCCTTCTCATCAAGATAGGTCTTGATGCGATCGTAATCCTGCGGCGCCGTTACTATCTCGATCAGTTTATCCTCTTCCTTGACGTCCTCCGCCCCGATCTCGATCAGGTCCAGCATCAGTTCGTCCGGATCACCGGGTACATCCTTGGCGGGCACTTGAAGCAAGCCCTTCATCTCGAACATCCAGGCCACGCAGCCGGATTCCCCCAGGCTCCCGCCGTTCCTGGAAAACAGGTGGCGAATCTCCGGAGCGGTGCGGTTGCGGTTGCCGGTCAGGATCTGCACCAGCACCGCCACGCCGCCGGTGGCATAACCCTCGTACACAATCTCCTCGTAATTGACGCCCTCAGCTTCTCCGGTTGCTCTGGCTAACAAGCGGTTGATGTTGTCAACAGGCATGTTTGCCGCCCGGGCGTTGGCGATCGCCAGTTTCAGGCTCATGTTGGCGTTGGGATCGCCGCCCCCCTTCCGAGCTGCGGCAAAGATCGCCCTCCCCAGCTTGGTGAATACATTGGCGCGCTGCGCATCAACCTTCGCCTTGCGGTGTTTGATATTTGCCCACTTAGAGTGACCAGACATTATGATCGCCCCCCTGTTGACATACTAACAAAAAGAGGCAGTAGCCGCAATTTCCTGCCTGAATTACCACAGATAACTACCCGCTCTAATGCCCCCGCTTCTCCAAAGCGGTGGGATAAGAGCGGCTACGTCACTGTATTAACTGGCTCTAAGCTTCAGTGGGGGAAAGCAATCCCCCACTGAAGCCAAGACCCAGTTGAACCGTTAAAACGGTATTTACTGCATTTAAACAAGTTCAATCGCTCCCATAGCTCCCAGCTTATCCCCCAGGATCACCGCCGCTCCCAGCACTCCTCTGATCCCGCAGGCAAACTGTAGTGCCGGTGTGAAACAAGATTCATCTTTCACAAGGTTGCCTAATGCCGTGGCCGCGGCGTCAGCCAGGGCGGCGTACCTGGATACCACCACCGCCGCATCGGCGCGCCCAAAGCTTAGGGAAGGCCCGACAGTGCCTGAAGAGGTGCAGATGCTGCAGCATCTGCCGTCTGGCCGAATCAACAGCCCCACCCGGTCTGACAGGGGTGATCGCCCGGCGAAAATGCCCACCCTTCTAAGGTGTATGGTCTTCAGAAAGATGTCACCACCGTTCTCCACAATCACCTCCCGGACGGTGCGGAGCAGGCCGCGCCCTACCAGTTCGGCGATGGCGCCGGCCACTGCCGCCATGGGGCCCACCCCCGCCCTGGCCGCGGCACTAGCCATCATGCGTATAATCTTTGGCGCATGCGGCAGCACTGGGAGCGGCTGCAGCGCATGAAGAAAAGCTGGGTCTCTGTCGATATAGCGTTCCAGATCACTCCGGCTGCGATGCACCAGCTCCAGCGCCACCTCCGGCAGCGACCGGGTGCAACCGGCCTCATCCACGCTGATCCAGAGGTCTGTCTCCTTCACGCAAACGGGGAAGGAAACCAGTCCCTTACCCCACATGCGGTTCCTGTATGTCCGCTCTGTGTACTCATCCATCACAACTTTAGAAATGCGCCTCCACCGCCCGCGCCATGCACACGTCGAGGCAGCTCTCGCAGACGATACAGCGGGAGCCGTCGAAGTGCACATTCATGTCCGGGCGGGTCAGGTACAGGGCGCCCGCCGGGCAGGAGGTGGTGCAGGCTCCACACTGCAAACAGCGCTCCTGATGCCAGACGATGCTGCCGCTCAAGGGCTCCACGCCGACCCCGATGTTCTTGATGAACTCCAGACCGCGGTTGTAGTTCTCCGAATCACCGCTCAATTCCAGTACCACGAATCCCTCCCTGTGCGGGTTGATGTCAGCCTTGAGGATGCTGACCACCAGGTCGAAATCCTTCACCAGACGGTAGATGACCGGCTGTTCCACCCATTGAGAGGAGAAACGCAACACTATCTTATCCTTTACCACACAGCCTGCCTCCAATCTCTCTTTTCTGTTCTAATCAATTTATTGCCGGGTTTTAGTATCGGGCTCCGGAATTACATCAAGTCGCTCGCCGGATCAGAGGATGAAACCACTCATCCTCATCCACCCAGCGGGTTTTTAGATGTGATTTGGCCTTTCTTCCAGCCCCTTTAGCTTGATGCCGGATGATACGCCCGGCAGCGGCGCCACCGGTTCGGTGAGCAGGAAGCTGCCGGTCCTGATCCACTCCTTGAGAGTTACGGCAATCTCCCGCGCCTTGGGTAAACTGGACAGAGGAGTGGTGGGAACCTCCTTGCCCTGTACCAGGATGCTGCCCGACCGGAGTTCTGCATAGCTGACCTGGCCGAGGGTTTTTCCGGTCTTGTAGGGATGTTCGTAGCTATAATCCTCGATCATCACCATGATATCCTGATCCCGCACGGCGGTAGCCAGCAGGACCTCCTCGTCGAGGATCGGTATGGGAATCCCGATACCCACCGCCAGGCTGGCGCCATAGCCGATGAAGCTGGTGCCCCGCAGCCATTCCGGCTTCATCTGTTTGAGGTCGCCGATCATGGCCAGCGTCCCCGCCCCCGTCAGAGGGATGCCGTTGGCGCCCCTGGCCTCACAGGGATTGTGCTGGGTGCCGTTCCAGGCCACGTACCCGATCCCGCCGCCCAGGAAGACCCTCGTCCCCATGCCGATCGTCCGGTAGTAGGGGTCGTTCAGCAGCGGGCTCAACTGCCCCGAAGTGGAGAAACTGGCATTGCCTAGGTTGGGCTGCAACATCCCCATATAGGTATAGATGGTGCGGTCGGACAGGTTGACGGCAACGCCGTAGTTCTGATAAGCGTTGCGGGGGTTGAAGAGGATTGCCTCGTTCAGATCCGCCAGAGTGACCCAGGTCTCGATGTGCCGCCTCGGGTAGCAGTCGGTTCCGTACCCTGTCGCCTCCAGTTTCACCGGCCTCCCGGCTACCAGGTCCTCGATCACGTGGCCTCCGCCGTAAAGGAAGCGCCCCGGGTAGACGCGGTTCTCCGGATCGCTCTCCGGCAGCTCGGTGGCGCCGAGGTAGGCGTCCACAGCCGCCAAGCCGCCGTAGGCCGACACGCCGTTCAGGTAGATCTTCTTCATCTTGATCCGCGGCCTGGAGTGGCCGAAGTTTAGGAATGCCCCGCTGGAGCACATGGTGCCGAAGGTGCCCGTGGTCACCACGTCCACCTGGCGGGTGGCCGCGGTGACTCCCTTTTCGGCGACCAGGTCGATGATCTCCTCCGCGGTGACCACCACCGCCTCCCCCTTCTTGATCCTGGCGTTGATCTCCTCGTAGGTTTTTGTGACCGCCATTCGCTTCCTCCTCGTCTCCTCTCGGATACAAAAAAATCAACCTCTTCCGCAAGAAGAGGTCGTTTTCACATGCCGCTGAAAGCACCTCTCATCTGCCAGACCACGTCTGTAGGAATTGGCACCGCTCCCCGCTATTATCGGGTCCGGTTGCCGGGCTTCATCGGGCCAGTCCCTCCACCACTCTCGATAAGAGAATTTCCTTATTCAGTTGAACACCAGCATCTACACTAGCACACACGCAATCATCATGTCAAGGCAAAAATTATGGCGAAAATTATGGCGTCAATCCAATCCCATCAGCGCCCGGGCAATACTGACCACATGCGTCTCGATAACTATCAGAAAGTTGACAATGTCATACTGGTACATGATTACCTGGTTATCCTCGTCCGCCAGTCCTCTCTGAGCAGTCAGACAGGATGTGAAGCGCAGGTTTTGCTGCAGGTTGAGTATTTCCGGATGCTTCAGGATGACTCTCTCAGCGAGCGCCATGTCATCGGCGCCCAGGGCAGTGACTACAGTTTGCGCATTCTTGATCACTTCGTCGTACAATTCAGCCATCTCCCCCCAGCAACTGGCCGGCATGACCTTGTCCTCACTGTTCAGCTTGCCCGCAATCTGACAGACACCGGTTACAGCATCACCCAAATATTCAAGGTCTTTGCTGATCAAGAGCAGGGTGGCAGTCTCTTTCGCCTGGGCATCCGTCAACCTCTGATCCAGCATCCTGGAAAGAAAGGTGAATATTTCATTGAAAGTGTTGTCGACCTCGTCTTCCACCAGCAATGTCTTCCCGATCAGTTTTTCGTCCGGATTCCGGCACAGTTCCGGAATAACCTCCAACATGTCGTGTTGGATATTCTCTCCTAATTCCACCAGTCCCTTCCGCACCCGGGCAAGGGCCAGAGGCGGGGTCTCCCCGGAAGCGTCGTCCAGCCACTGCAACCCATGGCGGAGGCGCTGCTGCCGCGACCGAAGCCCGGTCGCCATGTTGGCGGCAAAGGGCCCCGGCGGGTGGCCGCGCATAAGTTCGGCCATGCCGGCAATGTGTCCGTCTATGCTGACCAGGGATTCCACCAACACCAGGTAGGAAAAGCCGCCGGGCGGCGTCACCGAGAGGTACCACTCCTGCCGGCCCAAAGAGCGCTCGTAGATACCGCGCTGCAGCGTAACAACTTCCTCGTGCCCGGCATAAAGCTCCCCCAGGAGGGTCGGGTCGTTTTTTTCCAGCACCTGCTCGAATAACATGAAGTTGTCCAGGATCTTCCGGTACAGCAGTTCCACATCCTGCCACAACTCTTCATCCAGGTTGGGAACCCCGCCGGTGAATTCCCGGGCAATTTCCCGCACCCGATCGGCCACCCTCTCCAGATCATTGCAAATGTACAGCAGTCTCACTGACTGTCCGGCCTGCTCCTCGGTGAGGTAGGCGACCCCCAGGGCGGTCAGGAAACGGACCACGCTGCTGCTGATGATGTCCATGTTCTCCTCTTCGATTTCTATGGCCTCCCGCCAGTGGCGGTCACCAGAGCGCAGGGCGGCAACCAGGTTGACCAGCATCCCGTGGTAAAGCCGCCGGCTCATAGCCAATATTTCCAGGCGTGCCTGCTCCAGGGCCACACCCGGAACGGAGAGCGAACCGGAATCGATATACTGCAGCAGTCCGGTTCCTTTCTCACCGGGCCATAAGTATCTCAGGCCGGAACTGACCACGCCGGTCAGCGGGAGAAAGATGACGGCCATGGCCAGGGAGAAGAAAAGGTGGGCATAGGCTATCTGCCAGCGCACCGACGGGATCAGCTCAGCCAACAGGGTGCTCAACCGGGGGAGAAAGGGGAAGGCGACGGCGACGGCTGCAATCTTGTAACCGGTGCCGGCCAGGGCAGTGCGCCGGGCGTCCGCGGAGGGGGAAACCACTCCGTAAAAGAGAGGCGTCAGCGTACTCCCAACATGCGCCCCCAAAATTACTGGTATGACTGTGTTAGTGGTCAGCAGACCCTGGGAGGCAAATGACATCATCATGAGCAGGGTAGCGGCGCTGCTTTGCAGAATGACGGTCAGCAGCATGGCCCCCAGGATGGCCAGCAGGGGTAAATTACCCATGCTAAAAAAGAAGTGCGCCACGAAAGGCAGCGATTTCAGCGGTGATACGGCCAGGCTCATGGTGTTTATGCCAAAAAAGACCAGGCCAAGCCCCAGCGCCACCTGGCCGGCGTTGCGGGAACGCTCCGCCTTCCCCAGCACGTAAACCGCGGCCCCCAGGAATAGCAGCAGGTCCGCATAGCTCGATATATCCAGGGAAAACAACTGTATAATCAGGGATGTGCCGACGAACGAGCCCAGGACCACGCTCAGCGACCGGGCCAGGTCGATCATCCCGGCGTTCACGAAACCGATCAACAGGGTGTTGCTGACGTTCGAGCCCTGGAGCAGGACAGTCACGGCGATGCCCGCTAAAAAGCCCAGAAAGTCATTCCTGGTGATCAACTGGATTATTTCTCTGAGCTTGCCCGCCACGCTCTTCTGCAAACCCAGGGTGACGATGCGTAGACCATAGATGAACAGGCCGAGACCGGCAAAGAAAGGGACGATCTCACTCCAGGCAGGCACGGTACACCCCTTCTCATGCTGCTTCTCAAAGCTCTTTTTTGAACTGAAGCTCCTTCAAGACCTGTACCAGCTTCTCCACCAGGTGCGGCAGCGGCTCGGACAGCACGCCCACGATCTCGATCCGGCTCCTGCCGATGGGAAGCAACAGCTTCAAGGCCTTGCTGCTCCCAATGGCGGCAGCCATCCCGGGCGTGACCTCTCCGAGCATGGAGTTGGCAGCCAGGATGGAGATCGGGCCGGTGATCACGTCCACCCCGGCCACGGTCTGGACCACGGCATTCTCCCCGGTGGCCCCCTCGTTGGCGCCGGCACGCAGCATCAATGAAGTGGCCGTACTGTTCGTCCCCAGGGCGATGATCTCCACCTCAGGTCCCAGGCACTTCCTGATCCGCTCGGTGATATGCTTACCGACGCCGCCTCCCTGGCCGTCGATCACAGCTATCCTCATACCCGGCCTCCTCCCACCACCATTACACCCAGAGTCTTCTCCATCTCCCTGAGGGCAAAGCAGTGCGCCTGTTCATCAAAAGAAGCGACCCCGTCTTTGACAACGGCGACCTTGAAATTCCGCATGCGGGCGTCGGCGGCGGTGTACAGGACGCAGATGTTGGTGCAGACGCCGGTCAGGATGAGTTCCGAGATCCCCAGTTCCCGCAGGATGAGATCCAGGTCCGTACCGTAAAAGCCGCTGTAGCGGCGCTTGGGGATGAGATGGTCGCCGGGGCGGACTGCCAGTTCGGGAATGACCTGGGAGCCCCGGGAGCCGGCCACGCAGTGGGGCGGCCATACGGTGAACTCCTGGTCGTCCGGGCGGTGCTGGTCACAGAGGAACAAGACCGGCAGGTTTCCTTGACGCGCCCGTTCCAACTCGGCGGCAATCACCGGAACAATGCGCTGCCCGGCTGCGCCGACGAACAAAGCGCCCTGCTCCGTAAGAAAATCGTTGAGCATATCAACGAT
>Ga0187870_1002190_pt1 | contig 16582 bp, 17 predicted proteins | sample June2016WEW_13_1_3_FD_132974 | JGI IMG/M metagenome (GOLD analysis project Ga0187870, IMG submission 132974) | Peatland microbial communities from SPRUCE experiment site at the Marcell Experimental Forest, Minnesota, USA - June2016WEW_13_150 | ecosystem: Environmental > Terrestrial > Soil >... | reverse complement strand
CGCAGCAGGCGCTTCCTGTACGTGGATGCCGTGCAGATTGCGGAAACCACCGAGCTCATGCTGGCGGACATGAAAACGCTGGGAGGGAAGATCTATAAGGTCCATCGAATCTACGAAAGATCTCTGTAGACCGGCTTTCCCTGGACGATTCGCACTGACGTTTTGCCTGCGACGAAAGCTTTGAGATCGTCGTTTCAGATCATCGTTGACAGTTTTCCCTTGTTCCTGTCAAAATGTATATTTGACATGTCGGATCCAGTAGTGCTCAACCATAGCAGGTTCACCCCCCTCATCGACAGGATGATCGCGAACTCAACCGGTGCGCCCGTGGTCACCGAAGAAAACGTCTTCCAGCCCGGCAGGCCGGCGAACAAGCCCTTCCTGAAGCAAATCATGGAAGATCTCCTGCTCCCCGGCAGCAGGATCATCGGCAAGGAGAACCTCCTGGCGCTCCACCAGCTGGCCCGGAGGAAGAAGCACTGCCTGGTGCTGATGGAACATTACAGCAATTTCGACATTCCCTGCTTCTACGAGCTGCTCGACCGATTGGCCGAGCCCTACCGCGAGGTGGCCGACGCAATTGTTTCGGTGGCCGGGGTGAAGCTGAATGAAGAGAGCAAGCTCGTGCTCGCCTTCACAGAGGTGTTCACCCGGGTGGTCCTCTACCCCTCCCGGGGGCTGGAGGCGATCAAGGACGCTCGTGAGAGGCACGTGGCGGAGAAACGCCGTGCCCGCTTGAACCTCGCGGCCATGAAGATGCTCAACTACCTGAGAAAAGAGGGGCGGCTCATCCTCGTGTTCCCCTCCGGCACGCGCTATCGGCCGTGGGACCCCACGACCGCCCGGGGACTCAAGGAGATCGACACCTACCTGAAGTTCTACTCGCACATGGTTCTTATCTCGATCAACGGCAACACCCTCGTCCCGAATCCCGCGGGCGGGATGGACGAGGACTATCCCACCAAGGACCTCATGATCTACACGGTGAGCCCCGTACGCCGCTGCTCCGAGTTCCGCCGACAAGCGCTGAAAAACAGGGAGCACGATGAGGACCCCAAGCAGCACGTTGCCGACAGCGTCATGGCGGCGCTCCGGGGGCTTCACGACCGTACGGAAAGGGCCCGGCTGAGGCTTCTCGCGGACCTGGGGGTCCCTGCGGAACCGATCGTCGTCCATCCGCCGGCGGACACGGGAACGACGGGATCGATCCTCGCACGCTGAGATGCGCGGCGCTCCGGCCGGATCGGCGCGTCCCGCCCCCGTACGGGATCTCCTTCCCGCGCTCTGCCGCGGGCTCTCCCATTTCTTCACCGACATCGATGACACGCTGACCTCGGACGGCATGATCCCCACAGGCTCATACAGGGCCCTCTGGGACCTCGCCTCCGCGGGAATTCATGTCGTGGCCGTCACCGGAAGACCCGCGGGCTGGTGCGACCATATCGCGCGCATGTGGCCCGTCGCCGGCGTCGTGGGGGAAAACGGGGCGTTCTACTATGCCTACGATCACGCGCGCAGACGGATGATCCGTAGTTTCTCCGATCCCGGCCTGGGCGATCCGGCGCGGCATGAGGCGCTCGAAGCCATTGCCCGCAGGGTGCTGAAAGAGGTGCCGGGCACCGCACTGGCCGCCGACCAGGCCTTCCGTCTGAGCGACTTCGCCATCGACTATCGGGAGGACGTGCCTCCCCTCCCGCCGGAGAGCCTCGACCGGATTTGCCGCATCCTCGAGGAAGCGGGGGTGCAGTTCAAGGTCTCCAGCATCCACGTGAACTTCTGGACGGGGCGCTTCGACAAGTTGAGGGGCGTGCGCTCCTTCCTCTCCGAGCAGGAAGGCCGCTCGCTGCAGTCTGTCGCGGACGCGGCGGTTTTCATCGGCGATTCACCGAACGACGAGCCGCTCTTCGCGCAGTTCCCACACTCCATTGCCGTGGGCAACCTGCGCCGCTTCCTGCCCCGGCTCTCGTGCCTGCCGGAGTACATCACCGAAGCCGATTCGGCAGAGGGATTTCAAGAAGCCGTGACCGTGATCCTCGCGAAGAGGGGCCCCGCTCACCCTCCTCGTGCCTAATACGGCAGCTGGTCGAGGCTGCACTCCATGACCTGTGCGACCGGCACGAAGCCGACCGACTGGAAGAAATCCGAGAAGCGAAGGGATTTCCCCATCAGCTCGGTGACCAGGCGCTGCATGCCCCGGTTGCGCATCGCTGTCAGAAACTGGCGCAGCAGGACCTCTCCGAGGCCGGTGCCGCGATAGCCCGGCGAGACGGCGAGCTGCACGATATTCACCGACCGGCCGTCGATCACGCCCCATACCAGGCCCGCGAGCTCCCCGGCCGGCGTTTCGGCGATAAGGACGGGTGATGCGGCTTCGCCAGCCGCGGGAAGCTCCCGCCTCTTTTCCAGGAACCGCTTTTCCAGCTCGGCCGGTGTCTCGCGGGGAAACAGCTCGAAAAAGGCGTCCCGGTCCAGCTGCAGCACGGCGTGCGCGCGACCACCGATGTCCCACGTGAAGGTGAAGTCGCTCATCACCAGCTCCTCGGTCTCCTCCAGCTCAGCGGGGAGCTTTGCAAGGCCTCGCGCCTCCCGGTTGAGATTGTACCAGCTGATGATCACGCCGCGGAGGCGCCGTTCCTTGTAGGCGAACCAGAGCTTCTCGATCTCCTTGCTCTGCTTCAGCGCATCCTTGAACGCGCGAAAGACTCCCTTGCCCATGGTGAGGGAGTGGGAGAGCTGTTCGCGGTAGGCGGGATTGTCAAGTGACGTGATGAAGCTCTCCATCAGGTGAAAGCCTTCTGCGGAGCCCCAGCGCGGGAGGCGGACGTACCTCTCATCGGACGCTCCTCCAAGGGAAGACACCGGGACGAGCTCACCGGATTCCACATCCACCGAAAAGCGTTCCTTCTGGTCTTCCATGGCGAAGGCGATCTTGTCGATCATCGGCGGCGTGAGCTCGAAGTTCATGGATCGACTGTAAATCAAGCCTCCGCGGCGCGCAACACGTCCATCCCGCGAATGCCACGGGGTACCGTGGCCGCATTGACCAAGGTGCGGCATCACCGGCATACTCGCTTCACACAGGAGGAAGTCCAGTCATGAGCATCATCGAGTACGTGGAAGCGAGGGAGATCCTCGACTCCAGGGGAAACCCGACGGTCGAGGTTGACGTTGTCCTTGAAGACGGGTCGCTGGGCAGGGCAGCGGTGCCTTCGGGCGCATCGACCGGCGAGCACGAGGCCCTCGAGCTGCGCGACGGCGACAAGGCCCGGTTCCTCGGCAAGGGGGTGCTCAAGGCGGTGCAGAACGTCAACAACGTCATCGCCGCCGAGATCGTGGGTCTGGACGCGCTCGAGCAGGTCGATATCGACCACACGATGATCGAGCTGGATGGAACCGAGACCAAGTCCAAACTCGGCGCAAACGCCATCCTCGGGGTCTCCATGGCCACGGCGCGGGCGGCCGCGGACTTCCTCGGCGTGCCCCTGTTCAAGTACCTCGGCGCCTACCACGCCTCCCTCATGCCCGTCCCGATGGCGAACATCATCAACGGCGGCGCGCACGCGGACAGCTCGGTGGATTTCCAGGAGTTCATGATCATGCCCGTGGGCGCACCCTCCATACGCGAGGCGGTGCGCATGATGGCGGAAATCTTCCACACCCTGAAGATCGTTCTCAAGGGCAAGGGCTACAACACCGGTGTCGGCGACGAGGGCGGTTACGCTCCCAGCCTGAAGAGCAACGACGAAGCCCCCGAGGTCATCCTCCAGGCCATCGAGAAGGCAGGTTACAAGCCGGGTGACAACGTCATGCTGGCCATCGATCCTGCTGCGTCGGAGTTCTACGATGTGGAGAAGAAGAAGTACGTGTTCAAGAAGTCGGACAAGCGCGAGCTCTCTTCTGCCGAGATGGTGGACTTCTGGGTGAACTGGGCCAACAAGTACCCGATCATTTCCATGGAAGACGCCATGGCTGAGCAGGACTGGGATGGCTGGAAGCTGCTCACCGATAAGCTGGGGAAGAAGATACAACTCGTGGGGGACGACATCTTCGTCACCAACACGAAAATCTTCAAGAAGGGAATCGAACGAGGGATCGCGAACTCCATCCTCATAAAGCTGAACCAGATCGGCACCCTCACCGAAACCTATGAAGCCGTTGAAATGGCAAAGAAAGCGGCGTACACAGCGGTCGTGTCTCACCGGAGCGGGGAGACGGAGGACAACTTCATCGCGGACTTCGTCGTCGCCCTGGAGACGGGACAGATCAAGACCGGCTCGCTCTCCCGTTCCGACCGGCTGGCCAAGTACAACCAGCTCATGAGGATCGAGGACCTGATGGAAGGCGTCTGCACCTACGCGGGACGGGACGCGTTCTACTCGATACGGAAATAGAAGACCCATGGAGGCCGCCGACCGCATCGAAGGGTACCTGACGGGAAAGCTCTACCCCTTCTGGTTCCAGCGGGTGGCCGCCGCGGACGGCGGCTTCACGACCTACTTCGACAGGAACGGGAAACCGACCGGTCAGACCGACAAGACGATCATCCAGCAGACCCGGTCGATCTTCATGCTCTCGCACGCGATCCGCAACGGATACTGCGCGGGGAAGGCGGAAGGGCTCCTGGAGCCCGGACTGGAATGGTTCCTGAAGTCGTTCCGGGACCCCGAGCACGACGGCTGGCTGTGGATCGTGGACAAGGCCGGAGGGCCGGTGTCCACGGACAAGATCATGTACGGCCAGAGCTTCGTGATTTACTGCATGAGCGAATGCGCGCTTGCGACGGGCAACGCGCGTGCGCGCAGGGCGGCGGAAGATACCTTTACGCTCGTCCAGAAGTACGCGGCGGATACAGCCTGGGGAGGGTACCGGGAAATGTTCCTCCGTGACTGGCAGCCGCGCCCGTCGGGCGGGTACGGGGGAGATCGCAAGAGCTTCGACGTGCACATGCACCTCATGGAGGCGTACACGACCCTCTACGAGCTCACCGGGGGGGAGATCCACAGGAGGAAGCTCCTGGAGGTGATCGAGGTGCTCTGGAGCCGCATGTTCCATTCGCCCTCATGGACGGGAATCGCGCAGTTCAGCCTCGATTTCACGCCGCTTCCCGCCATCATGTTCAAGACGGTGTGGGGCTCGGACCGGGACAACGAGGGAGCGCCGCGGCCGCTCGACAACACGAGCTACGGCCACAACATCGAGTTCCTGTGGCTCTTCCTGCACGCGCTGTCGGTGCTGGGCCTCAGCCCTGATCCCTGGAAAGAAAGGCTCTCGGCGCTCGCGCGCCACACGGTCCGCTACGGCATCGACCCGGAGTTCGGGGGAATCTATATCGAGGGGCCGCACGACGGACCGGCCCGCGATCAACAGAAGGAGTTCTGGCAGCAGGCGGAGTCCCTCGTCGGCCTCCTGGACTGCTACCTCCTCTTCCAGGACAGGGTGTACTGGGACGCGTTCGTCAAGGTATTCGATTTTGTCTGGAACAGGATGATCAACCACGAAGCGGGCGAATGGTTCGCCCTCCTGGAGCGTGACGGAACGGTCCGATGGGACTACCTCGGCCACGCCTGGAAGAACAACTACCACACCACTCGCTCCATGGTGCAGTCGCTGCGCCGGCTCAGGGAAATCTCGCGGAGAGGAATGGATACTTGAGCACGGCGCGGAAAGAGCCGGCGCCCGCGCAGGCCCGTGGGCTGCCTAGTTTCCCCCCGACTGCAGGAAGCCGCCCACCACGGAGCCGGCGACGTTGAGCCCGATGATCGCCGCGATTCCCACGATCCAGAGAAGGACGGCGAAGATCTTCAGGCAGACGGAAAGGACCTTCAGCATCGTGTAGGGGCTGCCGCTCTCCGGGTTCCTGCGCGTGTTCATGGCGATCTCGCGCCAGGCGAGGGGGGTATCGGAGGCCGCCCACACCATGATCCCGAGGAGCACGAACAGGATGAAGAGGAACTGGGACACCAGGAATATCATTCTTTCACCTCCGCGATGGTCTGACGCTTCAAATTCTATTGCCAGGGGAGCCGCTGTCAAGGGAGAAAGCGAATTGGCGCAATCGGAATGACCTTCACCGAGGTATTTCTTCCGTGGTACGGTATGCCGATATTATAGGAGGGGGAGGAAGGACGGCCGTGATCTATCTCATCTATAAAGACGGGGAAATTCTGGTAGAAACCGATGACCTGGAATACGTCAGGACCTACATGAGCAAGAATCAGGAATGCTCGGTGCGGGATGCCCGCACGGGAAAGAAAATCGCGCTGGAGTAGCGTCCTCTTCAGAAGTCACGGATCCCGATCGTGCCGTCATGGTGCCCCACGAGCAGCTGGGGCGTTTTCTTCGTAAAAAGCCCGTCTTCCAGCACTCCGGGAATCAGCTTCAACTCCTCTTCTAATTTGCGCGGATCGAAGGCATCGCGGAAGCTCACATCCAGGAGGAGGTTGCCCAGGTCCGTCACCACGGGCCCCGCCTTCCGCACCGCCATCCGGAGGCTCACCTCGCCGCCCATTTCGCGAATCCTCCTGCTTACCGGGGTCAAGGCATCGGCGACGACCTCCACGGGGATGGCAGAACGTTCACAGAGGCGCTGACTCAGCTTCATTTGGTCGACGATGATCACGAGCGTCCGGGACGAGTAGGCGATGATCTTTTCCATGAGAAGGGCGCCGCCCCCGCCCTTGATCATGTTTCCAACAGGGTCGACCTCGTCCGCTCCGTCAATCATGAGGTCGAGGCTCGAATCGAGGGCCGCGTCGTTCAGCGTGAAGACCGGGATGCCGAGGGTACGCGCCTCGAGCTCGGTCTGCAGGCTCGTCACTACGGCGCGAATGTCTCGGAGGCTGCCTTCGGACAACCGCGCCGCCACGCGGCGCGCGGCCCAGATCGCCGTGGAACCGGTCCCGAGGCCGAGTTTCATTCCGTCCCGCACGAAGCGATCCGCCGCATGCGTGCCCAGCGCCTTTTTCACATCAGACAATTCCGACATGCCCCGCCTTCCGTTTGCAGAGATGCAATGCAACGTATACTATGAAGCAGGGCGAGCGTACAGTGCAGGAGCAGTCCATTCTTTCGCAGATTTCCTTTCCCGATTTCCTCGACGAGGTCCAGGACGGCCTGTTTATCGTGGATGCCCGGCGCACCATCGTGTACTGGAACAAGGCCGCCGAAGAGCTGACGGGATTCCCTTCTGACACGGTCCTGGGACGGAGCTGCCTGGACCGGGACATCCTGAACTACCGCACGGTGCTCGGCGACAGCCTCTGCAGCGAGGAGACATGCCCCCTCATCCGCTGCATGGAAAGCGGAACCGGGGGGACCGTGCCTCACATCATCCTCGCGAATACGGCGTCCGGCAGGCCCCTGCCCCTCTCCCTCAGTGTGGGGCCCCTCCATGGGCGTGACGGAAAGATCGCCGGGGCCATCGCTCTGTTCCGCGGCATGCGCGACGAATTCCAGCAGAGAAAGCTCGCCGTGGAAATCCAGAAACACACGATCACGCCGCGCGGATTCACCCGTAATGGCGTGCGGGTGGACACGCTGTTCGCGCCCTTGGACGAGATCGGCGGCGATTTCCTGGAGGCATTTTTCCTGGACGAGCATACCCTGATCGCGACCCTCGCGGATGCCACCGGGCACGGCATCTCGGCGTCACTCTTCACGATGGTCTACAAAACGCTCCTGCACGGTTCTTTCGCCCTCCATCGGGACCCGGGCAGAGTCCTGGAGCAGGTGAACAGGGGTTTCCTGGACAGCGCAGGTATCGACGGGTACTACATCGGCGCCTGCCTGGTGAGTTTCGACACGGCGACCTGCCAGGGACGTTATGCCGCTGCCGGACATCCCCACGGCCTCATATTCCAGAGGGAAGGAACGGGCCACCGGCTGCGGGAGCATCTCGTCGTGCAGTCGCTCATGCTCGGGATGAACGAGGCTTCCCGCTTCGGCGAAGTCGAGTTCAAGCTCGGCCAGGGTGATTTCCTCATCCTCACCTCCGATGGAATCATCGAATCGCCCTGCAGCGACGGGACCCAATTCGGCATCCCCGGCATCGCCGCCTTTTTCGCCGGCTATTCGGGCAGCACCCCGCTCGCGGACCTCCTGAAAGAGGTCAGGAGACGCGGTACAGCCTCCTCGACGGTCGACGACGTGAGCGCCGTGCTCATCGCTCCGGCGCTTGCCCCCGGGCAGGGATATCCTCTATAGTTTTTCCCGCCATGCCCTGCAATCGCGCTGTCCGGAATGTATGCCTCGCGCCGATACTCAAGGGGATGAAAAAACTCGTTCCCCTCGTTCTTCTGGCCACCGCCGCGCTCCTGGGGGCCGAGCCGGAGTTCGAGGGAATCGCCTCATGGTACGGCGGGAAGTTTCACGGCCGGCTCACCTCCAGCGGCGAGGTGTTCGACACCAACGACATGACCGCCGCGCATCGCACCCTCCCGTTCGGAACGATGGTGAAGGTCACGAACCTCGACAATGGCAGGTCCGCTGTCGTGAAGATCAACGACCGGGGCCCCTTCGTCGAGGGCCGGATCATCGACCTGTCCCGGGCCGCGGCCGAGGAGATCGACATGCTCGGCCAGGGCGTGGCGCGGGTGTCCCTTGAAATCGTGGCGTTTGCCACGGACAAGGAGGTCTTTGCGATCCAGGTCGGCGCGTACGGGCTGGAGAAGAACGCGGAGAAGGCGCGTCTCGCCCTCGAGGCGGCCGGCTTCGTGGTCACGATCGAAAAGACCGGGCTGAGCGTGGCACGGGTGCTGGTGCGGGGCATCCTCGCGACCTCGCTTCCCGACACGCGCAAGAAGCTCGAGGACCTCGGCTTCTCCGAGTACCTCGTGAAGAAGGAGCGCACAGAAACCCCGCGCATCTCGGGGCGGAACACGGCCCTGCCGGTTGCCCAGGAGGCCGACGCACTGCCATGACACGCGCAGCCCGGCGTCGATGAAGCTCTCCCAGCGCATCCTAGGGTGGGCACTAGTGGCCCTTGGCGCCGTCAGCCTCTTCGTCGGTGCCAGCCCGATCTTCCCCGTCTGGATCGAGGCCTTCGTCCTCGGTGGTGCCCTCTTCGTGGCCGGGGCATGGGTCCTGGCGGGAAAGGAATTGCGGGACACCGTCCGACGCGGCCTGCGGGCATGGCGCGAACTGCGCAAGTCCGGGGGGGTGCACAGGTCCCCGCTTCGCGGGATCGGCACATCGCTCCATGTCGCACAGCGGCCGACCGGCTCGGATGTTCTCACGGACCCGCTCCTGCCGGTCCGGATCCTGAAGCTCGCCCAGCAGCAGCACGGGTCACTGACCGTTGCCCAGGTGGCCATGGAGCTGAACGTGCCGCTGGACCAGGCGCAGGCCGGCCTGGATGAATGCGTCCGCGCCGGCAATGCCCTCCCCGATTACGATATCCCCCGGGGACTTGCACTGTACAGGTTCCCCGAATTCCTGGATCCCGAGCCGCCCCGCCTCTCCAGTTGAGGGGTCCGGTAGTTCCGATGAGTTGACAGCGCCCTGCCCCGCCGCTAAGATCGCTTTTCGAGTCCCCGCCCCAGTAGCTCAGCAGGATAGAGCGGCGGTTTCCTAAACCGTAGGTCGGATGTTCGAGTCATCTCTGGGGCATTTGTTATTCTTGACTGGATAAAAAGTTGCACCATTTCGCCTCAAGTGAAGATATGCGCTGTCAGATAGAAAATGTCAGATACTGCAAAGTGGGCGACGTCTTCCACGGTTCCCATAACCGTGGCGCTTCATTCCGTCCGTGTGTAGTAGTCACGGCAGCCCAGGAGGATTCCGATCTTCGGCCGATGTGCAAGGGGTCTTCGATTCAAGTCCTTCCAGCCTAATCTTCCAATCACGGACCAGTCAACGCTTTAGTGATATGGGCATCATAAGAACTCGCCAAAGAGAGAGTCACTGACACGGGACTGACACCCCAGGGCAAATGCTACCTCATAACATGCGGTATTATGGCCTTGCCCCCGGCTGAGATCACCACAAACCCCTACTGACGGAGCTCCCTCGCATTAGCTCTGGCTCATGTGTGACAATCTTGACAAAACGCTCACCAATCTGGAAAGCGTGAACAACGGCTGTGTCGTAAGTCCTCTTCCTCCCGACAATGCATTCGCATCTTACATGACTGACGGCATCAACCCGTCACCGGAAACGATCTAAACGCTTACACTAAGAAAGTCAGGCCTGCCACGCCGCAGCACCTGGCCGAGAATCATACTATTGGTCTATGACCATCGTAGCCTTGATGAACCCGGTCGGCTTTGCAAGAAGCGCTCGAAAGGCGTCATCCACCTGGTCCAGACCGAACCGGTGGGTGACCAGCGAAGCCATGTCTAGCTTGCCAGCCGCTATCAGGTCAAGGCCGCGGCGCATGCAATCCATGAGATAGTCTTGGCGCCGTTCGTGCGCATTGATTACCTGCAGGGCTTTCCAGTTCCACAATTCCATATCCACCTGACGCGGTCCGCCCTGGTGGAAACCGACAATGGACAAAACGCCATGCTCATGGGGCATTTGCCCGGCGAGTGTCAGTCCACCTTGCGTGCCGCTGGTCTCAAAGGCGACATCCACACCGCACCCGCGGCCCAGTTGGCTCCATTCGGTGAGCTTGAGCTGCGTCGTCACTTGGTCCGGTGCCAGCACCTCATCCGCCCCAATCAGAAGGGCTTTTTTTCTGGCTTCTGTGCGAGTGTCAACGCCTATTATCTTGGCCGGTCCTTTCAGGCGAACGGCTTGCAGCATCAACAGGCCCATGAAGCCCAACCCGACCAGCGCGACTGTATCCCCCATCTCCACTGGGGTGCGCCTCGCCCCGCTGAGGATGCACGCCAGCGGTTCTCCCAGCGCATCGGTGAGGCCCATGCCTTTCGGGACATGTGTTACCAACTCCTGGCGTGCAACGACAAATTCCGCGAAACCCGAATGAAATAAGCCAGTGACTGCCATTCCAGGGCGAAACTTGCTTACCCGCCCACCCACAGCCACAACTTCGCCAGCGACCTCGTGGCCGATCTCGCGCGGGTAGGAGCCATTATCTCCTGACCAGTTAAGCAGCTCTGAGGTGCAAATGCCGCAAGCTTTCACCTTCACCAGCACATCCGCTTCTCCCACCTGCGGTATGGGGCGTTCCTCGATACGGCTTTGCCGGGGAGCTACGAGAACAGATTGTTTCATTGCTTTGCCTCGGTAGGATGAAACGACATCATTCCCTCTTCTCAGTGAAACTGTCAGGTCTGCACCGTAGAGTTTTTCGGCAGGACCCGGGCCAACGGCTCCGGTCTCTCGCAGGTACTGGTTATCGCAAAGTGCGAACCGCTTTCCGCGGAATTGAAAAAACCGGTCATTATGTCGAGGACATGGAATGCCATATCCCCATTCGCGCGGTGTTTCTTTCCCTGAACGATCGAGACGGCCATATCCGCCAGCCCGATACCACGGCTATTCTCTATGAATCCATGTGTTAGGGGAACGCTCGTAAACTCGCCGTCGAATCTTCTAACCATGACGGGACCACCAAAGGAGTCAGGGTTTGGCGACGATAACGTTCCTTCGCTTCCGAAGATCTGGATGAATGGCAACTTCGAGTCCCAATACGCATAGTGAAGATCAAAGCTGGTCAGGAGATTTCCACATACCCCGTTCTGGAATTCCATCGTGCCGCTAATGTAGGTCGGGGTCTCGACCTTGATCTTTTCTCCATAACGCGTCGGCCCGGTAATCGTCTTCTCCAAAAACGGAGTCTTCGCCATTCCAGTAACCATTTTGACCGGTCCAAGAAGGGACACCAATGCAGTAAGGTAATACGGGCCCATGTCCAGCATGGGGCCGGCGCCCTTTTTGTAATAGAAATCCGGGTTAGGGTGAGACATCGCGGGACCGGCACCGATCATGAACGCGATGGCACCAAAAGGCGTTCCTATCCATCCGTCATCCAGCAATTTCCGGCATGTCTGCAATCCACCGCCTAAGAAAGTATCAGGTGCGCACCCGACATACAGATGTTTTTCTTTCGCTTTCTCAATTATCTTTCGTCCCTCATCTCGAATAGTAGCGAGTGGCTTTTCGCAGTACACATGTTTCCCGTGCTCTAGTGCTTTCATTGACACTTCAGCATGTGCAGCGGGAATTGTAAGGTTCAGCACTATCTCTATATCGTCTCGCGCCAGCAACTCATCAACGGCATATGCCTTGATCTTGTACACTTCTGCCTTTTCCTTCGCCTTGTTCGCAACTAGATCAGCGCACCCGACAATATCGAGTACCTCAAACACGTTTTCCGCATTTCTCAAATAGATATCGCTGATATTGCCGCATCCGATTACACCAACTTTCACCTTTCTCACGGATCCCCCCTCAACATCGCGGCCGCAAACATTCCGCCTCAGTCCTCATGCGTCTAGAGGCATTGAGGGGAAAAGAAGTCCTGTTCCGCCGTCTCCGCACGACTCTTCATGGCAAGCATTCTCGTTTGCATTAGACTGTAAATACCTCCACCCCTTGGCGCTTCAATTCTTCCAGCGCCTCCTTGCCGATATTCTTGTCGGTCACAAGCTTGTCGACACGGGTGAAGTCGCAGAAAAAAGTGAAGGCGCGGGCCCCGATTTTCGAGCTGTCCGCGACGAGAATAGTCTCACTTGAGTGCAAGGACATGAGGCGCTTGATCTCCGCTTCTTGTGGAATGGCCGAGAAACACCCTTCGTCGACAATAATTCCGGACACGCCGATGATGGCTTTGTCTGTTCGATACTGGTTAAGGGACTGCTCCGCGGCGGAGCCAATCAAGGCTTTGGTTTCCTTCAGGAGCTCACCTCCCGTCAGGATAACCTTGTTGTCACTGGGTTCAATCATCAATTCTCCGATGTCTGGAGAATTGGTCACCACCAGTAGATTTTTCTTTGCGCTCAGTTTCTGTGCCACTAGCATGGTGGTACTTCCACCATCCATCATGAGACTTTCTCCGTCATGGATCAACTGCGTTGCGAATTGCGCGATCCGTGTCTTGTCTTCTAGATGCATGACCATCCGGTCCTGCAACCTGCTTATCTGCCATACCGAGAGTTGTTCGCGCCGAAGCGCGCCGCCATGGGCGCGATATAGACGGCCTCGTTTCTCAAGGGTTACCAAATCCCGCCGAATAGTGGCTTCTGTGACGGTATGGAAGTCTGCAAGCTCGGCGACATCAGCACGACTGTTCTTGTTGAGGTATTCGAGAATCTTGTTGCGTCGTTCTTCGACAAAATCTCTCTTGCCCATTGGAACCATATTCGCCTACGCAGCAATCGAGGTCAACTGCCGTGCAGTACGAATCATGCTATTTACTGCCAAGCTTTCCCATCGCTCATGCACATCTGGATATGGTGCCTGGCGATTTCCACCATCTTCTGTTTGGCCGGTGTGAGAAGCTTCATGAGATCCAGCTCGCCAGGGCTCGAGTTTAAGGTCTTGGCAAGGGTCTCGATGAAACCGTTCCTCATGACGGTACTGAAGTTGATCTTAGAGACACCCAGGGTAATGGCCTTGCGGAGATCCTCCTCGGGTATACCGGTACCACCATGGAGGACAAGGGGGATGGCGGTCCGCTTTTGGATTTCCGTCAGCAGGTCAAACCGCAGCTCGGGTTTGCCCTTGTAAAATCCATGGGCATTGCCGATGGCGGCGGCGAGGGAGTCGACGCCGGTTTTTTTCACAAACTCCTCACAATGGACAGGATCCGCAAGACCGGTCATATCCCTTTTCGGGCCCTCGGGTCCATCCGCGGCCTGGCCGATCAGGCCGATCTCCCCTTCGACGGGCACTCCGCAGGCATGGGCGGCGGCAACGACCCTCTTCGTAATGGCGATATTTTCTTCCAGGGAGAGGCTGGAACCATCATACATGACCGAGGTGAATCCATAGCGCAGACATCGGACGGCCTCGTCGAACGAGGGGCCGTGGTCCAGATGGATGCTGACAGGAATTGGCAACTTCTCGGCCATGGCCCGTACCATGGCGACGAATACGAACCCGTCCATGTAGTCGATTTCGCTCTTGGCCGCCGAGATGATGACCGGGGCCCGCAATTCGACCGCGGCTACCAGGATGGCTTGCATGTACTCCAGGTTGTTGGTGTTGAAAGCGCCGACTGCATAGTGACCGGCTCTTGCACGATCGAGCAACTGCTTATTTGTTACGATACTCATCATTACTCTCCTTCTGAGTTGCTTGTCCTATGTTGTCAGCCAGTGCCGGCAGGAATCCTCCGACAAAGGCATCACCCAAGCCAATAGTAGTTCTCTCGCCCTCCTCGACCTGGACGGACGGGAGGCAGCAGACCATATGCCCCGCGAGCCTGTTGAGAGTGGCAGCGAATTCACTTCCAATCGCCTCCCCAGGCAATCCCGCAGTTTCCAGATAATCGGCAGGAGTGAAATCGTCGCCGAAGCGGAACCGTGTGGTCGCCATGGTGATCCCTCCCTTCAGGGCCTTGGCATACCGGGTTGCATCCGACCCAAACACCAGCGCCCAATACTGAGTGTGAATTACCAACGCCGGCACTGGAAGCAACCGACACAAGTCCTGCAGGGCAACATACACCTCGGCGGGATCCCGCAGAGAGACTTCCCTGCCAACGTATGCCTGGAGTTCGTCTTCGTTCAAGCTGTAGATGTCGATCACATCTATCAGCGCCTTGTGGACTTGCCAGGACAGCGCCTGTTCATGAAAACACGCGTCCTCGTAGAAGACGAGAGCATCGGATGGCAGGGAGTGAGTGATGTCTAGGAGCTTTTTCAATCTGTCTGCCAGCATTTCGCTGCTTTGCATGGCATTGAATCCGGAAATCAGGAACACCCGGGCATCAGAGGCCAGGGATGCGAATTCGGCGTTGATCTCCATGACCATATTGTCGTAATCGTTGTCATAGATGATCCTGTTTGCGCGTTTCGTGCGGATCGCAATATCCCCCGCCTTCACGCACGTGTCCTTTTGGAACTGGACGATCAGGTGCGGATAGGAACTATCCTTGTTATTGCTGCAGACCCAGGGGCAATCCCGCGGAATCAGTTTCCGCACATGATCGTTGATGGTCACTATATGTAGTGCGGAAGTATATCCCAGCTTTCGCATGGCTATGGCCGCGCGCACTGAAGTCCCGCCGACGGTGATCTTGTTCTGGAAGCGGCTTGCAAACTCCTCGATGATCAGTGGTGAAGATACGAAACGCTCTCCCCCCGTCCCGCTTTTCAAAAAGCCGAGGATCGAGATCAACAGGTCCCGGGTGCTGGAAATCGGTTTGTCGGTGCGAAGCTCTGAATCCGCTACGCTGAATTCATCGATCAAACGTTCAAAAACGCGGGAGTCCCACGAGATTTCATAGTCCGTATTGTTGCCAAGTCCCAATAGGATGCGCTCGCCCACAGCTGCTCCCGATTACACAGTTTTGGAAACGTGACAATTATTGACCAAAACAGTCATAAATTGGCATCTAGAATGCATTAGACTGATCATATCAGAGGATTTAGCTGATGTCAACGTATAATACGTGAAAATATTGACAAGAAATAGCGTTAAAATATTTTCATTTTTTACTTGACAGCGGAAGGGACTGCCTTCATAATCAGACATCGGCGATCCTGCCGGAAGGATCGCCCAAGACTACCGAAAGGAGAAGCATTTATGAAAAGAATCGCACTGCTCTTTGCACTCGTCCTCATTTCTTCGTTTGCATGGGCTGCGGCTCCTGTGACCATCGAAATCATACAGTGGTGGACACCGGAGCTTCCCGCCGGCACTTTCCGTGCGCTCATGGACGGGTTCGAAGCCCAGAATCCTGGCATCAAGGTGAATCTCGTCAGCGGCCCCTATTCAGCCATCCATGACGAGATTGTGACTGGTGCCGCTACTGGTTCGCTCGCCGATGCCGTTGGTCTCGACGGTGCCTGGGTGAATGAGTTCGCCTCGCAGGGGACCATCGGCTCACTTGATGAACCCATGGCTTCCGCCAATTATAATCCCAGCCAGCTCGGCGCCATCATCAAGGTGAACGGCAAGAGCTACATGATCCCCGTCGTGTCCTTTATCTATCCCGTCTTCACTAACCTTGACATGCTCCATGCGGCAGGAATTCAAAAGGTTCCGGAAACCCGAACTGAATTCCTCCAAGCCGCGAGAAAGATGACAAACCCGTCGAAAAACCAGTACGGCTGGGTGCTCCCGCTTTCCCTGCAGGTTCCCCATGGTGTCCAGAACGACATCATGGCTTGGGTGTGGGCTTCGGGCAAGAAAATGCTCAAAGACGGTCATCCTGATGTGACCAATCCCGACGTAGTCAGCGTTCTGAAGTTCATCCAGACCATGTACAAGGAAGGCTTGATTTCTCCGGGAACCCTCGCCAAGCCGGACCAGGACAAGATCGAAGAGTTTGTCAATGGCCGCGTCGGCATGATGATCAACTCGGCCGCCCTGTTAACCACGGTCCGCCAGCGCAAGCCCGATTTTAAGCTAGCTCTTGCCGCTCTCCCGGCTGCCGATGGCTATGCCGGCCGCAGAGGCATGGCCTACGCCTGCTGGGGTGTCGGTGTCAACGCGAACAGCAAGCACCCTG
>Ga0187870_1002187_pt1 | contig 16604 bp, 13 predicted proteins | sample June2016WEW_13_1_3_FD_132974 | JGI IMG/M metagenome (GOLD analysis project Ga0187870, IMG submission 132974) | Peatland microbial communities from SPRUCE experiment site at the Marcell Experimental Forest, Minnesota, USA - June2016WEW_13_150 | ecosystem: Environmental > Terrestrial > Soil >... | reverse complement strand
CTCAGTACTGTAGAGAAACTTTGGATTTGTGAAGAACGGGTGATAGTAGTTTGCAGACACACCTCCCACTATCATGAAAGCGACCACGTACTTCTGGTACACACGAAAATTGGCGAATAATGAATCAACTACAACGTAGACAATTGCAAAAGACAACAGGAAACAATTGAACACCTGAAGGTATTGGAACACGAAGACGGTAGAGTACGGATCATTGGTAAAAAAAGTCGCTCCAGGGCCAACAAAGAAATAGAAAACCTGACCCACTACGTACAAGATAAGGAGTGAAAAGTTGAAGAAGATCGGCTTGGTCGCGGGACTTGGCTCTTTCAGGAACAGAAAGAAGGAGACTATTCCAACAAGAAGCCAGATTGCATTGATCGCAGCGCTAAGAAAAGTAGCCTGAGAACCGAAGTTCATAACAGCAAAAAGTATCGCTTCGATCCCTAGGGATCCCAGCCATAACACTGTGACGTTCTTGATGTCTTTCATTTAACCACTCACTCGTTATCTGTGACGAATATAGCAACGATTGCTGCTCTTGTCAAGAAGAAAAACATCAGCTCAGCAAGGTGGCAGCCATGGTTCAGGCCTTAAGCTCCTTAGATATCAGGGCCTTACAGAAGCTCCTGAACTGGCGACGTTTCCATTCTGTCATAAGTCGAAGAAAGTCCTTGACATTTGCAGGAAATTAGCTAAAATTCACGGGAGAATTTGATAAGTACTGGTCGGTCTTTGGTGATTCAAGTCACATTGTCCTACTTGAAAGGAGTAGAAATGTTCAATTCACGCAACGCAAAACGATTGGGAGCTATTGTCATTGCTCTGGGCATTACCTTTTTCACCAACTATGCAATTTCGTTCGCTGCCAGAAGCGGCCAAGCGCTTCCAGGTTTCACCCCAAAGCCGACGCAACAGAGAAGCGGCCAGGCGCTTCCAGGTTTCACGCCGAAGCCAGCGCAAGAGAGAAGTGGCCAGGCGCTTCCAGGTTTTACTCCGAAGCCGTGACACTGTTCCTCTAAACTGCAAGAATTGATTCTTGGATCTTCTCGGTTTCCCTTGACTCCGACAGCAATGTAGAGTCACCGTCCCAAATTGCTGTCGGAGTTATCTATTTTGTTTTCAAGGCTCATTTTCGTATCTTCATTCCGAGAGTCATGCAGCATATTCGAAAATTTTCTCGGATTGAATGAGCTATAATTTCCCGCAGGAAGATCCCCATCATCTTCATCAACTTGAGTCAACGAAACCGGATTTCCGCTTTCTTCTCAACATCCTCCTGTTTCTCCTGACGTTCTTCACGACTACCGTCGCTGGCGTGCAGTGGGTGGGGAAAAATGCGTTCGAATTAACAAACCTGCACTACGGCCTTTCGTACTCGATTTCAATTCTCTTCATACTCGGTGTGCATGAATTCGGCCACTATTTTGTAGCCCGGTATCACAAGGTAAGCGTAACACTCCCCTACTTTCTTCCTTTCCCCCCTACTCCGTTCTTTCTGAACTTCGGAACCCTCGGCGCACTTATTCGTACGAAGGCTGTGGTGCCATCTCGAAAGGCGATGTTTGATATCGGGGTCGCTGGACCTCTTGCTGGTTTCCTCGCGTGCATTATCGTGTTGGTTCTGGGCTTCCTCACCCTTCCCGGACCTGATTATATTCTCTCGATACACCCACACTACGATTTCACTTCCGGCGCCGCGAATGATGGGCAAGGCATAGGACTCGAATTCGGCAGCACTTTACTCTATAGTTTTCTTTCTTGGCTACTGACTGATCCAGCCCGACAGTTCGTCCCACCAATGTCCGAAATGTACCACTATCCTCTCCTCTGCGTGGGCTGGTTCGGGTTGTTCGTTACAGCAATGAACCTGATTCCAATCGGCCAATACGATGGGGGCCATGTCATTTATACACTATTTGGCGATTATCATCGCAAGATTGCTCGAACATCATTCATCATTCTTCTTGTACTGGGGCTCCCGGCGGTCCTTGATGCAATCCTACGGGCAGTATTGAGCTATTTCGTCCAGCAGCTGCCTGCGCAGATCATTCCACTCGCGCAATACAGCTGGACAGGGTGGTTCCTTTGGGCATTGATCTCATACTACGTGATAAAGTTGTACCACCCTCCCGTGCCGGACGAAACTCCGTTGGACGAGAAAAGGGTATTCATCGGTTGGCTTACTCTGATTGTGTTTATTGTGAGTTTCTCGTTCGCCCCGTTTACAATTACCATGTAAAATCAGTACTTGACTTTCTTCAACGAGCTTTCTATATTTGAGTTGTCAAACTGCTCTTGATTACCTCCCAAAGAAAAGGAAGCTGACGAGACACTGATTGCTACGCAGTAGGTCTGAACAGAATCAAAGGAAAGCAATCATTGCGTCGGCTTCGACAATTCTTCGCCCTTAGCTCCCTGACATCTCCAAAGAAAGCAGACCCCATCGCTCTGACTTGTTTGGGTCCAAGCCGTACTCTGCAATTGCTCCCGTTCACGCTGATGTTATTGGCTTTTGGAGGTTGCGAAAAAAAGACCGGCTCTGTGGTGGATTCGGTTGGCCATCCCCCTGTGCTGCTCCAAGCTGACATCAACCCATCATCCATCAACAGCGATTCAATCAATATCGGGGGCACTCGGAATCCCGATGACGTACTCTCTTTTTCAACGACCATCGCCGCACGAGTAACTGCAAGCTCGGACAACCCGGTTTCGTACGTTCGCTTTTCAGTGAAGGATCCTTTGTCCAGTCAGATCGTCTCTGAAGGGGAATTGTCCGACAACGGTGCAGGTGTTGACAGGACCAAAGGGGATAGCCTTTTTACCGGCAAAGCTACTTTTCAAATAAAGCGCGTCGAAATCGGCGTCTTTATGGTGGAAATACATGCAGAAGCTCTAAACGGATTCCAGAGTAATACTGTTGTCGCGCCATTGACCGTATTCAGGGGAAACCGCCCACCCTCGCTTTCCAGCCTTGAAGCTCCGGATACCCTGAAGCTCGCGAATCAGACACAACTTCTCACACTCCGGATCAGGGCCACTGACCCGGACGGGCTATCTGACGTCGCACGGGTGATCTTCAACACATACAAACCTGACGGATCAGCTTCAAGCGGAAATCCATTTCAGATGTACGATGACGGAGCCGTAGAAACCCACGGGGATCTCACTGCCGGGGACGGCATATACAGCTTAATCATTACCCTTCCATCTACGACTCAGACTGGAATCTACAGGTTTGAGTTCCAGGCATTTGATCGATCCAACGCGGCGAGTGCTACATTCATTCATCCAGTCCTTGTGAGACAATGAAACGCATTCTCGTCATACTTTGTTGCCAGTTGGCTTTCTTGGGATGGCTCCATGCCCAGGTCATCAATTCTTTTAATATCCTCAGCACCACCTCAGCTCCTCTCCCACCCAGCAACGTCGTGAACAAGATTCTGCCGAAGGGAGATACAGTCTGGGTCGGATCAGGAAATGGGCCTACATTTTCTATCGATGGTGGAGGAACGTGGAGACAATTCTCCTCCTCAGAAACTTTCGATGATAAGGGCGTTTCAGCTGTAGCGGCGCGTGGGAATGACATTTGGATTTCGACAACCTACATCACCCGGCCAGAAAATGTCCCTCACCAAACTGGTCATGGCCTCCATTATTCCACCGATCGGGGACAAAGTTGGACGTTTATTTCTCAACCGGTGGACACCGGTCTGGTCGATACTCTTTTGTACGGCCACAACAAGATTCCGACCTTGGATGTCACCGTCGCGGTGGACAATGTCACGTACGACATCGCTCTCACTCAGTCAACTGTTTGGATTGCAAGTTGGGCAGGATCGCTGCGAAAATCCACAAATCGGGGTGCATCGTGGGTGCGCGTCATCCTACCTCCCGACAACCTCAACGGGATATCTCCGACCGATACTCTTCGATTCGCTCTTGCTGTCGTAGACAGGAAGCTCGACACCGATTCACTCATTGGCAACCTCAATCAACGCGCATTTTCCGTCTATGCAATCAACGATTCCACGATTTGGGTGGGAACAGCGAACGGCATCAACAAATCAACTGACGGCGGCATCAGTTGGAGAAAGTTCAACCATCAGAATCAGGTCCAGCCTATCTCTGGGAATTGGGTGCTTGGGATCACTGAACAACATTGGGGTGCAAGGACGATCCTGTGGGCCGCCACAGTCAATGCTGTAGACCCCGACGAAAAGCGGGGGGTCAGTTTCTCGAGCGACGGGGGTGAATCGTGGAGAACTTCATTGCTCGGTGAGTGGGCCCACAACATTGCCACGAGAGATTCTATCGTCTATGTCGCGACCGACGGCGGAGTGTACCGCTCAAGCGACCTCGGGCAATCCTGGATTGGGAGCGGGACCATTTACGATCCAACGACCTTGCAGAGGTTTGCTTCATCTGTTGTCTATGCTGTCGGGGTCAGAGGTGACACAGTTTGGGCTGGTGGACCCGAGGGGCTCGCGTACACTCTCGATACCCCCTCCGCACCCTTCGGAAGCAACTGGAAGGTATTCCGGACATATCAACCAGTGCAAGCAAGCGGACAAACCTACTCGTATCCCCTCCCCTTCAGCCCAGCGTCTGAAGTTGTACGTCTTCACTTTTCGACTTCCGGCAAGACGGCCCCTGTTTCGATCCGGATCTTTGATTTTGCGATGCAGCCCGTCAAAACCCTCCTTCAGGACGCCGTCCGATCTGGTTCAATCGAACACGATGAAATTTGGGATGGCCGCGACGACAAGAGCCGCCGCGTCTCAAACGGCGTCTATTTCTATCGGGTTGAAGTGCATGGCGGTGAGGCTCAATGGGGAAAAATATTCGTCCTCCAATGACCAGACGAACTTCGGACATAGCGATCGTTCTTCTAACGATGTGCATCACGCTGCAAGTGGCAGGCTCTAGCAGCGCCGAGGCCCAGACCTCGTATGATCTCGGTGGCTCCGCGGGAGCGGCGATGCGAATGGGATTCGGAGCGCGGGGAATGGCCATGGCCAACGCACTTACCGCCGTGAAGTTCGATGATGAGACGGGCTACTACAACCCGGCGCTTGTCCCGTTTCAAGCCCATCCTGGTGCTCTGTTGTCAGGAGGGTTTTTGCCTCTTGACCGCAACCTGAATTTTGCCAGCTACACTCAGAGCATCAAACCAACAGGAGGTTTTTCGCTTGCTCTGATCAATTCCGGGGTCTCAAAAATACAAGGCCGGGACGTGGATGGTCGTCCAACGGAAACGTACTCTACATCTGAAAACGAATTCCTTTTTACCTTCGGCACAAGGCTTCGTCCTGAATTTGCTGTAGGAGTTTCCGCGAAAATCCTGTACTATTCATTGTTCGCAGGTGTCAAGAGTACCACTGTAGGCTTTGACCTCGGGATGTTGTACGCTCCAACTGCCGAATGGTGCGTTGCAATGGTCGTAGCTGACATCAATTCGAAATACAAGTGGGACACCTCCCAGCTCTACGGAAGCGACGGGAACACAACCGTCGATCGGTTCCCCTTGCGGCGCAAGATTGCTCTCTGCTATTCTCCTGGATATCTGAATGGCAGGATATCCGGTGAGCTGGAGTGGGTCGGGACCGTCCTCGTTTCCCGGATTGGTACAGAAATTGCTATTCATGAGAATTTCTCCCTTAGAGGAGGAATCGACCAGATTGATTTCGGTGGGAAGATCAACGCGAAGCCCAGCATTGGATTCTCCGTACAGACCGCTCTCGGCTCCTGGAAGCCGACAGTGGATTATGGGTACATCCTGGAACCGTACTCATCCGGTGGGATCCATATGCTTTCGCTGAGAGTGAGTTTTGAATGATGAAAAAGATCTGCTTGATACTGTTCTTGACGATGTCCTCGAATTCACTTTTCGCGCAGGGGTCATCCACGAGCTCTTCGCAGCTCAAGATCCCACTCGATGCCCGATCAGCGGCATTAAGCGAGGCGAACGTAGCGGACGCGGGGAAAGTTTCATCCTGGCTCATCAATCCGTCGAACCTTTACAGCAGCGGCAGCCTCACCATTGCTCTGACGCACGCACAATGGATCCAGGATATACAGAGCGAATTTCTTGCGGCGCAGATTCCGATGTCAATTGGGACGGTTGGTATTGCGGTGTCGACGAATAGTGTTCCCGGAATAGAAGTTCGAGACATACCCGGACCGGCGATCGGAACATTTAGCGCACGGTTCGCGACAATGCAGGTTGGCTTCGCAACCAATGCACTCCAAAGTTTGTCCTTCGGAGTTTCGGCAAAATACCTGTATGAGAAGCTCTACACTGACGAGGCCACTGGTTTCGGTGTCGATGTTGGAATGCTCTACCGTACGCCTATTACCGGCTTGCAGGCAGCCATCTCTGTGACGAATGCCGGATCCCTCGAGCAATTCCGCCGTGAGCGATCTGACCTGCCTACATTCTTAAGAGGCGGCGCGACATATTCATTTGGTCTCGACGACCTCAACTTCTCCGCAAGCGCGGCATTCACGGACAACCTCATCTACACTGAGACTCATATACTGGGGAGCCTCGAAACAACTTACAATAATCGCGTTTCTGTCAGACTCGGATATGCATCGGGATACGATTCACGAGGATTGACGGCAGGACTCGGTCTTCGGTACGAGTTCCTCCAGTTCAATTATGCGTTCATCCCGTTCTCACTGGGGCTCGGAGACGCTCATCTCTTCTCACTCGGATTCCAATTCTGAACACCATGGCCATTCAAGTTGTCCCCTATACTGAAGATTTGCGAGAACGATGGGATTCGTTCGTCATGAATTCGAACAACGGCACGATGTTCCATCTTCAGAAATTCTTCGATTACCATCCAAAAGGAAGATTCAACTGGCATCATCTCGTGTTTCTCGACAAGGAGGAAATCGTCGCAGTGCTCCCCGGGGCAGCGATGGGGTCCACCTTTGAATCTCCTATCGGAGCCTCCTATGGCTCTCTTGTCACCAATGTCATCACCTTCGCGACCGCCCTCGATCTCGTTGATGCGTTCTCGGACTATTGTCGCGAGCGATCATTCGAACGGGCTTTGCTCACTCCTCCCCCCTTCATCTATCAAAAGGTCATTTCGCAGAACCTGGACTTTGCGCTCGCCTATCGGGGCTATTCATACGATAAGCACTACATTTCGCATTCAATTCCACTAGATGCGAAGGATGAGATCCTCAAGACATTTCAGAGTACTGCGCGGCGCTACATCCATAAATACCTTCGCGAAAAGGCGCTAACCGTCGAGATCAACAATGACTACGAGGCGTTCTATCCCATTCTCGTTAAAAACAAAGAGCGGCATGGCGTAAAACCGACACATACCCTTGAAGAACTCCTGCGTTTGAAAAAGCTTCTTCCCAAGAATCTCGAGTTGTTTCTTGTCTACAAAGGAAGCAAGCCTATCGCCGGATCGCTGATGTTTGCCTGCAATCAACAGGTTGCCCTTTGTTTCTACAACATGCTTCTTTATGAGTATGAAGAGTACAATCCCATCCACATTGTGATGTATGAAGTCTCCAAGTGGGCGATTGACAAAGGGTTTAAATGGATTGATATCGGCGTTTCCCAGGATACGAAAGCGGAAAACCCGATGACACCGTCCATGAATCTCATCCGGTTCAAAGAGAAATTCAATTCTCACGGCATTCTTCGCAGCACATTCTACAAGCGGTTTATCTGACCCATGAAGGTTCTCCACGTCGCTCCCCTGAATGTTGCCGGCGTGCCTTATAACATGGTGGATATGCAGCGCCGCTTCGGCGCTGATGCCCGGCTCGTGACACTCCACAGAAATGCCTTCTCGTTCCCCGAGGACATTTCGCTCAACCTGCCCCTTCCCCGCAATGTGATGGCACAATGGTGGCGGGAGGCGAAGCAACAGGCAGCACGACCACCCTCAGGCAACGAGCCCAACCAGAAAGCCCCGCTACGCGTCCACTCACCGAAGAATTTCTTTGAGTCGGCCTACTTTAGATTCGATGACCTCAGACGCCGACAGCGCGTGGCTGAGGCAATTGAACGCTACAAACTCGACGAGTTTGATATCATCCACTACGATGGTGGGCTCGACTTCTTCCGTGACAGCCGGATTGCGACACGTTGGAAGAAGCAAGGGAAGAAAATCGTGTGTCATTACATGGGGAGTGACCTGAGGGTCCGCGGGGTAGTCCCGGCAATCGACAAACTCAGCGACCTCAATCTCACAAACGAAAGTGACCATCTCCTCCTGCATCCGGATATTCATTACCTCTATATCCCATTTGACGTCTCTCCTTTTATTGTGAGGAAGCGGGACCATGAGCGCTTGCGCATTGTCCATTCCCCAACGAACAGAGCCATGAAAGGGACCGAGCTCATACTGCCCGTTGTTGAGGCTGTTAAGAAGGTGCGCGATGTCGAATTCGTGCTCATTGAGAACACCCGACACGATGAAGTGATCCGGATCAAGGAAACCTGCGACATCGCCATCGAACAGGTGGGAAACCACGGCGGAACTGGATATGGTCGGAACTCACTCGAGACCCTAGCCCTCGGGATTCCCACGATAACTGAAATGACGCCCGACTACGAGGCCTGGCTCCCTGAGAATCCATTTGTGCTCGCCACGCCGGCTACGCTCTACACTAGACTTCTGGAGCTCATTGATAGCCCTTCCCTCCGGTCCGAGAAAAGTGCTCTTGGCCGCCAATGGGTTGAGCAGTACCATTCCTACGAAGCCGTCAACAACCGACTGATGGAACTGTACCGTGAGCACCATATTATCTGACCTCAGGTCATACCCGCGATCGCTGTTCTACGTTTTGGCGCTGGGACTCCTGCTCCGAATGGTCTTCATCGTTCTCCACCAACGCCCCTTGATTTCCGATGAACGAGAGTATGACATCCTCGGCTCTTCGCTTGCGTCATCGGCCACGTATTCGTATGATGGCATTCCGACAGCATACCGACCCGTCGGATACCCGGCCATCGTTGGCTCTCTCTATTATGTCTTAGGTCATCATCCAATTGCCGTGAAGTGCTTCCAGGCAGTGCTCGACGTAGGTACGGCGTTCCTTATCTTCCTCATCCTTGCCGGTTACCCAGATCGAATTCGGATTCTCGCAGCTGCACTCTGGGCCTTCTACATTCCCGCCATGCTCTACTCGAATCTCTTGATGTCGGAAACAGCGACTGCATTTCTGTTAATGCTCACTGCATATTTACTATCACGGAGGACAGGTAACCAGACGGGCACTCTCACCTTGATCGGAATTTGCTTCGGTGCCCTCGTCCTGATCAAGCCTGGCGCACTCATAGTGCCGATTTTCCTCCTCTTTCTGCTTCCCCGAATGAACATCGCATGGAAAAGGTTGTATCCTGCAGGAATTGCTTTTCTTCTCGTATTGGCTCCGTGGGTTGCCCGCAATTATATCCTGTTCGATCGATTCGCGCTCTCGTCGAATGGCGGAATCAATCTCTTGATCGGCAACAATCCCCATACAACCGGGGCTTACGGCATCACATTTGATCCTGAGATCCTGCGGAATACAAACGGAGAGTTCGACGCTGATCGGCGGGCTTTCCAGTGGGCATCAAAATACATTGTGGAACATCCGGGCACGTTTGTGTTCAATGCAGCAAAAAAGGCTGGTCGCTTTCTAGAAAGCGAAGGCGGACTTCTCGTCTTGACATTTGATTCCAATCCAGAGGATACCACAACACACTATTCCTCAAAGTACGCCTCGATCCCCCTCCCCTTGACACTGCTGACCAATTTGTCTTATTTTTTCTTGCTGATCCTGGGAGTTGTCGGCTTTTTGATATCACGAAGGAAACCGATTTGGTGGTTCACGTTGTCCCTGGTCGTCAGTTGGGTCCTCGTTCACACAGTCTATTTTGGTGGCGGACGATTTCATTTTCCGCTCATGCCCTTCGCTGCGACGTTTGCCGCTTTGTCTCTGGGAGGAGACAAAGAGTTGATCAGAACTCTCCCGCGACTCCAAAAAATCATTGGAGTCATCATCGTGTTGCTCCTTACGTCACTCTGGGTCTACGAGGGAGTACTCATTTTCAATGGCTGAATTGTTGAATGAAAGACAGAGAGAACGGGTCTTTCTGGCGGTTCTCTTCGCAGTAGGTCTGCTCAGGTTCATCAACCTCGGCTTCCATGATCTTCAGGCCTGGGATGAAGCGCTGTACGCAGTCCGCGCTGAAGGAATCCTCGTTTTTGGCGGCATTCTCGACCAGACTCCTTTCTCGATCGGCGGGCTATATTCTTCTCTTCACCCACCGCTCTGTGTGTGGCTCACCAGCATTTCCTTCCTCATGTTTGGAGTGACAGAGTTCGCCGCGCGGTTTTTCTCGGCATTTCTTGGCGGGCTTACTCTGATAGCAGTGTACCGCATAGGCAAAGAACTCCAAGATGAACGGTTGGGATTCGTTGCCGCGATGCTGTTCGGGCTGAATCCTTTTGTGACCTTCCTGGCAAGGCAGGGTCAGTTCGATACAACCCTTGTGTTCCTGTTAACCCTCTCGCTTCTCTTCTATTTGCGGATGGAAACGCTTGGTTCAAGGCGTTCTGCAGTTTATGCCGGCCTCGCAGTCGGTGCAGCGCTTATGACTAAACTCTTCGTCGGATTCGGCCTTCCATTGACATTCTTTCTCTGGAAAGCGTTTACGCACAAGGATGAAGAGAAGATCTCCTGGCGACCATTCCTTCTTTCTTTGGGGATCACCCTTCTTGTTGCATTGCCGTGGCATCTGTATATGACTATTGTACGAGGATCTGGAAATCCGCTGTTTCTACTGGACGCATCTGGCGTGTTTGAACGCTCGATGTACGGCGTCGAGGGGAATGTCAAACCGCTCGAAACGCTGTACTTCGTGAATCAGCTCCTCGTGTTGTTTCCACTCGGAATTATCTGGTTTGTCTTCGGACTCTACAAGGTGTTCAGGGAGCGAGAACGACGATGGATCTTCCCAGCTTTGTGGTTTGCAGTCTTCTTTGTGGTATTTTCACTCATGCGGACGAAACTCTCGACGTATGCGCTGCCGATGCTTGTACCTGCGTCGCTTATTGCAGCTCGCGAGATTCTTCGGTTCACTTCAGGACTCTACACCGACAAAACGACTGCACTCTGCGTTGGTGGGACTGGACTCACTCTTCTGTGGTCATCAAGCCAAGAATGGCGGAACCTCGCCAAGTCGATTCCAAGCTCCCTTTTTGCCGTCAGATTACCCGAGTCTGCAGCACTTTACCAATTCCTCCCATTCATTGTGTTCCTCTGCTGCATTGTCTTTTTGGCATTCACGCTGTATACCAATGGCAAAATCTCCATCGTTCGCTCTTCCCTGCCAACGCTCCTGCTTCTCCCCTCGTTTCTCTTCACTTTCTATAATATTGTCGGGTATGATCAGTTTCAGTTCGATGATGGGGCTCGCGGATTGGCGAGTTTCGTTTCTGAGCGGCAACCTTCTGCAATCGTCGTGGCGGGATTTGACAGGAATCCGCAATTGACATTTTATCTGGATGGAGCAGACATCGGGTGGCGGGACGATGTCGAGATCAGTCGGATCACTCCGCCCAAAGCACGATCAGAGTTCCGGTCATGGCTCTCTCAGCAAGTCAGCAATCTGCCTGGCGATGCTCTTGTCGTCGTCGAAAAGGATAAATTTATCAGGTACGAGTGGGTGACAGCTGAAGAGGTTACTCCATTAGATTACTCGCTGGTGTACGATAGCAGGCGCTATGCAGTGTTTCAGCGCATCCAAGCGGCTCACCTTGCTCTCAACTCGAGAGAGCTTCGTTGATCCACCGAAGATTTTGCGACGGGATAAAACCGTAGTTGTAGAAGTTGAAGCTCATAATACCGAGGCTTCGCGCCGTTGACATCCTGTCGAGAAACTCCTTCCTTCCACCGCTCTCAGGCAAACCTACCTGCAGTCCCACTGTGATGATCGCCGAGCCAACCGCCGCTTGAAGCGATTCTATCGGTTTTCGAAGCGCGGCACCATCCTTGACATAACCCAGCGCAAGTAGCCCTCCTGTTATCTTCGCCGAGGTGACGGGATCGACACTCACGAGTTTCTGAGCGAGGGGATCGAGATTGACGAGTTGGCGCAACCCGGTCGATCCTGCCCCTTCTTTGAGCTCTTGCAAGAATGACGCAACAACGGATTTCCGCCACTCAAGCATTGGTTCGTAGAGGTCTGATGGCAGTTTCTCGATCGTCGGGTATAATTCCGCCGTACCAGCAGGATCAGCGAACCACCTTTCGAGCGTCTGCTTCGTGAAGCTTCGAACTGGTGTGAGGTCGAGACGCGACGCACGCGCTCTTTTGAAACAGGAAGGACAGAAGCAGAGACCAAGCAAGAACCTCGCCGTTATGTTCAGTTCTATCCCCTCTCGCTCGTGGTGATAGCCATGGATATATCCCTGGAATTGCAGTGCTTCGAGTTCGATGGCATCAACACCATGCGAGGCGATGTCGGTTACCAGAGACCGGATATATCGACGCACGTCGTCGTTGCTCGGGCAGAGATTGTGGTAGAGTTTGTCGCCAAACGCATCCTCGCATGCAATATCCGGATACTGCGTACCCAACGGCGTGTTATGGCAACAAACGACCCAGGCCCGTGTGGTGAGGCCCAATTTGTCCGCGAATTTCTTCGCAGTTTCCAAACCATGCCCTGCTTTGACAAGGGAATTCAGTCTGGGGTGTATCCTTCCATACAATTTCGGGTTGGGCTTGAAATAGACCGTGCCGTCTTCCAGGAATACGACCTTTCGCCTTGGATTGTGTGGCTCCAGGAATTTCCCTGCATGGTAAGCAGTGGCCATGCTGATACCGGTCAATCGGTCTTCTGACAGCTTTCGCAGCACCGGCTCATATCCTTCATCTACAAGGTCCCAAAGATATATCCACATTGAGCCAGAAACAGGCTGAGAAGTTGAGAACTCTTTGAAAGGAAACGAAAGAGAATGCTGTCTGGCAGCCAGGGTCGCAAGAGGCAACAACGCTATCGAGGATAGGAAAGAGCGTCGATCCATAACAAGCCCTTGTTTTGATAGAGTGAATGATCAACGATGGTGACGGCCAATCTACCATAATTAGCGTGTTCAATCAAGGAACTGAATCAGGATTGGGAATCGAAGCGCTTCCGCAGAGCCTTTTGAGTCTGGGAATCGGTCAATGGGGACTACAGCGGTTAGACGGTCTTGGTCATGGATCGGACCCAGCCAAGTTCTCGATGAAGACGCGCCGGCTCGACGAGCTGATCGGAACCAGATCTGTGAGGCGGGATATCCGCAGAGGAGACAATCCGATCGAGATTGCAAAACGCTGGAAAGCTGACGAAAGGGAATTTGGACTGAAACGCAAAAAGTACCTCCTGTATCCATAGACTTTTCGCCTGATATGCATCGACAGGAAAGAATCCTTTTCGTCATTCGGGCATCAGAGGAAAAGAAGGGAACGCACCTCAACATAGGTCTGTTGATAGACTGTGGACATGCTGAGAACCTCTAATCCTAAGTTCGAATCCAGAATCGGAAAGTGGCTATGAGCACAAGAAATGTAAGCATCATCCTCGTTGTCGCGCTTTTTGCAGTTGGGGTAACCGCCTTTCTCACAAGCTCAGGAGAAAGCGCTGCTGAGAGCTCTGCTGCGGAGATCAAATGGCACAGCTTTGACGAAGGTGTAGCCCTTGCCCGCCAGCAAAACAAGAAGATACTCGTCGATGTCTACACCGACTGGTGCGGTTGGTGCAAGAAAATGGACAAAGATGTTTATTCGAACGGAGCAGTAGGCCAGACGATGACGTCGAATTTCATCGCCGTCAAGCTCAACGCTGAATCTCAGAAGGGGGTGACATTCGACGGGACACCGATGAATGAAGCGTCCCTCGCCGGAGCCATGGGGGTCACGGGATATCCAACGATAGTATTTCTGGACCCCGCCGCCAAACCGATTACCAAAATATCAGGTTACATGGAGCCCAAGGAGTTTACAAGTGTGCTGCGCTTCATCGGCGAGAATCATTATAAAACGAAGTCGTTTGAGGAATACAAAAACTCCCGACGCAATTGAGGGTGAGCTTAGGCAGAGAGCTTGCATCTCACATCGAAGCTAAACATCTCCGATCCTTCGTGAACCAAGTTTCTCAGCAACCAGCAAGAGACCAACAACAAACCACCATCCCAGACAGTTGATGAATGTACCGTAGTAGTTCTGAAACATCGCTCCGATCATCAATCCCATCAGAGAAAAAGTCGCCGCAAGTGCTGTTGCCCGCACAAGTTGATTGCTCGTGCCACGTGCCATCCTGAATCCCCTCGTCATGGCAATCCCCCACATCGACAGAAAAGCAAGTAGCCCCGGCACACCCGAAGAGACCAGAACCGTCAGGTAGTCATTGTGCGGATGGACTGTCGTATCGTAGTACCCTTCCACCCGATAGCGTTCGAACACAAGATCCCAATTATCTTCTCCCACTCCCACAACCGGATGATCCTGTGCGACTCTCACTGCGGTCTTCCAGAGATTTAATCGAGTCTCGTTTTGGCCCGGTTCGATGATGGATTCGGCTCTGTACCGAAGAGCCGGAACTGCCACAATTCCACCTATGATCACAATAAGCAGGACACTCGTGACGATGATCCCCGCTTTCCTGCCACGGGTGAACGCAAAGATCGGAATGGCTGCAAGAAACGAAAGCCAGATGCTCCTTGCGAATGTGCTGAGGACTGCAAGAAAGCTCAGCCCGGCCAATACTGTTGTGTACCATTTCTTGAACTCGAGGGAAAAGCTCGACGCGAAGAAGAAGGTCGTCATTGCGAAGGCCGCAAATGTCAGGTAGAACCCATAGAATCCGACGACCCTGTAGAATCCCCACCCCATAGGATCGAGCGGCTTTCCGCGATAAAGCTCGACCCCTCCAACGACCTGCCAGAGCGAGTATAGCACTGCGGCAGTTGAAGCCAGAAGAAAAACGTGAATGATTCGATTAAGAACCTCTTCGTCATCGACGGTCCAGTAGAGCATCAGCATAATCAACAATGGCCATTCATTGTCGAGCACCGCACCCAGCGAATGAGCGGGACGTTCAGAAAATCCAGATGCGATCAGATTCCAGGCCAGATAGACGATTAGTCCCCAGAACATTGGATGCCAGTGAACGGCCCAATTCTTCTTGAACAAACCTTCCCCCAACCAGCCAAGAAACGCAATGGCGATCCCAAATTGTGCCGGGACATGAGAAATTGGGATGCTGAAAGCAAAGAGGAGAATCCCAGCGTGCGAGATGTTTCTGTACAGCGACTGAGTTTTCATGAGCTCCTTGGAATTGCCGGCAAACCGCCTGGGAAGGTCGCCGTAATGAATTCATCGGTTTTCCGGATCACGCTCTCTATCGGAATGCCGGAAATCGATTTCTTCGCAGGCGTCAGGAGGATCCCATGTGGCACTCGATATGGGGACCATTCTTTCACCAACACCTGCTCTGTATAGAAGGCCAGCACAGGCGTTTGCATAGCAGAGGCGAAATGGACGAGCGAAGTGTCCATGGTTATCACACACATCGCTCCTTCAACGAGTGAAGCCAGCTGCATCAAAGGCCGATCCCCCATCCCCCTATACGCCGGGATTCCTCTGAGCTCAGGGACCATTGCAACAGTATGTTCCATGTCGTCGTCCCCTGGCGCAATCAGCAACACTATCTTCACTCCCTCCCTCTCTGACAGATATGTGACTAGGGCGGCAATCTGGTCTTCGGAAAACTGTCTCTTTCTATCCTTGACTGAGAGATTTAACAGGACATATGGATACAGCTTTTCGTCCATATGTGACCGCCTTCGGAGAGCCTGAGCGTTCAAGAATCGGTCTACCTGGTCTCTTGCAGCCTGAGGCACTTGAACTTCCAACCCGCGTTCCTCGTCCGACACTTTGATACCAAAAACCTGTTCTATGAAGAGCATGAGCGTCTCGGCCATATGCCGTTCGAAGCGCGGAAGTGCAAGCAGGCGGTTGAAGTAGAATGCATAGCGATCAGGTCCCTGTCCGACTTTGTACCCTTTCGGGGCGACGAGGTTCGCAAGGATGCCGGGAGACGTTGTCCGGTTGAAAATGAAATTCAGCAGCACATCATACTTCTGACGGCGGATTTGCAGAAGCTGTGAAATCAATGCCCGCCAGTTTTTCTTGAGCACATACACTTCATCAACGTACGGGTTGTTCACAACCAGCTCTTTGTTTATCGAACTTGCGATGACGCCGATATGGATCTTCGGGTTCCGCGTTTTCAGAGCCCTGAACACCGGAGACGTGACGATCATGTCACCTATGCGGTCAAACCGGAAAATGAGAATCTTCTCGACCTTTCCCAGGTCGAGAGGTTCGCACGACATTTTGTTCCGAAAAATCTTCCGCAGAACCGGGTAGGCAACTCCATGCCGGAAGGCGCGTTCCAGGATTTCGAGGAGCCGTTTCATCAGGAAGCGGTCGATGACTGGGAAATCTTGCGTGGCGATGGAATGAGATGGCTCATCAAACGCTGGCAGGCTTGAGTTACCTGCTCCACCGGTATCGTTCGTAAATCGTCG
>Ga0187870_1002176_pt1 | contig 16662 bp, 22 predicted proteins | sample June2016WEW_13_1_3_FD_132974 | JGI IMG/M metagenome (GOLD analysis project Ga0187870, IMG submission 132974) | Peatland microbial communities from SPRUCE experiment site at the Marcell Experimental Forest, Minnesota, USA - June2016WEW_13_150 | ecosystem: Environmental > Terrestrial > Soil >... | reverse complement strand
CAGGCGCTCCGGGTCCATGCCGCTGTCCAGGAAAAAGCTGAAGGGACGGTCTTTCGACGACTCGAATGCCTGTACCGGATCGGGGCAGGCGCACTCTTTAATAATCATCGTTGGCCACTCCCTGCTTGATTTTTAGAAGCTGCGTCTCCTTACCCGGGCTGCGGGCGCCCCGCTCCTCGTCACGGATCAGCCGTCCAACCGCCTTGGCGATTCGCCTCAATTCAATTAGCAATTGCGAAAACTCTGCCAGGTCCAGGGACTGCCTGCCGTCACAGAGAGCGTGGGCGGGGTCTGGGTGCACCTCGATCAGCAGCCCGTCCGCCCCGACGGCCACCGCCGCCCGGGCCATCGCCCCCACCAACTCGCTCTTCCCCGAGGAGTGGCTGGGGTCGACCACCACCGGGTAGGGGGCCAGCTCCTTCAAGACAGGCACGGCGCTCAGGTCGAGGGTGGTGCGGGTCTGGGTTTCAAAGGTGCGGATGCCCCGCTCGCACAGGATGATCCGCTCGTTACCCGCCGCCCGGATGTGCTCCGCTGCCAGCAGCCATTCCTCGCAGGTGGCCGCCATGCCCCGCTTCAGCATGACCGGATGCCCGCTCTGGCCGACTTCATGCAGCAGGGTGAAGTTCTGCATGTTGCGGCTGCCTATCTGCAAAATGTCGACGTGGGCGGCCACCAACTCCACGTCCCGGGGGTCCAGCACCTCGGTCACCACCGCCATTCCGGTGGCCTCCCCGGCCTCCGCCAGGATCTTCAACCCATCCCGGCCAAGGCCGGCGAAGCTGTAGGGACTGGTGCGCGGCTTGAAGGCGCCGCCGCGCAGCACTCGCACCCCCATCTCCATCAGGGAGCGGGCGCAAGCCAGGTAGGAGTCGCGGCCCTCGACGGCGCAGGGGCCGGCCATCACGATCACCTCCAGGCTCCCGAAGATCACCTCTCCGGCGGCAACCGTCTGCTTTGGCTGGTCGTATCGCAAGTGGAGATCCACTTCTGGCGCTCCTTTCTGGTCCTGTTCAGGGACCGGAAACATGCTAGACATAACTGGCATCCTTGTTCTGGCGCCCCTGCTCGATCTGAGCAGGCTGGCTGCCTTGCCAGAACAGACCGGCCCTCTGGATAAAATTCCACAGCAGAGGCTTTCCTTCCTCTGTCAGGATCGATTCGGGATGAAACTGCACCCCCTCCACCAAGAACTCCCTATGCCTGATGCCCATGATCTCGTCCTGGTCGGTCCAGGCGGTGATCTCCAGACAGGTTGGAAGAGTTTCTTTTTTGACGATCAGGGAGTGGTAGCGGGTGGCCACAAAGGGGTTCCTGAGGCCGGCGTAGATCGTCCGGGCGTCGTGGTGGATCAGGGAGGTCTTGCCGTGCATCAGGCGGGGCGCCCGCACCACCTCTCCGCCGAAGGCCTGGCCGATCGCCTGGTGCCCCAGGCAAACACCCAGGATCGGGATCAGGCCGGCAAAACGAGCGATCAGGTCCAGGCAGATCCCGGCCTCGTTGGGCGTGCAGGGGCCGGGTGACAGGACGATGGCCTCCGGCCGCAGGGCGGCGATCTCCCCCAAGGCGATGGCATCGTTGCGGCGCACCTCGATCTCCTGCCCCATCTCCCCCAGGTACTGCACCAGGTTGAAGGTGAAGGAGTCGTAATTGTCGATCATCAGCAGCAAGGTTAGCCCTCCCGTCTGTTTGACAGAGTCCCGGCTAATAAAAAAACCAGTACCGAAGTACTGGTCCGCATCCCAATTGACTGCGCGTCGTCTCCCCTCGGCTCATCTCATCTCGTCTCATCTCGTCTCGGCTTATTCACTTGTCAATTGCACGCATTCACCTTACCACAAGAGGCCCGTCCCTGTCAATCACCTTGACGGCCAGGAAAAAGCGAACTTTGAGGCAAGGCGCAACACCTTTTGCGGGCCGCGCCTTACGGACTACCCGCCGCGGGCAGCCGTACATCGATCTCGGCGCCGCCGTCCGGGTGGTTCCGGGCGCTGATCTCGCCCCGGTGGCCGCGGACGATTTCCTGGGCGATCGCCAGGCCGAGGCCGGGATAGCCCGGGTAAGCAAGCTCGTACGGGCAATGAAGGATTTCTCCCACTCCGGCAGCAGGAAAAGAAACTGAGCGGATATCAATAGGGCCATTGAAGGAACGGTGACTATTTCCAGAAACGAATGGAAGAGCATTGCGGATCTGGAGCTGGATCTACAGCCGGATCTCCCTCCGGTCGACTGTGTTATCGATGAGATCAACCAGGTTGTTCTGAATATGATCGTCAATTCCGCCCAGGCAATCGCCCAGGCCCAGGACACAGGGAACGGATCCGGAAAAGGCAGGATCGCGATCGGAACAAAAAGCGGCGAGGATTTTGTGCAGATCAGCATCAGCGATACCGGGGCGGGAATTCCTCGATCGAATATGCACCGTATATTCGACCCCTTTTTCACCACCAAAGAAGTTGGCAAGGGCACCGGCCAGGGCATGGCCATCGCTCACGATATTAGGGAGCATTCAAGTAGAATCGTCAGCGGGGACAGGGACGACTTTCATTGTCCATCTGCCGCTCAAGAAGGAACCTGCTGTACGTGGGTAAGAAAGTGCCGTCAGTGGATGACGGCCAACTCATCCTTGAGGGAACCGCAGAGTTTGGCGACGTGACGGGTGATGAGAGCGTCTCCAAGGGTGTGGACAGCTCCGTGAACGACGCCGTGAACTATAATGACGGAACCGCCAACCAGTAATCCAAAAAAGGATGGATATAAATGAAAAGATCATTTTTGATCATACTCTTGCTCTCGGTTGCGGCAATGCTGATCCTGTCCGTACCGCTGGCCTGGGCTGACTCGTCCGGCGCTGTGTCGGCGTCGGTGTATCAGCCAAACCCCTACCAGCAGCAGATACAGCAGGAACTCCAGACGCTGCAGGGCCTGTGCCAGCAGTGCAGCGCACCGGCAGCCGGCGGCACATCCTAGGCGCCTGATCAAACCAGTGAAACCCGCTTCAGGCCGTTGGTCTGAGGCGGGTTTCTTGTCTTCCCCGGCTGCTCTCCAGCAAGCTGTCAGATATCCCGGCCCTTGAAGGAGCGCACCGCCAGTAGCAGGCAGCCCGCCAGGTAGACCCAGGCATAGATCACCATCGCCTGGCTGGGCACGGAGATGGAGCCAAAGGGGCCGAGAGACTGCAGCGAACCGAGCAGGTTGCCGGTGTTGCTGAGCAGTACGAAGACCGCCCGGCGGTACAGGGCATCCACCGGCAGGACCAGGCTGGAGACGATACCGATGTTGATCATCACGGTCGCCGCACCACCGGCTCCGGGAACGTTCATCATTTGAAACATGGCGCCGATCTGTTCGATCATCCCCGCCACCAGGACGATCCCGTAGAGCAGGAAGATGGTGATCCCGTTGGCCAGGGTGGACATGGCTGTGCTGCCCCAGAAAGCCAGGGCCAGCATGATCAGCGGCTGCAGCAGGAACAGCGGCAGCACCGTCCATGGTCCCGGCAGCACTACGCCAAACTGCCAGGCCATTAGCCCCCACAAGGAAAAGAAGAAGAAAGCGGCATAGGCGCACAGCATCAGGGCGTACCCGAGCCACTTGCCCAGCAAGACCTGGCTGCGGGAGACCGGCGCGGCCAGCAGGCCGTAAGCGGTGCCGGATTCGATCTCCCCGGAGATCGCCCCCACCCCTGCAAAACCGGCAATAAGCACGGTCATGAAGGTGGCCAGGTAGAAGCCCATGCTGAACAGGCCAAACCCGCTCAGTTGGCGCTGCACGCTGCTGATATTCTCCCCCAGGTAGTGCAGTCCCAGCCCGAACAGCAGGAGATACACGCAGGTCAGGAACATTCCGGCCAGGATCACCTTTTTCCGCAGCACTTCCAGCAAGGCAAAGCGGGCCATTACCAGGATTCCCCTAAACATCCGCCTGATCACCTGCCATCAGGTCCACGAACAGATCCTCCAGGGAGTTCTGAGCCATGGAAAGGTTGTAGATCCTGCCGCCGCCGTGCACCACCGTCTCTGCCAGCAGGGGCAGCTTGTCCTGGTCATCCACCCGCAGCCTGAGCCTGGTGCGGCCGGCTGCCGGGTCATCCTCCCGGTGCAGCACGGAGGCGATCTGTTCGATACACTGCAGCAGTGCCGCGGTCAGGCCGCCGGCCTCCAACTGCACCTCGTGATGCCGCCCCATCCCCAGCAGTTCTTCCAGATTGCCGGTGGCCACGATGCGGCCCCTCCTGATCACGGCCACCTTCCGGCAGACCTTCTCCACCTCGGTGAGCAGGTGGCTGTTGAGGAAGATGGTCAGGCCGCGATCCTGAAGCTCCTGCATGATCTCCCGGATCTCCCGCCGCCCTATGGGGTCGAGGGCGGAGGTCGGTTCATCCAGGAACAGCAGGCGCGGCCGCGGCAGCAGCGCCACCGCCAGACCCAGGCGCTGCTGCATACCCTTGCTGAAGGTGTGTATCAGGCGTTTTTCCAAGCCCTTCAGGCCAACCGTGGCCAACGCCTGCGCTATCCGCTGCCGGGCCTCGCCCCGGCTCAGGCCGTGCAGGGTGCCGTGAAACTCCAGCAGTTCGGCAGCGGTCATCCAGTCATGGTAGCGGAAATTCTCCGGCAAAAAACCCACCTGCCGCCGGGCCTCCAGGCTGCCGTGGGGCAGGCCGAGGATGCGCGCCCGGCCGGATGTGGGGGTGAGCAAGCCGACCAACATCTTGATAAAGGTGCTCTTCCCGGCCCCGTTCGGCCCCAGGAGCCCGAATATATCCCCGGCTCCCAGGGAGAGGGAGATGTCGAAACATCCCCCTCCACCCGGATAGAGCTTGGTCAATTGTTCTGTCTCCAGTACCGTTGTCAATCCAGCACCATCCTACGCGAAAATTACTTGACTGCGGATGCCAGGGCTACCGCCTCGTCCAGGGTGAAGTTCCCTTCAAGGCAGTTCCAGACTCCGCCCTGCGGCCAGATCAGCGCCTTGCCGTTCAATGGGGGCGCGGTCAAACCCTGCCCGCCCGGCCTCAGTTCACGAAGCGGCCCGGTTTTGGAGCCCGGGGGCGGCGGGGTGATCAGTACTCCCTGGTTGCCGTTGACAGTGACGCTCTCGATGGATCCGCCGCGGCTGTCGATGGCGAAGTCGGGAATCAGCAGGGTGCCACCGTAAATGTTGACACCGGCCAGGGTGTTGCGAATGTTTTCGGGCAGGATCGGGATGGCCAGCAGGGCCTCCCTGACCTGTTCGACATCGACACCGGGCGGCACTGTCAGGGCTGGCGACAGCGAGCAGCGCAGAACCAGCGGGTCGGTCACCCCCGGCTGCTCAAAGGTTGCGCTCACGGAGCCGGGAACCTGGACGGTGAAGGTCTGGCCGTTTAGGCTCGCCGGCAGCAGGCTCTTGCTGCCCAGGCTGGTCAAAAAGCTGTTGATGCCGTCCACCTTGGGGGCGGCCAGGAGTTTTGTGCCCTGAGTCAACTGCAGGCCGCCGGTTCTCGTATAGGCGCCGATTGACTCCGGAAAAGTGATCTTCTGCCCGTCGACCGTCGCCGTATTAGCATCAACCAGGCTGCAGTCCTGCAATTGCTCGTGGGTAAAGGTCCCGAAACTGGCTATGTCTATCTGTTTGCCACTGGCCTGCAGAGCACTCTCCAACTGCTGCACGTCGGCAGGATCGAAGTGCAGCACCTGCACCTGGTTAACCCGGAAGACTTGCAGCATCTGGGCGGCAAGGCTCCGAACCGGGCCGAAGCTGAACAGGCCGGCCAGTACTATCACTGCCGCCGCGGTGGCCACGTATCCCTGGTAATGTTTCAAGATTGCATCTACTCCTCTCGTTTTCCCGGATCGTTCGTTCAGGAACAGTCCCGCTGCCGTATCAGGGGATCCCTTGCTAGTTCGTATTGAGCCCAGCGTCGCCGCCTGGTAGGGGTCCAGCAGGGCGGCCACCCGGTCGCCCTCTGCCTGAAGCTGCGCCAGGCTGTTGCAGCAGCGGGTGCAGCGGGCGAGATGAGCCCTGACCGTCGCCATCTGCCGCGGCGCCAGTTGTTCATCGAGATAGGCCAACAATTCCCCTTCGCTGTAGCACCTCACTGCTGATCATCATCCTTTCTCTGCCTGTATAGATCCAGGAACCGCCGCTGCGCCCTGGCCAGCAGCGTTCCCACCGAGCCCGGGGCAACATCCAGCGCCCCGGCGATCTCCTGGTAGGTAAAGCCGGTGTGCCGGAGCAGCAGCGCCATCCTTTCCCGGGCGGGCATCTCATCCAGCACCTCTCTGACGAGGCGCACCGCTTCCTGCCTCCACATGACCTCTTCCAGGGGGATCACCTTGTCCCCGGAAGGGTCTTCCGCCTGGAGTTCCCGCCGCTGCCGCCGCTTCTCGCCGCGCAGGTAGTTCAAGGCAAGGCGCGCCCCCACCTGGTGCAGCCAGCCCCCGATATTCTGCCTGGTCGGGGGCGGAACGGTATACAGCTTGAGGAAGGTCTCCTGGGCAACATCCTCCGCCCCCGCCCGGTTGCCCAACAGGTAGGTCAACTGGCGCACCACCTGGGCATAAAAGCTGCGGTAGGTCTCCTCGTAGGAGATGCCCGCAGGCGCCTTGCCCCGGGCGCCGTCTCCAGGCTGATTTAAATTTGACACCGGTCGATCAGGCATGGCCGTTGCTCCTTGCCCTGGCCTATCCAGCCCTGGCTTTGGAATTACAAACCTTATTCACATGATAACCCAAGTACCCTGCTCTGCCAAACTCGATCAAACCGTCCTGCTCCTCCGCATCCAGGCCTACGGCCTGGCCTGAAAGAATGCGGAGTATATCAGCCACACCACCTCCGCTTGCGCCCGCCAAGGCTTCCAGAGGGCAGTTTCTGCCGTTTGCGTCATTGTTCAGACACGATGGCCTGACACCAATATAAACACCGGCCATCCTCTTTTTGTGACAAACCGCGGCCAGTAGCCTCACCACAGTATCCATGCCGGCTCGGCAGGCCGGCTCCACGGTCAGTTTGTTCTATAGTAGCAGCGCCTGCCGTCGGCGATGGAGAATTCGATGGCGCCCCGCTCATAGAAATACTTTATGAAGGCGTTGCACATTCACCAGGTGTTCCCCATTCCTTACGGTGCAAACAGTCTTCTAATTTAGTTATGTCAACCGCCCTCAGATCGATCATTATCATACGCCTCTTCGCCTAAATTCGTGTGACTTTACATATTTTCAATCCCGGGAAGAAAAACGTCAGAGCTTGGAGGTGTTTGCATATTCGCCACCGAATGTATTTACCATGAGTATGGGTGGATAGTATCGCCCATTTATTCCTGTGCTGATTTTCTGTGGGAGAGTGACCGGTATGAGTGAAAACAAGGATAGTTTGTGGGCGTTGTTGTGGGGTGTGCTGGTGAGCCCCGGGGAGACCTTCGAGCGGCTGTCGGCGCAGGAGCGGCCGCCTTTCCTGGCGGCGGCGTTCCTGTTCACCGGGATCGGCCTCGTCCTGGCCCTGCTCCTGATGCCCAAGATGCAGGCATACTCCCTGTGGATGCTGCAGAACAGCCCCCAGATCACCCCGGAGCAACTGGTGGCGGCACGCCCAATTATAGGGATTTACGTGGCTGTGTCCAGCATCATCGGGGGGTTGGCCGGCCCCTGGCTGTACTGGCTGGCAGTCGCCGTCGTGCTCAAGCTGTATGACCTGTTGAACGCCAAGAATTCCCGCTTCGGAGCGCTGTTCGTCGTGGCGGTCTACGGTTACCTGCCGGTGCTGTTGTCGGCGATCATCACCCTCCCGCTCATGCTGGTTACCGCCGTGCAGAACATCCCCTGGACGAGCGTGAGCCTGGCTGCCCTGCTGCCGGCCCAGAAAACCTACCTGTATTTCTTCCTGGCCCGGTGCAGCCCCTTCACCTGGTGGAGCCTCGCCCTCTGGGGCATCGGCTGGGCGAAGTGCGCCAAGTCCAAACCAAACGGCGTCCTCATCTTTTTGTTCGGGCTCTGGTTGGTGTTGTCGCTGGGTGTGGCCGCCTATGCCCTGAGCAAGGCCGGAGCCATTCCCGGCTAACTGACGGGGAGTGTTTATGCCAATGAATGTACCAGTGAAGAAATTGGCGCCGCGCACGCCTCAGACCTGGCTGGCAATCGCCGGGGCAGTTCTGATCATAGTGATCGTGGCCGCCAGCGTCCACCGGGCGCTGAGCGTTCCGTCGGTGAATGTGAAAACGGCGGTGGTCGAACAGCGGCTGTTCGCGGATGATGCCCTGGTCTCCGCCAGCGTGCAGGCTACCCAGCAGGAGCAGATCGTGGCCCCCTTCAGCGCCAGGCTGCTGAAATACGATGTGCACGAGGGAGACAGCTTTGCCGCCGGCCAGGTGCTGGCGGAGATGGACACCACCGACGTCGAGAAGCAGGCCCGCGAGGACGAGGCCGCTCTCCAGGTGGCCGAAGCCCAGCGCGACCAGGCTTACCACCCAGGCACGGCGGCTGACTTGACCCAGGCGGAAGCCAACCAGGCGGCCTGTCAGGCAGCTTACGACGCCGCCAGCAACACCCTGGACCGCGACCAGACCCTGTGTCAGAACGGCGCCGTCTCCCAGGCCACCGTGGATCAGGATCAGGCCGCTCAGGCCCAAGCCTTGTACAATCTGAAAACGGCAGAGGCCAGCCTGAAAGACCTCGAGAGCCCCGACCCCCGCAAGCTGGCCGTGAGCAACGCCCAGGCCGACCAGGCCCGCGCCGTGGCAGAGGACGCCGCCAATACCGCGGCCGAAGGAAACTTGATCGCTCCCTTTGCCGGCGTGGTGCTGCAAGAGTTGCCCCAGGAGGGCGACTACCTCCAGCCGGACGCCCCGGTGCTGTGGATTGCCAGGCCCGGTTCCCCGCAGGTGGAGGCAGACCTCAGCGAGCAGGACATCGGCGGGATTGCCGTAGGGCAGAGCGCCGACGTCCAGTGGGCCGGCCGGCCGGGCACAACCTGGCCGGCCGCGGTGGCCAGGATCGCCCCGGCGGTCACCAGGAGCAGCGCCCAAAACGAGAACGTGGTCCGTGTCTACCTGGATTTCCCCCAGAACCCGGATGGCCTGTTGCCAGGAGCGTCGGTGGACGTGACCATCCACCGGATCGTCGCCCACCAGGCGCTGATGGCGCCGAACGAGGCACTGCTGGGCAGCGGCGCCACCCGCACCCTGTTCGTAGTGTCCGGCAATCAGGCGCACCGGCGCACGGTCACTGTCGGCCACGCCAACGAGCTGTATACCGAGGTCCTGTCCGGGGTGATCAAGGGAGAGCATGTCGTCCTCGATCCGGGGAGTCTCAAGGATGGGCAGCCGGTGAAGGACACTGGCGGTGGACAGCAATGATCAGTATTTCCGAACTTAGCAAGACCTACGGCGCCGGAGAGGCCTCCGTAGCTGCCCTGAGCGGGGTCAGCCTGGAGATCGGGGACGGGGAGTTCGTGTCCATCATGGGGCCCTCGGGGTCCGGCAAGTCCACCTTCCTGAGCCTGCTGGGCTGCCTGGAGCGCCCCAGCAGCGGGCAGTACCTGGTGGACGGGCGGGATACGGGCGCCCTGAGCGATGATGAATTGGCATTCCTGCGCGCCCTGAAGTTCGGCTTTGTCTTCCAGGCCTACAACCTGATGCCGCGCTATGGGACCATGCGCAACGTGGAGTTGCCCCTGATCTACGCCGGCGTGGGGCGCCGGGAGCGCGCCGGCCGTGCGGAGGACCTGCTGCGCCGGGTGGGCCTAGGCCATCGCCTGCGTCACAAACCGACGGAGCTGTCCGGCGGCGAGCAGCAACGGGTGGCCATCGCCCGCGCCCTGGTGAACGACCCGGCGGTGATCCTGGCGGATGAACCCACCGGCAACCTGGACAGCAAGGCCGGCCAGGATGTCATGGCCATCTTCCGGGAGTTGAATGCCGAGGGGAGAACGATCATCCTGGTTACCCACGAACTCAAGATCGCCCGCTACGCCGGGCGCATGCTCCATTTTCTAGACGGCAGGCTGGTCGGAGAGGAGGTCCATCCATGAAGCTGGACGATCTGACCCAGATCGTGGGCGATAACCTGTTCGCCCACCGCCTGCGGGCACTGCTCACCATAGTGGGGATCACCATCGGCATCGCCGCCGTGATCGCCGTGGTAGCCATCGGCCAGGGCGGGCGGGCGGTCATCCTGTCCGAGATCGAGACGCTTGGCAGCGACCGCTTCTTCTCGATCACCGTGGATACGTCCCGCGGGGAGGCTCCCACCGTCGATACCTTCCGGATGGAGGATGCCAGTCTGATCAAGGAGCTGTCCCCGGCGGTGGAGGAGATGGCCCCCGTCAGCTATTCGAGCATTGTTGACCTGAGGCTGCCCGAATCCCTCGAAAAACCGGTAATGGCATCACTGATCGGGACCACCCCGGACTATGCCCCGGCCGGCAACCTGGCCCTGGAGAGCGGGCGCTTCCTGTCATCGGCGGATGTATCCTCCCATGCCCGGGTGGTGGTGCTGGATGCCGGCCTGGCCAAGACGCTGTTCGGGGACGCCGAACCGCTCGGCAGGCAGGTGTTCGTCCAGGACAACCCGGCCACGGTGATCGGGGTGCTGCAGGAGCAGTCCACTCTCCTAGGTTCGATGAACCTGCACTACACCTACTTGCCGATCACCTTTGCCCAGGATATCCTCAACAGCCAGGTGATCTACGAGTTAGTCGGGGTCGCCATCTCCAAGGAGGCGCTGCCCCAGGCGATGAACGACAGCATCAAGATCCTGAACAGCCGGCACTTCGCCAGCACCATCCACTACACCGCCCAGTCCATGGAGGATACCTTGAGCACCGTCAGCAAGGTGACCTCGGTGATCACCATGGTGATCGGGGCGGTGGCCGCTATCGCCCTGGTGGTGGGCGGCGTCGGAGTGATGAATATCATGCTGGTAGCGGTCACCGAGCGCACCCGGGAGATCGGCCTGCTCAAAGCCCTGGGCGCCCGCCGCCGGGATATCATGCAGCAGTTCCTGGGGGAGGCGGTAGCCCTCTGCCTGGTGGGAGGCTTCTTCGGGGTGGTGTTGGGGGCGGGCGGCGCCTTGATCGTGGCTCACTTCGCCCACTGGCCGCCGCTGGTCTCCGGTTGGACGATCCTGTTGGCCTTTGGCTTCTCCGCCGCGGTCGGCCTGTTCTTCGGCATCTACCCGGCCAGCCGGGCAGCCGCCCTGAGCCCCGCTGAGGCGCTGCGTCATTTGTAGGTGTCTCCCGCCGCCCGCAGGCTGCGGCCCTTCCTATCCCCGTGTCTGCGCTCCCGTCTCGCCCTGCCTGCTCTTCGAGATCACAGTTTCAACAGCCGCTCGGCATTCAGGTGGGCGATCTTCTCCAGGTCCCCTGGGCTGATGGGAGCGGCATTCAGGAAGTTCCGCCCGGTCGTGTTGGCGCTGTACGGGTAATCCACCGCAAAGATGATGCGGTCGGCGCCGAACACCGTCAGGGCGCAGAGCAGGGGCTGCATGGTGAAATAGCCGCTGGTGGTGAGGTGAAAGTTGGTGTGGAAATAGTCAGGGACCCGGCGCTGCAGGTGAGATGTGACCGGCGCCAGCCTCTCTTCGGCGCGGGCCAGGGAAAACGGGATGTTCTCACCCATGTGGCCGATGATCAGTTGCAATTTCGGAAAGCGGTCGAAGACTCCGGACGCTACGAGCCGCAGGCTGTGCAGGCCGTTTTCGACGTGCCAGCCCCAGCCTGCGGTGGCGAGGGCGCCCCCGACGCCGGCCGGCAAGCCGCTGAAGTACGCCTTGAACACGTCAGGCGGCGGCGGGCCGGGATGCAGGTAGATGGGGACGTCCAGTTGCTCCGCCGCTGCCAAAACCGGCTGAAAACTTGGGTCGTCAAGGAAGCGGCCGTTAATCGTGCCGCTGACCATCGCCCCCTTGAACCCGAGCCGGGTCACGCAGCGTTCCAGTTCAGCGGCGGCGCCCTCCGGGTCCTGCAACGCCACGAAGGCAAAACCGGCAAACCGGTCCGGGTGGGTGCGGACCGCCGCGGCCAGCGCATCGTTGCAGTCACGGGCCAGGGCGGTCCCGGTGGCCGGGTCCAACTGATAGATGCCGAACCCCGACAACGACAACACCTGCATGTCGATGCCGGCCGCATCCATGTCGGACAGGCGGCCATCTCCCAGGTCAAGCAATTTTTGACCAATCTCAGCCATTAACGGTGCAAACATGACCTGACCGGTTATTTTTTGCAGGTCTGTCTGGCACTGAGGTGTGGAAAAATGTTCTTCAATGGCAATAGTTCTCATTCTAATCCTCCTTGTCCTAACAATGATGGTAATACGATCTATTTTGCGTATTGAACATCTCACGACTAAAGTCACGAGTGTGCGACCAGCAAGCTATCAAGTTTGCATAATGCATTTATTTTCTCTTCTTTCACAAACATCCTGCTCAAATCTTGCTATTGAAATACTCCTTTGTAACCTGCAGTTGCCTTTTCAATATCTCTTCCCAGAGATGTCCCGACACCTCACCGGAGCCCGTGGAGATCTTAGTTCTTTTTAACGTACCGCCAGGCATCAGTTTCCGGTAAAAATAATGATCCGTCTGCTTGTACAACTCCCAGCCATCATTTTCACAAAAGCTCTTGATGTCTCTCCATCTAGGCATGAATGAGCTCCGCGACGCCGCTGGCATCGTCTTGCAACCAGACTGCCAAGACATACGGAAAATGTGGCTGGCGGTTGGGCGCTTGAAAATACAGTTGGAAGTTGTTAAAATATTCATCTGCATAGTCGACCAACTCTTGAGCCAGCGCCAATCTGGCGGCCTGCTCATCCTCCCGGTTGACCAGTAGATCGATATCATCCAACCCAGCTGTAATGGTTCCGTCATCTTCCTTGATGAAGTAGGCCTTGAAGGAAACGTTCTGTAACAACGCCTTAGCTTGCGGAATGGACAACGAGAGAATAATATCCCGGTTGCGCTTGATAATGCCAGGCTTGCCGTGAACCACACTATCGATAAAGCGCCCCCAGTCTTTGCGCACTTCCGTAGCGTTTAAAATCTCCTGCATACTCATCCCTCCTGGTTCACATTATATGTTATATATATAGTGTACGCAACGTACGCGCAGGCCATTTCTGTTTTGCCTTCTGCAACATGACGTAGGCTAAATACTTGATCGCCCTTAAAGCAGACATCGCCAGTCTCACATCTCCCATCACAGATCTGCTCTGTCCCGATGCCCTTTCCTTAAAAATACATAATGCCTGGATTCTCTACCGGACAAAGCGGTAATGACCCGTAATCGGGATCTTGCATTCCATGCTGAAACAGCAGCAAAACTCAGTTGCGCAAACAAAAATAATGGTAAATAACTTTTTTCACAACAGGTTCGGTAAAAACAAGATGTTGAAACAAGAGTTGCAAATGCTACGAGGTAAATTGTACGAGTCTCGTGGCTGATTGCTGATAGTACTTCGTTAACATATTCACTACGTTATGATGCTTGTTATTACTGGCTTTATTTTCATTTAGTAAAGATAAAAGTCGACCACCCATTCTGAAGTGTCCCCGGTAAAATAGACACTGGAAACCCAGATAATAGTTCACTGCATAGACTCTTGCATGATCTCTCGATAAAGCTTCTGTTCATATTCCGATGGGGTCATAAAGGGCTGCTTGACGACTGAATCCCTTCTCCTCCACTAAGATTTTTATTAATAGAGGCTGATAGACGCGGCTCATCATCACTTTGTTCTCGATGAAACTGCCTACGATCAGACTGTAATTAGTTTTTCATTTTCTTTAATAATCTCAGTCAATCCTTCTCCCCAATATATTACTTCAATATCCAGCTCTACTAGCTTTTCTGATACGCCTAATTGATCGGCACATCCCTTGCAAGCTGAAAAGTTAACACCAACATGCTGAGCAAGTTTAATTTTATCCTGCAGCATAGCATTCTCTGCAACAAGTTGGGCTGTAGCTCCCCAAATAATTACTGTGACCTCATCCCACCATTGTTTTAACATGCTGTTGGTAGCATACATCATAACCATTTTATCCGATGTTATAATGTCTGCATTTGTCCATAGAATAAACAATTTATTAGATTTACTCATAAAGCTGGATGACCTCCTCAATTTCTAATTAATTGCAACAGGGTGAACAAAACATCGAGTGTGCTCAGCCAAAACCATGCCACGATATCGCAATAGTAGCAAAGTCTTGGGTGCTTCCCCTCCTAACACTCTCGCCTAAGAGGGTTGCTATGAATTGGATCACATCTTCTGATCCAATTCATAGGCGTGAACTGCAAGGCAGGGATCCTTTTTTAAGATGTAGTATCTTTTCTCCCGGTCTATGATATTGAACGCTTTCAGTTCTTTGAGTGCCTGCACTACCATTACTCTTGAAGAACCGATCATGTCTGCCAGTTCTTGCTGGGTGATTTGCAGTTCTATCAACACACCATCTGCTCTTTTCCTCCCATATTCGTTGGCGAAACGATAACACAGGCTTAGCACTTTTTCTTTTACTGTCTGCCTGGTGTCTTCTCTCTGCTTCTGCATCGCTTCATATCGCTTCTGCCCCAAGTAGCTGATGATTCTCAAGGCAAAAGAAGAGTCCTGTTTCACCAAGCTTTCAAATTGCTGTTTACTGAAGCAGCAGACACAAGTCTCTTCCATGGCAATTGCGCTAGAAGGCTCATCCTGTTCCCGGAATAGCGATAATTCACCGAGGACTTCACCGGGGCCGCATACGTCCAGAATCGTTTCCCGTCCATCCTCTGTTGATTGCACAAGCTTCAGTTTGCCCGATTTGATCAGGTAAACTGAGCGCGTTATTTCCCCCTGGTGGAAAAGATACTTCCCCTTTGGCAGTCTCTTTCGCACCGTACACGCGCACAGATTGGCGAATTGCTCACTTTCAAGCCCCTGGAACATATCCAGTTCTTGTAGGCAGATAATGCACCGTTTCATTCCCTTACCTCGCATAGATCATTAAGAAGATTGTATCAAATATATCCGGGTGCCACCACACCCATAAACACAATAATCCCGCCTGCCGGAAGCGGGATTATTGTACGGTTCAGAAAGTACTACAGCAGCGATTCCGCTTTTTCTGCCTTGAATAGCACCAGTTTCTCTTCAATGCTAGCCGCGCCTTCCAGCCTGAATCCCTTGGGGCCGCCTTCCATCGTCGCAATCAGTACTTGCATTTTACCGTTGTTCTTGATGTTCTGTTGGGTAACCTCCATCTTGTAGATACCGAAACAGAGCACGTCTCCTTCCCTGATCTCCGCTACCTTCCCTACCACGATCAGGTGGGGTTCACCCTTCGCAGATACGGTAACGAGGGGAACAAACGGGGCCTTTGATACCACATCTTTGATCTCTTCAGTAAGAACCACGCAAACTCACTCCTTTAAATAATGTATTTGTATAAGCTCAACCGGCAAAAACTTCAGATTCTACATCCAGTGCTTTCTCTATTGCCTTGACGACATTTTCCTTGAAGACTGCAAGGTCGACTTTTTCGATCTCTATCGGCACCTGGGTGTACTCGAAGAACTCCAGCAGATCCTCATCGCTGAACTCGGAAACGCCGGTGTCCAGAAGCAGGATCTTATCATAGAAGCCCATGTTCTGCCTGGCATCTATCTCGTCCCAACCCTGCCCCCGCCGGAAGATATCCTCCCAGTTCTGCAGCCATCCAGGGGTGAGGTAAAACACCTTTGCAGATTTTTCAATCTCCTTCTGTCGCTCCTTCCCCAAGATCAATTCGACGCAGTTACCTGGTGACAGCCTGACAACATGATACTTTTCTGTAAACTCTCCGATCTCGGGATGGCACATGGAACCGAATAAAAGTATTTTTTTCTGTTCAGATACATGATCAAGGGCGTTGGTGATGCCATCCTTTAGCCTGTCGTAGTCAACATGCAGGGCAGGGGGTACGTAGGTCACATCAATAATGCAATCATTTGGCCGCTCTTCTCTGATCTGCCTGAGCACCTGCTCCAGCTCTGGCTGGAAGATGCCACAAGCTACAATGCGCACCTCCATATTGAATCACTCCCTTCTTCTAAGTAGCCGCCTCTATGACAACCTTTTTCTTATTATTGATACTATCATGATAAAAAAAAATAAAATGTTAAATACTTTACAAATGCAATGAAATAAGAAAATAATTGCTGAGTTCTACATCATCTCGAACCCCTGCACCAGAAGTACACTTGAGCCCCTTAGCAAGCTGCACCATCAACGTCGTGCTCAACCCTATCACGCCAGGGTCCATGTCCGCATCGATAGCCATCATCTCCAATGCAGTCAGCAACCCGACCCTTGTCGAGCCACTGAGTGGCATCGGAGTGGCTCCACCGCCTACATGTGAACTTAGCATTCAGGACTTTGCGACTTATTTATGGGGTATACTCTTTTTTGGTGATCGCTGAAAGTATTGATATTACTGGATTATTCTATAATGAAAGTAAAATCTCTTTGAATCCTTTCGGTTCAAGGAATGAAACACTTTTTTGAAATTTTAAATGTGCTAGCTAGTGACTTCAGTCGTGAGTTAGGCCAGCGAATATTTGTTTGCTTTTATGCTTACCTTCTGGTATAATAGTCCAGGGGAATGATCTGGTGACAACCAAGCTAGATCAAAATTCCTGAACCGCAGGAACTGCGGGGATAGCCTGTGGAGT
>Ga0187870_1002173_pt1 | contig 16673 bp, 13 predicted proteins | sample June2016WEW_13_1_3_FD_132974 | JGI IMG/M metagenome (GOLD analysis project Ga0187870, IMG submission 132974) | Peatland microbial communities from SPRUCE experiment site at the Marcell Experimental Forest, Minnesota, USA - June2016WEW_13_150 | ecosystem: Environmental > Terrestrial > Soil >... | reverse complement strand
GCTACGCCACCACCTCGCTCACCACGCCCGCGCCCACGGTGCGGCCGCCCTCCCGGATGGCGAAGCGGAGCTCCTTCTCCATGGCGATGGGCTGGATGAGCTCCACCGTGACGCGCACGTTGTCCCCGGGCATGACCATCTCGGTCCCCTCGGGGAGGCGGACCACCCCGGTGACGTCCGTAGTCCGGAAGTAGAACTGGGGGCGGTAGCCGTCGAAGAAGGGGGTGTGCCGGCCGCCCTCCTCCTTGGTGAGGACGTAGGCCTCGGCCTGGAACTTCTTGTGGGGGGTGATGGAGGCCGGCTTCGCCACGACCTGGCCCCGCTCCACCTCCTCGCGCTTGATCCCCCGCAGGAGCACCCCGATGTTGTCCCCGGCCTGCCCCTGGTCGAGGAGCTTCCGGAACATCTCCACCCCGGTGCAGACCGTCTTCTGGGTCTCCCGGAGGCCGATGATCTCCACCTCCTCGCCGACCTTGACCACGCCGCGCTCCACCCGGCCGGTGACCACGGTGCCCCGGCCGGAGATGGTGAAGACGTCCTCCACGGGCATGAGGAAGGGCTTGTCGATCTCCCGCTTGGGGGTGGGGAAGTACCGGTCCACGGCGTCCATGAGCTCGTAGATGCAGGCGTACTCGGGGGCCTTGGGGTCGGTGCTGGCCGACTGGAGGGCCTTCAGGGCGGAGCCCTTCACGATGGGGATCTGGTCCCCGGGGAACTTGTACTGGGTCAGGAGCTCCCGGATCTCCAGCTCGACCAGCTCCATGAGCTCGGGGTCGTCCACCATGTCCACCTTGTTCAGGAAGACCACCATGGAGGGGACCCCGACCTGGCGGGCCAGCAGGATGTGCTCCCGGGTCTGAGGCATGGGCCCTTCCGAGGCGGCCACCACCAGGATGGCCCCGTCCATCTGGGCCGCCCCGGTGATCATGTTCTTGATGTAGTCGGCGTGGCCCGGGCAGTCCACGTGGGCGTAGTGGCGCTTCTCCGTCTCGTACTCCACGTGGGCGATGGCGATGGTGATGCCCCGCTCCCGCTCCTCGGGGGCCTTGTCGATCTGGTCGAAGGGGACGAAGGTCACCTTCGGGTTCTTGAAGCCCAGGGCCTTGGTGATCGCCGCGGTGAGGGTGGTCTTCCCGTGGTCGATGTGGCCGATGGTCCCGATGTTCATGTGCTCCTTCGTCCGCTCGAACTTCGCTTTGGCCATGGAACTCTCCCTCTGACGGGGCCCCGCTAAGGCGGGCCCCCCTGCTGGCCACCCCGCGCCCGCACCCAGCGTCTGTGCTGAGTACCCGGGCGGCGGGGCGTACCGGGTGCCTACGCTACTGCGCGACCGCCCATCCGGGCGATGATCTCCTCGGCGATCTGCACCGGCACCGCCTCGTACCGGGCGAACTGGAGTGGGGAATGGCTGGCCCGCCCCTGGGTGGCGGACCGGAGATCGGTGGCGTACCCGAACAGCTCCGCCAGCGGCACCTCGCACCGAATCACGTGCGCCGCCGGCCGGGCCTCGATCTCCAGGACGCGCCCGCGCCGCGAATTCAGGTCCCCGATCACCTGTCCCAGAAACTCCTCTGGAACGATGACGTCAAAGCGCATGAGGGGCTCCAGCAGGATCGGCTTGGCCCGCCGGGCCCCGTCCTTGAACGCCATGGACCCGGCGATCTTGAAGGCCATCTCGGACGAGTCCACCTCATGGTAGGATCCGTCGGTGAGGATCACTCGGGCATCCACCAGCGGGTAGCCCGCCAGGACGCCGCCCTCCATGGCCTCCTTGACGCCCTTCTCCACGGCCGGGATGTAATCCTTGGGGATCGTCCCGCCCACGATCTTGTTGACGAACTCGAAGCCGCCCCCGGGGAAGGGCTCGAGCTGGATCTTCACGTGTCCGTACTGGCCGCGGCCGCCCGTCTGGCGGATGAAGCGCCCCTCGGCCGACACCGACGCGGTGACCGTCTCCCGGTAGGCCACCTGGGGCTTGCCCACGTTGGCTTCCACCTTGAATTCCCGCAGGAGGCGGTCCACGATGATCTCCAGGTGCAACTCCCCCATGCCCGAGATGATGGTCTGCCCCATCTCCTCGTCGGTGGTCGTCCGGAAGGTGGGGTCCTCGTTGGCCAGGGCCGCCAGGGCCAGGGACAGCCGCTCCTGGCCCTCCTTGGTCTTGGGCTCGATGGCCACGGAGATCACCGGCTCGGGGAACTCGATGGCCTCCAGCACGAGGGACCGGCTCTCCAGGCACAAGGTGTCCCCCGTCTTGGCGTTGCGGAGGCCCACCGCGGCCGCGATGTCGCCCGCCGCCACCCGCTTGATCTCCTCCCGCTTGTTGGCGTGCATCCGGAGAAGCCGGCCGATCCGCTCCTTGGCCCCCCGGGTCGAGTTGAAGATGTAGGACCCGGAGTCCATGGCCCCCGAGTAGACCCGGAAGTAGGCCAGCTGCCCCACGTACGGATCCGCCATGATCTTGAAGACCAGGGCGGAAAAGGGTTCCCGCTCATCCGCCCGGCGCTGTTCGGTCTGCCCCGTCTTGGGGTTCTTCCCCTCCACCGGGGGCAAATCCAGCGGGGAGGGGAGGTAGTCCACCACGGCGTCGAGGAGCGGCTGCACGCCCTTGTTCTTGAAGGAAGCCCCGCACAACACCGGCACGGCCGCGAGCCGAAGGGTGGCCCGCCGAAGCGCGGCCTGGATCTCCTCGGGTGTCAAGGCCTCCCCCTCCAGGTACTTGTGCATGAGCTGCTCGTCCTGCTCCGCCACGGCCTCCAGCAGCCTCTCCCGGGCGCGCCGGGCGGCCTCCCGCAGGGTGGCCGGGATCTCTTCCTCGTAGAAGGCGGCCCCCAGCGTCTCCTCCTCCCAGACGATGGCCTTCATCTTGATGACGTCGATGACGCCCTTCAACCGGTCTTCCTTGCCGTAGGGGAGCTGGACGCAGACCGGGTTGGCCCCCAGCCGCTCGGCGATCATGGCCACCGACCGGTCGAAGTCGGCCCCCGTCCGGTCCATCTTGTTGATGAAGCAGAGGCGCGGGACGCGGTACTTGTCCGCCTGGCGCCAGACGGTCTCGGACTGCGGCTCCACCCCCGCCACGGCGTCGAAGACGGCGATGGCCCCGTCCAGGACCCGCAGGGAGCGCTCCACCTCTACGGTGAAGTCCACGTGCCCGGGGGTGTCAATGATGTTGATCCGGTGGTCGTTCCAGTAGCAGGTCGTGGCCGCAGCGGTGATGGTGATCCCGCGCTCCTTCTCCTGCTCCATCCAGTCCATCTCTGTGGAGCCCTCGTCCACCTCGCCGATCTTGTGCGTCTTCCCCGTGTAGTAGAGGATCCGCTCGGTCGTAGTGGTCTTGCCGGCATCGATGTGGGCCATGATGCCGATATTCCGAGTGCGCTCCAGCGAATACGTCTCGACCACGTCGCCTTACCCCACCCCGCCTTCGGCGGGGCCTACCATCGATAGTGCGCAAAGGCCTTATTTGCCTCGGCCATCTTGTGGGTGTCTTCCCGCTTCTTCACCGAGGCGCCCCGACTGTTGGCCGCCTCGATCAGCTCCGCCGCCAGTCGCTCCTCCATCGTCTTCTCGGTGCGGTTGTGGGCGAAGCCGATGATCCAGCGCAACGCCAGCGAGGTGCGGCGCTCCGCCCGCACCTCCACCGGGACCTGGTAGGTGGCACCGCCCACACGGCGCGACTTCACCTCCAGCACCGGCTTCACGTTGTCCACCGCCTGCTTGAAGAGCTTCTGCGCGTCCATCTTGGTCCGCTCCTCGATGACGCGCATGGCCTCGTAGAAGATCCGCTCGGCGGTGCTCCGCTTGCCCTTCGCCATCATCGAGTTCACGAACTTGGTCACCAGCTTGTGCCCGTACACGGGGTCCGGCAGGACATCCCGTTTTTCGGCAACCTTGCGCCTCGGCATCCTCGACTCCTCGCTCTCGCCGCCCCGCCACAGGCGGGGGCAGAGAAGAAAACCGGCACGGAAGCCCGGATGTGCCCCGAGCTTGCCCGTGCCGGTTCCTTTAGCTAGCCTTGGGTCGCTTGGCTCCGTACAGGGAGCGTCCCTGCCTCCGATCCGTCACCCCCGCGGTGTCCAGTGCGCCGCGGATTATATGGTAACGGACCCCCGGCAGATCCTTCACGCGGCCGCCCCGGATGAGCACGATGGAATGCTCCTGCAGGTTGTGGCCGACCCCGGGGATGTAGGTGGTGACCTCGATCCCGTTGGTCAGCCGGACGCGGGCGACTTTGCGCAGGGCCGAGTTGGGCTTCTTGGGCGTCGTGGTATAGACACGGATGCACACCCCCCGCTTCTGGGGGCAGGCCTGCAGGGCGGGGGCCTTCTCTTTCTTGTGAATCTGCTTCCGCCCGAGGCGGACGAGTTGTGTGATCGTCGGCATGTGTCCGTTTCCGTTTTGGCCAGCGAAACCGGGGCAGTCTAAGCGGTCGCCCCTTAATTGTCAAGGGGATTCTGGCACCCTTCGACCCTTACGACAGCGTGACATCCATGGCCTGCAGGATCTCGGCCGCCGCCTCCTGGTGCGCGGCCACCTCCGCCTCCTCCGGCCGCGGCGCCGGCACTTCGGGGGTGGCGATGCGGGTCTCACGGTACCACCGCATGCCCGTGCCCGCCGGGACCAGGCGGCCCATGATCACGTTCTCCTTCAGCCCACGCAGCTCGTCCCGGGCGCCGTTGATGCTGGCCTCGGTGAGCACCTTCGTCGTCTCCTGGAACGAGGCTGCCGAGACGAAACTGTCGGTGCTGAGAGACGCCTTGGTGATCCCCAGGAGCATGGGCTCGGCCGTGGCCGCCTCGCGGCCGGCCGCGCGCACCCGCCGGTTCTCCTCCTCGAAGAGGACCTTGTCCACGTGCTCCCCTATCAGGAAGTTGGTGCCCCCCACGCCCTCGATCCGCACGCGCCGCAGCATCTGGCGGACGATGACCTCGATGTGCTTGTCATTGATGTTCACGCCCTGGAGACGGTAGACCTCCTGGACCTCGTTCACCAGGTACTTCTGCAGCTCCTCCACACCCTTGACGTGCAGGATGTCGTGCGGATCCCTCGGTCCGTCCATGAGAGGATCGCCCGCCTTGACCTCATCCCCTTCCAGGACGGTCACGTGCTTGCCCCGGGGGATCAGGTACTCCTTGGCGTCGCCCGCCTCGCCGCGGATGACGATCTTGCGCAGGCCCTTCACGGTGCCGGCGAACTCCACCCGGCCGTCGATCTCGGAGATGATGGCGGGGTCCTTGGGCTTCCGAGCCTCGAACAGCTCCGCCACCCGGGGGAGGCCGCCGGTGATGTCCTTGGTCTTGGTCGTCTCGCGCGGGATCTTGGCGAGCACGTCCCCCGCAGACACGGTCTGGCCGTCCGTCACCATGAGGTGCGCCCCCACCGGGAGCTGGGACTTGAACACCGTGGCCCCGCCGCCGTCCTTGATGGAGATGCGCGGCTGCAGCTCCTCCTTGGTCCCGTGCTCGACGATGACATTCTGGGAGAGCCCGGTGACCTCGTCCACCTCCTCCTTCATGGTCGTCCCGTCGATCACGTCCCGGAAATGGACCGTTCCCGTGTGCTCCGTCAGAATGGAGGTGGTGAAGGGATCCCACTCCACCAGCACCTGTCCCAATGCAATGTGTTGACCGTCCTCGACCTTCAGGCGGGCGCCGTAGACCGGCTGGTAGGTGTCCTTGCTCCGGCCCCTCTCGTCCACGATGGCGAGGGTGCCGTTCCGGTTCATGACCACCAGGTCGCCGCTGGCGATCTTGACCGTCCGGAGGTTCTGGAATCGGACGGTCCCGGGCGCCTTGCTCTCGTGCTGGGTCTGTTCCGTGCCCCGGAGCGTGGCCGTGCCGCCGATGTGGAAGGTGCGCATGGTGAGCTGCGTCCCGGGCTCGCCGATGGACTGGGCGGCGAGGACCCCCACCGCCTCCCCCAACTCCACCAGGCGCCCCGTGGCCAGGTTGCGGCCGTAGCACTTGACGCAGCACCCGCGTCGAGCCTCGCAGGTGAGCACCGAACGGATCCGCATCCGATCGGTGCCGGCGTTCTCGATCTTGCTGGCCAGGAGTTCGACAATCTCCTCGTTGGCGCGGGCCATCACCTCGCCGGTGAAGGGATCCGTGACGTCCTCCAGCGGCACGCGCCCCAGGATGCGGTCCCGGAGGGGTTGGATGATCTCGCCTCCCTCGATGAGTGGCGTGACCCAAATGCCGTTGGGGGTGCCGCAGTCCAATTCGGTCACGATCATGTCCTGGGCCACGTCCACGAGCCGCCGCGTGAGGTACCCCGAGTCGGCGGTCTTGAGGGCCGTGTCCGCCAGACCCTTTCGCGCCCCGTGGGTCGAGATGAAGTACTGGAGGACGGTGAGCCCCTCCCGGAAGTTGGCGGTGATCGGGGTCTCGATGATCTCCCCCGAGGGCTTGGCCATGAGCCCGCGCATCCCGGCCAACTGCCGGATCTGCTGGCGGCTGCCCCGCGCCCCCGAGTCGGCCATCATGAACACCGGGTTGAATTCCCCCTGCTCATGCTTCTCGAACTCCTTGAACATCTCATCCGAGACCCGCTCCGTCACGTGGGTCCAGATGTCGATGATCTTGTTGTACCGCTCGCCCTTGGTGATCAGGCCGTCCTGGTACTCCTTCTCCACCCGGACCACCTCGCGGGTGGCCTCGCCGATGATCCCCTCCTTGCTTGCCTGGATGTGCAGGTCGTCCACTCCGATGGAGATCCCGGCCAGCGTGGCGTAGCGGAAGCCCAGGTCCTTGAGGGCGTCCAGGAGCTTCACCGCCTCGCTGTTGCCCTGCAGGTAGTAGCACTGGGAAACCAGCCGCGTCAGCTCGCGCTTGTTCATCTCCTGATTGATGAAGCGCAGCTGGGGCGGGAGGATCTCGTTGAAGAGGACACGGCCCACCGTGGTCTCGATCCGTTCCCCGTTCCAGCGCATCTTGATCTTGGCCAGCAGCCCCACCTCGTCGGCGTCGTAGGCGGCCCGGACCTCGTCCATGTCGGCGAAGGTCATCCCCTCGCCTTTCTGCCCGGGCTTCTCCCGGGTGAGGTAGTAGCAGCCGATGACGATGTCCTGGCTGGGGGCCGCCACGGGCGTCCCGTTGGCGGGCGACAGCACGTTGTAGGGCGCCCACATCAGGAGGCGCGCCTCGAGCTGCGCCTCGGGCGACAGGGGCACGTGCACCGCCATCTGGTCCCCGTCGAAGTCCGCGTTAAAGGCGGCGCAGACCAGCGGATGGATCTTGATCGCCTCGCCCTCCACCAGCATGGGCTCGAACGCCTGGATCCCCAGCCGGTGCAGCGTGGGCGCCCGGTTCAGCATCACCGGGTGCTCCCGGATCACGTGCTCCAGGGCATCCCAGACCTCGGGGCGGCCCCGCTCGACCATCTTCTTGGCGCTCTTGATGGTGGCGACGTGCTCGTCGTCCCGCAGGAGCTTGCGGAAGATGAAGGGCTTGAACAGCTCCAGGGCCATCTTCTTGGGCAGGCCGCACTGGTGGAACTTCAGCTCCGGCCCCACCACGATGACCGAGCGGCCCGAGTAGTCCACCCGCTTGCCCAGGAGGTTCTGGCGGAAGCGGCCCTGTTTCCCCTTGAGCATGTCGGAGAGCGACTTGAGCGGCCGGTTGTTCTGCCCCTTCAGCGCCCGGCCGCGGCGCCCGTTGTCGAAGAGGGCGTCCACCGCCTCCTGGAGCATGCGCTTCTCGTTCCGGATGATGATGTCGGGGGCGCGCAGCTCCATGAGGCGCTTCAGCCGGTTGTTCCGGTTGATCACCCGCCGGTACAGGTCGTTCAAGTCCGAGGTGGCGAAGCGGCCCCCATCCAGCGGGACCAGGGGGCGCAGTTCCGGCGGCAGGACCGGGACCACCTCCAGGATCATCCACTCCGGCTTGTTGCCCGAGTTGAGGAAGGCCTCCACGATCCTGAGGCGCTTGGTGATCTTCTTGCGGTTCTGCTGCGACGTCTCCTTGGTCATGCGCGCCCGCAGCTGGTTGGCCAGCTCCGGCACGTTGATCTTCTTCAGAATTTCCCGGATGGCCTCCGCCCCCATGCCGGCCCGGAAGGAATCGCCGTACTCCTCCGTCGCCTTCCGATACTGCTCCTCGGAGAGGACCTGCCTGACCGTGAGGGGCGTCTTGCCCGGGTCGAGGACCACGTACTCCTCGAAGTACAGGATCTTCTCCAGATCCCGCAGGGACATGTCCAGGAGGTAGCCGATCCGGCTCGGAATGGACTTGAAGAACCAGATGTGCACCACCGGCGAGGCCAGCTCGATGTGCCCCAGCCGCTGGCGCCGCGCCTTGGACCGGATGACCTCCACCCCGCACTTGTCGCAGATGACCCCGTTGTGCTTGATCCCCTTGTACTTGCCGCAGTTGCACTCCCAGTCCTTGGTCGGGCCGAAGATCTTGGCGCAGAACAGCCCGTCCCGCTCGGGCTTGAACGTCCGATAATTGATGGTCTCGGGCTTCTTCACCTCGCCGTAGGACCAGCCCCGGATCTTCTCCGGCGAGGCCAACCCGATGCGGATGGCCCGGAAGCTGGTAGGGTCGATGGGCTTCTCGTCGAAGAACCCGAAGAACTTCTCCAAGGTGGACTCCTTTATGCGAAAGCCGTCAGCGTTCAGCCATCAGCGATGAGCCATGAGCCGCTGAGGTCTTGCTGCTATTCCTTCACCAGCTCCACATCCAGGGCCAGGCTCTGCAGCTCCTTCACCAGCACGTTGAAGGACTCGGGCAGGCCGGGCTCCAGGGCGTTCTCGCCCTTGACGATGGATTCGTACATCTTGGTCCGGCCGATCACGTCGTCGGACTTGACGGTGAGGATCTCCTGCAGCGTGTGGGCGGCGCCGTAGGCCTCCAGGGCCCAGACCTCCATCTCCCCGAAGCGCTGGCCGCCGAACTGGGCCTTGCCGCCCAGGGGCTGTTGCGTCACCAGCGAGTAGGGGCCGATGGAGCGCGCGTGGATCTTGTCGTCCACCAGGTGGGCCAGCTTCATGAGATAGATGTAACCCACCGCCACCTCCTGGTGGAACGGCTTCCCCGTCCGCCCGTCGTAGAGGACCGTCTTCCCCGAAGCCGGGAGCTTGGCCCTTTTGAGCAGGGCCTTGATGTCCTTCTCGGCCGCCCCGTCGAAGACGGGCGATGCCACCCGGAGCCCCAGGGCGTGGGCCGCCCAGCCCAGGTGAGTCTCCAGGATCTGTCCCACGTTCATGCGCGAGGGAACACCCAGGGGGTTCAGGACCACCTCCACCGGGGTCCCGTCCGGGAGGTAGGGCATGTCCTCCTCGGGCAGGGTCTTGGCGATGACCCCCTTGTTGCCGTGCCGCCCGGCGATCTTGTCGCCCACCGACAGCTTGCGCTTCATGGCCACGAAGACCTTGACCAGTTTGAAGACGCCGGGGGCCAGCTCGTCCCCCCGCTTCACGCGGCCGATGCGCTCGTCCAGAAGGGTCTCCAGGACGTGGATCTGGTTCTCGGCGGTTTCCGCCAGGCGCGAAACCTCGGTGGCCGCCTCCTCGTCCAGGTGAAGCGCCACCTCCACCATGTCCTCGGTGGACAGGTCCGCCAGGACCTCGGCCGTCAGCTTGTGGCGCTTGGGGACGATGACCTTGCGGCCCCCCTTCGCCCGCACGTCCTTGCCCACGATCCGGTCCTCGAGGAGGGCCCGGATCTTGGCGTCCCGCTCGGCGGCGATGATCTGGATCTCGTCCTCGAAGTCCTTGCGGAGGCGGCCCACCTCCTCGTCCTCGATGGTTTTGGCCCGCTCGTCCTTCTCCACCCCCCTGCGGGAGAGGACCTTGACGTCCACCACCGTCCCGCTGATGCCCGGCGGCACGGTGAGGGAGGCGTCCCGCACGTCCTCGGCCTTCTCCCCGAAGATGGCCCGCAGCAGCCGCTCCTCCGGGGTGAGCACGGTCTCCCCCTTGGGGGTCACCTTACCCACCAGGATGTCGCCCGGCTTGACTTCGGCCCCGATGCGGATGATCCCGCTCTCGTCCAGGTCCTTCAGGGACTCCTCGCCCACGTTGGGGATGTCGCGGGTGATCTCCTCCTTGCCCAGCTTGGTATCCCGGGCCTCGATCTCGAACTCCTCGATGTGGATCGATGTGTACCGGTCGTCCTTCACCAGCCGCTCGCTGATGAGGATGGCGTCCTCGAAGTTGTAGCCGCCCCAGGGCATGAAGGCCACCAGGACGTTCTGGCCCAACGCCAGCTCGCCCTCCTGGGTGGCGGGGCCGTCGGCGATCACCTGGCCCTGGACCACCGTCTGGCCCTTCCTGACGATGGGCTTCTGCGTGATGCAGGTGTTCTGGTTGCTCCGCTTGAATTTCAACAGGGTGTAGATGTCCACCCCCGAGCCGTTGTCCTGCCCGTCGGAGCGCGATTCCTTGGGGTCGGCGCGCACGATGATCCGGTCGGCGGAGACCGCCTCCACGATACCGCCCCGCTTGGCCACCACCACGGCCCCCGAGTCCTTGGCTGCCACGAACTCCATGCCGGTCCCGACCAGCGGCGCCGTGGGCCGAAGCAGCGGCACCGCCTGGCGCTGCATGTTGGCCCCCATCAGGGCCCGGTTGGCGTCGTCGTGCTCCAGGAACGGGATGAGGGACGTGGAGATCCCCACCAACTGCTTGGGGGAGACGTCCATGTACTCGATCTGGTCGGGCGACACCATGACGAAGTTGCCCATCACCCGCGCCGAGACGCGCTCGCTCGCGAACCGGTTGCGCGCGTCCAGCTCGGCGTTGGCCTGCGCGATGGTGTGCCGCTCCTCCTCGTCGGCCGTGAGGTACTCGATCTCGTCCGACACGCGGCCGTCCCGCACCTTGCGGTAGGGGGTCTCGATGAACCCGAAGTCGTTCACCCGGGCGTAGGTGGACAGCGACGCGATGAGGCCCACGTTGGGGCCCTCCGGCGTCTCGATGGGGCACATGCGCCCGTAGTGCGTCGGATGCACGTCCCGGACCTCGAACCCGGCCCGCTCCCGCGAGAGGCCGCCTGGGCCCAGGGCCGACAGGCGCCGCTTGTGGGTGAGCTCGGCCAGGGGGTTGGTCTGGTCCATGAACTGGGAAAGCTGGGAGGAGCCGAAGAACTCTTTTAGGGCCGCCGACACCGGCTTGGCATTCACCAGGTCGTGCGGCATGAGCGTCTCCAACTCCTGGGTGCTCATCCGCTCGCGGACCGCCCGCTCCATCCGGGCCAGCCCGATGCGGAACTGGTCCTCCAAAAGCTCCCCCGCGGCCCGCACGCGCCGGTTCCCCAGATGGTCGATGTCGTCCACCTGGCCCTCGCCCCGCCTGGCCTTGACGAGGTAGCGGATTACCTCGACGATGTCCTCTTTGCGCAGGACCCGCTCCTCCAGGGGCACCTCCTGCGTGAGCTTCTTGTTCATCTTCAACCGGCCCACCTTGGACAGGTCATAGCGGCGGGGGTTGAAGAAGATGTTCTCCAGGAGGGCCTTGGTGCTCTCCAGGGTCGGGGGATCGCCAGGCCGCATGCGCCGGTAGATCTCCACCAGGGCCTCATCGGTCCCCCGCGTGGTGTCTTTCAGGAGCGTCTCGCGGATCTCGAACAGCTCGCGGTTGTCCGGACCCGAGAGGACTTGGAACGACTCCACCCCGCGCTCCTGCAGGCGGTCGAGCAGCTCGCTCGTCACCTCGCCGCCGCACTCGCCCAGGACCTCGCCCGTCCGCGGATCCACCACGTCGCGGGCCAAAAACCGTCCCGCCACGTCCTCGCGGTTGACCGCCACCTGCTTGATCTTGAGGGCCTGGCAGCGCTTCAGCCCGGTGCGGTGGAGCCGCTTGCCCGCCGCCAGGATCGTCTCCTTGCCCTCGGCGACCTCGCGAGCCGCCCTGTACCCCATGGCGCCGGGGGCGCTCACGTCGAGGAGGACGTCCCGCTTGGCGAGGTGCAGGGTATCCCGCTCGTAGAAGAGCCTCAGGATCTCCTCGTTGCTGTGGTAGCCGATGGCCCGGAGCAGGATCGTCACGAGGAGCTTCCGCCGGCGGTCCACCCGCACGTGGAGGACGTCGTTGGCGTCGAACTCGAACTCCAGCCACGACCCCCGGTAGGGGATGAGGCGGGCGGAGTAGAGGGTCTTACCGCTGCTGTGAGTGCTACCGCTGTCGTGATCGAAGAACACCCCCGGCGAGCGATGCAGCTGGCTCACCACGACCCGCTCGGTCCCGTTGATGATGAAGGTCCCGTGCTCGGTCATGAGGGGCATCTCGCCCAGGTAGACCTCCTGCTCCTTGATGTCGCGGATGCTCCGCGCCTCGCTGCCCGTTTGCTTGTCCCACACCACCAGCCGGAGGGTGACCTTGAGGGGCACCGAGTAGGTCATCCCCTTCTCGCGGCACTCCTCGGCGGTGTACTTGGGATCGCCGAACTCGTACCGGACGAACTCCAGGGAGGCGGAGTTGTTGTAATCGGCGATGGGGAAGATGCTGGTGAACACCCCCTGGAGCCCGGAGTCCCCGCGCTCCTGCGGCGGAGTCCGCGTTTGGAGGAACTGCTCGTAGGACCGCTGCTGGATCTCGATCAGGTTCGGAATCCCGATGATCTCGCGGATCTTGGCGAAACTGGTCCGATCCTCGACACCGGCTTTCTTCACGACGGCCATGCGCGCTATCCCTCGCTACTTGAGTTCAACGGTTGCCCCGGCCTGCTCAAGCTTCTTCTTGATTTCTTCCGCCTCGGACTTGGAGATGCCCTCCTTGACCGGGTTGGGGGCGCCATCCACCAGGTCCTTGGCCTCCTTGAGGCCGAGCCCCGTGATGGCCCGCACCTCCTTGATGACGTGGATCTTCTTCTCGCCCACGCCGGCCAGGACGACGGTGAATTCCGTCTTCTCTTCGGCCGGCTTCGCGGCCGCGCCAGTTCCGGCCGCCTGCGCTCCGACCGCCATGACCGCGGGCGCCGCCGCGGAAACCCCGTACTTCTCCTCGATCCCCTTGACGAGCTTGCTCAGATCCAAGACCGTCCAGGCATCGATGGAATCCAGCACGTCCTCTACCGTCACCTTGGCCATTGTGACCTCCTCATTCGGATGTGTTCACGCGGCATCAGGGAACAGCCACGAGGGCTTCCCACGGCTACTCGGACTTCTCCTTCTGTGCCCGCACCTGATCCAGGGCGCACGCCAGCGCCCGCACCGGCCCCGCCAGGACGTTCGCCAGGGCCTGCAGCGGCCCCTGGAACGCCCCGGCCACACGCGCCAGGAGCACCTCGCGGGGCGGCAGGTCGGCCAGGGCGGCGATGTCGGCCGGGCCCACGAGCTGCCCTTCGACGATGCCCCCCTTGACCGCGAAGGTCGGCCGGGTCCTGCTCCAGGTGGACAGGACCCGGGACGCGGCCACCGGGTCCCCCCGGCTGATGGCGATGGCCGTGGGGCCTTCGAGGTACGCTGCCAGTCCGGCCAGGGCCGTGTCCTTCACGGCGATCTTGGCCAGGGTGTTCTTGACGACCGTGTACTCCACCGCACTCTTGCGGAGGAGGGTCCGGAGTTCTGTGATCTCGGCGACGCTGAGGCCCCGGAAATCGGTAAACACCGCGCTGCGCGCGGCGCCCAGCTTCTCGCGGAGCTCCGCGATGGTGGTTGCCTTGTCCGTCCGCCCCACAGCTTCCTCCTGTTCGATTAGACCTTGACGGCTGCCTGGACCGCGTTGACATCTACGCGGACGCCGGGACCCATGGTGGACGAGATCGAGATCCCCTGCAGGTAGCGGCCCTTGCTGGCGGCGGGCTTGGCCCTGAGTAGCGCCTCCAGGATCACCATGGCATTTTCCGTGAGCTGCGAGACCCCGAAGGAGGCCTTGCCGAAGGGGACGTGGATGATGCCGGCCTTCTCCACCCGGAACTCGATCTTGCCTCCCTTGAACTCCCGCACGGCCTTCCCCACCTCGAAGGTGACGGTGCCGGTCTTCGGATTGGGCATGAGCCCGCGGGGTCCCAGGACCTTCCCCAGGCGGCCCACCTGGCCCATCACGTCCGGCGTGGCAATGGCGCGCTCGAAGTCCACCCAGCCGCCCTGAATCTTCTCCACTAGGTCCTCAGCCCCGACGAAATCGGCACCTGCCTCCCTGGCCTCCCGCTCCTTCTCCCCTTTGGCGAAGACCAGGACGCGCACCTTCTTCCCGGTCCCGTGGGGCAGCACCACGGTGCCCCGGACCATCTGGTCGGCGTGTTTGGGGTCCACCCCCAGGCGCACCGCCATCTCCATGGTCTCATCGAACTTGGCCGTGGCGGCCGCCTTGGCCACCTCGACAGCCTTGGCCAGTTCCAGCCCGCCGTTCTTTCCCGCGGCCTGGCCGACGGCCTCGGCGGCCTTCGTGTATCGCTTGCCGACTTTCGCCATAGTTGGCTCCCTCCTTCGCAGATGCCGGACGACGGGTGAGGTCAGCCGCCGTCCCCTCTCGGCTCTCGGCTCGCTAACCGGTGACCTCGATGCCCACGCTGCGGGCCGTCCCCTCGATGATCTTCATCGCCGCCTCCAGCGACGTGGCGTTCAGGTCAGGCATCTTGGTCCGGGCGATCTCCTCGACCTGCTTGCGAGTGACCTTGCCTACCTTGACCCGGTTCGGCTCCTTGGATCCCTGGGCAATGGCCGCCGCCTGCTTCAGGAGGATCGCCGCCGGCGGCGTCTTGGTGATGAAGGTGAAGGAGCGGTCTGAGTAGACGGTGATCACCACCGGGATCGTCAGCCCCTCCTGCGCCTGGGTCTGCGCGTTGAACGCCTTGCAGAACTCCATGATGTTGACGCCGTGCTGCCCCAGGGCCGGCCCCACCGGCGGCGAGGGGTTCGCCTTCCCCGCCGGGACCTGCAGTTTCACCTGGGCGACAACCTTCTTGGCCATGGGCGCTCCTCACATCCCCCACCCGATGCAGCTGAAATCACAAAGGAATAACGAACGTCGAATTCCGAATGACGAATGGCAAAGGATTGCGATTTCCGGAAGGCTCAGCCTCAACGTTCGTCATTCGACATTCCGTGTTCGACATTCGACATTTCGCGACCTTTCTCGGTCAGACCCGCTCCACCTGCAGGAACTCCAGGTCCACCGGCGTGGGGCGACCGAAGATGCTCACCATGACCTTGAGGCGTCCCTTGTCCGGCTTCACCTCGTCCACCACCCCGGTGAAGTTGGAGAACGGCCCGTCGACGACCCGGACGCTCTCCCCGCGGGTGAACAGCACCTTGTGCTTCGGCCGCTCCGCCCCGGTCACCACCTGCTGGATGATGGCCTTGACCTGGTCTTCGGGGATCGGCGTCGGCCGCACGCCGGGACCGACGAACCCGGTCACCTTCGGCGTGTTCTTGATCAGGTACCAGAGGTCGTCCGACATGTCCATGCGGACGAGCACGTACCCCGGGAAGAACTTGCGGGAGGTCTCCCGCCGCTTCCCCTTCTTCAGCTCCACCACCGTCTCGGTCGGGATCAGCACCTGGGAGACGACATCGCCCATCCCCAGCGCCGCAACCCGCTGCTCGATGCTCTGCTTCACCTTATTCTCGAACCCCGAGTAGGTGTGGATCACGTACCACTGGTGATGGGGTGGGAGCGGCTTCACCGCCTCCGGCGCCACCTCGGGCGCCGCGGCCTCACCCGTCTCCACAACCCCGGCGGCCTGGGCCTCGACGTCCAATGGGGCTGCGACTTCCTCCGGTTCCCCGGGAGGCGTCACCACGGCCTGTCTCTCTTCGTCACCCATGATTCGTGCTAACGTCCGCCAGCGGATGTCACTTGACGATGAATCCCAGCACTTTCTGCAGGATCAGGTCCACGGCCCCCAGGAAAAAGGACACCAGGAAGCTGGCCACGATGACAACGACCGTGGAGCCGATGATCTCTTTCCGTTGAGGCCAGGTCACCTTCTTCATCTCCACCCGGACCTCTCGGAGGAAACGGACCGTCGTCTCTTTCCACTCCTGCACCCGTTCCGCGACTGCCGTCATCTGCCCCATGTGCTCCGTCTCCGCACTCCGACAGGGACAGCAATATCCGACAGCGATTCCTGTCCCGATCCCAATCCGATTTCTTCCCTGTCCCTGTCGCTATCGCCGTCGGTTCTTCATGGCAGGCCTGGAGGGATTCGAACCCCCAACCCGCGGATTTGGAGTCCGCTGCTCTCCCGTTAGAGCTACAGGCCTAACTCCGAATTATTCGCGAGCATGTTCGCGAACAATTGCGGGAATCATCAAATTCCCAACAGGCCTATGTACTTGACGCCACCTATCCCAAGACCTTGTGGGCCACCTGCTGACTTGACCCCATGATGTTGGGGTTGGTTGAGTGAAGTGCATAGGCCTAATTCCCAATGACCAATGACGGCGGCGCGCCCCCCATTGGGAATTGGTCATTTCGTTTCCCGGTGGACCGTGTGTTTGCGGCACCAGCGACAGTACTTCGAGAGTTCCAGCCGATCGGTGGTGTTCCGTTTGTTCTTGGTGGTGGAGTAGTTCCGGCGCTTGCACTCCCCACACGCCAGGGTAATGATCTCTCTCATGGTCGCCTCGCTTCTCCTCGGCCCGCCCGCGGGGATTCTTGGGCTACGCCACCACCTCGCTCACCACGCCCGCGCCCACGGTGCGGCCGCCCTCCCGGATGGCGAAGCGGAGCTCCTTCTCCATGGCGATGGGCTGGATGAGCTCCACCGTGACGCGCACGTTGT
>Ga0187870_1002172_pt1 | contig 16675 bp, 13 predicted proteins | sample June2016WEW_13_1_3_FD_132974 | JGI IMG/M metagenome (GOLD analysis project Ga0187870, IMG submission 132974) | Peatland microbial communities from SPRUCE experiment site at the Marcell Experimental Forest, Minnesota, USA - June2016WEW_13_150 | ecosystem: Environmental > Terrestrial > Soil >... | reverse complement strand
CGTCGAGGCCGGGATGAACGGCTGCTTGAATTGCGCTTCGTTGCAGAACACGTAGGAGTCGTTGTTCAAATCGTAGAGTGCGAAGGAGCCCTCCACTTTGAATGCATCAAAGAGTTTCTTGAAGTCGTCCCTCACTTCTGTTTTCAATTGTGGCTTGCACACCGACACAAGCAATACCAGAAGCGACACCCCTGTCAGGATTCGACGGATTCTCATACGCTGCTTCCTCCTTTCATCGTAACGAGACCAGAAAGATCTGGGATTGCCTCAATTCTGGCTCGAGTGCCACGCTCCTAGGACCAGGATGACTTTATCGCTATTGACTCATCTGAGCCTTTATCCTCGGTATCTGGTCGCAGGCCTCACTGATGCCGAGACTGCACGCCTTCTCCGCATCGGCGAGAGACGCAGGATAGTCGGGTTTGTGAAAGTATGCGCCAGCCCGCTCATTGTATGCCCGACCATCTTCCGGCATAAGCTTGATGTATTGCGTCCAGTACGCGATGATAGCGTCCCAATCGCCATAGTGGACGAGCACCCAATCGAGCATGCGGTATGATTCAAAATCACGCGGAGTAAGACTGATCGCCTTCTTGAAATCAGACAGCGCTATATCGAGTTCTCCCTGGTAAATGTTTGCCAGGCCCCGATAGTAGAACGCAGGCATATACTGAGGATCGAAGGCAAGTGCCGCATTGTACCGGACTATGGCTTCGCCATAGTCCTTCGCTTTGTAGAGCTGAAACCCGTCATAAATGAGACCATTGGTGACCGACTTCTTGAACTTCACGAGATCGTCGTTCCATGGCTCCATGGCTTCCACCTGTCGCACAACAGCTGCTGATTCGTCAAACCTATTCAGGTAGTACAAGCATCGTGCTTTATCAACAGCAACCTCGGCATAGTCCGGGTACTTCTGAAGGACCTTATCGTATTCGGTGATCGCATCCTCGTGCCGGTCCATCCATTCGAAAATGTTGCCTCGGAGCGCGAGGAAGATGCGCCCTTCTCCAAACATCGTAGCCTTGGACACCAATTCGAGCGCACCTGAGTACTGCTTGGCGGACGAGAGAACCCTGGCCTGATCCCATGCCGGGTATCCAAGCAAGAGCTTCATTTTCGGATTCGCATTGACAAGCTCCTGCGACTCGACAGCAAACAGCGTCATTGCCTCGTAGCTCCCTCCCCAACGAGGCAGAAGGGTGACCATGAACCGATCCCTCAAACGAAACGAGCAGGGACACAGCCTGGCCGCATGTTGCATAATCATCGAAGCAATGTAGATATCGCCCCGTGCCCGCGCGATGTTCATGAATATTTCGAACGTTCGGAGCACTTGCGGCTGGCGGTCCAGCGCCGCCCGACAGTCCTCTTCTGCCTTCGCGAAGAAATACTCCATTGCGGCGAACTGTTGCTGTGAAGTCTCCGTCGCCCAAGCAAATCCGCGGTTTGCCCATCCGAGACTGTGATAATACTCGGCCCGTGCGAGGTAGGGAACGAACGAATTGGGCATCCGTTCAACCCAGCGGTCAAAGAGACTTTCGAGTGAAGAGTCGGGGACGTCGAAAATACCAAACGCTTCGCTGACAAGGTCCTCATAGCGATAGTCCTGTTCGAACAAACCCTGGTACGAAGCCAGAACACTGTCGAGCTCCCGGGTTTTCCCGAGCTCGAAAAGCGCCCGCAGGCCGGTCTTGTCCACTCTCCGCTTGGGGTAACCGTATTCGTCCGTGATTGTGTGAGTCGAATCGGCAAGGAACTCAGCGCTGGGGCCGTGCCTTCCGTTATGAATCTCAGGGACCTCGTGGGAAACAAGATAAGTCTTGATCTCCGCGATGCGGGCGAGCTCCTGCATGAGAGGTATTGCAACGATCGACACAAAGAGGGCAAGAGCCGCGACGACAAGTACAGATCCGTTCACGACGTACTTTGCCACACTTCCCGGGATTAACCGAAATGATTTCGTGTTCAGATAGAGTGCCAGCAGCGCCCAGAAAAGGGCAAGCACAATCCCCAAGACCTTCGCCACAGACCAACCTGCGCCAAGGAGCACAAATGGAAGGAGCAGCCAGATGTATTCAAACCATCGATACGAATGAACGATGGTGAGGACATGGCCGGACACCTCGAGGTTGGGAACGGGGTCGAGAAACCGCCGCTTCAAACCTACTGAAACGACGTGCCCCTCATTGCTGGTTAGCGGGAATCGCTTGTTGACTCTTCTGACAACTTTATCATCGACGATGAGCTTAGGCCTACCGAAGAATCGAATCCTAAGCTGCAGGTCCTTCCCCTCAAACCCCTTCAGCTCAAATGGGATTTTCATGGATGGCTCCTCAACGGTGTCACTGCGGCAGCGAATTTGTCCGCGTCAAGTCCCCGGCGTGCGCGACGAGGAGAGACCTCCCTTACCGAATCGGACGTCGCCTTTCTCCTTTCCTCCAACACTTTCAGTTGCCTGGCCCGGACCGCAGAAACGGAGCCAGGTCTCTTAAATAAAACGGCCCCTGTATATACCAAAAGATGTACCGCAGCTTCAGATAATTTTTCCCAAATTCGAAGATCTCGGGAATCGTGACCCGCTTTCCTGTTTGCGGATTGATATGCTCATAGTTGCCCCACTGAACAGCGACTCCGGTCGGCACAATTCCGTCGCAACCTCGGATAAGGCCATAGCTATGGTCCATCTGCGATTTCTTATACACCAGCAGGTCCGGCCCTCCCATCCCCACGTGGATTTCCTTTGCATACTCGTAAACGTCTCTCAGGTAGTGATGATCAGTTCCCGGGAGCCACTCTCCCGGCATGAAGTTCGCATAGATGATCGTCACAGATACTGAGAAGGACTCCTTGAGGACCTTCATGGTCTCTTTGATCGCATCTCTGTAGCCCTGAGGCGTAAAACCTTTGGGACGCAATCTCGCCTTGTCCCCGAAGTCGACAGCCGTTTCAGGAAGGTTGATGCCTTCAATCCTCCCATCAAACCTCTTCCCTAACGCCCTCAATAACTCATGGAACCTCGCGGCAACCCTTGGATCCCATCTCCTCGCAACCCATCCATCAATCTTGTACTTCGTTTCTGAAGTATCTTCGAAGACATACTGCGGATCGGCCCCGCCATTATACTGGGGATCGTCGCGAAGATACCGTGGAACGAGAATGGCCGTTGAGTCGAAGGAGACATCCTGGAGTTGAACGAACAGCGCCTTGCCGTGTGCTTGCAGGAAATCCAGATCTTCCTGTATCGTCTCGAAGTGATATTCGTTCTTTCTGGGCTCCAGTTCGCGCCAGGTGTACTTCACCTGTGCACCTGCGATTTGCTTTGTCTCGAGAAAGACGGGATCGTGAATACGGTTGCGTTCCCTCTCCACGAAAATGAAATGACGAATGCCGGTTTGAGCAGCAGCATCAAAAGGATGTACGGAGAGAAGAATGAGTGCTGCGAGCGTTAGCAGTGGAAGTGTCTTTACGAAGCTCGTGGTATGTAAGAGAGCCGGTAACTTCATGAAAGTTTCGCTCCCAGAACACATTTCAGGGGTGCAGCACCAAGTCGTACCGCTGCTCGGTAAGCCTGCAGCCCCAGATTTCATGCGTATGCTCCTCGGTGAGGCAGAAATCAGCTTTGGAGTAGACCTGCGCTGCCGCCAGCAGCGAATTGACGGTCCAGAGGAACACCCGCTCGTATCCGCTTTCCCGGCAGAAAGCCACCGCCTCTTCGACGAGTCGATGACCAAGCCCTCTCCCTCTGAGCGCTGGATGCAGGAGGAACCAGCGAAGCTGTGCTTCAGTCTCCGTGTGCTTCACAATCGCAACAGATCCCATCAGGACACCATCGGAATCGACGAGCCAGATTCTCTCCCGGGGTGTCTGCGAGAGCATGAATTCCGCAAGCGGCTTTGCCACGTACGCTTCAAATGTGTGGTCGAATCCGTACTCCTGCGAATACAGAAGTCCATGGAGCTCGATCAACCGCCCTGCATCACCCGGCTTGAATTCGTGACGGATGGTTATGACACGCGAAAGCTTTGTCGGGGTCTCAGCCACAACGTGATCTCCGTTGACATGATTCGGCTACTTGCCAACTCCAGGCCATGTAGCAACAGCGATCTGCCGCGTTTCATCAAGCGCCACAGCTGTGTAGAAATGAAAGTGAACTCCGTTCACTCTGAAGATGCACGGCTTTCCCGCGTGGAGAGCGTCGTACGATCCGGGTGCTCCGACTCGCAGCACAGGGTTGTGCTCGTATTTCTGCCAACCCAGAGGAAACTGATCCTCGCTCGTCCATGCAAGTCCGTCGGCTGAGTTCTTCTTGTCCCAGCTGTACCACGCCATATACCACGTAGTTCCGACCTTATAGAGACTTGGATCCCCCGCCCTGCCGGAGGCGTCCCACGCTCCCGGCCTGGCGCTTCCGACGATCAGCGGAGAGTGCGCATCATCGACTTCCCAATGAAACAGATCTTTCGATGTGGCATAGCCGATGAATTCCTCCGTGAGTCCGTTGACCACGCCCGATGCATTGAAGAAAATATAATACGTGTCATTCACCTTCACGACATGCGGATGCCAGATTGCATCACGCCTCCAGCCGCTGCCGGCAGGAGCGATAATGGGATTTGTCTCCGATCGCTTCCAGGAAGAAAGGTCTGTAGAGGTTGACACGTTAAGAGTCTTCGATCCTTTCTCATATCCCTTCACAGTCGTGCCGATGTAAAAGAGATAGTAGGTTCCGCTCTCGAACCACATGAATGGCCCTGTCGCTCCCTCGGCATCTGACGTGCCGGCGATGCCGCTTCCGGTGAAGATTGGATTGCGTGCATCCTTCGTCCAATGAAGAAGATCTTCACTCCAGGCGAGTCCGACCTGAGGACGTGTCACGTATTTGTATCCACGCCTTGTCGAGTCTGAGCTGCCGTATCCGGTATAGACCATTCCGTACATCTTGCGGTGCGTATCATACCATACCGACGGAGACTCGACCATCCCCGCGTCCCATGCTCCGTTCGCGCCGACCGGGAGCACGATCCCGTACTTGGAGAGCTGTGAGCCGGGAGGCATTGTGTCATTCATTTCTTGACGTTGAGGCGAGGCGACGCAGGAAAGAATCATGAAGGTGGATACAAACAGAACTGCCAGGAATGAAAAACGCACGATCCCCCCTTGTGTCGGATTGTTGTTGCACTAATTTCGGATTTCTGGATGACAATAGCGAATCAATGAAAGTCCGAAGGGTTGTTAGGATTTCGCGACTTCCTCTGCTCGAACAGAGCGCGCATCGAGTTCTTCCAGGAGATCTTTGTTTATCTGGCGTTGCGGAGAGAGAAACTCGAGGTCAACGTAGAACTCAGCGCGATTGATCAATTCAGCAACGACCAGGAGAATCCCTGCCGCAATGCGACCGGAAGGGCTTCCCAAGAGCATGAAGGGCAAAATAAATCCGACGACGATCCTGAAAACCGAAAGCACCACTCTCGGCAGGTCTCGCGTTGGTGGGCGAACAAATTCAAGACTATAAAAGATGAATTTCCATCCGGTGACTATCACGAAGAGCCACATCATTCCCAAGAGTGCAGAAAAGAACAGAAGTCCCGTAACGAGCACGCTCGCGCTGGTGAGTCCGGGCATCGGTTTCTTTTCCGCCACGGTGTATACCATATCCATTGAAATCAATGTCGCGAGACCAGCCAGGCTCGCGGCTACTCTCATCGATTCCCCCGGATACATGAGAAAGCTCAATCCGCACAACGCGAGGAAGAGGAGATAAGTCCCGACTTCCCTGCTCAACCAGGAAGTTTTCCAGTTGGCGATCGCCCTCCACGCCCTGACTTTTTTGCCGAGGTGAAGAGTGCTCAATGCCATCCCCACGATTCCCGCAACAAAGAAAGCAATGGGATCAATAGCGATTGGATTAAATAGAGATGCCGCAGTCAAGCCAAAGAGAAGGGACGTCAGAATCGTGAAAACTGTGAGCGGCCATTCCTGCTTCAAATTCACCTTTGATCTGTCCCGCAACGCCAACTGTTTATAGAGTCGGTTTTGTTTGTCTTCAAGGAACGAGGTGATAGGATGCGGAGGTTGGGCTTTTCTCAATGGAATGATTTTGATTCCCGGCCTGATCCCTTTGTCGACGAATCCAGGTATTTGAGCTACCGGCTCTTCTTTGATGTCGCCAAAATCGAGAGCTCCCGTCGGACAGAGATTGGCGCAGTTTGGCTTCAGGTCTACTTCGATCCGCTCTTTGCACAGCGTACACTTCTCCACGACGCCACGGGCATGGATAAACTTTGGAGCATCGTACGGGCAGGCCCACGTACAGTACCTGCAGCCGATGCAGCGATCCGAATCGTGGTCAATCGTCTGGAGCGACTCGTTCTTGCTGTAAGCGCTCGAGGGGCAATGCTCCATACACAGAGGAATCTCACAATGATTGCAGGCGAGTGAGAAGTGAAAAAGGGGCAGCAAAGGATGCTGGAAGGCATTAAACGTGCTGACGTTCCGCCATGGCTCAGACTGAACAGAGTAATTCTCAATCTGACAGGCGATGACGCACGCCTGACAGCCGACACACCTGTTCATATTGAAGATGAACCCTTTTCTCATTTCGCTTTTTCTATTTCGATACAAGTATCGTGGAAAGCCGACCCGTGCCCCATGTCCGTCTCTCTCCCTTCTGAAAAGAGATTGGGCGTTCCGCCTTCCGACAGCCACAAGCCATTGAAATAGGAAGTGCACCCTCTTCGCATGCTGAAATCAAGCCGGACGCGGACCCTCATTTCACCGCGATCGTTATAGACTCTCACCAGCTCACCATCCTGTATATTCCGCTCAATTGCGTCTGCTGCATTCATCGTGATGAAGGGGTGCGGGGCAAACTGCTTAATCAAATCAAGGTTTCCGAACTGAGAATGAATTCTGTTCTGCGTGTTCGGTGAAAGGAGCGCGAGCGGAAATCTGCTTTTATATGTCGCCTCTCCCCCGGCAAGCTCATTGTACACAGGCAACGGATCTGCACCCCATGCTTTTCTTGCCTCTTCAGACACCAATTCTATCTTTCCCGACGGAGTGCTGAATTTCAGATCCGCAAACGCGATCTCCTCGAGGCCCGGAGCCAGAACCGGTCCCGCCTGCAAGTCCTCCCATTTCAGGTCAGGAAATGCCTTGAGCCGTTCTTTGAGAAACGCCTCGATGTTCTCGTCTCCCGGTTCCGGCAAATACTTCGCAATCTCCGTTGAAGAGAACCCTAGTTTCACGGCAACCCCGTAGTAGATTTCCGTTTCCGGCTTTACTTCGCCGGCTGGGTCGAGAATTTTTGGCTTCAGCTGGACATACGGATTCCAGTACGAACCGATAAGATCCGACTGCTCGAACATGTTCTTCGCCGGCAGGACGATATCTGCTTCCTGTGCTGTGTCGGTCATGAATTGCTCGACCACAACCCGGAAATCAAGCTTGCGGAACGCTTTCAATGTCGTGTTTGTGTCGGGATTCTGTGCAATCGGATTTCCCCGTTCGACCCAGATCATTTTTAGCTCAGGGTCCTTCATCCGGAGCATGTCTTCACCGAGCTTTGCTTTGGAAACGGAACGTCTGAACACACCGTTCGGCTGCATCGTCGGGTAGTAACAGAGCGGTTCTTTGACATCGTCGAACACATAGCTCTGCAAATTCGCGTAGTGGAAACAAGCTCCCGGCTTGCCGACGTTCCCGGTCAACACGTTCAGCGCGAGGAGAGCGCGGATCGTCTGTCCGCCATTCGAGAATCTCTGCATTCCGTAGCCTGGGACGATAGTCATGGGTTTGATGCGCCCAATGTATTCAGCAAGCTCGACCAGCGATTCCAGCGGCACGTCGGCAACCTGCGCTGCCTTCTCCAGGGTAACCTCTTCTACGCTTCTTCGAAACTCCTCCAACCCGACTACGTTGGCTTTGACAAAGTCATCGTCGATCGCGCCATTCTCAAAAAGCTTCCGGGCGATTGCAAGAGCTATGATAGCATCGGTCCCGGGTCGCGGCTGGATCAGCAGATCTGCGTTCTCAGATGTCTGAGTTCTCCGCGGATCAATGACGACGATTTTCGCCCCTTTCTCCTGCGCCTCATCGAGAAATATCATCTGCTGTACGTTTGTCTCTGCCGGATTTTTTCCCCAGAGGATTATCAGCTTCGCGTTTGCGATGTCCCAGGGTGCATTATGCTTGTTCTCTCCCAAGGTCAGCCTTACCCCTTCCAGTCCCGCCGGCCAGCAGAGGTTTCCATAGGTCGTCGTGGCACCGCCGAACAGTTGCCAGAATTTGCCGCTGAATTCGTTCACCAATCCCGCCATACCGCTCGATTCATAAAACAGGATAGAGTGCGGTCCGAATTGCTCCTTGAGTCGCCGCAGCTGGCCGCCGATCATCTCCAATGCTTCATCCCACGATATCTTTTCGAAGACTCCAAGTGAGTTCTTCTTCAGCGGATGGAGAATCCTCTGCGATGAATGCGCCCGCTCGAAATAACTCAGCCCTTTGAGGCAGACTCCTTTTGGTGTCGCCCTGTTGCCAGCGTGCGGCTCGAAGTTCACAATCTTCCCATCCTTCACATGCACTTTAAAGCTGCACGTGCTGTAGCAGTTCCGGGGGCAGGCTGTGGAGAAGACTGGCATGGGTAAAACGAGCGGCTAATTCGTTAATGCGTGAGTGAGTTATTGGTTAATGTACCCCGAGCGACCCTGAGTGAGCCCCGACTGTGTCGGGGTAAACTCCGCGAGCCGAAGGGGAGTCGAGGGGTTGGTACGTGAAAGTAACCGCGGCGGCGATATTTCTCAGTCACTCCGCCTCAACTCTGATTCGAGGATCTCATAGAAACGACCTTTCGCGTGCCGCTCCAGCCACGGTGTGTGACCACAGTTCATCAGCAGCTCGAATCTGAAATCCTTCAGCACCCCCGAAAGGGACTTTCTCACCCCCTCGACTGGATGAGGATCATAGTCGCCGTGTATTGCCACGACGGGACACTTGACGCTCTCCCCCATCTTCAGCAAAGCCCCGCTTCGCCTCATTTCTTTCGCCTCTCTCCAGACCATCTCGTATGTCCCGGGATCAAACTCGACTGTCGAGTTTTGATCTGTCAGGGCATTGAATGAGTCTGCTTTCGACATCAGCTGACCAAATCTTCTGAAGAGCGAAACTTTATCCCGTTCCGCGGGATTGACAAGTCGCTGCTGTAATTCCTGCATCTCTGCTCTTTCTTCTTTTCGAAGCCGGCTGAGCCGTGTTTCTGTCAGCCCAGCCACATATTCTTCTTCGAACGGACCGGCCGCAACCAGTATGAGCTTTCGAACAAGTTCGGGATGCCGGGCGGCGAGGATGAAACACAGCCAGGCACCCCAAGAATGTCCAATCAGTATGACGGGCTCGTCGCTGTGATCGTCAAGAACAGTTCTGAGCTCATCAATTTGACCAGAGAGAGACGTGGCTGTTTGCAGTGGTTCAAGCACGCCTCTTCGGGCGGACAGCTTCTCCGCGACAACCGCCATCTCTCCTCTCGCCCCGGGGCCGCCGTGGATCACCGCCACAGAAAAAGGAGGAACCCCATGAGTCCGCACGTTCAACATTAAGAATCCCCTGCCTTTTTCCTATGCATCAACATTGGATGTATCGCTATTTCAAGACGACCATCTTGAGCGTTTGAGCAAATCCCCTGCTTTCCAGCCGATACAAATAGACGCCACTCGCGAGATTCTGGGCATTGAAATTCACGGTATACCATCCTGCCTCGACCATCCCATCGACCAATATGGCAACCTCGCGACCCAGCATATCAAAAACCCGAAGTGAAACGTTTCCGGACGTCGGGACCGCATATTCAATCCGGGTGGAAGGGTTGAATGGATTCGGATGATTCTGCCTAAGCACATAGGAGTTCGGGAGGACCTCGGATCCCTTCTTATCAACGCTCGTCACTTCCTGGCGCAGTGAACACCTCAGCGCGTCCGCGCGCAAAACAGTCCCGCCTGCGGGATCTGTGCTTGCATCGGTGACGACAATGTCGATGGGGATGGAGGCGGGAAGTGATCGGGTCAGGATTGTCACCCACGTACCGCTGTTGACGTTTTGGTCGACGAACACGCTGTCGGCGATCGTGCTCCCAATGCGCAGAACATACTTTGCCCGCGTTGAAGCGTTTACAGTTTTCGGGACGATGATCTGGATGTCACACGTTCCGGTTTTCTTCAATGTCATCGAATAGATTACATACGTCCCGGGGGCCGTTGGCAGCGGAGAGTACCTGCTGGACGCACCAAACGCCTGAGCGTTGCTCGTGCTCCACGGTCCAAATTCCTTGTACCTCGATACGTCCTCGTTGTCGGCCACCTGAAAGTAGCTGACGATTTTTGCACTCAGCGGAATCGAAAGCACGGGTTGGGATGGATCATTGCTGCTGATCATAAGAGTGTCACTCAGTGCTCCGCGGGCCGTTGGAGCTAGCGCGAGCGTCACAAGCCCCGGCAACTTCGGATCAATCGATAACGGCATTGCGGAGACAGAGTATACGGAGGATCTCGCTGCACGAATCGAGGTGATCGTCAACGGCAGGGTTCCACGGTTTTCAATCGTGAACGTAACCCGGGCTGTATCGAGCTCACTCACCTCGCCAAAATCTATCGAGGTGGCGTCGACAGCGATCTGACGATCACGGACAAGTGCAGAGAGCTTGAGAACATCAGCTGCGATCATTTTCCCCGCCTGGCCATCTCCTGCTTTCACAACCATCTCAAAGATCGTCTGCGAGCCCGCCTCGAGCTGAGCCGTTCCGGCATAGACCCAGTCTCCAGTGATAAGCGGCTTGTCAAAAGTAGTGGATTGAACGATCTGTCCTTTATTGAGCACGCGGAAATAGATCTTCCCGGCAGGATTTGAAACTGAAGGGACCTGCAGAAAGATATTGTACCGGCACGACTGCGGAATCGTCGGCTTCCACTGGATTTCTACAGAATCAGTCTGACCGAGGGTAGCGACACGCGCATCTATTCCCCACGCACTCTTGGTAGCAGTCGTCCACGTGCCAGCAATCTCGGCGTAGGCGCTGTCCTTGTTGTCCACGTAGATGTCATCCGGAAGGTAGCGCAGGAATGTTGTCCTTTGGTTGCCGACTGTGTCAGTGGCAGCAACCCCCACCTTTGCAACGGCACCAGCAGAGACAGGATCGATCGTCGTCCATTCACCCGACCCAGTTTGCCGGGTGCGTAACCGTGTGAATTTCTCGTAGATGTCCTTCAGGGCCACAAACGGTTGCGGCTGAAAAAGGGGTTCGTTTGCGGTAATAACGAATGTCAAATCATTGCCGACCCTTTTTTCGGTCAGCGTCACAACCGGGGGTGTTGCATCGCTTGTGCGAAGCCACCGCTGCATCGCTTCTATGGCCGTGCAATAACGAAATTTTGCATTCGGGTATTTTCCTGACGCGGCGTGTGCGAGTCGGTCGATCCTGGAGACGTTCGTCAGGTAATCATCCTCAGGAAGATGGGCCCACAGACAGACAACCTGATCCACCCCGGCATTCGCTTTTGCGAAAATCGAGACCATGGTTGCCGAATCCATGCTCGCCATATACGTCGACCGGAGGTTATATCCTTTGCAGGAGCCGGCGAGTTGATAGTCGTCCGGAGATGGATGAAACGGCACGTATTCCTTCGAAGATTTTGACCAATCGTAGACGTTGTCGATCGGTTCGATGGTATCTGATCGCACGTTGGGATAGTCATCGTGCATCGAGAACGGGAGTATCGCATCGAGCGTCCGCTGCCAATCGTTGTCCATCGCGTGCCAGCCGCTACGGAATGAAACCGGAAAGGTGTTTTCTTCGAGAAGATACTGGGCGAGCGTGACATCGAAATCATCGGCAGATTCAGTGAATTTCTTGGCCTGGTTCCACCAGTAGATCCCATCTTTGTCGTAGTCCGTCCAGACAAATGTGTGGTAGTGCATCGTGAGTTCGTCACCGAACTTGGCGATCGAGGCGCCATGATGTTTCTTCATGGTGTAGAGCGTCATCGTGTTCGGCAGCGGTATGTCCTTGTTGGTGGCGTAACGGAAAATATTCCCTCCCATCATCCACCACGTGAGCTTGACCGTCTGTCCGTAGGAGTCGACAATCCCGTTTCGGAACGCAGGATCCATCACTTTGTACGCATTCCGGCCCGGATCCGTGAAAATGGCGAGTGAATATGTGCAATGAAATTCATTGGTGTTCATCCCATCCCAGGTCGCTGTGTCGGACCCAAGCACCAGGTAGACCTTTCCCTGGGCCGACAGAAATGAGAGAGGAATGAGCACGAAACAGAGAACCGCAGAAGCAAGTTTGATTTTCGAGATGTGAGACACGGTGCACCGAGGGAAGTTTTGGAGTCGTAACGCTTGAAGGAAAGCTAAGCGAGAGTAGTGTGAAACGCAAGAGTCTCAGCAATTCATTCTGCAGCGACTATCATTTCTGACAACGCATCCCAGCTAACGGAAATAGAGTCCTGAAATGTGCGACGCGCACTGCAAGACAGTGCAGGTACAACAAAAAAAAGAATCCCGACCAGCATATGCTCATCGGGATCCCTGAAACGTTCTTTAGAAGTTCAGAGCTAGTTCATGTTCATGCATTTGCATTGCCCACCGTCCATTGATCCTTTCATCGCTCCCGGATGCATGAGGCCGGGATCCATCCCCTGCTGATTCATCATCCCTCCACGTCCCATCATGCCGCCGCGTCCCCTCATCGGACCTTTCCCCATCATCCCACCAGGACCCATCGGGCCTCGTCCCCCCATCATACCCCCTGACAAAATGTGCTGATCGAATTGCTTCCTTTGCTCCGGCGTGAGAAGATCCCGGACCGCCCGCTGATGCAAAATGGTTTTCACCGCGATGTCGCTTGTCAGTTTCGAGATCTCTCCCTGAATCGACTTCACTTTGCCTTCATTGAACTTATCAGCTGTTATCTCCAGCTTGAGCGCAGCATGCTGCTTCTCCAGCTCCGCACGGGCCGTGATCATTTCTTTTTGGTGGGCGAGTGCGAGGTCCTGCACTTTCGCTTGTTGCTCCTCCGTCAGTTTCAGGAACGCCATGGGACCTCCCTGCGGTCCGCCCATCATTCCACCCATTGTTCCCTGCATCATCCCATGCATCATTCCCATTTTTTCTTTCGCAGGTGGAGCCTGCCTTTGTTGATCCTGCTGAGCAAAGGCAGATGCCAGCAGCACAAGCATCAACACGATCAACGGCATCATCAGTCGCTTCATAAAACCCTCTCCTTTGAACGTTAGTGTGATTGAACAGTGTCGGGCCGTTTCCCATCTTCCCGCATTTGTCGTCCCCACATCTGACCTCTTCCCATGCCTCCGGCGCCCGATCGTCCCATCTCGGGACGCGCCTGCATAATAGCCCGGAAGAACATCTCCTGTTGCTCCGGATTGAGGAACGACTTAACCTGAAGAAGATTGTGAACGGCTTTCTGGTTGATTGATAATCGTAGATCTGAAAGCTTCTTGAGATTCTCGTTAATACGATCCATCGGCGGTGGATCATTCTTGAGCATCGCAACAGTTGAGTCTTCTAGGACGAAGATCTTCTGCTGTGTGTCCTTGACATCTTCCCTGAATCGCATCATCAGCGCGTGCATCCGTTCTCTCACGTCCGGCTGCATTCTCATCATCGGCGATTCTCCCCCGATCATTCCTGGCGGACGCACCCCGTCAACGGGTAAGACATCTAACTGCGGCGGACCCCCACGGAGAATGTGATAGACAAACACACCCATGGTGGAGAGGTTGACGACAATCAAGAACAGCAGAATGCCAACGAGCACCTTGGTTTTCATTTCGTCGCCTCCGTGTTGGTTTGCGCAACCGTTTGAAGGCGATCGGCAATCCCTCCCACCTCAAGCGACTCTGAGTACTCCGTGATAATATTCTGGTCAGTGATGACAGACGTCCTGTAGGAGAGTCGCTCTCCCATGTAAATGCCAAAGACTACCGCCGTGACGAACATGACTGTTGTGAACGCCCATCGCGCGACGATCCCCTTCACTCGGTGCGCCTCCCCTCTTGACGATTCCGCCATGGCCCTGATGCGGGTCGGCAGGTACGGATCGGCAACCACAGTGTGAGGTGATGAATCCCTCGAAGGAAGCAAGGTCACTGACATTGTGTCGAAATACTTCCGGCACAACGCGCATTCCTTCAGATGCTCCTCGACGAGCTGCTGCTGATGTGCATCCAGCGTGAGTTCGAGCCACGGGAGTAGAAGGGACTGTATGTGGGAATGTCGTTTCACTTGATCTGACCTTTCATACAATTAGACTGCGCTTCCGGGAATTTCTTGCAGGAGGCCTACCTGAAAAGGGGTCGAAGCCTCTTTATCAGCGTTTTTCGGGCCCTGTGGATGCGAGTTTCCACCGCACTGTGGCTGATATTAAGCACCCGGGCAATTTCATCATAGCTGAGGCGCTCATCTTTGAAGAGAACGAACGGGATCCGATAGTTCGGGTGAAGAGCGTCGATTGCCTGCTGCGTGAACTGCTCCCTTTGCTTGTCTTCGAGGAGTTGGTCAGGGCGAAGCACATCTCCGCTCCCGAGACCAGGGGCATCGATTTTCTCCTTCGTCAGCAGCTCACCCACTGTCTCGTCCATTAAATTGAACCAGAGATTTCGACGCTCGCGCTTGAGATAGTTGAGAGCGTGGTTGACTGCGATCCTGTAAATCCAGGTGTAGATCTGCGAGCGGTTTTCAAACGAATCCATGTGTTCATACACTTTGATGAACACATCCTGCAGGAGATCACGCGCAATTTGTTCGCGAGAGGTGAAGCGATAGAGAAGGTTGAGAACGCGTTCACCGTATTCGCGGTAAATTTCCTCGAATGAGGGCGTTCCTTCCCCCTCCCTTGGTTTGAGCATGCCGTTGGGCTGTAGAGGTGTATTGTCTGCGGTGTGCCGGCCGTTTCTCGTGTCCGCTCCCTGAATCCTGCTTTTCCTTATTAGACAACAACCGATGCGGTTTCTTGCGGTACCGCGCTTCGATTCATCCTCTCAAACTACGATCTTCCGCCCCTTCGTCTCCGGGAATGTCCATATCCAGAGTCCGGTCAACAGCGCAAACAGAGCAGCGAGGGAGATTCCACCCCCCAAGCCATACCGCTCTGCAATGGAAGCGATGATGACGGGAGTGAAGAACTGCACGCCACGAGCGAGGTTGAATGCCGAACCCATCGCCGTGTTCCGGATGTCCGTCGGAAACAGCTCGGCGAACAGCGGACCGTATCCGCTGAACATTCCCGTGCCAAAACCGACAAGGAACATGCAACTCAGGATGATGAGAGGATAGAGAATGATGCTGTCCCACAAGAGTGTGATCATCACGAGTCCGAGAGCCATGAGAACGGAATAGATTGAATACGCAGGTCTCCGGCCGAGCCTGTCGGCGGTGAATCCGAAGGTGAGATATCCCAATACGCCTCCGGCTTGCGTCACGAGCATCCAGGATGCCGACTTCACGAGGGAGAACTCCCGCTGCTGGTGCAGATAGCCGGGAAGCCAGGAGTACGTGAACCAATAGGCTGACATATCGAATACGGCGAGGACAAGCGATTGCAGAAAGAGTTTGCGGTATTTCGTGGAGAACAATGACAGAAACTTTCCAACCGTGGCGGCCATCACTTTCTTGCCGGCTTCAGCGGCATCCGCCCCAAGCCTCTTGCGTTCAAGCCACACGTCCGACTCCGGCAGTCTCTTCCTTATATAAACAACGAGCAATGCAGGGAGGACGGAGAGGAAGAAGCAGGCCTTCCATCCGATCTCCGGCGCGACGAATCCACCCACGATGGAAGCGAGGACAATACCGACCGGAGCTCCGGTCTGCATCATCGCACCATACCGTCCGCGAACGTGAGCGGGAAATGTTTCCCCAACATACGTCTGGCCCGTCGCCCACTCACCGCCGACACCGAGCCCTGTCACGATGCGAAGTAGAACAAGCATCCCGATGCCTGTCGAGAATCCGCTGAAAAAGGTCCCGACGCTATATGTCAGGATGGTCCACTGGAGCACGCTCTTCCTGCCGTAGCGATCGGAGAGGACGCCGAAGACGACTCCGCCCAGAGCTGTCGCGGCGAGCGAAGCTCCAAGGACGTACGACAGCTGAACGTTTGACAGTTGAAGCTCTTTGCCGATCGGAATAAGAAGGAAGGTGAAGAGGATGAGATCATAGAAATCAAACACCCATCCGGCCCAGCTCATCAGAAGGATCTCAAAGTGCTTGCGGCCGGGTTTGAGGGACTCGTTCAATAATGGCATCGACATGAGTCACCTGGAGAATTAACAGAAGTACAAACTTCATTATTCTGCGGTTGGATATTCGATATTGGATATTCCAGTGAATTTCCAATATCGAACTCCCAATAACGAATCATGAAGTAGCTTGCGAAAGAGAGCGCTACGGCTGCTCCATCTCTCCCTTGTCCGACTCTCGATCAGTTATGGCTGCGACATGGGTCACCTGAACATACTTCGATATTCAGAGTTCGGTGTTCGATATTCTTTATTCCAGTGAATATCGAACAAATCGAATATCGAATAATGAATTACGAACTGGCTTGGCAGTGCCAGCGTTATGCCTGCTCGACATCTCCCTTGTCTGACCAGAGCCTGTT
>Ga0187870_1002169_pt1 | contig 16703 bp, 14 predicted proteins | sample June2016WEW_13_1_3_FD_132974 | JGI IMG/M metagenome (GOLD analysis project Ga0187870, IMG submission 132974) | Peatland microbial communities from SPRUCE experiment site at the Marcell Experimental Forest, Minnesota, USA - June2016WEW_13_150 | ecosystem: Environmental > Terrestrial > Soil >... | reverse complement strand
ACGCACGGACCCCAGCTCGCTGCGAGCGCAGACGGGCGGCTCCCCGGCTTCTCCCCCCTCGCCGCGGGTTGCACTGACCACGTGCACCCTGACCCCGCCCTGCGCCAGGAGCGCCATGGTCCCACCAAAGAACACGGTCTCATCGTCAGGATGGGCAACGAAACACAGGATGCTGAGCCTCTCCGCCATGCTCTCCCCACCCCCTCTCTCATTCCAGTCCCATCTTACGAGCAGGCCACCAACCTGGAGCTGCGAAACCCAAAACTTCTCGCCCGGAGAAACCACAGAAATCCGAGCGCTGCATGGGCTCCAAAGAATACTCCTCTTCCTCCCCCCTCCATCAGCGCAGACCCCCGAGGGTTGTCAAGCCGAAAACCAGACCCTTCGGGTAAAGGCCCAGTCAGGGGCCTGAGCCAGGGACCGGATTTTCTCGCCCTCGCAGCCGGGGGTGCGGACCGTACCAGCCTCGAGGTCCCGGGATGGTCCCGAGACCGGTGAGCGCATAGCGGCGTTTGAAATCGCCGACTGCCAAGAGCCCGTATCACAATCGGCAAACGCTTTTTCTGGACCAGATCACTGGAGTGCGCGACGGGCCTTCTGGGTTTAGGCTCCAGATGATCGTCTTTCCCACGAACGGACTGGCCGTTCCTATCTCGCCGGGCAGCCCATTACCGGTCCCATGTGGACCCCCCGAGGCCAAATGGTCACGCGTAGCGTCCGGCCAGGGACTGTCCTCCGATCTCCCTTGGGCCTCGAACGGGTCAGACCGTTTCCTCCGGGCTGAAGAAGGAAGAGGGCCCGTCGTGCCGCACTGCGACGATTCCCTTGTACAATGAGCAGGGCCTAGTGGTGATTGGCTACCCGAGGCCCGACACCATGATGCCTGCAGAAACATTCTCAAAGGGCGCTGACTTCGCCCGTTATCAGCAGTCCCGCATCCGTCAATGGGACGAGGTTGCGCGTTGGTCGGATCGTTGGGTGGGATGGAGCGGCTACTACCATCGTCGGTTGAGGGACATCTATCGCTTCCTCGTCCCGCCCGGCCAACACATTCTAGAGATCGGCTGCGGAAGAGGAGACCTGCTCGCCGCGCTGAAGCCGGCTAGGGGCGTAGGGGTGGATTTCTCGCCGGAAATGATCTCCCGAGCTCGCGCGAGATATCCCCAGCTGGACTTTCTCTTGGACGACGCGCACACTCTTGCCGTGGAAGATACGTTCGACGTGATTATCCTCTCCGACCTCGTCAATGATCTCTGGGACGTTCAGTCTGTCTTTGAGCAGATCCAGCCACGAACGACCGCGCGCACGAGGCTGATCCTGAACTTCTACAGCCGTCTCTGGGAATGGCCCCTGGGCTTGGCGGAGCGATTGAACCTGGCCCGGCCGACGCTCCATCAGAATTGGCTTACGGTCGAAGATGTCGCCAATCTTCTGGGCTTGGCCGATTTTGAGGTGATCCGCCATTGGGAGGAGCTGCTTTTTCCTCTTCCCGTGCCACTGCTCGCTCCGTTCCTCAATCGGTACCTCGTCAAGTTGCCCCCCTTCCATCTTCTGGCGTTAACAAACTTCCTCCTGGTGCGACCCCGAGGACGTCCAGAACCGATGGCCCCAGAACCCCTTGTCTCCGTGGTGATTCCCGTTCGCAACGAAGCCGGGAATATCCCCTCGATCTTTGATCGAGTGCCGGAGCTCGGCCGTGGCACGGAACTGGTCTTTGTGGAAGGGCATTCTCAAGACCGTTCCCTCGCGATTCTTGAGCGCGAGATCGCCGCCCATCCCCTGCGGCCCACCCTTCTGCTCTGTCAGGCCGGAGAGGGCAAAGGCGATGCGGTGCGACTAGGCCTAGCGAAGGCCGGCGGCGATATGCTGATGATCCTGGACGCGGACCTCACCGTGCCGCCCGAGGACCTGCGGCGGTTCTACGAGGCCCTGCGCAGCGGCAAGGGCGAGTTTGCCAACGGGGTTCGTTTGGTATACCCCATGGGCCAACGAGCCATGCGCCTAGTCAACCTGGCGGGCAACAAATTATTCAGCCTCGCCTTCTCCTCCCTGCTCGGCCAGCCCATCAAAGACACCCTGTGCGGCACCAAGGCCATTTGGAAGAAGGACTATGATCTGGTGGTGGCCGACGATTCCCACTTTGGGGAGTTCGACCCGTTTGGCGACTTCGCCCTGCTCTTCGGCGCAGCAAAGCTGGGACTAAAGATCGTCGATATTCCTATCCGCTACCGTGAGCGGACCTACGGGACCACAAACATCAACCGATGGAAACATGGTTGGCTGCTCCTGCGGATGGTCTTCCGGGCCGCCTTGAGGATCCGCTTTGTTTGAACGGTTGAGGCAGTGGTGGGCTCTTCCCCTCACACGCAACCTGGACCTGGACGACCCTCGCACGACGTTGCTTCGGCGAGAGATAGTCCGCCAGAAGAAGTGTCTTTATCAAATCTACCAGGAATGGTATCGGGCGATTGCGGCAGAGATCCCCAAGGCAGGAGGCCCCGTGTTGGAACTCGGGTCCGGGCCCGGCTTTCTTGGCGACTTCATGCCGGAGGCGGTCACCTCGGAGATCCTCCCCTGCCCCGGTGTGGATGTCATCCTGGATGGTCGCGCCCTGCCTCTGCCGAAGGGATCCCTGCGAGCGATTGTGATGACCGACGTGTTTCACCACATCTCCCGGCCTCGCTGCTTCCTCCGGGAGTCAGCGCGATGCGTCCAAGAGGGGGGTCGGCTCGTGATGGTCGAGCCCTGGGTCACTCGCTGGTCCAAACTGATTTACGGCCGCGTCCACCACGAGCCGTTCCAACCCGCGGCGACCGATTGGGAATTCCCGGCGACCGGCCCCCTTTCCAGCGCCAATGGAGCCTTGGCCTGGATCATCCTGGAGCGGGACCACCAGCAGTTCGAGGCGGAATTCCCGCAGTGGACAATATGCCGTTTGCGTCTAGAGATGCCTTTTCGCTACCTCCTTTCCGGCGGGGTGTCCCTCAGGCCGCTGGCACCTGAATGGTCATTCGCCTTCTGGCGCAGGCTCGAAGGCTGGCTTCGGCCTTGGATGGCAAGCTGGGCCATGTTTGCCTTCATCGTCCTCCAAAGGACTGCTCAATAGCGATCTGGAAAACCGCGCTCCCGCATGAACCCGGCGGCACCACTTCTTAGGAGGGTCCTTTGGTTGGACTGCTCGAGATCGCCAGCGCCGGTGCTGTGCCAAGAGCCGTACAACAGACCGGAAAACAGCCACTTTCGGAGCCTGAGCCCTCCACAACGGACGATGAACAGGCTGACGGCCCACTTGGCGGGCCTCTGTGCAGAAGAGCTCGGACTCTGTCGCACCCATGGCGGGGGATGCCTGGCCTATGGTTCAGGATAGGCTCACGGGGTTACACCACGATTCGACCCTGCAGGCTGCCCCGAAGTTCGACATTCCAGAGAGACTGACCCTGGTCCGATCCCTCCGCAATGTAACGCTGGCTCGTCCGGCTTTGCCCAATTGCTCGGCAGGTCAGGCCTTCGGAGGCCTCCAAGACCTGCTGCGCGAGCGCCACCTCCGCTCTCCTTCGGACCGGGCTCAGGGTTATTCCAGGGTTCCTTCTTTCAGGAATCTCACCTTTGCGGCCTGGCCCTTCAAGATCTTCGTAGGCCGCGCGCGCTCTTCTTCTCCAGGCTGCGCAGGCGGCGGATGGCATTGGGTTCAGGACCACCATCCTAGACTCGCCAACGATGATACGTCCCTCGTTGATCCCGATCTGCCTACCGCTGCAGACGAAGGCACGCATCGGCTACCGCGGCGCCTGAGGCCAACCGACCACCCGCTTGGCGCGGATTGTGAGCGATCTGCTTGGCAGCGTGCCGTTTGCGCCTTGTCGAGAGCCCTCCTGCCCTCCGGGCCGGTGCGACTCCCGTAATACCGAGTTCAGATTACGGGGAGCAGATCAGTTTGCCAAAGGCAGCCTTTCAGCCATAATCAAATGAAAATGGATTCAAATCATGAATAGGAATCCAAAACTAAGACTTCTTCCTTTGAACAGATATATAGGCGTAAATGCTGCCGACCCACTTCGGTTTTACTTCTACCCCATCATTGGGTACTTCTACCGACACAGAGTTGAGTTGTGCCTTGGCGAATTAGGCGGGGGAGAACGAGTTCTTGAGGTGGGGTTTGGTTCCGGGTTGACTTTTCTCAATCTCCATGATCAATATGAAGAGATCTGGGGGATCGATCTAACCGCGTCAGCAGGTCAAATCGAGGAGTTTTTTCGAGGGGAAGGAATTGAAACCCATTTACAGAATGGCAGCGTTCTGTCAATGCCTTATCCGGACAATTACTTTGACAGCGTCCTTCTCATCAGCATTTTGGAGCATATAAGACCAGAACAGCAAATTGCGGCTTTCCGCGAGATATGGCGCGTATTGAAACCAGCAGGCCAAGTGGTCTATGGTGTGCCAGTTGAACGAGCTTTAATGGTGTTTCTCTTTCGGCTGCTTGGAGTGGATATTCGAAAGCATCATTTCTCTACCGAAAAAGATGTAGCCAATGTGGCCCAGCAGCTATTCAGCTCGGGTACACTCAAAGCGATGAGGGGTCCCGTCGGGGCAGGAATATCCGTTTATCAGATTGGGCACTTCAAGAAATAGAGGTAATTGGCTAGACTGGTACTCTTGCCGTAACCCAGTTTCTCTGCTAAGTTCTTGACAGCATATCGCTTCACCCGATCGAACTATGGAACGAGATCGTTGATCAACAAACTTGGTTTCCAAAAGAATGAAGACGTTAAGGTGTGGCCTCACCCCGATTCCGTGGACACTACTCATGCCTGAGCCGAGCGGGCGCTCAAACTCGGCTGGGCTGAGGTGGTCCAGGCTGCGAGGCTCACGTTGACGGTTGTGCCAGACCTCAACAAAATCGAAGATCTGTGGTTGTTCCCTTTCACAGCTGGCGAAGGGGTGTCCCGTGCACTCACCTTCAAGCCTCCCAGGAGCCATGATGAAGGCAAGGAATAGCTACCTCGTAGCGGCTCTACTAGTGCTGCTGAGCCTCTTGTCAATCTTTAGGCTCTTCCGCATCATCGACATTACCTTCTCGCCAACGGGCGGCCTAGATTTCCACAGTTTTTGGTATTCTGGGCAATTCATCAGGCAAGGCGAAGACCCCTTCCGTGCATCGCTGGAAAATCTGCAGCCAAGGGTCCCCATATGGTATGTTGACGGGAAGACCACAACTTCCCTACCTGTATCTCAAGGGCTAACCATAGGAACATCTTATCCGGCATTTGTGTATCTTTTTCTTATCCCCTTTTCCTTCTTTTCATGGCCAACAGCGAAGATCCTATGGATGGCGATCAATCTCGGCCTAATGTTTCTCGTACCTGTGCTGGTTGTCAACCTCTTCCGACAAAAGTCAATTGTTTCAAGCTCACACAGGGCGATTGTTTGCCTTGCGCCTTGGGGGCTGTTGGCCACCTCGGAGGCCATTGGCAACGGTCAAACTTCCTACTTGGTGCTCACCTTATCGCTTGTAGCATTATTGACGGCCTCCAAAAACCGGCTTGTGGCGGGCATAGCACTGGGGGTGGCGCTGTCCAAATACTCTCTTTGTTTACCCTTCCTCCTCTTCCTTCTGTTCCTCAAGAAAGAGTATAGGGTGGTGGCCATCGCAATCATCCTTCAAGTTCTCGGCTTTCTCCTCTTGTCAGTACTCACCAAAACGTCATTCATCAGTTTGCTAGGTGAGTACTACAGAATAGTGACAACCCTCATCAATTCCCATGGGATTAACCTTGAGTCTCTCTTGTCACCCCATTACTACGTCGCCTATTTCCTGGTTCTGGCCTTGACTTTTCTTGCCGTGTGGTGTTGTTGGCGGATGACTCACCCAAGAGAACCTCGATTGGCACAAGTCGATGCAACTGCCAGGGTAGATTTGGAAAGATCGCGGGCAGAGATTATTCACCTTCACGCACTCAATCTGCTGGCCATTTGGACACTTCTGTCCTTCTATCATGGGGAGTATGACGCCGTTGTATTTATCCTGTTTGTGGCCATGATTGTATTTGGACTCGCAAACAACTATTGGGATATCCAGCCAGAACACAAAGTTCTCGTAGTCATTTCAACCCTTGCCGCCGTATTGCTTATGAGTCGCCCAGGGGTTTCTGTCACCTCGATATTGCCGGCTTCATTGTCCCGTCTAGGTGCCTTGCTGGCCTCTAGCGGAGTCACATCCCTCGCCCTGCTCATAAGTTTCGCGATCAGCCTCTGGCTATCGCTGAGAATACGTGCTACGAGATAATGTCTCAGGCTGTTGAGCGCGCGAAATGCGCTTGGGCCCTCCGTAGAACACCAGCATAGATTATCCCCTGCTCACACCATCTTTCCTTCAGATGGTAGCCCTCGCCTCCAATGTTCAGGCGAGCAGCACCGTGCTGAAGTCGACCCAGGATTGCGGCGGCTAAGATCGGATCAGCAAGCGTGTCGCCCCCGTCCAGCTGGCTCTGGTTGAAAGTGATGATCGGGCTGGCTTTTTCTCGGGAGAGGGGGAGGGATGGATGGATCGGGGGTCTAAGTCGCACTGGGTCTGCCTAATGCCAGGGGGGTGTTTCTGAAGAGCTGGAGACCTTCTCTAGCAGGCTGCTGAAAAACCCGGTGTGCGATCGAATCGAGAAGTGCCGCTCGGTGTTGAAAGACGGAGATAGTGTAAACGCCGGAGGGCTGAGCCATGCGCGGAGAGGAGAACCAGAACATTCCTTCGTTTTTCTTCTTTGATGTTGAACAGCGGCTACCCCAAGATCATCCGCTACGGATCATCAAGCCCTTGATCGACCCCGTGTTGAAGAGGATGCCGCCCGCCTTTGATGAGATGTACTCCTAGACTGGTTGCCCCTCCATCCCCCCGGAGCATTTGCTGCGACCCTTGGTTCTGCACATCCTTTATTCGATCCGGAGTGAACGGCTGTTGATGGAAGAGATCGAATTCCCCCGGAACCCGCACCCGGGGCTCCACCTAGCCTGTCGCCGGTTTGTCGCTTTGCGAGCCGATGAACCCGTCTGGGACCCGTCGGTGTTTTCGAACCTGCCTGGCGTCAGACAGGGAATCTCGAACGGTTGCTGGGGCGCGAGGTGTCCCGGCTATTCTTTGAGGAGATCCGGCGGATCATGGATGAGAGCGGTGTGGCCCGCGATGAGCATTTCAGCGTGGGTGGCACTCAACTGGAAGCGTGGGCCAGTCCAAAAAGTTTCCAGGTCAAGCAAGGGGAAGGGTCGGAGAAAGGGGAGGATGACCCCGGGAACCCGACGGTGGACTTCAAGGGGGAAAAGCGGCGGAATGACGCTCCTCAGTCGCCGACGGACCCGGACAGCCGGCTGTACCGGAAAGGGAAAGGCGAGGAAGCCAAGCTGTCGTATGTGCGCAATGTGTTGATCGATAATCGGAACGGACTGGTTTTAGAGGCGGAGGTGCTTCCGGCGAGCGGAACGGCCGAACGGGAAGCCGGGCTGGCTATGGTGGAGGAGGAGACACAATGACAGCTTGTCCTGGCCCGACAGGCCAGGGAAGGGCCCAGGCGAAGCGGTTTACACCTGGGGCCGACCGTGGGTTTGATGACCAAAGGTTTGTTGCGGCCCTACGCGAGAGGAATGTCACCCCGCATATGGCGGCGCGGGAAGACCGGAGATCGGCGTTGGATGGGCGAACCACTCGGCATGAGGGCTAAGCCATCAGCGAGCGCAAGCGGAACCGGGTGGAGGAAGTGTTTGGATGGGGGAAGACCGTCGGGCTGCTGCGAAGACTTCGGCACCGCGGACCGCGGCTGGTGAATTGGATATTCGAGTTGACCATGGGTGTGTATAACCTGGTGCGTCTAAGGAATCTGGGCGTCATGGCAACTCCCGGGTATGTTGTCCACGCGGAGGGGATGGAATGAGATAGGGCAGACCGGAAGCGTCGCAAAGAAGTGAAAGCTGGACAAGACTGTGCACCAACACGAGAGGCAATGAGGCGAAAGATTCTTGTAGAACCCGGTTTTTCCTCAGCCTCCTAGTAATGGACATCCGGATCTATCGTTGGGAATCCAGCGCTACCATTGCCCCAGAGGAGCGAAGTCTTCTCGAACAACCGCTACTGGGAATCCTCCCCGGCCGCCCTTATCGAGGAGAGGGCCATCCCCAAGAGGGCCACACCGACCGCCGCGAGGAAGCTGGTGCGAATTGCCGTGAAGAGCGCAGCGGACCCGCCTCCGGCGCGCACGAGCACGGTCGTATAGACCGCGCCGCCAAAGCCCACTCCCAGGACCATGCCAACATTCCGTGCGGTAGCCAGGATCCCTGCCGCAATCCCCTGCCGGTTGGCGGGAGCCGAACCCATCAGGGCACTGCTGTTGGGGGAAATAAAGGCCCCGATCCCAAACCCGGAAACCGCGAGGGCCACGACCACCGCGAGTTGCGTAGAAGCCGCCCCCAGCCGGGAGAGCAGGAAGAGGCCGCCCGCCAGCACCCCCATGCCGAAGGTGCTCGGGATCCAGGTGGGAACCCGGTCCGAAAGGGTACCGCTCAGGGGAGTGATGATGGCCATGACCAGAGGTTCCGCGGTGAGCAGGAGACCCGCTGCCCCTGGGGTGAGTCCTTTGCCGTCAATCAGATAGAAGGGGAGAAGGAAAAGCACGCAGTAGACACAGGCATAATTGGCCACGGCCGCCCCGGTTGAGGCCGAGAAGAGGCGGCTGCGGAATAGGGAAAGATCCAGCATGGGCCCCGCAAGGCTCTGCTCCAAATGCAGGAAGGCACCCAGCAGCACAAACGACAGCGCGAACAGGGCCAGAACCGGCAGGGAGCCCCAGCCCCAGGTGGGCCCCTGGTTGAGTGCCAGCAGCAACGCCACCAAGCCGGCCAGAAAGAGCAGGGCCCCGGGTCGATCGAATTCTTCCGCGCCCTCCGAGGGCGGATCCGGAGGGACGAAGCGCAGGGTCAAGAGGAAGGCCACAATAGCCACCGGAACATTGATATAGAAAACCGCGCGCCAAGAAAGCTGATCGGCCAGCCAGCCTCCAAAAGACGGGCCAATGGTGAGTCCGAGGTACGTCAGCGTCGCCTGCAGGCCGAGGGCTTGGCCACGCTGTTTGGCCGGGAAGTTCTTGGTCAGGATGGCCGGGGAACTGGCCGAGAGCATGGCCCCTCCCAAGGCCTGGAAGGCGCGGAATACGATCAGCATGACCGTCGAGTCCGACAGGCCGGACAAGGCCGAGCCAGCCAGGAACAGGAGGAAGCCCAGCTGGAAGACGCGTTTTTGCCCGCGGATGTCGCCCAGACGCCCGAAGCTGAGCAGCAGCCCGCTCAATACGAGCAGGTAGACGGTGACTACCCACTCGATGCTGGCCAGGTTGCTGCCGAACTCCTTGGCGATGACCGGCAGGACCGTGTTGACCACGCTCCCGTCCAGCGCGGACATGAAGGTCGCGACGCCAGCCGTCAGCAGCACCCAATAGCGGTCCCGGTACCGGGGGTCCAGGGGAATGGGGCCCGAGGTCATGCGCTTCCATCCCCTCCCGGAAGAGGCGAGCGACGGGGCCCGTCTGTGCCGCTTGGCACCCCGAGCCGATCCCGGTTGGGCCGTGCCGCGTCCTCTTCCTCGCCGGGAATCCTGGCGCAAGGCCCCCGCCGCCTCTCGAGAGCACGCGGAACCCTATGGCTCGAACCGGGCGTTCTTTTCTCCGGATTCAATCAAACTCCCGCACGGCACGGTTCGCCGCCGCGTACCCGCTGCCCAGCAAAACCAGGCACCCGGCCGCAAGGAACATCACGGTGGCATGTGCATCCACCAGGAATCCCGCAATCACATACGATACCAGGGCCAATCCCTGGGAGGCAAACATTACCAGGCTCATCAACCTGCCCAGTAGGCCCGTTTCTACCGACCTTTGCAGCCACGAAACGATGATCACGTTGATGAAGCCGCTTCCCAGCCCCATCCAGGCGATGACCAGCGAGGCGAGGAAGACATTCGGGACGACCCCGACCAGGGCCGAGCATTACCCCCATGAGCGAGGTTACTCCGATCGCCAGCTGGCCTCGCCAACGGGGGCGGCCGATCGAACCGGCAACGAGTGCCCCGGCCAACGCTCCTCCGCCCCAGGCGGACAACATGAAACCCAGGGCGGTCGCCCCTCCCGCGAAGCGGTGATCCGCGAGCCACGCCGCCCCAACATTGAAGGGCCCGACGAAGGAAAAATCCACGGTGGCAACAATGACCAGCAGCGCGCGGATCATGGGATGTCCCAGGGCAAAACGCATCCCTTGACCGATGTCGGCGAAGAGCGAAGCGGGTTTTCTCCTCTCCCCGGCCCTGGTCCCAGCGGCCGCTTCCCCGAGGGCCAGGGAAGGTGAGGGAACCCCTCGCATCAGCCCCAGCATGGCCGCTGCGAACACGAAGCTGAACGCGTCGAAACCAAACGCGACGGGGAGGCCAAGCGCGGAGATGGCCAGGCCCGCCGGGGCCGGGCCCACTAACCCCGTGAGCTGGGCCGTGGCCTGGAGCAGGGCATTGCTCCCCTCCAGCTTCCCGGCCTCGACGATCCGGGGGGTGATGGCCTGAAAGGAGGGGTAGAAGAAGGCATCCACCAGGCCGAAGACGGCCGATAGGAGGTACAGCTGCCAGAGCCTGAGCTCGGCGGAGCAGCACGAGCAGGGTGAGCAGTGCGGTGAGGATCGCGCGAAAGGCATTGGAGGCGAGCATCAGGGTGCGGGGCGAGATCCGGTCGCTGATGGCGCCTCCAACGAGCATGAAGATCGCCCGCGGGATGGCCCCCGCCATGAGAACCGTGCCCAGGGCCAAGCCCGACCCCGTTAGCTCGAGCGTCAGCCAGGACAGGGCGACAAAAAAAGAACTGGTTGCCCAGGAGCGAGACGCTTTCTCCCAGCCACAGGAGGCGGAAGTTCCGCACGCCCAGGGGCTCCAGCACGGGAAAGCGATTCGGGCGCGCCATGGGAAGGGACGGCGGACTTACGCAGCCCGCGGTTTTTCCTCCGCTCGCCTCGCGCACTCCTCCCCGATTTTCAATTCCTCACAGCCTGGTCCGCTTTCACCGAAGGCGAACGGCATCGCCCGAAGCTCCACCCAAACCCTTTGCCAAGACACCCGATCCACTCGAAATCGCCTCGTCTCCAGGCTGACCTGGGCGCAAGCCAACGGCTCGCCAACTGGAGGGCAGCCTCTCGGCTGGGCATGCCTGAAGTTCCGGTTGAGTTCCAGGGATTGCGTGGCCTATGCGGGCCTCAGGGTGGAAGTGCACCCACCCTTGGGTCCCATTTCACCCTCCGGCTCGCCGTCGAGAGCGGCTGGATGCGAGGCGCCTCAGGGCCCGGCGTGCCCAACTTGCCAGTCTGGCGGGGGGGCGGCCAATCGATCTTTGAGCACCCGTGGCCCCTTCCCAGGAAATGCTCTTCCACGAATAGTCGAAGAGCAGTTCGGGATACTCCAATTCCTCCTCCGCGAGACGCAGCCGGCCAACCAACTCCTGGTCCACGAAAAACAGATTCCCCGTGTGACACACCGGTACGTAACCCTTGGCTCTCCCCAGCATCACCGTCGACGCGAAACTCGAGCCTCGGACCCTTGCGTCCCGGTGCGTCTGAAACACGCCCACCGGGATGCTCGAATTGATTTCGATGATCACGATCTTCGGGCGATAATGGCTCAGGCCTTTCCAGACGTGCCAATCGAACGAGTCAATGTCAATACTGAGGAGCTCGAAGTCCGGCGCCAGACTCGTCCGGGCAAGAAGATTGTCCAGAGATCCTTCTCCCGTCGCTTCCACCAGGGCATGGATTGTGGTGACGCGGTCCTGGAACCCCCGCATGTTTAGAACGAGTTGGTCATATTTGGCCTGGTCCGCCTCGATATACACCGCCTTCCACCCGATTTCGAGGAGACGGTAGGTGTTCGACAGATGCTTTCCATCCCAGGCGCCAAACTCGACAAAACTGCCGCGCTCGACTCCTAGCCTGGAGAGGATTTCCTCGAGGACCCCATCCTCTCCATTCTGGCTGTAGACGTTGCGTCGGTAGCGACTCAGGGTCGACATTTCGGGTTAGGCCACACGCGTTCCTTGCGTGCCGGTCGCGGCTTGAGTTCGCGAATTGTACATCGACCGCTCCTTCCCCCGATTCTCCCTTTCCCTGCCTCGAAACGAGCCCAGGGCGGGGGTCCTCATCCTTCGCCAGCGAACAACGCTCCCAGGCCCGCCGCGCCAGCCCGTCCGGCTTGCTTCCTGGGAGTCGTTTTGAAGGCAGAAAGGAGGAATCCGGCCCTCGATGGCTGGTAAAGAAGCTCCCATCCGGGCTTCCAAGATCAGGCAGGCGAGGCAGGCCAACTCAATAACCTGCGGCTCATGGACTCGCCTGTCGCGAGCCCTGATCAGAGAGAATTCAATGATTCCAAGGCGCGGTCAGGTCCGGCTGGCATGTTTGATCTGGGCCTGGAATCAAGGGAGATGCCGCGCGGCCTTCCGTTGCCTGGCCATTCCCTGCCCCCCTGTGGGTCCCGATCGTGGCCTTCTTCCGCTTGGCGGGCAACCGGAGTCAGGCGCTGCCCGAAGGCCGGCAGGGAGAGCCAGTCAGAAGCACAACGGGAGGCTAGGTCCCCTCTTCCCACGAGGTCAGGTATCTCCGCTGCTCTTCGCTCAGGTCGTCGATGCGCACCCCCATCCCCTCGAGCTTGAGCCGCGCGATTTCCCGGTCGAGCTCCTCCGGCAGGCGGTGCACCCCGCGCTCCAATTCCTTGCCGTGACGGGCCACGTACTCGAGGCTGAGGGCCTGGTTGGCGAACGACATGTCCATCACGCTGGCCGGATGCCCCTCGGCCGCCGCCAGGTTGATCAGGCGCCCCTCGCCCAGCAGGTTGATGCGCCGCCCATCCGCAAGCGTGTACTGCTCGACGTACTCGCGCACCCGGCGCTTGCCCTTGGCCATCTTTTCCAGGGCGGGAATGTCGATCTCGACATTGAAGTGACCCGAGTTGGCCAGGATCGCCCCATCCTTCATCTTCTCGAAGTCGTGTCCGTCCAGCACCTTGATGTCCCCCGTGAGGGTGCAGAAGATGTCGCCCAGCCCCGCCGCCTCCTCCATGGGCATCACCCGGAAGCCGTCCATGAGGGCCTCCAGCGCCGGGAGCGGGTCGACCTCCGTGACGATCACGTTCGACCCCATCCCACGGGCGCGCATCGCCAGGCCCCGGCCGCACCAGCCGTACCCGGAGATCACGAAGGCCTTCCCGGCCAGGAGCACATTGGTGGCCCGAATGATCCCGTCCAGGGTCGACTGCCCGGTCCCATAGCGGTTGTCGAATAAGTGTTTGGTCATGGAGTCGTTCACGGCGATGATTGGGAAGCGCAGGGCGCCGTCTCGGGCCATGGCCCGCAGGCGGATGACCCCGGTCGTCGTCTCCTCCGTGCCGGCAAGGACCTCGGCGCACTGCTGGGGGCGCTCCTTATGCAGGGTGGAGACCAGGTCCGCGCCGTCATCCATCGTCACCTCCGGCCGGTGATCGAGGACGGCGCGAATGTGCTTGTAGTAGGTCGGGCTGTCTTCTCCCTTGATCGCATACACCGGGATCTCGGAATGGACGACCAGGGAGGCGGCCACGTCGTCCTGCGTGGAAAGGGGGTTGGAGGCGCACAGGGCAATGTCTGCGCCGCCCAGCTGGAGCGTGCGCATGAGATTGGCGGTCTCCGTGGTCACATGCAGGCAGGCCCCCACCCGCAGCCCCGATAGCGGGCGCTCCTTTTCAAACCGCGCCCGGATCAGACGCAGCACAGGCATCTCCAGCTCCGCCCACTCAATGCGCAGCCGGCCGCCCTCGGCCAGCTTCTCATTCTTGATGTCGTATTCGCGAGCCATGCCTCCTCCTTGTGCCGAAGCCCGGCGGCTACGCCCTGCGCCCCGCTTCGCTGCTTGGGGGCTCGAGCGCCTCGCGCAGCAGGCGGCCCTCGCCGAAGACCCGCTCGAACCTTGCGACGAAATCGTCCGGAGTGAATGTGTGACTCTGCGTCCCTTCCTGCTCCAGGCAGTACGCGGCGGCCAGGGCCCCAATCCGCCCGCTGGTTTCCCAGTCCAGCCCGCGCAGATAGCCCTTGAGCAAGCCACTGCGGTAGGCATCGCCGACCCCGGTCGGATCGGCGATTCGCTCCGGCGGAACCGCCGGGATCGAGTACTCCCGGCCTCCCGTTTCGATGCGGGAGCCCTTTTCCCCCAGCGTGACCACGAGCACACTCGCGATCGCGGCGATCTGAGCCGGAGACCAACCCGTCTTCTTGCAAATCAACCCGAACTCATATTCGTTGCAGACGAGGCCCATGCAGGTGCGGATGCACCGCGCCAGCTCCGGTCCCTCGAAGCGCGCCACCTGCTGGCTGGGGTCATAGAAATAGGGGACCCCGAGCTCAACCGCTTCGCGGACCACCCGGTCCATGGCCGCGGGGTCGTTCGGCGAAACGAGGATCAGGTCGGGCCGCAGGGGCAGTTCGCGCAGCGAAAGCTCCCCGGCCCGGGCCATCGCCCCGGGGTAGAAGCTTGCAATCTGAGCGTTGCAGCGATCCGTGGTCGCGAAGAAAGAGGCGGTGTAGAGGCCCGGGATTTCCCGGATTCCGGAGGTGTCCACCCCATGCCCCTCGAGCCAGGCGCGGTACTCGCCGAAGTCCTCCCCCACCGTGGCCATCACCAGGGGCCGTTCGCCCAGGAGGGCGAGGGTGTAGGCAACATTGGTGGCCACCCCTCCGCGATGCCGGACCAGGCGATCCACGAGGAAGGAGAGGCTGAGCGACTCGAGCTGCTCCAGCATGATTTGCTCGCGGAACATGCCGGGGAAGGTCATCAGGTAATCGTACGCGACCGATCCGCTGATCACCAGGTTCATGCCGTGGCTCCGCGGTGGAGAAGGGCCTGCGCGTTCCTCTCAAAGGGAGGCAGGATCAGGCCGTTCTCTGTAATCCAGGCCGTGAGGTACTCCTGCGGGGTAATATCGAAGGCGGGATTGCGCGCCCGCGTTCCCGGGGGCACGACGCGTTGGCCGCGAACTTCGAGATCCAGCACCTCCGCTTCCTCCCGCTCCTCAATGGGGATATGTCTTCCATCCGGCAAGGTGAGGTCGATGCTCGAGGTGGGCACGACCGCGTAGAACGGGACGTGGTTCTCGTGCGCCGCGAGGGCCAGCATGTAGGTGCCGACCTTATTGGCCAGATCCCCGTTGGCGGCCACTCGATCCGCTCCCACCAGCACCGCCTGCACCTCGCCTCGATGCAGGAAGTGCCCGGCGGCACCGTCCACGATCACCTCGAAAGGGATCCCCAGCTGCTGCAGCTCCCACGCGGTCAGGCGCGCGCCCTGCAAGCGAGGGCGGGTCTCATCAACGAGCACGCGGATGCGTTTGCCCTGCTCATGCGCTGCCCGGATCACGCCCAGCGCGGTTCCGTAATCGACGGTGGCCAAGGCGCCCGTGTTGCAGTGGTGCAGGACCGTGTCCCCATCGCGCAGGAGGTCCGCGCCAAACGCGGCCATGCGCCGGTTGGTCGCGATGTCCTCCTCCGCCATATTCTGCGCCTCCTGCAGAAGCCTTTCCTTCAATTCTTGGGTAGTTTGTTTGGCGGACGAGGCGCCTACGCGCAGCATGCGCTCAAGGGCCCAGCGCAGGTTCACGGCGGTCGGGCGCGCCTGAGCCAATTCCTCGGCTGCCTTACGCAGGTCGCGTTCAAGTTCCACACCGCTTCGGGACTCACTCGCCCGGCAAGCCAGGACAAGGCCGAAGGCGGCGGCCACTCCGATCGCGGGTGCTCCGCGCACAGCCATGTCACGAATGGCCCCGGCCACCTCAGGGCTTGAGCGCAGCTCCAGCCAGCGCAACTCGCCCGGCAGCCTTCTCTGGTCAATCATGCGCAGCAGGCCGCGCGCGGAATCCCACTCAAGTGTGCGCATGCCCATTCCGTTGGGCAGGGTTGCCCCCTAGGGCCCTGCTCTGCCATGACCCCGTCCGCATGAAAAGCGCTCTCCAGGCGAGAGCGCGGCAGCTATCGTAACATGGCCTTCTTCGATTGTCAAAAAAAGCAAAGGGCATGACTGGAATGCTCCCGAGGAGGCCGGAACCCATCGATCGACCGTATCCCTCAGAGGCCCCAGCTGGAAGGAAGAGGCTGCGCGCCAGATCGCCCCACCGCCAGCCCCATGTCCTGGGGGGGCCACGCACAGGAACGGGGTGTTTCGCTCTGACGCCTGCGCTTTCCGTTCCGGCTCATCCGTTGCCATCCAGGCTGCGCCCGCGCTCGCGCAGAGTGGCCAGGCGAGAAAGAAGGGAGATCGCCTTCCCGCGCAGGGACCATGGGTTCGTTACCCGGATCGAGATGAAGGCCTCCTTCTGGTTGGCGAATTGCGCCTTGTAGGCCTCTTGCCCCCGCATAAAGTTGAACTCGCGGATCTCCGGATCCTCGAATGCGAGCCTCAGGGTCTCCAGCAGCAGGATCCTCCCCGGCGAGTACTTGGCATACAGCTCATTGTAGGTGGGCATGTAGTGGTACCAGATTCCCTCATGCACCCAATCGAGCTGATAGGCCAGCACATCTTCGCCGCTCTTCAATAGCGAAAGCCGCGCCATCTTCTTCTGCTCAAAATCCCGAATCACGGACTCCAGAAAGCGCAGCCTTCCCGGCTCGGTAGCAAAGTGATCCTTCTGT
>Ga0187870_1002144_pt1 | contig 16855 bp, 10 predicted proteins | sample June2016WEW_13_1_3_FD_132974 | JGI IMG/M metagenome (GOLD analysis project Ga0187870, IMG submission 132974) | Peatland microbial communities from SPRUCE experiment site at the Marcell Experimental Forest, Minnesota, USA - June2016WEW_13_150 | ecosystem: Environmental > Terrestrial > Soil >... | reverse complement strand
GGAGAGATCTACGGCATCGCGGGGGTGGAAGGCAACGGGCAGAGCGAGCTCGTCCACGCCATTGCCGAGGGGCTGGAGGTCGAATCGGGGGACATCCTGCTGGAAGGGGCCAGCATGCGGAATTGGAGCGTCCGCACGCGAAGAGAGAAGGGGATCGCCCACATCCCGGAGGACCGTCTGAAATACGGACTCCTGCTCCCCTTCTCCATCGCGACAAATCTCACCCTCGGCCGGCACGACAAGCCGCCGTTCGCCACGCGCCTGCAGCTGGTGAACAATCGCGCAATCCGGGAGTCGGCGCTGCGGATCATCGCCCAATACGACATCCGCACTCCGTCGTGCGACACCCCGGCAAACGCCCTGTCGGGCGGCAACCAGCAGAAGGCGGTGGTGGCGCGCGAATTGTCCTGCGAGCCGAGGCTCCTGCTCGCCGCGCAGCCAACCCGGGGAGTGGACATCGGGGCAACTGAGTTCATCCATCGACAGATCATGAAGGCCCGCTCGGAGGGCAAAGCGGTGCTGCTGGTCTCCGCGGACCTGGACGAGCTCCTCGCTCTCTCGGACAGGATCGGGGTCATCTTCAAGGGCCGGATCATCCGCGAGTTCACCCACGAGCTGGCGGTGCGTGAAGAAGTGGGGCTCTCGATGACGGGAGGAAAAGCAGATGCCCCAGCCTAGACGCCGTTTCAGGAGCGACATTCTCCTCGCGCAGTCAGCCCCTTTCATCGGATTCCTCGCATCGATGGTGGTCCTGGTCGCCATCGTCATCCTCATGCGCGAGAACCCCATCAAGGCCTTCGAGGCGATCTACAAGTTCAGCATGAGCAGCGCGGCGAAGCTCGCCGCGGTTCTGTCCCTCTCCATCCCTTACTACATTGCGGGGCTGTCGATCGCCATCGCCTTCCGGGCGGGGGTGTTCAACATCGGCAACGAGGGGCAGTACTTCGTGGGCGGCCTGATCGGCGCCCTGGCCGGGGTGTACCTCCCGCTGCCGGCCGTGCTCCATATTCCCGTGGTGATACTGGCCGCAATGCTCGGTGGTGCGCTCTGGGCGCTGGTCCCGGCGGTGCTGAAAGCCGCGCGCGGGATCAGCGAGGTGATCACCACGATCATGTTCAACAACATCGGGCTCGCCCTGGTGAACTACCTCGTGAACGGTCCCCTGAGCGGAATGGCGAAAGGGGTGAGCCTGGAGCCGCAGACGAAGAAGATCCTGCCGACGGCGCTTTTCGGAAAGCTCAACGGGTTATTCCGCGCCGTTGGCTGGAAGGTTCCCGACTACGTCTATCTCGACTACAGCCTTGTCGTGGCGATCGTGATGGGCGCGGTGATCTGGTTCCTCCTCTTCCGAACCCGCCAGGGTTTCGAGATTCGCGCCGTCGGCACGTCGGTGGACGTGTCCCGCTACGCCGGCATCAAGGTGCAGAGGGTGCAGATCGGCGCTTTCCTGCTCTCCGGAGCGATTGCGGGTCTCATCGGCCTGCAGGAGATCTTCGCCATCCGCGGCTTCTACACGTACCAAATTGCATCGGGGCTCGGGTTCGACGGGATCGCCATCTCCCTCATCGCCCAGAACCATCCCGTGGGCGTCGTCTTTTCATCCATTCTTTTCGCTTTCCTCAAGCAGGCAGGGTACGGTCTGCAGCTGTCCACGAAGGTCCCCAATTCAGTCACGTACGCCATCCAGGGCCTGATGATCCTGTTCATCGTGGCGACCAACGCGGTCATCGTCCGCGCGGTGCGGTCCCTGCGCAAGAAGGAGCTGAGCTGATGGACCTCTCGTTCCTCCTCTACTTTCTCGCCAAGGGGCTGGAGATCTCTTCCCCGATCGCGTTCGCGGCGCTGGGCGGCGTGTTCTCCGAGCGCGGAGGCGTCGTGAACATCGCCCTGGAGGGCATCATGAGCGTGACCGCGCTCACCCTGGTGTGGGGCGCCATCACGTTCCAGAGCGTGTGGGTGGGCCTGGTCGTGGCGATCTTCACGGGAATCCTCATGAGCCTCATCCACGCCGTGGTGACCGTCACGTTCAAGGTGGATCATGTCGTCTCGGGTGTCGCGATCAACGTGTTTTCCATCGGGCTCTCGCGCTTTCTCTGCCAGAGCTTCTTCGGCGCCGAGACCCAGTCCAAGATCAACCCGTTCCTGTTCCCGAAGCTCATCGGCGTCAACTCCCTGTCGTTCTGGCTCATTCCCATTGTGGTCATTGCGGCGTTCGTCCTGTACAAGACCGTGTTCGGCCTGAGGCTGCGAAGCGTCGGAGAGAATCCGGAAGCCGCCGATACCCTCGGGGTGAACGTCACCGCGATGCGGTACGCGGGGGTGCTGATCAGCGGTGCCTTCTGCGGGATCGCCTCCGCAACCCTGTTCGCGGACAAGTGGATCAACAACATGGTGGCAGGCCGGGGATTCATCGCCCTTGCCGCCGTGATCTTCGGCCGCTGGGATCCCACGGGCGCGGTGCTCGCCTCCCTGCTCTTCGGCTACGCCGACACCTTCCGGATCATTTTCGAATCGCGAATCCCCATCCCCGGCCAGTTCGTGCAGATGTTCCCCTATGTCCTCGCCGTGGTGGTCCTCGCGGGGCTCGTCGGCAGGTCCCGGGCACCGGCGTGGGACGGGCGGAACTACGAGAAGGGAGAGGACTAGGGCGGGGGGCCCGGGTCCCGCTGCTGCGCGCGGCGGATCTTCTCGATGCCGGGCAGTCCCTCGAAGAACAGCGGCAGAAGGAACGTCCTCTTCTCGCGCCCCGCTGTGGGCGTGGCGCGAATTCTCGGCAGAAGTCCAAAGACGGTCGCGAATCGAAGCAGGGTCGAGGCGGCGAAGAGCAGGGGAAAAGCGCTGACCACCAACCCGAAGAGAGTCACGGTCCAGGTACCCATGACGTTCAGGAAGAGGCCGGCCGCCAGGGAACCGAGTCCTCCGGCGAGACTCCCGATCATCGACGAAATCGCCATGTACATGCCGCTGTCCTCGGGACGAGGGAAGCGGATAGCAAGCTTCACGCTCGCATTCGCCGCCGCCGCGGAGAACACCCCTCCCACCACACCGGCAAAGCCAACCCAGAAGATGGCCGTACCCGGGGTCGCGAAGAGCCAGATGGCGGGAACGCACGACCAGAAAAGATGCGATGCCGCAAGCATCCTCTTCACGCCGAACCTGTCCACCATTCTCCCGACGCGACGGGCCGCCAGGAGGGTGCCAAGCAGCCCCAGGATCGTGACGGCGATCATTCCGCCGAGAAGATTGTTCTTGAAACCGAGGTTCTCCATGAAATACAGAGTGGCAAGCGAACCGCCGAGAAAAAGGCTGAAGTTCCAGCCGGCGGTGAACACGAGCCAGGGTCTGAAGCCACGGTCCCTGAGGGGGGTGAGCATGCCGGCAATCGAGCCTCGCGATGCCGCAGGGCGCGCCGGTGGCTCCGGAAGCGTGCCGTGGATAAGGATGTCGAGGAAGCCGAGGAGGCTCACAGCGACGAGAATCACCGTGGCGGTCTCCAGCTTGCCGCCCCGGGGCACGAGGTCCATCAGGAGGCCCGAAGGCAGGGTGACGAGGATGACAACGAAGGAGATCCAGCTGTCCCGCCTGCCCCAGAACGTCCCCTGGACCTCCTGGGGGATGATCGTGGACAGCCAGCCATACCAGGGGCCGGGCGAGAGGTTGCCCACGAGCGTTCCCACGCAGACGCCCGCCATGAAGACCAGGTAGCCCGAGGTGCTGCCGGCGCGCCAGAGCAGGAAGGCGCCGACGATGCCCACCATCCGCAGCACCCGGTCGGCGAGCGCGGTCCAGAACCACACCAGCCTCCGCGAGCCCGCGCGCTCCGCGAGCATCGTTCCCAGCGGCTGCATGACGACGACCCATGAGCTGATTCCGCCGAGAATGCCCCACTGCAGCCTGCTCAGGCCGATTGCGTTCCCGAAGTAGACGTAGATGATTCCCGTGATGATGTTGCCCCAGGCCGACCCCATCGTGCCCGTGGCGATATGCTTCCTCATGATTGCAGGAAGCTCGCCCGGTCGGACAGGCCGCTGTGTGAAATAGCCTGCCGCGGGGCGGGAACGGCCGGCGCTCTCGGGGTTCATTCCTCTCCCAGTTCGAGGAAAGAGCATCCCGCTCCCGACAGTGAGTGTCAAGAGAGCTGTTGCCGCGCGCAGCGGCTGGCTTGAAACACGCGCCGATTCTCCGCTACCCTCGGCGCGGAGGTGCTCCATGGCTTCGCCCGTCTCCGCTGACCTTGTCCGCCCCGCGAGCCCGCGGCTCGCCCGGGTGTTCGATGCGGCGCTCGTCGCTGGATTCTCTCTTCTCATTGCCCTGAGCGCCCAGGTGGCCATTCCCCTGCCGTTCACACCGGTACCGGTCACATTGCAGACCTTCGCCATCCTCCTGACCGGCTGCCTCCTGGGAAGCGGCCGGGGCGGGCTCGCCGCTGCTGCGTACGTCGCGGAGGGCTCTCTCGGGCTGCCCTTCTTCTCCGGCGGCACGGCGGGGATCGCGCATCTCCTCGGCCCGACCGGCGGCTACCTCGTCGGCTGCGTCGCAGCGGCGTTCGTTGCCGGCCTGCTGGCGGAGAGGGGACGTGCGGCGAGGCCCGCGGGGCTTCTCCTGACGCTGTGTGCCGCCGATCTCGTCGTCTACATCCCCGGGCTCGCGCAGCTCAGCATCTTCACGGGAGCCGGCAAGGCCGTGGCCCTCGGCTTCCTGCCCTTCCTCATCGGAGACGCTCTGAAGATCATCGGGGCATGGAGCATCCTCATGGCCTCGACGCTGATCACGTCGAGGATCCGGGAGCGCGCGGCCTGAGCGATACCGCGCTCCGCGCGGTGTGTGTGCCGTACATCTACCGCGTTGACACACCTGACACGGCCAGACACGATCCTAGACAGTGCACCGCGTGCGCTGTGCCCTAGAACTGCCGCAGGATGTTCTCCGCGGGGTAGGCTGATGGAATGAGCCCCAGGGTGACGAGCTCCGCGATGGAGCGCGTGTAGCGCCCGGCGTCCAGGGCGCCGTACCCCTGGGGGCTGGCGAACAGCTCGCAGGTGGCGTCCAGACGCAGGCGGAACAGGGGCTCGTCCTCCTTCTTCACGTTGCCGACATTCTTCAGCGCGATCTGGAATGCCTCGTCCCGGTGAGTCACGGTGAACTCCATGGCCTTCTTCGTCGCCCGCACGAACCGGGCAATCACTGGTTCGCGCGAAGTGATGATCGCGCGTGAGCTGATGAACGAAGCGCCCACCATGTCGCTCCAGTCCTTCACGTCCCACTGCCGAATGGCGATGCCCTCGGCGCGCATCGCCACCGGCTCGTTGTTCAAAAAACAGACCACCGCATCCGCCTTGCCGCTCAGCAGGGTCGGCACCTGCGTGTAGCCGATCTTCTCCACCTGCACGGCGTTCTCCAGTGCGTACTTTCTCAGAAACAGCTGCAGGCCGATCCAGGAGCTGCCGGACATCTCGGGGGTGCCGATCCTGCGGCCCTTCAGGTCAGCAGGTGTCGTTGCAGTCCCCGCCTTTGCCACGATCGTCACCGGGTACTTCTGGTAGTACTGGTAGATGGCCTGGAGCCCGAGACCCTTCGATCCGGAGATCACCAGCTGGTCCGAGTCAGAGAGCCCGATGTCGATCTTGCCGGCAGCCAGGAGCGAGAAGACGTCGTACTGGAACCCGAAGTTCAGCTCGAGATCGATCCCCTCGTCCCTGTAGAAACCCTTGTCGATCCCGACGTACAGCGGGGTGAACTGCACGTGGGGGATGTACCCGATGGCCAGCCTCACCGTGTCGATGCCGCCGGTGCCGGCGGCCCACGAGAGGCAGACGGAGAGGACCAGTCCGGCGATGACCGCCGCCGCCATTTTCTTCATGCGAATCCTCCTAACGAATACCGTGCGCCACGAGCCGATAGCCGATGCTCGCGGCCGCGTAATATGCGAGCCCGAGGATGATGAGCCACACGAGCCCCACGAACATGAGCTCCACGTCGAAGTTCGCCTTCGCGATGCTCACCAGGGAACCCAGGCCCTTGTTTCCCGACACGAACTCGCCCACGACCGCGCCGATGACGGAGAGGGTGATGGACACCTTCACACCGCTGGTGATCATCGGGAGGGACGCGGGGAGCTCGAAGTGAGCGAAGCGCCGCCACCGGGTCGGGCGGAAAAACGCGAGAAGCTGGGCGAGCCGCTTCTCGGCGATCCCGATGGCCGTGATGTTCGTCACGAGCATGGGGAAGAAGATCACGATCACGGACGTGACGATCCGCGGCGTCGCGCCGAACCCGAACCACAGGACGAGAAAAGGGGCCAGGGCGATTGAAGGGATCGTGTTCGACGCAATGAGGTAGGGCATGAGGAGCCGGGACAGGAGCCGCGATCGCGCGATCGCGTATCCGAGGGCGAGCGTCGCGGCAAAGGCCGCGGCGAACCCGACGAGGGACTCGTAGACAGTCATCCCCAGGTCAGGGAGGATCGTGCCGGAGGCAAGAGTGCCGACAAACCTGGTGACGATCCCCCAGGGATGAGGCAGGATGTAGTCGGGGATCGGGATGTGAACCTTGAGGAACACGAGAAGGAAATACAGCACCACGATCTCCAGCGGGATGAGCATCCATCCGTAGAATCTCTTGAAAAACCTGGCCCACCCCCCTGCGGCGTCGACTTCCTTTTCCTCGTCCGCCCCTCCCCTTGCGCGGGAGACGGGTTCCGGGAGCGCCGCCCAGAGCACGCGGGCGTGTTTTCGAATTCCAGCGGCCGCGTCCCGCTCCGCTTGAGAAAGCAGGTACTGGTCGGGCGGCTCCTCCCCGTTCTTGCCCAGTTCCCGCACGTCGAAGACCTGCGCCGGCAGGGACGTGAAGACGACGATACGGTCGGAGAGAAAGCACGCCTCCTCCACCGAATGCGTCACCATCACCACCGTGCAGCGCGTTCGGCGGTGGAGGCTGCGGAGGAGAATGTTCAGCTTTTCCCGCGTGATGATGTCCAGGGAAGAGAAGGGCTCGTCCAGGATGAGAAGCTCGGGCTCGGTCACCAGCGCCCGGGCCAGCTCGACCCGCTTCTTCATTCCCCCCGAGAGCTGCGAGGGAAAGTAGTCTTCACATCCCGCCAGTCCAAGGTCATCGAGCACCTTCAGCGCACGGGCCCGCAGCTCAGCGTCAATGTGCTTTCCCGCCAGCTCGAGGGGGAGAAGAACATTGCCGAGGGTCGTGCGCCAGGAGAGCAGCGCATCGTTCTGAAACACAAAGGATATGCGGCTGGTGCGGACCTGCAGGTCCCCGGTGACGGGGCGATAGATACCGGCGATCAGGTTGAGGAGCGTCGTCTTTCCGCATCCGGAAGGGCCGAGGAAGGTGATGAACGAACCGGCGCTCACGGTGAATGAAAGAGAATCGATTATTGGTTTTCTCGTGAAAGAAAAGCCGAGGCTTTTCGCCTCAATGACAAACTTCGAACCCATGCATCCTTCCTTCTCCCATCCAGACTGTACTGTCGGCAACGGGTTCTCACCGTTTCCACTCTCGAGCGCGGTTCGTTTCGACGCTCTCCAGGTTGCGGGCTGTCACCGCCGGTCGGGAAATTCTCCCTGCCTCGAAGAAAAGGCTGATGAAAATCTTGCCAGAACACGGAGAAAAGTCAAGAGCCGGCGAAGCGGCGCATGCAGACTGCGTGTCACCTCCGCGCCATGGCGGGCCCGCGCGGTCCATGATATTCTGTGCCCCATATGATCCTCGCGTACGACATCGGTACGACTCACCTGAAGGCCGCCGTGGTGAGCATCGGGGGAAAAGTTCTGGCCAGCGCGCAGGCCCCGGTCCGGATGGTGGAGACGCACGATCCTGAACGCCGCGAGTGCGATCCCAACACCTGGTTGTCGGGCATGGCCCTCGTCACGGCGCAGCTCGGCCTCAAGGAGAAGGGCCGGATCCGCGCCGTGGTGGTGAGCGCCAACGGGCCCACGCTCGTGCCGGTTGACACCGAGGGGGATCCGCTGGACTTCGCAATGACCTGGATGGACCGGCGCGCCCAGGAGGAGGCGGACCTGATCGCCGAGTTCTCCGACACGCCGCTGGATGCCTCGTTCTACCTTCCCAAGGCGTTCTGGATCATGAGGCACAAGCCCGAGATCTACGAGCGCACGCGGCACTTCCTGCCCTGCGCGGAGTACGTCTCCTTTTTTCTCACGGGCAACGCCGTGCGCATCGTCCCCACGCAGATGTTCCGTGATTTCTTCTGGAACGAGGGCGCCATTCCCCACCTGCGCATGGACCCCGAGAAGTTCCCGCCTTTCGTGGACGTGGGAGACCTGATCGGCACCGTTCGAACGGAGGCGGACGAGATGCTGGGCATCCCGGCGGGCCTTCCCGTCATCGCCGGCGGGCCCGACTTCATCATGTCGATCCTCGGCACCGCGGCGACGCAGACCGGGCGCACCTGCGACCGGGCGGGCACTTCGGAAGGCATCAACCTCTGCTGGCCGGCGCCCGTGCACGATCGGCGCCTCCTGTGCTTCCCCCACGTCGTCAGCGGATCCTTCAACGTGTCGGCGATCATTTCTTCCTCGGGCGCGGCCCTGGACTGGGCCGCCCAGGTCCTGGGCACGGGAAGGGGCGACATCGACGCGCTCTTGAAGGATGCCGCCACTGCGGCGCCGGGCGCGGGCCGGCTGCTCTTCCTCCCCTTTCTGACCGCCGAGAGATTCGCGATCCGGGACTCGCACATGCGGGGCGCGTTCCTGGGCCTCACGCTGGACCACGGCAAGCGCGAGATGATGCGGGCGGTCGTGGAGTCGAGCGGGTTCACCGTGAGGTCGGTACTCGGAGTGATGGAGGAGGTCGGCTGCCGCGTCGCGGACCTGCGGGTGACCGGCGGCCTCGCCCGGATGCCCCTGTGGTGCCAGGCCCGGGCGGACATTACCGGCAGGAAGGTACTCCTCCCCGAGCAGGAGGAATCGGACCTCGTCGGAAATGCCTGCGTGGGATTCTACGGGCTGGAGGAGTTCGACACGCCGGCGGACGCCGCGGAAAACCTCGTCCGGTTCCAGAAGACGTATCATCCGAATGCCGGGGCAAAGCAGGCCTACGACGAGCTCTTCGCAGTCTTCACGAAGGCATGCGCAGAGCTGGGAGGTATTTTCGAGCGCCTGTCCACGGGATAGCAGGACATCGGGGGCGGGGATCCGGGAGGGCTCAAGGCCGTGGCGGGGGAGTCATGCTGATCACGTGCGCAGGGGATTCCCGCAGCGGTTCGGTCAGCCGGATGTGGATGTCCTTGCCCTCCTGGAACCATGTCGAATAGCCAATCGATCCGAGCACACGGAGGCCCGCATACGGCAGGAGCCTGAGTGAGGGGAGAACGATGGTGCGGTCGGCGGGGGTGCCCAGCAGGATCGCGTAGGTCGTCATTCCCCTTGAAGTGAAGCGCACCTCGATCCCGTCCTCCGTCACACCCTCCCGTTCGCCCCAGGGCCGGGTGCCGAAAATCGCTTCGCCGTTGAGCTTCAGCCAGTCGCCCAACCCGTGGAGTCTCGTGGTCAGCAGAGGTCCCACCGAGCCATCCGCGTTCGGGCCGACGCGGAGAAGGAGGTTGCCTCCCCGGGCGGTCACGTCGCAGAGAAGCCGCACGACGGCCGATACCGGCAGCAGATCGTTTTCTGATTCCGCGGAGGAGTGACCCTGCGCGGAGCCGAGGCCGCGCACGCATTCCCATGGGCCTTCCCGGTCAGGGAAAGACGCCTCGGAATCGACGGTGTGGTAGTCCGCGTGCGTGACGGGGAGCGTCGCGCCGGCCCGCACGGGAAGCCGCGGCGCCCGCGGCGCGAAGAGCCGGCGCAGCGCTCGTGCGATCCCGAGCCGGTCCCTGCCCGGCTCCTCCGTTTCGGGCTGACCGAAGCGGTCGTTCACCACGCCATCTGGCACCGCCTCATAGTAGTGGGCGAAGAAGGCCAGCAGATCCTCTGCCGCGGGGCTGCCGACGTCGTTCCAGAGGATGGAAGGTGAGTATCGGGAGATCAACTCCCGCCATTGCGCGTCGACGTACGCCGCGTAGCTTTGCGTGCGGGGGATTGCCGCGGCCAGGCCGGCGGGGCCGCTGGCCGGCTTGCCGCCGAAGGTCCAATCCAGGCCCGCAGAATAGTACAGGCCGAATCTCAGGCCGAGCGCGCGTGCGCCCCCGGCGAGCTCGCCCACCACGTCGCGCGACACCTGCCATCCGCGCTTGCGCGGATTCTTCGTCCGCGCGGGCCAGAGCGCAAACCCATCGTGGTGCTTCGCGGATACGACGAGGTAGCGCGCGCCGCTTGCCGCGACAGCGCCGAGGATGCCCGCCGGATCCCACTCACGCAGCCCCTGGCGGAACTCCCGCGCGAACTCGTCGTACCGTCCCCGCCGTCCCCAGTGCCCGGCGATCACCTCGAGCGGTTCCCTGGCTGCGGGTGACCGGTCCGCAACGGCATATGGCCCCCATTGGATCATGATCCCCAGCCTTGCGTCCTCGTACCACGCAGGCATGCGACGCTCCGCCAGGGACTCCCAGGTCAGCACGCTATGACGGCCTGTCCGCCAGGTACTTGTAGAACGAGTACCGCTCCTTCGCGTCCTTGCGCGCGACCTCCAGGAGCTGGGCCGCCCTCTCGGGGCCGGACTGCTTGAGGGCCCGGAACCTGATCTCGTTGTACATGTAATCGGCGATATCCGCCGTCGGCTCCCGGGAGTCGAGGATCAGCGGGTTCTTGCCTTCCGCCTTCAGCTTCGGGTTGTAGCGGAACAGGGTCCACGCACCCGACTCGACGGCGAGCTTCTGCTGGCTGATGCCCTTGCGCAGATCGTAGCCGTGGTTGATGCAGTGGCTGTAGGCGATGATGAGGGCGGGGCCGTCGTACTCGTCCGCCTCGTTGAAGGCCCTGATGGTCTGGATCCTGTTCGCACCGAACGCCACCCGGGCGACGTAGACGCTGCCGTAGGCCATCGCCATCATCCCGAGGTCCTTCTTGCCGGTCGGCTTGCCGCCCGCTGCGAACTTCGCAATCGCCCCAACGGGCGTCGCCTTCGACATCTGGCCGCCGGTGTTCGAGTACACCTCCGTGTCCAGCACGAGGATGTTCACCTTGCGGTTGGAGGCGATCACGTGATCAAGGCCTCCGTACCCGATGTCATACGCCCAGCCATCACCGCCGACGATCCATACGGATCTCTTCAACAAGAAGTCCGCCGCGGCGAGAAGCCGCTTCTCGTTGTCGGAGCCGGGCTTTGCAAGCGCCTTTTTCAGCTCTGCGACACGAAGGCGCTGGGCCTCGATTCCTTCCTGCGTGGACTGGTCCGCGGAGCGGATCTGCTGGAGGAGCGCCAGCGGTGCAGCGGATTTTCCGGAAGCCACGATGGCGTCGATGAGCTCGTTGCCGAACTCGAACATCTTGTCCGAGGTGAGCCTCATGCCGAATCCGAACTCCGCCGCGTCTTCGAAGAGAGAGTTCGACCACGAAGGGCCGCGCCCGTCGGCGCGTTTCGTGTAGGGCGTCGTAGGAAGGTTTCCGCCGTAGATCGACGAGCAGCCCGTGGCGTTGGCGATGACGGCCCTGTCTCCGTAAAGCTGGCTCATGAGCTTCACGTACGGCGTTTCACCGCAGCCGGCACAGGCGCCGGAGAACTCGAACAAGGGCTGGATGAACTGGGAGCCCTTGATGGTGTTCCGCTTGATGAGCTTCGGATCTACCTCAGGCAGGGAGAGGAAGAACGAGAAGTTCTGCGCTTCCTGGTCGCGGATCGGAAGCTGGGGAGCCAAGTTTATCGCCTTTCTGTCAGTCTTTTCCCCGTTCACCTTCTTGAATGACGGGCAGGCGCTCACGCAGACGCCGCATCCCGTGCAGTCCAGGGAGGAGACCTGGAGGGTAAACTTCATGCCCTCGAACTCCTTGCCCTTCGCGTCAATGGATTTGAAGGCGGAGGGGGCGTTCTTGAGGAGGGCCGGATCGTAGACCCTCATGCGGATGACCGCATGCGGGCAGACCATCGAGCATTCGCCGCATTGGGTGCAGGTTTCAGGATCCCAGACCGGGATCTCCTCCGCGATGCTCCGCTTCTCCCACCTCGTCGTGCCCGTGGGCCACGTGCCGTCATCCGGCAGCAGGGAGACCGGCAGCGACTCTCCGCGTCCTGCAATGATCTCCGCCGTCACCGTGCGCACGAACTCGGGCGCCTCGGCGGGCACAGGGGGCAGCATGTGGAGGTTTCCCTCGGTGCGCGCGGGATAGTCGACCTTCTCGATGCGGCTGCGGGCCGTCTCCACGGCCTTCATGTTCATCTCGACGATGTCCCTGCCCTTGTTGCCGTAGGTGTCCTCGATGGCGGTCTTGATGAGCTCCAGGGCCTTCGCCTCCTCGAGGACTCCGGAAATCAGGAAGAAGGCGGTCTGCATCGTCACATTGATCCGTCCCCGCAGGCCGACCTCGTCGGCGATCTTCGTGCCGTCGATGACGTAGAACTTCAGCTTCTTGTCGATGATCTGCTTCTGCACCTCCACCGGGATCTTTCCCCACACCTCGTCCTTCGAGAAGGGAGAGTTCAGGAGGAACACGGCCCCGTCGTCCGCCTGGGAGAGCATGCCCAGGCGGTTGAGGAAGCTGAATTTGTGGCAGGCCAGGAAGCTCGCCTTGGAAATGAGGTAGCTGCTCTTGATCGGCTTCTTGCCGAAGCGCAGGTGCGACACCGTGGTGGAGCCGGATTTCTTGGAGTCCAGGACGAAGTAGCCCTGGACGTAGTTGTCGGTGGCCTTCCCGATGATCTTGATCGAGTTCTTGTTCGCCCCGATCGTTCCGTCCGCGCCCAGGCCGAAGAACATCGCCCGGTGCACGCCGGCCGGCTCGGAGGAGAATGCCGGGTCGAAGGGAATGCTCGTGTGCATCACATCGTCGTTGATGCCGATGGTGAAGTGGTTCTTCGGTGCCTTCTGCGAAAGCTGGTCGAAGACACCCTTCGCCATTGCACCGGTGAACTCGTACGAGCCAAGCCCGTAACGCCCCCCGATCACGACGGGGTAGTCCTTCGCCTTGAAGAGCCCCAGGCCCATGGCTTCGCCGATCGCGGTGCGCACGTCCTCGTACAGCGGCTCACCAAGGGAGCCAGGCTCCTTCGTGCGGTCCAGGACCGCGATGGCCTTCACGGACTTCGGCAGCGCCTGGGCGAAATGCTCGAGGCTGAAGGGACGGAAGAGGCGAACTTTCAGGACGCCGACCTTCTCGCCCTTTGCCACAAGGTATTCGGCCGCTTCTTCCGCGGCTTCCGCGCCGTTTCCCATCAGGACGATGACCCGCTCCGCGTCGGGGGCCCCGACATAGTCGAACAGCCGGTACTGGCGGCCGACGATCTTCGCGAGCTTGTCCATTGCCTTCTGCACGATCCCGGGAACCGCGGCGTAGTACTTGTTGACCGTTTCACGCCCCGCGAAGTAGACGTCGGGGTTCTGGGAGGTTCCCTTGATCGTGGGCCGCTCGGGATTCAGAGCCCGCGCCCGGTGCGCCGCCACCAGCTCGTCGGTGACCATGGCGCGCATGTCGTCTTCCGAGAGCTGCTCGATCTTCTGCACCTCCATGTAGGAACGGAAGCCGTCGAAGAAGTGCAGGAAAGGCACGCGGGATTCCAGGGTCGCCGCCTGCGCGATGAGGGCGCAGTCCATTATCTCCTGTGCATTGCTGGAGCACAGCATGGCCCAGCCCGTGGACCGGCAGGCCATCACGTCCCCGTGATCGCCGAAGATGGAAAGGGCGTGGGTAGCCAGGGCGCGTGCCGCGATGTGGAACACGGTGGAGCACAGCTCGCCGGCGATCTTGAACATGTTGGGGATCATCAGCAGGAGGCCCTGGGAGGAGGTGAACGTCGTCGTGAGGGCGCCCGTGGTGAGCGCGCCGTGCACGGCACCCGCGGCGCCCGCTTCCGACTGCATCTCGACCACGGTCGGAATTGTGCCCCAGATGTTCCTTCTGCCTTCCGCCGAAAACTCGTCCGCGGATTCCCCCATTGTGGAGGAGGGAGTGATGGGGTAGATCGCGATCACCTCGTTTGTCGCGTGCGCGACCGTAGCGGCGGCGGTGTTCCCGTCGATGGTCACCATCTTCCTGGCCATATGCTGAATCCTTCTTTCGTGAAAAAGATGTAAGGGACTTTGTGAGGGTATTCTATCGCAAAAGAGGAATCATGACAATTGAGGCCGTTTACAGGGAGTGCGCCAGAGAAAGCAGGAAATCGCGGTTGTCCGCCTGCATGTAGCGCATCGTCCCTCCCATCCGCGAGAATGTCTTGCAGTACCGCAGGTAATAGGCGGGATCCGTCATCGGCGGCTCGCCGTCCCTCGTCCAGTCCCAGGCGGATTCGGCGATGTCCACGACGAGGATGTAGTGGCGCTCGATGGTGCGCCCGGCCTGCAGCGCGATGTTTCGCGCCATGGAGAGGGACTTCTCGAAAATCATCGGCGACATCACCGCGGAACCGATCGACAGGTACACACCGCCGTCGAGCCTGCTCACCCCGTCCGCAAAGACGAGAAAGTCGGTGAGAGCGGTCCGGCCCACCGCGGCCCCGCTGTTCAGGGGATGCGCGTAGATGATGTCGTGGCCGATCATGGGATGACCCGTGAAGGGAACACCGGCCGACCAGGCCGCCGCCTGCACGCTGTACTCGGCGAAGGGATGCGGCACCTTCATGCTCCCCGCCGGCAGTCGGAACTCCTTCACCGCGGAAAGAAGATCCGCTCCTGCCGCCGCTCTTTCAGGCTCCGTGTCCAGAAGCCGGGGGATCTCGTCCAGGAGCTCCTTCGGCGAAGGCAGAACGAGTCCCTGGTTCGCGATGAGCGCGCCCACCGACTGCCCGTAGCCGAGGCCTTTCCACGCGCCCACCAGGAGCGCGATGTTGATGAAGCGTCCCGTGTCCTCCCACGTGCCGAACTCGCCGCGGCTGACGTTTTCGCGCACGTCCTCGCTCGTGCTGCCCTGGTAGGCGAGCTCCCAATCGTGGATGATCCCTGCCCCGTTCGTCGCAAGATGCGTGATCCAGCCGTCCCGAATGAGCCGGATGAGGACGGGCCCGAGCCCATTCTTGATCGCGTGGGCGCCGAACGCGCACATCACGGGCTTTCCCGCCGCGCGCGCGGCCCGGACGCGCTCCACGACCTCCGGCAGCATTGCGGCCGCTCCCGCGGAGAGCCCACCGGGCGCCGCGGACGGATCTACGGCGTCTTTCGGGAACTGGACCTTGTTCTTCCGCTCCGAGAGCGGCTTCAGCCTCAGCTTCCTGCGGTCCAGAAAGGGGAAAGTCATGCCGGCATCCCGAGAAGGCGGCAGAGCGTCTGCCACTGGGAAAAGTCTGGGACCACGAGGTCCGCTCCCGCGCGGATGAGGCGGGTGCGCTTGCGCATGTTCCACCCGAACCGGCGAAGCTCGTCGCTGGCAACGCCGACGGCCAGGCCGCCGCGGCGCCTGGTCTCCCGGATCTCCACGGGTCCGTCTCCAAAAGTCACCAGCGTTCGCGCGCCCGCCGCGCCGATCTGCGCAAGTATCCTCTCAAATACCACCTTCTTCGCTTCGATATTCACGTCCCCCACGGCTCCGTGGATCCGGCCCTCGAAAAACGGCGCATGTCCGAGAGCCTCAGCCTCGGCGATGAGGTCGTGCTCGTCGGTTCCGCTCACCAGGTGGAGCTTCACTCCCCTCGCACGAAGCGCCTTCAGCATGGGGATCGCGCCCTTGAGGGTGTAGTCCTCGACGCAGAGCTCGCCCCGGCGCAGTTTCGCGATCCGGCGCGAGACCATTGCCAGCAGCTCCTCGTTGTAGAGGTCCTTGTATCCCTGGGGATCCTTCACCTCCGCGTCGGGCACGATCCCGAATTCGCGGACCATTTCGACAAGGCCATGCATCTGCACGAGGGTCTGCACGCCCGTCGTCATGTCGATGTAGTCCCGCACCCGTTCCTTCACGGAGAGAAAGAGCTTCTCCTCGGCGGTCTTCCAGCCGTCGCCGAGGATGGAGCGGATCATGACCGGTTCCATGATCCCCTCCCACCCCTCGCGCAGCGTCGAGATGGTGCCGTCGTTATCGAATATCGCGTGCGCCGGGCGAAGTCCCCCGGTGACAGGGCCGACGATCTCGATCTCCGTTTCCCCGTGGAAGCGTGCCGCCCTCGGGTCGTCGGCGAGCTCCGGGTTGCAGACGTAATCGGGGTCCGTCCCGATCGCCAGGATCTCCTCGGGGCTCGCCGTGCCGGTGACGAAGAGCTTCTTCACCGTGACGCCCGCGGCGAGATTTCCGAGAGTCGCGGCGGACACAGGGTCGCTTCCCGCCGCCAGGGCCGACGCGATTCCCGCCAGAGCGCTGTCCCCCGCGCCCACCGTGTCGATCCGTCCGAGGATCTGCAGGCCGGGCACTTCGTGCATCCCCCCGGCTTCGCGCACGAGCATGCCCCGGGAACCACGGGTCAGGAACACGGGGGTCTTCCAGAGGCGGAAAAGCGCCTCCGCGGCGCGCTCGGCATCCGCGCGGGGTACCGGGTCTTCCCTCTCCCACTGCACCCCGTTCAGCCGGAGCGCTTCACGGTCGTTGAGCTTTCGTACCGCGCCCGCGTAATTGTCGCTGAAGCTCCTGCTGTCGCAGATGAAGGGCACTGAAGACCCGCGAATGAGATCCGCAAGGCGCTCCCTCAGTTCCGGGGTGTGGATCCCATGGAGGAGCTGCTGGTTGACGATGACGAGATCCAGATCGCCCAGCGCGCTCCGCAGGGCGTCCATGAGGGATTCGCGTGTTGCCGCGTCAAGCGCGTTCGCATTCCCGAAATCGATCCGGCTCTGTTCCGCATCGCCTTCGACCGGCTTGATGTACACGGGGGT
>Ga0187870_1002140_pt1 | contig 16866 bp, 18 predicted proteins | sample June2016WEW_13_1_3_FD_132974 | JGI IMG/M metagenome (GOLD analysis project Ga0187870, IMG submission 132974) | Peatland microbial communities from SPRUCE experiment site at the Marcell Experimental Forest, Minnesota, USA - June2016WEW_13_150 | ecosystem: Environmental > Terrestrial > Soil >... | reverse complement strand
TCGAAGTCGTACATATCGAGTAAGTCTTCCCACAAGATTTTCATGTCTCTACCCCCTTATGACCCGTCGTGAGATAGGTTCATCTTCCTTATCGATCTCGGCGTAGATTTCAGCATCTGTTCTGATTTTCATATCTCCTCTGCCCGCATCGGGCTGAAATAAAAAAGCCAGATCAATTAACTATGGGTGGTAGGGTGAAAAAATGAATGCCCGCACCGGTCCTACCACCCATTTTTTAGGAGGTTTCCGGCTTGGGCTAACTTAGCTTCCCCTTTAATCAGCCCACATTGCTTGAGCAAAGAGTTCCTTATAATTGATCTCCGCCCACTGGAGAAAACTTAACTGGTCTTCTTCGTTTGCAGCTTTGAAAATTTTGGCTAGCTTCTTAACCGTTGTCGATGTCTCCCTTGTCAGTATTCCAAGTTGAACTGAGTCTTCTTCTTGCGATGCCTCAGCAGGCGCCTCACCCGGTTCGGCTACCTGCTCCAATTCGTTGACCGCATCTTCAACGCACTTTGCCGTCACCTTCTTGCCATCTGGTACTGACTCGACTGCCTTCTGCCACCCCGCCTTCTGTTGTTCAGGTTTCAGATGAGTTAAAGGCCGAAGTTGACTTTCGGAGGTAATTTGTTGACGAATTGGCGACAAATTATCTGCCACTTCTGCCGATGCAATCAACCTGTAAGCATAGGCTCTCCCAAATTCCCACTTCTCAAGACAATAGGCTTGGAAGGTCCTGTGGGTTTGCCGATACAGCCTTTCGTCACGAATAGCCATCAGCGCTCTACCTACTTCGACAAAACAAAGCATTCCCTGAGAGATAGTCTCCTCAAGTTGGGCAAGCTTCTTTTCCTCATCCGCAGACAAGGTACTTAGAAAATTTTCTTTCATTGTTATCACCACCTTTCAGTCTGAATTTGATATTTGGTGCCCTTTGTGAAAAGATTTCACGCCGGGTCTGAAGCTTAAAGCTTATATGTTATTAGTACCGGCCAAAGGTGGTCCAAAAGCCCCAAGGTGACCTTGGCTTTGAAATTCGTTTCTCTTCTCTTCCATTTCCAGCAGGGTTCACACTCCATGGCATCATTTCGACCACTTCAATCCGCGACATTGACTCTCCTCTTCTCCATGTAGGAGTAGACCTCCTTGAGAGGATACCTTACGGAACGCCCCACTTTGCAGTAGGGTAGGCCTTTGCGAAGGAATCTCCAATTGCGCAAAGTGGAGAGCGCAAGCCCCGTAAGTTCTGAAACCTTTTTCTCATCCAAATAACGGGTGGTTTCATCCATATTCTTGGACCTCCTTAATTCATCTTTGATTGCCCTTATAGATAGCACTATGTGTGCCAAGGCCCGAGAATGGGATTTAATGATATGCAAGCCATTGCAATTATTAATCTATATGCTTTTGTTGGAGGTTTGACTAAGAGAATTTAAAATCGTGGAAAGGGATGAAAAATTCTGTTTTTTCGGAAGTGCTTCCGTTTTTAAGGAAATCTTAGTCGATATTAAGCTTTTTCAACTTCTCATAAATGGTTTTCGGAGAGATTCCTGCCCGTCTCGCAACAGCCGCTTTGTTACCATGCTCTTCTTTCAGAAGGACATTGTAGAAACACCTTAAAAAATCATCCTCCGTCATGGCGCGAATGATTTGTTCTAGCGAAGGGAAGTCTTTTGTTCGAGAAGCGTGGAAGTCCTTGCGAATTTTTTCAAAAACATTGGAAATTTGTTTGGCCAACTTTTTGTGTTTCTTCGAGACAGTGAACGGACCAGGTTCCCTTTGTCCGACGATATAGAGGAGATTCCCGTCCCCGTACGGGTTTAAATGAAAAATGTCGCAAAAGAACTGGGAAAAGCCACTGTAGGCAAGATCAAAAGGTTTTATCCGATAGGATGGGAAATTGTATTTTTCACTTTCATTTTCCGAAACACTGGGTTCCAGAGAAGATGGGAATGCCGGCGTGGGCTTAGTTTGAAAAGAAAGTCCCAATCTGTATCTACTCAGTTCTTTTTCCAAGAAATTAACATCCACCCCTAAATCCTTTAACTCGTGATAAAGGAATGTCATTTTCAATCCGTCGACCAGCGGATAAGATTTTTTATCAAATGTTAGTCTTTCAAACCCCACGATGGGGTAACCCATAGCCTGTACATTAACATTCATTTGGTGAGCTATTTTCTCAATTTCTCTCACATTCCCAGGCCAGTTATAAGCCATCAAAGCCAAAACCTGGTGTGGTTTCAGTCTTGCCACAACATCTGGGGAATTGTTATAGAGATAATAAAGGACATCAATGCGCCTTTCATGCAACGGTGGGACATCGAAGGAATAGAAACGATCTAAGAAATCCTCTCTGAAGAACTCCGGTGTTGGTTTCTTATTGGTAGTCGCCACAATTTGGATATTCTCGGCCCTTAGACGCTTTCTGCTTCCCACCTTGTAGTAATAGTGGTCCTCGACGAACGTGAGGAGTTTTGATTGCAGAGTATGTTGGAGTTCTCCAATTTCTTCCAGGATCAAAAGGCCATTCTCCGCTGCTGTAACAAAACCATTTGTTTCTTTTATTGCATCGGTGAAGGCTCCTCTGACATGACCAAATAACTCGCTTTCGATAAGCCCCTGTGGGATACTTGCGACGTTAATTTTGACGATATGATCACGTGTCATTGTTTGGTTATCTCTCAGATAGAACTGCTCAAAAAGCATGGTAAAAAGCGTTTTTCCAACCCCTCTGGGACCAAAGATGATGATAGGAGGGTTTTTTATTTTCGACGCCTTATCGAAGAGGGTTTTGTAGAATAGTTCAAAAGATTTCACTGCATTTAATAAACCAGGGGGGATAATCCAGTTGTAATCCGCCTTTTTATCATTTTTCATCTATGTTGTCCCTTCATATTGATTATCCATAAAGAAACCCAAAGAAGGCCAACAGGATTTTCGGTCAATAATCGATCCGAACCTATCCTTGGGTTTTCTTTCATTTCTCAGCTTGGAGCGGTACAATGGTTTCCTCTTTCTTCAAAACCTGATTGATCAGATCCCCAGCCAAGGCTGAGGCACGTTTTAATGTCTCATCCCTGAGGTGGGCATACCGTTGCGTCATAGAGGGTGATTTGTGAGTGAGAAGCTTCTGCAGGGCGTACATGTCAACCTTCCCTGATGAAGCCAACATGCTTGCAAAGACATGTCGAAGACCGTGAAGAGGGCGGAAGTCCTTAGGTAGCCCAGCTTTTTTCTTAATCTCATTCACTGCCTTTTTGATGTCTGTCCTCTGATTGCCGCCACGTCCAGGGAAAATATATGGTGAGTTTGTTTGAGGAAGTTTCTCAAGGACTTCACGTGCCGCTCCGTTTAAAGGAATTTTCTGGTCCTCTCCCCCTTTGGGGTTTCTGATTGTTATGAAGCCTTTCTCGAGGTCAATGTCTTTACGCTGGAGCCGAAAAAGTTCGGATCTGCGCATACCGGTGAACAGGACCATTTTCATCATAGGCCCCGCTTGTGGATGAGAATCCTCATTAATTGCCTTTAGAAGTTTTGTTAATCGTTCTTGGGTCAAATCCTCCGTCTTCAAATTATTAACCTTCGGCATCTGGAGCTTAAATCCAGGGCCAGGAGCGAGCCTTTTATTTTCCCCAAAATTGATAATTCTCCTTAGAAGTTCCAGAATGTTTTTTACGGTTGCCGGTTTCTTCTTTTTGAGGAGTTTGATCCTTAGCCTGTCGACATCGATAGGAGCGAGTGCCCTCGATTCCTTGCTGCCAAATTCGGGAAGGATGTAATTCTCAAATCTATTCTGATCTGTGACAAGTCCCTTGATATTTGGGTTACTCTCTTTGTATTTTTCCCATAGTTTCTCGATTGTCCAGACATTACCTTCCGCTTTCTTTGCTTCCCTTCGTGCCCTGTTAGAAGGTTGTTTTCCCCTGATTCGCTCAGCACGGATCAGTGAGGCTTTTGCCGCCGACATGTTATCTTGGAATTGGCGACCAGCCTTTTCGTCGAATGCTTTTCCATCCTTCCGATAGCGGACATAAAAAATTTTTTCTCGCTTCTCCGACCCTATGGCCGTTCCCATGATATAATAAATTCCCGGATACTTCGTTCTTTGCCTTTTTATCTTTGGCATTAAGGTCCCTTCTTTTCACTCTTCACGGGTCGAGGGAAGGTTTTCGGGTCAAAACCCGAAGGTCTCTCTCCCCACACTATTCCCCACATATTTCTTATATTATAAGGGATGCCAGAGTATGTCAAGAGAAAATAAATCTGTTGAATATTGTCATGATTATAATAGATTAGGTGAGTCATGGTAAAAAGAGGTAAAAGAGGGGAAAAGTGATGGTCTTTGGGCTCATAACCCGAAGGTCGCTAGTTCAAATCTAGCCCCCGCTACCAAATTCTTTCAAAGGGGTTAGGGGATTTTTAAAATGCTTCTAACCCCTTTTTTATGCCTTTTTCTAACAGATTTCTAAGAGCATTGACCTGTTCGAAGTTGGGAATCAATTTTGTCAGGTTAACTCTGTCCAAACCCGATAGAAGAGGGATTTCAGCAAAAGAGATATCTTTCAATTAGGACCTAACACCCCCCTTCATCGACTTCCTCCTGTTCCCTGTGGTGTCGGTCCTGGGGTCGTCGGAGTCGGGTAGTATGGGCTTCTTCCCCTTCGAGTGTCTGGAAAAATAACTGTTGGGGTCGCAGTCGGTGGGGGTGGTGCGGTGACAGTCGCCGGAGGTAGAGAAGGTCTTGGCGCTTGGGCCGAAACGGGGGGCAAAGAAGGCGTGGCAGTCCCTGGAGCTGGAGTTGTAGGAACAGACTGCGTACTTGTAATGGTTGCGGGTTTCGTTTCCGTTTTAATCTCCATCCTCTTCTTGGGCGTTCTTGCATCATAAAGGAACACTTCAAAGTTATCCGCATCGGCTTCCAAAGTAATTCGGTCCACAAAGATTTTGGCTAATTTATAATCCCCAATTTTTTCTCCCGGTTTTACCGTAAATGTCTCTCTTTCCCCTTTTAGGAGAGGTCTTCCTGGATTGGACACAGAGGTTGCCTGGTAATCACCTGCAATTGTCACTCCGTATAGGATAACCTGAGGCCGAACAATGGGTTTATTGGCTCCACCCAGGGCGGGAAAATCTTTCCGGTCCGGACTAAAGATGTTTTTTTCTGCAATTGAAATGAAGGATTGCATAGAGAGGCTGTCTTTCGCAGGCCCCGTGGTTGGCAATGTTTCCGTTTTTTTGTCCAGTGGCTTCGTTTCTTCCTTTTGTGGTTTCGGCAATGGTTCAATCGGCTGAGTCCGGATCTCGTGATTTTCAAAAACAAGAGGAAGTATAATAACGAGTGCTACAATACTCAAGATACTATATTTCAGAGATATTATCCGCTTTTCTTTCACCTTTCTCGATCCTCGTCGTCATGAAATATCTTCTCTCTGAGGTTCCCCCTCGAGGTGATATGGTAAAAAGCATTTTCAAATTATATCCATAATTGCCTTGCCATAGCTCCATTATATTCGAATCAATATCCTTGTCAAATGAACTTTGAAGGTTTGACGCCAAATCTCCGGTAAGCCGTGGGGTGAGGCGGGTGGAGCAACAGAAGAGATGAAATTTAAATTGTAGGATTGCAAGACCTGACCCTACTTTCATTTTAAGAATCTAAGGTAAAGAGTGAAATGGATTTTCTAACAGTATTCCTTCCAGAAAAAGTTTTTATCTTCGCTCATGAAGTTCTTCGCGCCTGGTAAGGATACGACCTCCCAAACGAAGGCCTTTCCTCAGGCGTGCTAACGCTCTCATCTTTGAGGACTCATATTTTTGATCTACATATAATTCCCTTTTGAGGGACCCCCAGCCTTTAACTTTACCTGAAAGGTCTTCTTTCCTCGCTTTTTGCATCTTTTTGATGAATTTCCCTTTTTTCTTCGTTAAGGGCATATTACGTTTCCTGTTGATAGGTGCAGATCAGTAGAATTCTTAGTCTCTTTAGCGCATACCCGGTTTATGAAACCATGCTACTGAAAAGCCCATCGCCTTGGCTCCGGCAGCCATCACTCGATCAGATGTTGCAAAAATTTCAGCCTGAATTTCTTTGGCGATAATGAGGTGTAAGGCGTCAAGGGTACGAAGTGGAATATCAGTCTGTACCGATATCAGATTCGCAGCACCTCTTATGATCCCTGAGGATAGAGGATGACAGATCAAAAACCTCTGTCGAATATCTTCTTCAAAAGCTGCAAAAAGACTGGCTTCTATTATTGCATCGATATTTCTTTCTCTACGGTGTCTGGAAAGCAGGCTCCGCATTTCCACAACCGTAAGATCGCTGATATCGATAGGACCATGCTCATGAATATATTTTTCCACCGAATCTGATTCAGGTTCCTTTACATACCACTTGGCCAGAGCGCTGGTGTCAAAATAAATGATCTCTCTCATCGTGCATCCCGCTCTTCCCTGAGCAGTCTTTCACTTCCCACCTTTACTTCTCTCATCTTTTCGCGAAGATTCCTATGTGACGGAATCGGCCTCTTCTTACTGTCGATTGGGATCAAGCGGGCAATAGGTTCTCCACGACGGGTGATTGTTACCTCCCCTTCAATCTCAAGCAACTTGTCAAGATGCGACAAGGATTGGCGGGCCTCCCGTATGGTCAATTTTTTCATTTTCTTACCTCCTTTTACGTCTACATGTGCTACATTTTAATAAAAATGTAGCACATCTTTGTGGAAATTACAACTATAACCAACAACTAAGGATGAGGGAATTTCCAAATTTCTTCACAGCAGGCCGGGTTTGGCAGGATCCTTGGCCCCTGCATCCATGCTGACAGCAGAGCGCTATTTTGCCCGATTAAACGATATGCAATTCGTTTGCGAGACTCCCTTCGGAGAAGACGATTTGTGATTTCTTACAGGTTTGAATGAATTTTTGAAGTTGAAAATCTTTTATTTGATAGACTCTTAACCTCGAGAACTTAAGAATTTCCAGAAAGCAACAGATAAAAATACTAATGATCCAAACAATGAAACCCAAACCAAGAGGTCTCCATGATGGGTGTAAAATGTTTTCGAATCAAGAGGAATGATCCACCCTGTCAACCATTTTTCCATAGGGATCAATGATACAGGAAACGCCTGTATTGGCACATCTTATTACGAAGACCCGGTTTTCTGCGGCAAGAAATACATTGATAGAAACTAACTGATGAAGGGCAGACGTCTTACCGAATATGGTTTCATTGGTTAGGTTAATCCATTATGGTTACCATTCTGAGCATAGATGATGCACGCCGCATCGGAATAGATTGGCAAAAGGGAAGGCAACAAATGATTGTGGTTGGCGATGGAAGCTTTATCCCTACATATTTTCACGATCTCTCCATCGAAATCGACAAGTGGCGTGTTACTGCCCTGGTCGGATTCTCTGAACGTCTCGGAGTCGGATTCAACATCCTTGGCCGCAAAGGCATCTTTGACCAGTTCCAGGTGTGTTTCAACGATCATATCCGCAAGGTCACCTTCCAGAAGATATAGTTTCTCCTTCTAACCCTAAAGAAACGTGTCCCTGCCTTCGTCGGGAACTCCAACTTCGGCGGGCAGGCGTGATTCGTGTCCGTTGTGAAAAGACAGATAGGGAGATAGGGAGATGGGGTGATAGGGTGAAAAAGAAAACCAAAAATCTTAAAGATCACCGCCATCATACTCCTCATTTATTGCCTTTTGCTGATATTGAGTTCTTCGCTTTTGAGTATGCTCGCCCAATCCCATTGCCTTCGGTCTTTGTTTGCTTTGTCTGTTTCTCTTTTTTTGGGTTCAAGATATCCCACAGTTCGTAGAAGTTATGGAATGCTTTCTTCTCCTTCACTCCAGGCTCTTCTACCACTCCAACGAGCATACGCGGATTTTTCTCCTCTTTGCGGTAGATACGAACCATGTAGCTATCCATTGATGACCCCAACCTCAAAAAGGCATAGCGCAGAGAGCATAGCGCATAGCGAAAACTAAGAAAAAGCCCGGCATTGAGATTCTTGATGCCAGGCTTTTAAGATTCCCCCCATTAACCCCCCACTTAAGTGATTGGTTAAATGTTATTGGTTATTCAACGATTCATAAAGTTGACTCCATCTATATCACAGCGAGGTAACCAAAAGGTAACCAAATTTTGGAAGAGGAATTTTTTGAATCAACTCTAATTAGTTGAATCTTAAACTGATTTTATGGTTTACACGATTTGACAGGTGACTTTTCGGCCCTTTTGTATTTCTTAAGATGAGTACAAACTAAACCCAATTTGATCTTGGCCCGGTTGAGGTGGTACCTGGACGGAGCTTCCGTTGAAAAGGCATGGATGCATTGATTGATCGCCTCTCTGGATTTTTCAAAATCATTGTGAAGGAGATAAATTAGCCCTAATAATCTATAAGCTAAGCCCTTAAAGAGGCTATTTTTCATGGAGAGAGCTGTGCTGAGATATTGCTTCCCGATCTTCTCTGCCTCTGAAAATTCTCCCTGAATGGCTCTTAAGTACCCTGAAATTTCGTGTGTCCACGGGACCATATAAACAAACCCATGTTTCTCGATCTCTTCCTGAAGTTTTTGAACCAGAATCTCTGCCTTACCAAAGTCACCCCGGTGGTTTGCCAGGACACACTTAATCATAAGTTCTATTGCCTTGAATTCTGGGTAAACGCTCTTCTCGACAATCTTTTCAATTTTTTTATGAGCCTCATAGGCCAAGGAGAATTCTCCAAGCAAAACATAGCCAAGGGCAGAGAAGCACAGGGCATAGGCCTGGAGACCGACATCCCTTAACTGCTTAGCGATCGAGTAAGCATTCTGGCAGGCCCAGATCCCTTTTGGGATATCGCCTTCTCCCAGGATATGACCCAGCCCGATGGAATACCAGAGGACAGCCCTCTCATATGGGTATTCATTCGACTCCAACTGTTGAAGGACAGCCTCTCCCTCCTCGATCAAACCTTCGATGGGTGCCAAGTGGATGCCTGTTTGAACGAATCTCTCGATGAGATGTGCAAGAGAGATGAGGGACCCTCTCATATCTCCCTTTTGTTTGAATAGGGTATAGGCCTTCTGAAGGGCGATCAGATTCTCTCTTCCTCCCAGAAACCGTTTGGTCATTGCCAGATAGAAAAGGAGCCAAGGATTGTCTTGAATGGTGTCTTCGGGAAGGGCCGAGAGCCATTTAGACAAATCGTTTATTCTACCTTTCTGTAATAAATCCATCCCCAAACGCTCAATCACAGAGGCCGCCCGGGGGTAAGCTCTTGCCTCAAGAAGGTATTTCACTGAATTTTCTAATTCACCCCTTTGATCATAAAGAGTCCCTGCTTTGAGGAGCAAAGACTTCTGTTCTTTATGCACCACCGACGTCACAAATTTGGCCTTTAAGAAATCTCTGAAGAGGTGATGATATTGAAATAGCCACCCCTTTTTGTCATCATAATATGAATGGACAAAAAGGTTTTTTCTCACATGCTCCCGAAGGATTTCCTCAGAATTTTCCATCCCGATAAAGTCTTTCACGAAAGCTGGCTCAATCAGATCGATGAGGGATGATTTAATTAGAAATTCCTGAACCTGCTCCGATAAAGAGGAAAAGATCTCCTTGCCAAAATACTGGAAAATTTCTTTCTTAAAATGGTCGGGAAAATCTTCTGAAATAAACTTTTCCTTGGTCGACTCTTGAAATCGACCCAGGAACTCAGCGAACAAAATCAGCGCCCCAATCCATCCCTCTGTGGCGGAGTGGATCTTTTTCACTTGGCCAGCGTCAAAAGATATTCCACGAACTTTTTTGAAGAACTCCTCGATCTCATCCTGGGTGAAGGCGAGATCCTCATTGGTTAAGACCAGTGCCTGCTGTCTTATTTTGAGATGCTGAAATTCCAGAACAGGGGGAGGTATTTCTCTTGATAACAACATGAGGTGAATATTCGGCGGCGAATCTTCAACCAATACTTGAAGGAACTTAAATACAGGAGCAGTGGTGGAAAGCTGGTCCAGACCGTCCATGACAATCTGAATCGGGAGGGAGACCTCTTTGAAAATGGATTGCGCCCATTCTCGGTAAAGAGAAATCTCTTCCCTCGGTCCCATGATTTCTGGGGGATAAGACAGCAGGTGTGAAAAGTTGATTTCCTTTAAGGCATGCTGGAGGGACTGAACCATTAAATGATAAAGGTTGACTGGATCGGAATCCTCTTTCTCCAGGTTCATCCAGGGAGAGGGGATTTTCGGTGCTCTCACATAGGAAGCGACCAAGGTGGATTTTCCCTGGGCGGCCTGACCGAGGATGAGGATTAATTTTTTATCTCTATTTTTTTCAAGAAGATCGAGGAGGCGTGGTCGGTACAAGATTTGTGGTAAATAAGGAGGTGTGATTTTGGAGATGCTAACAGAAAAGTCCATTTAGAAATTCCCCCGCCCCCTAGCCCCCCGGAGACACTGGCAATATAGCATAGCGGCTTGAAAAATCAACTAGAATTTTAATTTTTATCTTTCTCGTTTGTCTGTCTCAGAGGCAACCCTCTTCGCCCCCATGTGAGTAGATACCTCATTTTTTACCTCATTTTTTACTTGACAGAATAGGGCGTTTTTCCTATAGGTAAGTTAAAATATTAACGAAGTTATACGCATGGAAAGCTCCACACAAAGCAACCCCCCTTACAAAGAGCGGCGAAAAGGCGATCGGAGGAAGACTTTACGCCGGAACGAGGATAAGGCCCGGTACCATGCCGAGCAAGAGAAGGCCCGGAAACTTCATTCTTTGCTCGAGTTGGGTCAACTGATCGGCGTGGATCTCCAGCTCAATGATATGCTCTTGCAAATTTCGCGAAAAGCTTGTGAGGTCATGGAGGCAGATCGTTGTAGTATATTCCTCCACGACCCCAATACGGATGAACTCTGGTCAACCATCGCGATGGGGATGGAAGGCCAGGTGATCAGAATTCCATCGAGCATTGGATTTGCAGGATATTGCTTCCAGACCGGGGAGACCGTAAATTTAGAAGATGCTTACAGGGACGAACGGTTCGATAAAGAAGTGGATTCAAAGACCGGTTACCGCACAAGAAGCGTCCTCTGCATGCCCCTTTACACCCGAGCGGACTCAAGATTGGGAGTCATCCAACTCCTCAATAAGAGGGACGGAGTTTTTACGAAAGAGGATGAGACTTTTCTACAGACTTTTGGAAACAATGCCTCGGTTTTTATCGACATTGCACAACTCCAAAAAGCGCGTATTGACGCCCTGGAACAATCGCGGAAAGAGCTTGAGCAAGTGAGTAAAGCGAAAAGTAGAGCCCTTGATCATCTTTCCCATGAGCTGAGGACCCCTCTTGCCGTCATTCAGGGGAATATCAGGATTCTAAGGCGCAAAACTCAGGCACAAACTCCTCCCCTCGCTAAGGAAGAACTTTTTGAATCTCTTGAGAAGAACCTGAATCGTCTCTCCGCGATTCAACATGAGACGGATCAAATTCTGCGGTCTCACCAAGAAATAGAGAAAAGACCTCGATTTGAAGAGCTCGATGTTGGCCATTCTATTTCCTCAGAAACCATCGATCTTTACTCGTTTGTAGGACGCATGTTGGAGAATGTGAAACATCAAACCCGCCACCGAGACGTTGAAATCAATCTGGATGGAATGATGGATCTTACTTTGATCATGGATCCGAAGATTCTCGAAGAAATTATCACTGGACTCTTAAAGAATGCCATTGAGAATACTCCTGATGAAGGGATCATCCGAATGGTTTTGGAGCAAAAAGGCCAGTGGCTCCTGCTCAAGGTGATGGATTTTGGTATCGGGATAACCAAAGAGAACCAGAGGCACCTTTTCGACGGGTTATTTCATACCCTCGATACGGAACTCTACAGTTCTAAAAAGCCTTATGACTTTGGCGCCGGAGGGAAGGGACTCGATCTCCTTCGAATCAGGACCTATGGGCAGCGCTTCGGTTTTGATATTTCAGTGGGGAGCCAACGATGCCTCTATCTCCCTACGGACCGAGATCTCTGTGTGGGGAAGATTTCGGAATGCCCTCACTGCAAAACCCGCGACGACTGTCTTAATGCTGGAGGAAGTACCTTTTGCGTGACCTTTCCTGTAGGGGGAGGGAAATAGTTTGAATAGGTTTCATATTAAGAAAGATTCTAAAGAGAAGGAAAAACCTTTGGAGCCCACGAAAGCCAATGAGAAGGAACGTCTGTTCGATCTTCTCATCCACGACATCACAGGACCCCTGTCCATTGTTGCGACCACGGCCGACAATTTCCGCCACAAGGCGGAGCGATATGGTCCTCTCACCGAGTCCCAGAGGCGCCTTCTCGATCGCATTTTGAGGAATGCTCGCAAGGCGCAGAGTTTAATCCAAGAAATGATTGAAATCCTTCGCTCTGAAGAGGGACTATTTCAAAGGGAATATTTCTCAATTGAAAAAACGCTTCAGGAGTCCCTTCTGGATGTGCTGGAGATGATTATCCCCGCTTCCGTAGAAAGGCTTTGTCGGGTTGAGAGTTATGAAATGTTCCGACATGATCTTGAGGAGCATGGAATTTTTGTTGAGATCACCGGCAAGTATTGCCAGGCTCCGTTCTGCCACGATCAAAAAAAGATTCAGCAGATTCTTCGGAACCTGATGAGCAATGCGATGAAGTATCGACGAGGGCGTATGGGGGTGAAGATCAGTGGAGAAGTGGAACTGGTCGTCATGGTAGAGGATGATGGCATTGGGATCCCTTTGGGTGATCAAGGGATCATTTTTGATCGGTTTGTTCGACTGAATGATAAAAAACGTCCCGATTTACCAGGGCTTGGGCTTGGACTCACAGGCGTTAAGACCTTGGTGGAGGCCATGGGGGGAGAGATCACGTTAGAGAGTCAAGAGGGAGTTGGAACACGATTTATGGTTCGAATTCCACCTATCCTCTCTTCAACTTCGTGGCAACAAAAGGGAGGGAGCAGGGCGGAATCGATTCTGAATGGGAAGAAGATTTTAGCGGTCGATGATGAACCCGATGTCTTGAAGGTTCTCGAAGAAGAGATTTTGCAGGCCTGTCCTGAGTGTAAACTGGATAAAGCGATCACCTATGAGACAGCGGTCAAAATGTTAGAAGCAACGAACTATGACGTCGTCATTCTGGACATCATGGGAGTTCGCGGTTTTGACCTGCTGGATTTAGCGGTGAAGAAAAAAATTCGGGTTGCCATGCTGACAGCTCACGCCTTATCGCCAGAGGCTCTGAAGAAGTCTGTAGAATTGGGGGCTCGGGCTTACCTTCCCAAGGAGAAAGTGGGAGAGATTGTTGTATTCTTGGAGGATGTGTTAGCTTATGATTATGTTCAAGGGTGGAAGCATCTTTACGAAAAGCTAAAGGAGTATTTTGATAGTAAGTTTGAGTCGGATTGGGAGAAGAAGACAGGTCTCGATTGGAAGGAGTGGACAAACTGAAAAACTCCGCGGGATTAATTTACCCCGTTAGAAATAATGCCCCGCTGTTCCCTCCGGGCCAGAGGCCCTCTGGGCCGGCGGCTGCAGGGGGGTTAGATTTTAGAATAATTCCGGGTTCCGCCCCGTAGGGGGTCCTACCCCGGAGGGCGGGGTTAAATGCCCCACTGGAATTTCTAACGGGGTTTACCAAAAACGAAGCACGTCTTACTGTGAACTGCTATGACAAAGGGAAAGAGAGATTAATGGCTGAATCTATCTTGAACGGGAGAAGAATCTTGGCTGTGGATGATGAGCCAGACGTTTTGGACGTCTTGGAGGAGGAAATTCTCGAGGCGGCACCGAAATGCAAAATCGAAAAAGTGACGACTTATTACGAGGCGACTCGAAGATTAACATCTCAAACCTATGACGTGGTGATTCTGGATATCATGGGAATTCGAGGCTTCGATCTTCTCGATTTATCCGCCAAGCGCAATCTCACTGTGGCCATGCTGACTGCTCATGCCCTTCATCCAGAGTCTTTGAGACGTTCGATTGAGAAGAAGGCTCGAGCCTACCTTCCCAAGGACAAACTCGGGGAGATCGTCCCTTTCCTCGAGTGTGTGCTCGAAGAAGAATATCTGCCCGCATGGGGCCGTCTGATGAAAAAATTAGAAGGGTATTTTAATTCCCGGTGGGGAAGTTCCTGGAAAAAGTCCGAGGAAAAGTTCTGGAAGGAGTTTGATAAAAAAACGGCTGCTTATAAAAGGTAAAGGAGCTGCTGGATCTCGATGCATTGAGATCATCAACGAACTCGACCTGGCTGGTATCGAGACGAGGCTAAGCAACTCGGATATTTTATACGAATTGCCAAAGGCATGGCATCATCATAGAGTCCAAATGAAGATGGAGGTGGATTATGGCAGATTCCATTCTGAATGGGAAATGGATACTCGCTGTTGACGACGAACCGGATGTCTTGGCCACGTTAGAGGACGAAATTAAAGGAGCAGCCCCGAATTGTAAATTCGAGAAGGCCACGACGTATGAGGAAGCGGTCGAAAAGTTAAAGTCCAAAAACTATGATGTGGTCATCCTCGACATCATGGGCGTTCGCGGCTTTGACTTACTGGATTTTGCCGTGAAACGAAATTTCCGGGTGGCCATGCTCACTGCCCATGCCCTCACCCCTGAAGCCTTAAAACGCTCTTTCGAGATGAAAGCCCGGGCCTACCTGCCCAAGGAAAAATTGGGGGAAGTGGTTCCCTTCTTAGAGGATGTGCTCAAGTATGAATATCTTCCCGGATGGAAGCGTCTGTTAGAGAAATTGAAAGGTTTTTTTGATAGCAAATTCGAATCAGACTGGGAGAAAAAGACAGGTTTGCTATGGCAAGAATGGCATAAGTGGGAATAGCAGACACGTGTCGAGGGATGGAATGTCGGAAGAGCGGAAGGAGGGGTACCAGAATCTGCGCCTTGAATATCTGAGTATTGTCTTCGAAGAAACACCATGGTCTCACCATTACCTATTTTGGGAAAGGAGGTAATGTCATGGCCGAATCTATTTTAAATGGGATGAGGATTTTGGCAGTCGATGATGAACCGGATGTTTTGGCAGTGTTGGAAGATGAAATTCTTGAAGCTGCACCGAAATGTCAATTCGAAAAAGCCATTTCCTATCAGGAGGCTTCAAAAAAGATAGAGTCTCAGAACTTTGATATGGTCATCCTTGACATCATGGGAGTCCGCGGGTTCGACCTCTTGGATCAGGCAGTGAAGCGCAACTTTCAGGTGGCCATGCTGACCGCCCATTCCCTCAATCCAGAATCTCTAAAGCGCTCGATTGAAATGAAAGCCAGGGCTTATCTGCCCAAGGAAAAAATGGGCGAGATCGTTCCTTTCCTGGAAGATATCGTGAAAGAATCGGATCATCTATTTGGGTGGGGACACCTCATGAATGAACTGGAGGGATATTTCGAGAGTCGGTGGGGGGAATACTGGCAGAAGGCAGAGGAGAATTTCTGGAAGGATTTTGAGAAAAAAACCTCTCGTATTAAACGGTGACCGGGCTCTATTTATAAACTTCCTGAAGATAGAGAGGATTTGAGCGAAGGGTTGAGGAATCGAATCTAATTAGTTAGGGAGCCTTAAAAACTTCTCTTGATGGTCCTATTGAGAAGAAGGAGGGATTGTATATGGCGGAATCGATTTTAAACGGAAAATTAATACTGGCTGTGGATGACGAACCCGATATTTTGGAAATTCTGGAGGAGGAGATCTTAGATTACGCCCCAAACTGTAAGATCGAAAAAGTCACCACCTATCAAGACGCCACCAAGAAGTTAGAGTCACAAAACTACGATGTGGTGATCCTCGATATTATGGGAGTCCGCGGTTTCGAGCTTTTGGAGCAATCCGTTAAGCGTAAATTCCCGACGGCCATGCTGACAGCCCATTCTCTCAATCCGGAATCCCTGAAACGTTCCATTGAAATGGGGGCCTGTGCTTATCTCCCCAAGGCAAAAATGGAAGAGATTATTCCTTTCCTCGAAGATATTCTGGAATCATCCGATGGCTCAACTGTTTGGGGGCGCATGATGAATAAGTTAGAAGGATATTTCTCAAGCCGCTGGGGAGAATTATGGAAGAAACCCGAGGAGAAATTCTGGAAGGATTTTGAGAAAAAGACAAAGATTGAGCGTTGAAAAGGGATAGAATTGTAGAGAGCATGGATTGATAAGATTGTAAATCACTCGGTTTTTGGTCTGGATCGAGAAAATAGGAGGATATAAGATGGCAGATTCCATTCTGAACGGAAAGAGAGTACTGGCTGTGGATGACGAACCTGATGTTTTGGATGTTCTGGAGGATGAAATTCGGACAGCCGCTCCAAAATGTAAATTCGAAAAAGCCACCTCTTATCAAGATGCGGCCAAAAAGTTAGAATCCCAAAACTTTGATGTGGTCGTCCTTGACATCATGGGGGTTCAAGGTTTCGATCTCTTGGACTTAGCTGTGAAACACAATCTTCCCGTTGCCATGCTTACAGCTCATGCTCTCAACCCAGAATCTCTGAAACGTTCCATTGAGATGAAGGCCCGGGCTTACCTCCCCAAGGAAAAACTGGGAGAGATCGTTCCTTTCCTGGAAGATATTTTGGAAGAGCCTGATAGTATATCTGGGTGGGCACGCCAGATGAATAAATTAGAAGGATATTTCGAATCCCGCTGGGGGGAAGACTGGAAGAAGACCGAGGTGAAATTCTGGAAGGATTTTGAGAAAAAAACCTCTCCTATTAAGTGATGAGAATGGATAGAATTTTATAATGCATGGATTGGTAAGCTAGTTAATCACCTAAACATTGATCCCACTCGAAGAAAAAGGAGGGTGTAAAATGGCGGAGTCCATCCTGAATG
>Ga0187870_1002139_pt1 | contig 16870 bp, 15 predicted proteins | sample June2016WEW_13_1_3_FD_132974 | JGI IMG/M metagenome (GOLD analysis project Ga0187870, IMG submission 132974) | Peatland microbial communities from SPRUCE experiment site at the Marcell Experimental Forest, Minnesota, USA - June2016WEW_13_150 | ecosystem: Environmental > Terrestrial > Soil >... | reverse complement strand
CTCCGTGACGCGCAACGCGGAGACCGAGATCACGGGCCCCGGCTCCAAGGTGCGCATCTTCGTCATTCCGACGGACGAGGAGCTGGTGATGACGGAAGACACGCATGCTCTCCTGCAGGGCGAATACGACATCCACACGAACTTCACCTATTCATTCCAGAGCAGGAGCTACGTGAACAAGGCACGCGAGGAAATGCTGCGGGCGGAGCTCGCGGAGAAAAAATCCCTCGCGGAGGTGATTGCGAGACCCCGCTGATTCTCGCTCGATCCAGACTGTCACGCGCAGCCGCGCTGCGACTTCTGGCGATGACCGCAGTGCCGGGCTGATGAGTTGAACGCGGGCGGCGGTATCTTTCGAAGGTATCTCTGGACATTTCGCCACCCCTTCCCTATGCTGGAACAGAACCAAGGAGGAACCCGATGGGCAGCCTGCAGACGCGTTTCATGGGACTCACTCTCACCAACCCGATCGTGGCGGGATCGAGTGACCTCACGTCGAACGTGGACAGCATCAAGAGGATCGAGGAGGCGGGCGCAGGGGCCATCGTGCTGAAGAGCCTTTTCGAAGAACAGGTCCAGCTGGAGCGCTTCAAGCTGGAGGAGGATCTGGAGGCTGGAAACGACCTGTACGGCGAAATGGCCACGATCTTCCCGAAGCTCCAGCACGCGGGAGCGAAGGAACACCTGATGTGGGTGAAAAAAGCGCGGGAAGCGGTGAAAATCCCCGTGATCGCAAGCCTCAACGCGGTGGCCCGCACCACGTGGGTGGAGTACGCCCGGCAGCTCGCCGACCAGGGAGTCGACGCCCTGGAGCTGAACTTTTTCGCGACTCCCCGTGACTTCGATGTGGCCGGCAGCTCAGTGGAAGACGAGCAGCTGCAGATTGTCCGCGAGGTCCGCGCGGTCGTGAAGGTTCCCCTCGCGGTGAAGCTCAGCGTGTTCTACTCGAATCCGCTGAATCTCATCGGGAAGCTGGACCGCGAGGGAGCAAGCGGGTTCGTGCTGTTCAACCGCTTCTTCCAGCCCGACATCAACACCGATACGGAGTCCATCACCCAGCCTTTCAATTTCAGCATCCAGGCGGACAACAGGCTGCCGCTGCGTTTCGCCGGCCTCCTTCACGGGAAGATCAAGGCCGACGTGTGCGCGAGCACCGGAATCATGACCGGATCGGACGTGGTGAAAATGATCCTTGCCGGCGCCTCCTCCGTGCAGGTGGTCACCGGTATCTACCGCCAGGGAGTGAAGTCCATCCGCACGATGCGGGACGAGATCACCCGCTGGATGGATGCCCGTTCGTACGGCTCGATCGAGGCTTTCCGGGGGAAGCTCTCCGCAAAGAACGCAAAGGATCCCTGGGCCTACACGCGCGCGCAGTACGCGAAGATGCTCCTCAGCCCGAAGGAGTTCACCGAGTCCGTGAAGAGCTAGGACGGCCCTTCGCGGCCGGCGGGCGCCGCGCGTGGATGGACGCGTACGATGGGGCCCGCTACTATGTGCGGAGAATGAAGCGCAACACCCTCCTCATCGTCCTTGTCGTGGTCGCGGGCGCGTTCCTCGTCTTGAATCCTCTTCAGCTCTTCAATCGCAACGCCGGGACTCCCCGCCGGCCTGCTCTGGAGGCTGCCCGGCTGGCTCCGCTGCTCTCGTACGCCGAGTCCTCATGGCGTTCCCCCGAGGAGTACATCCTTGCCGCGTTCGCCCGACACGACGTGGTCCTGCTCGGCGAGTTTTTCAAGATCAGGCAGAATGTGAAGCTCGCGCAGGATCTCATCCCGCGTCTCTCCGCCGCGGGCATCAGGAACCTCGGCATCGAATACGCGCTTTCCGACGACCAGGGAGAGATCGATGCGCTGCTCACGGCACCCGCGTGGGATGAAAGCAGGGCACGCGCCATCACGTTCCACTGGCTGGTCACGTGGGGGTACCAGGAATACATCGACCTCTACCGGGCAGCGTGGCAGGTGAACAAGGGTCGCCCGGCCGGGGCGAAGCCCTTCCGAATCGTGGGGCTGAACGTGCGCCAGAACTGGGAGTCACTGAAGGGGCAGAACGACCTGGGAAACCCGAAAGTCGTCGCAAGCATTTTCGCACAGGGCGTGCCCGATGCTCACATGGCCGACGTGATCGACCGCGAGTTCACCCGCACGGGCGAAAAGGCGCTCGTCTTCTGCGGCACCCAGCACATCTTCACCCGCTACCGCAGCCGGGGTTACGAGAAAAACGCCGCCGAGATGAAGCTGCCTGAGACGCGCCGGGCCGGGAACATCGTCTACGAGAGGATAGGTTCACGGGTGTTCGCCATCTCGCTCCATGCTCCCTGGCCCGATCCGACCCAGAAGACGGGTCTCGCCTACCCGGTAGACGGCGCGGTCGACGCGCTGATCGATGCCCTCCCGGCGGAGAAGCGCAGCGCGGGATGGGACACGGCGGGAACGCCGCTGGGTGCGCTGCCCCTCGGCCGCAGCCCGTACTCCGACGGCGCGCAGACCGGCACTCTCGCCGACCTCTTCGATGGGTACGTCGTGCAGGGCCCGATCTCCGCGTACGCGATGGTGACTCCGATCAGGGATTTCATCCAGCCCGCCGACGCGGAGAGGGCGGGCAGGGAGTTTCCGGGAGTGAAGCCGGCCTCGCCGCCAACAGTGGAGCAGTTGAACCAGACGATCGTGGACGACGTGGATTCGCTGGCAAAAGCCCTGGCACAGTTTCAATAAGGGGCATGACCCTGACGAGTATTTCTGCATGACCCCGCAGGAGCTGCGCGTCCGATACGAAGACCCCGCTCTCATCGTCGTGGACAAGCCCGCGGGCGTGCATACCGCGCCTTTGAGGCCCGGAGAGCCCGGTACTCTCATCGAGATGGTGATCCGATCCTATCCGGAAGTGGCCGGGCTGCCGGGGATCAAGCCCGTGGAACCGGGTCTCGTGCACCGCCTCGACAGGGCCACGTCCGGACTCGTGGTGATCGCCCGGACCGTCGAGGCATTCGATGCGTTGCGACGCTCCTTCGCCTCCGGCGGGGCACGCAAGCTCTACCTCGCCGCGTGCGCGTGCGCTGATGAGAGCCTCGACAGCAGCAGGCCGCTGCGAATCGAAAGCAGGTTCGCCCCCTATGGACGCGGACGCGCCATGGTGCGCCCGGTGTTCCCGGGTGAAAAATCCCGGAAGCTCCTGAGGTCGGCGAGCAGCGAAATCTACGTCACCGAGGCCCGGGTGACCGCACGCGGGAACGGACGAATGATGCTCTCCGCGTCGATCCTGAGAGGGTTCCGGCACCAGGTGCGCGTGCACCTGGCGTTCCTCGGGTTCCCGATCCTCGGCGATCCCCTGTACGGCGCCGCGGTGCCCGCGGGTTTCCCCGTCCGGATGTACCTGCATGCGGCGCGCATCGAGCTGCGCCACCCGACGAGCGGCCTCCCGATCGAGGTCGAGGCTCCCCTGCCGGCGGAGTTCACCGGTCTTATCGATGAGGGAAAGGAGCATGATCATGAGCGAGATCTTCCGCGACCGTGACATCATCTCCATTACGGACTTCTCCCGGACGGAAATCCTCGAGCTCTGCGCCGCGGGACGCAGGATGGAAGAGCTGGAAAAGACGGGCCGGCGGAACAGTCTCCGCGACGCACTCAAGCACCGCACGCTCTCCTACATGTTTTACGAGCCCAGCACCCGCACGCGCACGAGCTTCAACACCGGCATGCGCGAGCTGGGGGGACGCTACGACGGGTTCTCGGGCACCGAGGGAACGTCGGTGATGAAGAACGAAACGGTTCGGGACACCGTGACGATGATGTGCGCCAACCACAACGATGTGCTCGTCATGCGCCACCCGCTGGACGGGTCCCTCCAGTGGGCGGCGGACGTGGCGAATATTCCGGTGATCAACGGCGGGGATGGGAGGAACGAGCACCCCACGCAGGCGCTCCTCGATGTCCTCACGATCTTTTCGCTGCGGGAGGGACGCCTCGACGGACTGCGCATCGGGTTCGGCGGAGATCTCTCCCACGGGAGGACGGTGCGGTCGCTGAGCCTCGCCCTGTCGCATTTCGACGACATCACGATCCACTGGGCCGCGGAGGAGTTCCTCGGCATGCCGCCCGACCTCGTGGAGCTGCTTGCGAACCGGGGAGTGAAAGTCGTGCGGGACGTCACCGTGCGGGACGTGATGCGGCAGGTCGATTTCTACTACATGACGCGGCCGCAGCTGGAGCGGATGTCCTCCGAAGTGACGCAGAAGGATATCCTGGCGATGATGAAGCAGTACCGCATCGACTTGGAGAAAATCGAGGGGTTCGATGTGCGCGTCCTGCACCCCCTCCCCGTGAACAGCGAGATCGCGGAGATCGACTACCGGGTCTACTTCACCCCCGCGCAGGCCTTCTTCTCCCAGGCCGAGTACGGCATATTCCTGAGAAAAGCCCTCCTGCACGAGATGCTGGGTCACGAAGGCTACCGCCGCTACGACGCGCGGCTGCCGAAAGAGCTGGGGATCGGGAACAACAGGCTTCCCCGGCAGATCCAGGGCGTTGCGCGGGACGGCATGTTCATCGACAAGATCCGGGACGGCACGGTGATCGACCATCTCCAGCCGGGCACGCTGCGCGCCGTGAGCGACGCGCTGGACCTCGAGAACCGGGGATTCTCGTGCACGACGGCCACGATCGCGGAGAAACCGAATCCATTCATCAAGACGAACCTCCGCGACCTGCCGGAGCGCGATCTGAAGCGAATCGCCCTGCTTTCTCCCGAGCCGACGATCAATGCCGTGAAGAACGGCCGGGTGGCGCAGAAGTTCGTCTACCTGCTCTGCGCCAACACGAACTGCATCACCCGGATGATCAACGAGGACGTGCCGCCCAGGTTCTACAGCGACGAGGGAACGATCCGCTGCCGCTACTGCCGCAGGCCGTACGTCGTCTCGCACCGGAAGGTGACCCCGGAGGAGCGACGGGCGTATGTCGGATCGCTTCCTTCCGTCATCGAGCCGGTCGCCTGCCCGGAGTGAATGGTGATCGACCCGCACGTCCATCTGCGTGACTGGGGCCAGGCGGGCAAGGAGACCCTCCGCCACGGCCTCTCTGTCGCGCACAGGGCCGGGCTCGATGCCGTGTTCGAGATGCCGAACACCGAACCGCCCCTGGTCACCCGGGACGCGATCCTGCGCAGGATCGACGATGCGGACACGGCACGCCGCGTCCTGGGAATACAGATCTTCCACGGGCTGTACGCGGGTCTCACCGCGGTGCCTCGGCAGATCGAAGAGGCGGTGCGGGCCTGGAAGGATCTATTCCCCCGTGTCGTGGGGCTGAAGATGTACGCCGGCCATTCCACGGGGCAGATGGGCATCGTCGACCCGAGGGAGCAGGCCCTCGTCTATCGCACCCTCTCGGCACTGGGATTCACGGGTGTGCTCGCCGTGCATTGCGAGAAGGAGGACCTGCTCCGCCCCGCGGAATGGGACCCTTCCCGGCCCGTGAGCCATGCGCGCGCCCGGCCTCCCGCGGCTGAGGTCGCGTCCGTGGACGACCAGAAGACATTCGCGCGCGCGGCGCGCTTCCGCGGCACGCTCCACGTCTGTCACATTTCCACTCCATGGGCGCTCGACCTCCTTCGCGGAAGACACGAGGAAGACGGCCCGGGGGAGCCGCCGGGAAACCGGGTCACCTGCGGGCTCACCCCGCATCACGCCCTGCTGGATGCGAACATGATGGAGAAAGGCGAGGGGATATTGTTGAAAGTGAATCCGCCGCTGCGGCCGCTGCCCCTTCCGGCCCTCATGCTGCAGAGGCTCCTGGACGGCGACATCGACTGGATCGAGACGGATCACGCCCCGCACACCCGCCGCGACAAGCTCGAAGGTTTCGCCTCGGGGTTTCCCGGGCTCGGCTTCTACCCGCGGTTCGTGAGCCTGCTGTCCCAGCGGGGACTGACGGCCGCCCGGATCCAGGAGCTCACCCATGACGCGGTCTGCCGCGTCTTCGGGCTGGACATTCGGGCGACGGGAAGAAAACCCGAGATGCGACTGCAAAACGAATACGAGTTCGACGCGTTCGCCGCGGCCAGGACGTAACCCAGGCGCCTACACCAGCAATTCCATGATGCACACGTCCAGGGTCCGGCCGAATTTCACCCCGACTTCCCTGAGTGTTCCGACGATCGTGAAGCCCAACGCGGCGTGCAGACGGACGCTGGCTTCGTTGTCCGCGGAGATCCGGGCAAGGAGCGCGCGGTAGCCGTGGGCCCGGCCGGCGTCGACGAGCGCCTTGAGCAGGAGACGACCCACGCCCCTCCTTCGGTGTTCCTCGGCCACGTAGACCGATACCTCCACGGCCCGGGCGTACGCGGCCCTGTCCGACCACGGGCTGAGTGAGGCCCATCCGGCGAGCACACCGCCCGCGTCGGCCACCAGGACCGGATGCTCCGGACCGTGGAGGCTGAACCATTTGCGGTTCTCGGCCGGTGTGCGCGGCACGGTGTCGTACGTGGCCGTGGAGACGAGGACTTCGCGGTTGTAGATCGACAATATCCGGGGGAGATCCTCGTGTCCGGCCGCCCGCACCCGTATCAGCGGCGCAGCCAACGCAGCGCCTCCACGGTGGAGTCGAATACCCCGAGCACGCCGTCGATCTGTTTCGGCAGCCCCGACGTGGCGACCGCGACAACTCCTGCTCCGGCGCTCCGAGCCGACTGGATCCCATGCACCGTGTCCTCGATGACCACGCAGTCCGCGGGGCGCCGTCCCAGCCGCTCGATGGCAAGCGCGTAGCAGTCGGGCGCGGGTTTTGCCCGCGTCACGTCATCGCTGGTGACCACGGGGTCGAACCAGCCCTCGAATCCCAGGCCGGAAAGCATGAGCGATGTCTCGATCCGCGCGCTCGACGTCGCGAGGGCCAGGGGTGCGCGCCGCCACAATCCGAGCTCGTCGTGCAGGCCGGCAAACGGCGTGAGGCCCGACTCGATGAGACCGCGAAAGACGCCGCGCTTCCTCTCCACCAGCTCCTCGACGCTCAGGGTCAGGCGAAAGATCCGCAGGAGCTCCCGCGCGATATCGGCACTGGACATGCCCGCCAGGTGCCCGCGCTCGTGGGCCACGGTCCGGCTGTCGATTCCCGCAAGGGCGATGTCCCACGCCCGCACGTGCAGGGGCTCCGTGTCGGCGAGAACGCCGTCCATGTCGAGGATGAGTGCGATGCCGGGCAGGCGGACCGGTTGCGGCATGCGGGCATTGGATCAGAACGGCCCGGGGCGTTCAAGCGCTTTGCACCGCTTGACCCGCGATCGACGCATCTTTATCGTATTTGGGCTTTTGGCCATGGCAGTACACAACGAAACACCGTCCACCGAGGGTGCGGAGACGCCCCGGGAGCACGAGCGGCCCCTGATCGTCCAGGGAGACCGCACCATCCTGGCGGAGGTCGCCAGCCCGCGATACGCGGAGGCGCGCGATGCGCTGGCGCGGTTCGCGGAGCTGGTGAAATCACCCGAGCACGTTCACACCTACCGGCTCACACCTCTTTCCATCTGGAACGCATGCGCGGCCGGCGAGGAGGCGGCGAAAATCGTGGAGTCGCTGCGAGCCCTCTCGCGCTACCCCGTCCCGGAGCACATTGCCACGGAGATAGTGGAGTACGCGGGCCGCTTCGGCAGTCTCACGTTGGAGAGGGACGATTCCTCCCTGCTGACACTTCGATGCCGGGACAAGGGCCTCGCTGACCTCGTGGCTTCGGAAAAGCATGCGGCGCTCCTCCTGGGAGATCGGCTCTCGGAAACGAGCTTCTCGGTGCCCCCGGCAGCGCGGGGACAATTGAAGCTCGCCCTGATGCGAATCGGCTACCCGATCGACGACAGGGCAGGCTACGCGGCCGGAGAGCAGTTCCATCTTGCCTTGCGCGCCGCAACCCTTTCGCAGCGAAAGGTCTTCTCCGTGCGTCCCTACCAGCGCGAGGCGGCCCAGGCGTTCCATGCCGGCGGCTCGGAGCGTGGAGGCTCGGGGGTGATCGTCCTGCCGTGCGGAGCAGGCAAGACGATCGTGGGGATGCTGTGCATGGACCTCCTGCAGACCTCCACCCTCGTGCTCACCACCTGCGTGACGGCGGTGAGGCAGTGGATCGCGGAGCTGATCGACAAGACGGAGATCGATCCTTCGATGATCGGGGAGTACACGGGGCAGAGGAAGGAGGTGCGGCCGATCACGGTGGCCACCTACCAGATGCTCACGCACCGGGGGAGACAGGGAGAGCACGAAGCTGCTCAGGCCGGCGAGGAATCCGCGGACCGTTATCCGCACCTCACGCTGTTCAACGAGCGGGACTGGGGCCTGATCGTCTACGACGAGGTGCACCTGCTCCCCGCGCCGGTGTTCCAGGCAACGGCGTCCCTGCAGGCGAGGCGTCGGCTTGGTCTCACCGCAACCCTCGTGCGTGAGGACGGCAAGGAGGACGACGTCTTTGCTCTCATCGGCCCGAAGAAGTACGACGTGCCCTGGAAGGAGATGGAGGCGCAGGGGTGGATCGCGAAGGCGGTGTGCACCGAGGTGCGGGTGCCGCTCCCCGAGCACATGAGGACCACCTACGCTCTTGCGGACGCCCGGACGAAGTTCCGCATGGCCTCGGAAAACCCCGCGAAGATCGACCAGGTGAAGGCGATCCTGGACGCCCACGCCGGCGAGCCCGCCCTCGTCATCGGCATGTACCTCGATCAGCTCGCGCAGATCGCCCGTCCGCTGGGGTTGCCGGTGCTCACCGGCGCCACACCGCAGCGCACGCGGGACAAGCTGTACGCGGATTTCCGCTCGGGCGCGATCCGGGTGCTCGCCGTGTCGAAGGTCGCGAACTTCGCGGTGGACCTGCCTGAGGCGAGCCTCGCCATCCAGGTGTCCGGCACTTTCGGCTCGCGGCAGGAAGAGGCGCAGAGGCTTGGACGGGTGCTCCGCCCCAAGGAGCTGGGGAACCAGGCTTCCTTCTATTCCCTGGTCTCCCGCGACACGGTGGAACAGGAGTTTGCGCTGAAGCGCCAGCTCTTCCTCTGCGAGCAGGGATACTCGTACGAGATTCGCGTTGCCGGAGATGCCGCACCGGCAGCCCGCCTGTGAAGATGTTTCCGGCCGACTGGCCCGGTTTCCTGAACGAGCTCGTGCGCTGGGGCGAGCTCTCGATCGACGGCCGACGCGCCTTTCTCGACGGCATCGCACCCGGTCTCTCGATCGAATCTGCAGCGGGCGGGACGCCTGTCGCCGAGCTGCGCGACGCGGGATTCCTCGCGCCGTCCGGGCGGGGAGAGCTGCTTGCCGTGGCCGAGGGGAGCACGGCGCTCCACCAGGTCCTGAAGTCCCTGGAGAAGTATCCCCTCTTCGAAAGTCCCGGCCTCCCCGTCCTCAGCGCCTATATTGCCGAGCACTACACGCAGCAGGAGCGGTCCCAGCTCGACGAATCCCTCGCCTTGCTGCCGAACGATCTTCCCCGGATCGCGGGTTTCGTCTCTTCCGTCGAGTGGCTCCAGGCTGCCCTTGGACGGACGCCGCGTCAGGATGCGGGACCCCCTGGAATTGACTTTGCGCGCGCGGGAATTGACGCGGCACGCGTGCTCCTCGCCTTCTTCACGGAGCAGAGAGACCGCATCCCCCTGCGCGACCTGGAAGAGTATTTCCCCGGCATCCCTCGCGCTGAGCTGTTCGCCGGTGTGCGCTTCGGGGTCCAGCGCTGCCTCTTCTACCTCGGGCTCCGACGCGTCGACCTGGAGCCGCTCGTGGGGATCTGGCCGGCCGCGGCGCGCCGCCTGCGCAGGCTCTCCGTCGTCCTGGCCCCCGAACCAGTGAGCGTGGGGCAGGTCTTCCGCCATCCCTTCCTCGTGGAGGACATGACGAGCCTGCTCGCCGCGGCGCGGGCCGCGCCCATTCCCCTGCGGCGCGGGGACGAAAAGCCCTTTGCCCGGTTCGTCGAGGAGGCGGCCGCCATGCTCCTCACGCTCCCCGAATGGCTGGAGGCTCTCACGGGGCTCTCCCTGGAGAGCAGGATCGGCCTCGCCCTGCAGGCACTCCGCCTCACCGGCCTGCTCTCTTCCTCCGAGGGAGAGCCCGGGGGCGCGGCGCCCCTCGCGCCGGGGACGGAGGCCGACGCGTGGATGCGCGGCACCGTCGAAGAACGGAGGGACATCGTGGTGACCCGGCTCCGAGGCGAAGAGGGAAGACCCGCGCGTCTCTTCGACCTATTGGAGCAGGACTCGGTATCACGGGAGAATTCGCAGGCTGAGCTTCTGCCCTTGCTCGCGCAGGCCTTCTCCTTCGTCCCCATGACAACTTTTATCAGGTTCGCGGATTTCGCCGAGTTCCAGGCGGCCATCGGGAGCCCGCTGGCCGCGGCATCCCTCGCAGGTCCCGGAGCGCGCGCAGAGAACGACGAAACGGTGCTCCCCTCTGAAGAGGCGATGGAAGAGCTTTGGAAGTCATTCCTCGGTATCTTCCTCGGCCGCTGCCTCCTGTCGCTCGGCGCCGTGGAGGCCGGGCTCACCTCGGACGGGAAGCCTGGTTTCCGAATGACAGACGTCGGCAGCCGGCTCCTCGGGATTCCGCGGGATGGCCTCCCTCCCGCCGTCGAAACAGGCCCGCAGGCGGAGGGCCCCCTGGTCGTGCAGCCGAACTTCGAAATTGTCTTCCTCTCTGCTTCGCCGGGAGTGGAGGCCGAGCTGGGCAGGTTCTGCGACAGGATCGGGAGAGAGGTCGGGGTGCTGTTCCGAATCAGCCGCCAGTCGCTGCAGAAGGCGGGTGCGGCGGGCATCGATGCGGACCAGGTGATCACGCTGCTCGCGCGCCGGTCACGAAGCCCTCTTCCCTCGAATGTCGTGCACGAGATCCGCGGCTGGATGGCCCCGACGCGCTGAGGGCGGGACCGAAGGACGGACGCACGGCACTCCCGACGGCGACCGTCCCTGTTCTCACAGTCGCCGGGTCGCGGCACTTCTGATAGTATCGTATCCCTCATGAAACACGTTCTCGGAAACTATCATTCGCTGGCGGCATGGCGGGAAGCTCAATGCCGGAGGCCTCTTTCGCTGCTCGACGAAAGCTGGACCGACATGGAATCCTGGCGGACCCAGGCGCGGGCAAAGGTGTTCGAGCTGCTCGCCTACGAGCCGCCCGCCTGCTCCCTGGACGCCACGGTGGACCGTGCGACGGAACGTGACGGCCTGGTGACCGAGCTGGTGAGCTGGGCGCAGCCCTTCGGTCCCCGGACGGAGGCCTTTGTCGTGCGTCCCACCAGGACGAAGGGCCGCCTGCCGGGGATCGTGGCTCTCCACGACCACAGCAAGTTCAAATACTACGGCAAGGAGAAGCTCGTCGCACTGGACGACGAACCGCCGATCCTGAGGGATCTCAAGCAGGGCACGTACGGCGGGGTCTCCTGGGCCAACGAGCTTGCCCGGCGGGGCTTCGTGGTCCTGGTGCCGGACAATTTTCTCTGGGGGTCGAGAAAGATGCTTCCGGAATCCGTGCCCGAAGAGTTCGTGCAGGGGGTCATGCGGGAAACCCCCGGCAGCCGGGCCTACATCGAGGCATACAACGAGTTCTGCGCGGACTACGAATCCCTGGTGGCGAAGACTCTGTTCGCCTCCGGGACGACTTGGCCCGGTATCATGGCCTGGGAGGACCGGCGGGCGGTGGACTACCTGCTGACCCGGTCCGACACGGATCACGGCCGGCTCGGATGCGGGGGACTATCCGGCGGTGGCTTGAGAACGATCTACCTCGCGGCGCTGGACCCCCGGATCCGCTGCGCCGTGTGCGCGGGGTTCATGTCCACGGTCAGGGAAATGATCCCCGATATCGTGCGGTGGCACACCTGGATGTTCCACGTCCCCCACCTCCCGGCGCTCATGGACCTTCCCGACGTGGTGTCGCTGCACGGCCCGTCGCCGCTCATGGTGCAGGGCGACCGCGACGATGCGCTGTGGACCCTTGCCGGCCAGGAGCAGGCGGACGAGAAACTGAAGAAGATCTACGCGCGCCTGCGAGCGCCGGAGTGCTACCAGGGGCTGTTCTACCCCGGTCCGCACAAGTTCGATCTCCCGATGCAGAAGGACGCGTTCGACTGGTTCGAGAGATGGCTGAGATAGCGGGAAAGGAGCCCTAGCCGACGTCGGTAACGCCCGCCACCGCCTTCTCGATGCGCCCGATCACCTCGGGGGTGAGCTTCGGAAGGACGGCGAGTGCCTTCATGTTCTCCTTCACCTGCTCCGGCCGGCTGGCACCCGTGATCACCGAGCTCACGTGCGGATTGTGCGCGCACCACGCAAGGGCAAGCTGGGCGCTCGTGGCCCCCAGGTCCCCCGCGATCGGGTGCAGCTTCTTCACGGCCTCGATGAGAGCGGGAAAGGAGGCGGTCCCGCCGGTGCCGGCGGGAACTCCGCGCTGGAGCGGATCGGCACGAAGCCCCTCGTATCCCGAGAGGGCCAGCCGGGAGTCCTTGGGAATGCCCGCATTGTATTTGCCGGTGAGAAGGCCTGCCGCCAATGGGCTCCAGATCGTCAGTCCGAGGCCGAGCTTCTGATACAGCCGCTCGTACTCCTTCTCCACCCGCCGCCGAACGAACAGGTTGTACTGCGGCTGTTCCATCTGCGGCTTGTGCAGGTGGTGCTTCTCCGCAAGGGCCCATGCTTCCATGAGCTGGTCCGCGTTCCATTCGGAGGTCCCCCAGTACAGGGCCTTGCCGGATTCCAGCATCATGTGCATGGACCAGACCGTTTCCTCGACGGGCGTTTCGGGGTCCGGGCGATGGCAGTAGACGAGGTCGATGTACTCCAGGCCGAAGCGCTTCAGCGCGCCGTCGATTCCCTCCCGGAGCTTCTTGCGGTTCAGGGTGGTTCGTTCGTTGACCCCGTCATGCATGCCGAAGAAGATCTTGGTGGACACGATGTAGCTCGCCCGGCGCCACCCCAGCTTGCGAAGCGCGGCTCCCATGACCTCTTCCGAGCGTCCCGCCTCGTAGGCTTCGGCGTTGTCGAAGAAGTTCACCCCCTCGTCCCAGGCGGCCTTCATGCATGCGGCGGCCGCATCGACGTCCACCTGCCGCCCGTAGGTCACCCACGAGCCGAGCGAGAGAGCGCTCACCTTCAGACCCGCGCTTCCCAGTCTCCGATACTCCATTTTTCCCTCCTCAGTCTTCGACCGTGCGGTACGCTCCGGGCCGCAGGCTCTGCACCTGCGCGACCCCGGCCTTCCGTCTCCTGAACACGCTGACCTCTCCGCCGAAGGCGGAAATGGTCCCGTCCGGCTCCACGACGATCGCCGAACCGGAGGCGATCCCGTATCCCGTCGCCCCGACGGGACGCAGGGCGAGCATCGACCTCAACTCGCCCCACGCGTCTCCCTCACCATGCGTGTCACACCAGACCCGGGCCAGGCCCAGGCAGGGGAAAAGCTCCGCGCTCCCCTCGTCCCCCGGGTCCACCCACCGGATCCACCCGCGGCAGAGCATGATGCTGCCCGCTGACACGCCGATGAAGGGCGTGCCGGACGCATGGACGGCCCGGAGGAAGGGAATCATGCGCCGCTCCTCCAGCACCCGGATTCCCGCCTCCACGTCGCCCCCGGAAACGAAGACCACGTCGGCCGATTCGATCACCGCGGCCGCCTTCGCTGCATTGCCCAGCCTGCCGCACAGCGGCGCAAGAGACACCAGGCCCGCCCCTGCCCGCCTGAGCACCGCAACGTTCCGTCGTCGAAGCGCGGGGTTGTCGCCGGAGGCGGCTCCGACGTACGCAACGCGGGGCCATGGGATCTCCATCCTGCGCAGCGCGGCCTGCAGGAGCGCGTCCGGCCCTCGACGCCGACGCTGATCCGCGCCGCCGGAGGCGGATTGGGCGCCGCCGGCGATCAGGTACAGCGGTCCCCTCACTGAAGTCATGGACAATCCCCCCCTGGGATGAGATCACCGGGGAGACCGCCCGTCAACGTCCGGCGCCTACAGCTCTTTCGCGTGCGCCGAAAGGTACGAGGCGACGCCCTGGGCCGTATCCTTCATCCCTGCCTTGCCCTTCGTCCACCCGGCGGGACAGACCTCGCCGTGCTCCTCGTTGAACTGGAGGGCGTCCACCATGCGGATCATCTCGTCGATATTCCGTCCCAGGGGCAGGTCATTCACGACCTGGTGACGCACGACGCCGCCCTTGTCGATGAGGAAGGATCCGCGGAAGGCCATCCCACCGGCGGACTCGACGTCGTACGCACGCGCGATGAGGTGCCGCACGTCCGCCACGATCGGGTAGCGCACCGGCCCGATCCCGCCTTTGTCCACCGGCGTGTTCTTCCATGCCAGGTGGGTGTGCTCGGAATCGATGGAGACGCCGATGACCTCCACGTTCCGCTTCCGGAACTCCTCCAGGCGATGATCGAAGGCGATGAGCTCGGTGGGGCACACAAACGTGAAGTCGAAGGGGTAGAAGAAGATCACGGTGTACTTTCCCTTCGTGAACGATGAGAGGGTGATGTCCTTGAATTCGTTGTTTCCCATCACCGCGGTCGCGGTAAAATCCGGGGCCGGTTTCCCGACGAGGACTGCCATTGGGTTCTCCTTCCTGCGATTGTCATGTGGCGCGGCGTGCGCGCGAGTTGAAGGTACTCACCGCGCAATGAAGGGTCAAACGGTTTATCGCGCCCCCGCGCGCGGGCCGTGGGGTGACTAGCCGATGCGGAATGCCATCAACAGGAGCCGGATCAGGATGAGGGCCCAGCCCGCGAGGAGGATGATGAGCGCCACCTTACGCGCGGCGGATGTGAGGATGACGAACACGGTGAGCAGGGAGAGGAATCCGATGGGCTCGGCGAGCGTCGAGAGGTTCTTTACCGAGGGGAGGATGTACTGCACGAGCTGGACGATTCCCTTCCCGACGTAGCGCGCGGACGTGCTGAGAAACCCGAAGATCTGTGTGAGCAGGTCCGGTGAGTTCACGGGGAACCCCTCCCGGGCGCAGTATACTCCGGCGGCCCGCCGTCGAACAGTACTTCACCGCTTCGCGCGGATCGTGTATACTGGGCGGTACATGGCCGCAGACGCAGCTCTTCCTTCGCCGAGACGAATCGACCGCGCGGAAGCCCTCTCGGATCTCAGGAGGGTGCAGGCTGCCGGGCAGGTGCCCCGGGCCCTGGATTCGCTGGCTGCCCCCCTTGCCGTGCTCAACGCCCGGCGCCAGGTCATATTCGCCAACAAGGCCTTCCAGGACTTCGCCCGCGGCGCGAGCATGGACGAGATCTGCGGCAGCAGGCCGGGAGACGTCCTCGGATGCGTGAATGCGCACCACGGGTGCGGGGACTGGGAGGGCTGTGGATTCTGCGGTGCGCGGCAGGCGATCGGTGAGACGCAGAAGACGGGCCAGCCGGCGGCGCGGGAGTGCCACATCACGGTGGATGCGCCGGAGAGCCCACCGGCACGCGACCTGCTGGTGAGGACGACTCCATTCGAGATTGCCGGCAGCGACTACGTGATGGTCAATTTCAGCGATATCAGCGACCTGAAGCGCCGCACCGCCCTCGAGAGGATATTCTTCCACGATATCCAGAACACGGCATCGAGCTTCCGCGTGTACCTTGACCTCCTGCGCCGGGGAGAAACGTCCGAGGATGCCAAGCGGAACCTCCTGGAGCGTCTCATGGCCGTCTGCGACACGCTGCAGGAAGAGATCGAGGGACAGAAGATCATGCTCTCCGCGGAGAACGGCACGCTCCGGGCCCAGCGGAACCTCATCGAATCACACTCGCTCGCGGTTCAGCTCATGACGCAGGTGGAGGGTCTGGAGATCGCGCAGGGCCGCACCCTGGTCATCGCTCCGTTCTCCGAGAAATTCTCCTTCATTTCCGATGATGCGCTGGTCAAGAGGATACTCGTCAACATGCTCAAGAACGCGCTTGAAGCCTCTCCCGCGGGAGCCGTTGTGACCATCGGGCTCCGCAGGACCGGCGCAGCCAGGGCAGCGTTCTCCGTGCACAACCCCTCCTGTATGGACCAAAAAGTTCGACTGCAGGTATTCAGGCGGTATTTCTCCACGAAGGGTGCCGACAGGGGACTCGGGACATGGGGGATGAAGCTGCTGGCCGAGGAATACCTGGGAGGGCGCGTCGCATTCACTTCGACGCCGGGCGAGGGAACTATCTTCACGCTGACGCTCCCGCTGAAGCCGCGCATGCGGTGATCGCGCTCGTCCTGCTCTTCGGCCTCCTTTCAGCCGGGCCCTGTGCGTCGCAGTCCCCGTTCGTCGATTCCCTCGCCGCCCGGGGGAATCTCGAGATACCGCTGAACTGCGCCCGAAAGCTGGAATCGGAGCTGGGTCAGCTCCTCATCGTCAACGTGGACGGTTTCGGGTACTCCGGCCCGCTGGCCCTCGAGCCGCGATTCGCGCCGATGGTCCAGCGCCTGCAGATCGGGGGCGTGATCCCGCACTACGGGAGCACGAGCTACGAGCGGATCCGCCGGACCAACCGGGCCCTCGAGGAGCTCACTGACCTCCCCCTCCTCGTCTGCTCGGATATCGTGAAGCTGCGAGGGACGGCGCGGACGGGGGTATTCGGCGACGGGTACGTCGGGGGCTTCGTCGGAAGGTTCCGACGGATGACGGACGAGCAGTTCCATACCCTTGCCCGGCTGAACGCATTCGTGTTCAGTGCAATCGGGATCAATGTCGCGCTGGGGCCGACGGTGGATACGAGCACGGCAGATCCTCGCGCGGCGGACAGGGCGCGCATGACCGCCGATGAGCTGAAGAGCTGCGGCATCCAGGTCGTCCTCAAGCATTTTCCCTACCTTCCGACCGTGGCGAACCTCCACCGGGAATCCCCCGACACGAAGGTGCCGCTCGAAGAGGCGGAGAGGCGTTTCTCGGT
>Ga0187870_1002136_pt1 | contig 16873 bp, 16 predicted proteins | sample June2016WEW_13_1_3_FD_132974 | JGI IMG/M metagenome (GOLD analysis project Ga0187870, IMG submission 132974) | Peatland microbial communities from SPRUCE experiment site at the Marcell Experimental Forest, Minnesota, USA - June2016WEW_13_150 | ecosystem: Environmental > Terrestrial > Soil >... | reverse complement strand
TAGCAGAACGCCGCCACGCAAAAATGTGTAATAGGTAATGGGCGCACCCTCGGCGGGCACGAGGTTTGGCCAAATGCCAATGGCCGCCAGCGCGCGAAAGACAATCGTGAGCAGAGCGCACACGATACCCAGCCAATAGCTGACCACGCCTATCTGTTTCTCCATCGCATGCCCCCTGAAAAGCGAATATTCCCGGATGGAAGTGACCTTGCTTGAAACCTACGCTCAGCCCCAGGGAGTGTCAATAATCCGTGCTTGCGCACTTTCCATACCTGCACTTTCCTGTATGGGCGAGGATGTTACAATCATCGTTCGCTCTGTACCTTTAGGCCCCGATTGAGAATCCAATCTGCGGAGCCATGCGCATGCACAAGGTCGTGATTATCGGAAGTGGCTGTGCGGGGCTGACCGCGGCGATCTACGCCGCGCGCGCCAATCTGAGCCCGCTCGTCCTGGAAGGGCACGAACCCGGCGGGCAGCTCTCCCTCACCACACATGTGGAGAATTTCCCCGGATTTCCCGATGGCATTCTGGGCCCGAAATTGATCGAGAATATGCGCAAGCAAGCGCAGAAGTTCGGGGCGCAGTTCAAAGCCGGCACGGTGAGCGAGGTCGATCTTACAAAGCGGCCATTCAAAATCAAGGCAGGCAATGAGGTCTATGAAACGAAATCGCTGATTGTGGCCGCGGGAGCCTCGGCGCGTCTTCTCGGGCTAAAGGGTGAAAAGGAGCTGATCGGCCGGGGGCTTTCCACCTGCGCCACGTGCGACGGTTATTTCTTCCGTGGCAAACCCATTGCCGTGGTCGGCGGCGGGGATTCCGCGATGGAAGAGGCCAATTTTCTGTCGCGCTATGCCAGCAGGGTGTACCTGATCCACCGGCGGAATGAATTTCGCGCCTCGAAAATCATGATTGATCGCGCCAAGGCGAACGAGAAGATCGAGTTTGTCACGCCGTATGTAGTGGCGGAAATTCTATCGCCCACCGGACTGGTGAACGGCGTGCTCCTACATCAAACGCAAACCGGAGAAAAACGGGAAATCGCGCTGGATGGCGTGTTCGTGGCCATCGGCCACAATCCTAATTCGATGGCCTTCCGCGGCAAGCTGGAGATGGACGAGAACGGCTACCTGATCGCGCGTCACGGCAGCCTGACCAGCGTTCCAGGAGTTTTTATCGCTGGCGATGTGCAGGACCACCGCTACCGCCAGGCAGTCACCGCGGCCGGCGCCGGCTGCATGGCGGCAATCGACGCGGAAAAGTTCCTGGAAGAGCACAAAGACTAGCTCGCCACTGGCCTCGCCGGGTAACAACGAGCATAATCAGACTGTCCATGCTCCGCACGATTCTTCTCAAACTCTCCGACAGTAAGGGTCTCGCGCACTGGGTTACTTCCAACCCGACTACACGGCGCATGGCGCTCAGATTTGTTGCGGGCGAAACGCTGGATGAGGCGATTGCAGCGGCGCGCGCGTGCAACCACGCGGGAATCGCCGTGACGCTGGATTGCTTGGGCGAAAACGTGGTCACGCCGGCGGATGCCCAGAAGGCGCGCGACACCTATTTGAAGATTTATGACCGCATTGCCGAGGAAAAGCTGAACGCCAACGTTTCGTGCAAATTGACGCAACTCGGGCTGGACCTCAGCGTGGAATTCTGCGAAGGGCTGGTGCTTTCGATTGCGGAGCGCGCTGCGGCGTATGAAAGCTTTCTGCGCATTGATATGGAAAGCTCGGTGTATACGCAACGTACCGTGGAGCTGGTGAAACGCGTGCGCGTGCAATCGCCGGCCGTGGGTGCGGTAATCCAGTCTTATCTCTACCGCAGTGAAAGCGACGTTCACGACCTGTTGTCTTATGGCTGCCGCATACGCCTGTGCAAGGGCGCGTACAAGGAGTCCATCGAAGTGGCGTATCCGCGGAAAGCCGATGTGGACGGGAATTACCTTCGCCTGATGCGCCTGCTGCTTTCCAGCGGCTTCTATCACGGGATTGCCACGCACGATCCGCGCATGATCGCGGAGACCATCCGCTGGGCCGCCGAAAAAAAGATCTCCAAGGACGATTTTGAGTTTCAGATGCTGTACGGCGTGCGCACGGACCTGCAGCGCCAGTTGGTGCGGGACGGCTACCGCCTGCGCGTCTACGTCCCGTTCGGGACCGAGTGGTTTCCCTACTTTATGCGGCGGCTTGCGGAGCGCCCCGCCAATCTGGGCTTCTTCCTGCGAATTTTCTTCCGTTCCTGAGCACACCCGAGCGCCAGGACCACCCTGGCTCCTGTGGAGTGCGGCGGCTCGCCGCCGCTGTTACAGCTTCAAGCCCCGAGACAATCTGTAATCTCTCTCCGTCCCTCTTTAGGAAGCCGCGGCTTCAGTTTAGCTTGAGCCTCGAAAGGCCCCGGCGCAGCGCGGTTCAACTCAGCGTTTCCCCCGGCTTGATGGCGTGAATTTCCAGCCCCGCGATGTCCTTCGTTTCGGCGCGCAATCCTTCCGGCGTGCCCGTCAGAATCGGAAAAGTCGCGTAATGCATGGGAATGACGTGCTTGACGCCGAGCAAGCGTATGGCGAACGCGGCTTCACGAGGCCCCATCGTATAAATGTCGCCGATGGGCAAAAACGCCAGGTCCGGCCTGTAAATTTCCGCGATCAGCTTCATGTCGCCGAAAACTGCGGTATCTCCCGCATGATAAAACGTAACTCCCCCGGGCAGATTCACGATGAACCCGGCCGGCTCACCGGCGTAGAGCCTCTGCCCATTTTCATCGATGGAACTCGAGTGGAAGGCGTGTGTCAAGGTCACCTTGAAATCGCCCACTTGCTGGGTGCCCCCTTTATTTCCCGGGAGGCATTGACTGCCCAGTCCTTTGGAATCGAGATAAAGATAAGTTTCAAAGTTGACGACGATTTTGGGTTTGAACTGTTTGCCCAGTGCCAGGAGATCCCCCATGTGATCCGTGTGCGCATGGGTAAGAAAGATGGCGTCCAGGCGCGAGATTTTCTTCAAGGTTTCCGGGCATTTCGGGTTCGTGTTGACCCATGGGTCAATCAACGCGAACTGGCCGCCGGGCGTGGTGATCCCAAAAGTGCTATGGCCGAAATAAGTAATCTTGTTGCCTTTCAGATCGAGCATCTTTGTCTCCTTCTGATCTTCTCGTCGCGCTAAGGGACGGCGATGAAACTTTTTTCTATATGTTTTCCTTTGCCGCTCTCTGCTCACTCGGCCAGCAGGCTGCGGATCGCAGCATCGTAGGTGTCGTGATCTCCGGCGCCGAAAACATGCCCGACCTGCCTGCCATCCCTCGCATAAAAAAAGGTAGCAGGGAGCCCACCGTTGTAACCGGGCATCACGGCTTCGGAGAAGGCCTCCTCTTCACCCTTCTTTTTTCGGTAGTTCGGAAAAATGGGCTTATTGCGGGCCAGGAACCGCCGCATCAGGATGAGGTCGCCATCCTGGTCGAAGTTGACGCCGACGACCTGCAAGCCTTTGGGAGCGTACTGCTTGGCGAGCTCGTTGAGCATCGGATACTCGTCGCGGCAGGGTTCGCACCAGGTGGCCCAGAAGTTCACCAGCAACGGCTTGCCTTTGTATTGCTGCAAAATCTTCTGGTACCCCTGGGCATCAATGAGTTCGGGGTCCTTAGGGGCATGGGTCTGCGCGGCAGCCAGCACGATCACCCCTGCTGACACGAAAGCAATAAACAGAGCCCTGATTCTCATGCCCCCTCCTCGGTCGCCTATTTTAGCGCGTTTGCACGGGTTGAGAATCTTGAACCACCCACGTAGAATCGAGTGTAGGTACTTGTGACCTGGCAGCGCCTGGGTTGAGTTGTCTTCCGCCGGTTGCGCTGAGCAGGTCCGGCCCGCTGCCTTCATCAAAGGAGATCTTGCATGGCCTATGTGATTGCCGAACCCTGTATCAACACCAAGGACACCGCTTGTGTTGATGTCTGCCCAGTGGATTGCATTCATCCCCGAAAGGACGAGGCGGCCTACCAGTCCGAAACGATGTTGTACATCAGCCCAGTCGAATGCATCGATTGCGGTGCTTGCGTGCCCGTGTGCCCCGTTACCGCCATCTTCGCGCTCGAAGACTTGCCGGAGAAGTGGCAGAAATTTACAGCGATAAACGCCCAGTGGTACGAAAAGAAGTAATCCTACATTTGCGCGCATAGCCTGGCGCAAGATCTCTCAGCGCGCCCCGAATCGCTCGGGGCGCGCTGCTTTTTGGCACTCACTCGTTGCCGTTCAGGCTGCTTTTTCCCCAGCTTTGACATCCAAGGGTGTGAAAGAATCATGCCTTTGCGGGAGCTCTCTTTGCGCGCCTTTAAAATCCGTAACTTTTTGATGGGCATTGCGCTCGGTGCCTCTCTGCCGTGCTTCCTCTCTGCGCAGACACCCGCCCCGCTCGCAGGCAATTACACCGGGACGCTGCAGGCCGGGGACGCGCAACTGCACCTGGTGCTGCATCTGACAAAATCCGCGGACGGCACCTACCACGCCACGCTCGACAGCCTGGACCAGGGCGTGTACGCGATTGACGCGACCTCCACCAGCATTGCCGGTTCCACGTTGCAGCTCGAAGTCGCCTCTGTGGCCGCGCATTTCGAGGGCAAGTTTTCCGCCGATCATCGGATGATTGATGGCACGTGGTCGCAAGGAAGCGCAAGTCTGCCGCTAATGTTTCATCGGCAAGCGCCCGGCGCCGCTGCGCGCAAGCCGACGGATGCTGTTTTCCCCGTCGAAGGCCTCTGGCAAACCGCGCTGGAAACGCATGGCCTGCGGCTGCGTTTCCAATTGCACGTTTCGCATGACACGGAGGACCAGTTGATCGGGGCGCTGGACAGTCTGGATCAAGGAGTGACTGGCCTGCCGGCCATCAACGTGCAACTGAAGGAAGCCGCCTTTCATTTTGAAATTCCCTCGGTTGCTGGCGTGTTTGAAGGCACTCTGGATCCTGGCAAAAACAAGCTAAGTGGGAATTGGTCGCAAACGGGTGCGGAAGCGAAGCTCGAGTTTGTGCGCTTCGATCAGCCGCTGGAATTGCGGCGCCCGCAAAACCCTTCGAAGCCGTATCCCTATCACGAGGAAGAGATTTCGTTCTCCATCGCGGCGGCAGGGGTTTCGCTGGCCGGCACGCTCACTCTTCCCAAAGGCGCCGGCCCCTTTCCCGCGGCATTGCTGATTGTGGGTTCAGGGCCGCACGACCGCGACGAGGCTCTGGCGAACCACCGGCCCTTTCTTGTGCTTGCGGACCACCTGGCGAGGAAGGGAATTGCCGTGCTGCGGTACGACAAACGCGGAATCGGCAAGTCCATGGGCTCCGCGGACAAGGCCACCACGCTCGATTTGGCAGCCGATGCCCAAGCGGCCCTCGCTTACCTGAAAACCCGAAAGGAAATCGATCCGGCCAAGATCGCGCTGATCGGACACAGCGAAGGCGCGATGATTGCTCCCCTGATCGCTTCGCAAACCAAGGATGTGGCCTGGGTGGTGCTGCTGGCCGCTCCGGCCACCAAGGGCGAAGACACCCTGCTCAACCAGTCGGAACTCATCGGCAGAGCCGGAGGGCTGACGGACGAACAGCTGACAGCAAGCTTGGACTTCGACCAGGCCGCGTACGATTTGGTCCGCGCAGAAAAAGATAGCGTGGCCCTAAACGACAAGCTGAACGCGCTGGTGAAGGCGAGCGGTCTGGCCGCCGCCATGACGCCGGCGGTTCTGGAGCCGCAACTCCGCATGATGGAATCCCCGTGGTTCCGCTTCTTTCTGGATTACGACCCGCTTCCGAATCTCAAGGCGCTGCAAGTGCCCGTGCTCGCGCTCTACGGGCAGAAGGACCTGCAAGTGCCCGCGAAACCCAATCTGGCGTTACTGAAGCAGGCTTTGCAGGATGGCGGCAACAAAGATGCCGACGTGCGTGAACTTCCCGGCTTGAATCACCTTTTCCAGCACGCCTATTCAGGCACACCCGTTGAATACGCGGCCATTGAGGAGACTTTTTCGCCGGAGACACTGCAGATTATCTCTGGCTGGCTGCTGCACCACATCAGCAACTAGCCCAAATGTTGACCAGATAAAGCAATCCCATTACCCACACATAGCAACACTCCTTTCAAGTGGAACATTGCCGGACCTCCGCGACTTGTGGGAAACTTTGGACCACAATGCGCAAAATTGAAACGGAATTCACCTAGCTTCTGCGAATGATGAGCACATCTCCAACAAGCACCGGGGATACCGCCTCGCAGCGGGGAAGATGGCCAATCGCATTTTTGCTGGCGTTTGGCGTTATCATCAATTTCTTCGACCGCATCAACCTGTCGGTTTCCCAGGAAGCCCTGCATGCCTCCTTCGGCCTCTCCCTGATTTCGTTTGGCTATTTGGCCAGCGCCTTCAGTTGGAGCTATGCGGCGATGCAAGTCCCCGCGGGCTTGCTGCTGGACCGGCTGGGGGTGCGCCGCGTCGGCCGGATCACGACATTTTTGTGGAGCGTGGCGTCGTTTTGCGCGGCGCTCTCGACGGGCCTGGCGGGGCTTTTTGCGGCGAGGCTGCTTTTGGGCGTGGCGGAATCGCCCACCTTTCCGGCCAACGCCAAGGCGATCGGCCTATGGTTTCGGGAGCGAGAGAGAAGCTTGGCCATCGCCGTCACCGACTCGGCGGCAAAGCTTTCCTCGGCGATCGGCGTGCCACTCATTGGCGTTTTGCTCCTGCATTTTGGCTGGCGCTGGAGTTTCGCCGCCACCGGTTTCTTCAGCCTGATTTATTTTGGCCTCTTCTGCCGGGTCTATCGCGATCCGGTGGAAGGACACGGCCCGCCGGCTGAACAGCCCGCATCCCCTGCTCATGGGAGCGCGCGGCAAAGCAGTCCGGCGCGGGTAGCGCAGCAGGGCCTGATGAGATATTTGCTGCGCCTGTGGCAAAAAAGCTCACTGAGATATTTGCTGCGTCAACCAAAAGTGTACGGCCTGGCAATTGGCTGGGGGGCTTACAACTACAGTTTTTTTCTGTTGCTGAACTGGCTGCCCACCTACCTTTCCATTTCACTCCACGTGGATCTGCTGCACTCCGTGTTCTACACCAGCGTGCCGTGGCTGTTTGCAGCCATCACGGATTTTGTTGTGGGCGGATGGCTTGTGGACTTCCTCATCCAGCGGGGCTGGAACGACACGCGCGTGCGCCAAACGGTCCTGCTGGTCGGCACGAGCCTGGGGCTGGCGATCTGGGGAGCCGGCCGCGCGCAATCGCCCGCCGCTGCGCTCATTTGGATCAGCATCGCATTGGGAGGCTTAGCGGCGGCCGCCCCGGTGGCGTGGACCGTGCCATCGCTGATTGCGCCACAAGGAGCCGTGGGAACAGTGGGCGGCCTGGCGAACTTCTGTGGTCAGCTTTCCGCCATTTCGGCGCCGATTGTCACGGGCTACATTGTCTCCGCAACGCATTCGTTCGCCGCCGCTTTCGCCATCGCGACCGCAGTTTTGCTTCTGGGCATTGCCAGCTACGTCTTGCTGCTGGGGCGGATGGAACGGATTCCAGAACCCCCTGCTGCGGCTTAGCAGGCCGCGGAAAGAGTTTTTTTCTTTAGGAGGCCGGGGCTTCAGCCCCGGCGTAAAGACTCTGAAACCAACGGGCTTTCGCGCCTTTTGCGTCCGCCGTTTTCTGGCGGAAGCCCCTGAAGAAAGTGTTTCTCGGGTTTTCAGCAACTTCTTAACGGTTAATGCTGGGAACACTGTCTTTTCCATGGCACGTCTCCCGGGGGTGTCGGGTTATCATAGGTAACGAAAGACCATGGCTGCCACCAACCCGCCGTTCCACCTCATCCTGATCATCCACGCGCACCAGCCAGCGGGGAATTTTGAGCATGTTTTCGAGGAGTGCTACGAACATTCCTACTTGGCGTTCCTCACGCTTCTGGAAAAGCATCCCCGCATTCGCGCCGGGCTGCACTATTCCGGATCGCTGCTCCTGTGGATTGAAAAGCACCATCCCGAATACTTCGAGAGCCTCCGCCGCATGGTTGCTTCCAGCCAGATTGAATTGATCGGCGGAGGATTCTACGAGCCGATCCTGATCTCCATCCCGGAGGCGGATCAAAAAGAGCAGCTCACGCGCATGGCAGATTACCTGGAAAAGCATTTTGGCAAGCGGCCCACGGGAGCATGGCTCGCGGAGCGTGTCTGGGAGCCGCAATTGCCATCAGCTCTGGCTGCGGCCAATGTCGGTTACACGCTCGTGGATGATTTGCCCTTTCTCGCCGCGGGCTTCACGCCAGAGGAACTATATGGCCCCTACATTGCCGAGGATTGCGGCAAGTCCGTCTGGCTTTTCCCGGGGCTGAAGGAGTTGCGTTACCTCATACCATTCCGTGGGGTCGAGGAATCCATCGCCTATTTCAAAAAAGCCGCCCAGGTGCGTCCCGGCGGCGCAGCGGCTTTTGGCGACGATATGGAAAAGTTCGGCGTGTGGCCGGGAACGTTCGCACATTGCTATAAGGCCGGCTGGCTGGAGAAATTTTTCCAGGCCCTGGACGAAAACGCATCGTGGCTGAAGATATCCACGCCCAGCGACTACATCGCCGCCCACGTTCCGCTTGGGCGCGCCGATCTTCCCTCGGCTGCTTACGAGGAGATGATGGAGTGGGTGCTCCCCACCGAAACGCGCTTGCGCTATTTTGCTCTGCATAAAGAATTCGCGGGGCGTCCGGACCTGCTCTCCTTTGTTCGCGGCGGCTCGTGGCGCGGATTCTTCCGCAAATATTCGGAATCGAATCTGCTGCACAAGAAAATGCTGCGGGTTTCCGCTCGTGTAGCCTCTGTGCCATCGCGGCGCTCCAGCAGTGAACATTCTTCGCAGTTGCAGGAGGCGCGCGACTTTCTGTTGCGCGGGCAGGGGAATGACGCTTACTGGCACGGCGTGTTTGGAGGTCTCTACGCGCCGCATCTTCGGACGGAGATTTGGCGCAAGCTCATTCGCGCGGAATCCCTGGCTGACCAGCTCACGCCCGGTGGACTTCTGCCGCGCGTGGAAATGCTCGATTACGATGCCGATGGCACGCCGGAACTCCTCTTCACAGCGCAGGAATACCAGGCGCTGCTGAAGCCTTCCGATGGCGCCAGCCTCGCGGCTTTCGATTTTCGCCCGGCTTCCGCGACGCTCATCAATTCCATCATGCGGCGCCGCGAGGCTTATCACGCGCGGCTCCGTGAAGCGGCCGCCAGCGCGCCATCGCAGGGCGGGGCCGTCTCCATCCATGACCAGGTTCACGTGAAGGAGCCGAACCTCGAGCGATTCCTGCACTACGACCGCTTCGCTCGCCATTCTTTCCGCCTTTTGCTGTTTGATCCTTGGCGCACGCCGGCGGATTACGAGACACTGCAACTCAACGAAGTGGCCAGAATCGCCGCGGGCGCGTTCCAGGTGCGAAATTCTTCGGCCAACCACGCCAACCTCGTGTTCGAGCGGGAGCTGGCGGAATTCGCGGCCAATCCCGCCGATCCTCCGGTTCTGAAGGTGACCAAGCATTTTCTGTTCGGCCCGGCTCCGCAGGGCTGCGAAGTGAGCTGCGAAGTTACGCTTTCGCTGACCGCGCCCCTGGGCAGAGCGCTTCTTTTTGGCCTGGAATCGGTGATCAATTTTCTTGCCCCGGCGGACGCGGACCGGTTTTTCGTTACTCCCGCGGGCCCGCAGAATCTCATGTTTTCGGGCGTGTTGCCTGCACCGCATCTCCAGATCGAGGACGGCTGGCAGCGCGTCCGGGTCAACCTGCATGCTCCGAATGCCGAAAGTTTCTGGGTGGCGCCGATCGAGACGGTTTCCGAGTCCGAGGGTGGCTTCGAGCGCGTTTATCAGGGTTCGCAGATTCTTGCCGTGTGGCGTCCGAATTTCACGGTGCAAACTTCCTTCTCCGCGCGCCTGCTCTGGCGCGTCGAATCCCTCTAGCCCGCATTGCTGGCCACCAACCAGCATTTCTCACCAAGATTTTAGCGAACCGAGCAAGCTCTTGTAGCGGCCGCCTTCTGAGGCGGGCGCTTTGCCAGTGACGAAACCCACACGGTGTCGATTACCGCGTTGGAGTACCAGAAAGGCGCTACGGCGGAGTATTCTCTTTAATCGTGAAACACTGGATCTCCCAACTCGGCCGATCGCTCTTGCTTATCCTTGTTGTGGCGCTCTGCCTCAGGTGTGCCTTCCTCTTCCACCAGGCCCGGCTGATTCCTGCGGAAGTGCTCGCCTCGGTGCCGTTTCAGAATGAGGTCGGCAACGTTGCGGACTCCCTGGCGCACGGCCAGGGTTTCTGCCGCTTGTTTCGCCAGCCCACCGGGCCGACAGCGTGGCTCGCTCCGGTTTATCCGCTGCTGATTGCGGCAATCTTCAAGCTCTTCGGCAGCTTCACCGTAGCCTCTTTTTATGTGGCTGCGTTGATGAACACCGTGTTTTCCGCTCTTGCCTGCATCCCGCTCTTCTATGCGGGCAAGTGCATCGCAGGCGTAGGAGCTTCCGCGGCCGCCTGTTGGATCTGGGCAATCTTCCCCAGCGGCGTCATGATGCCATTCGAATGGATTTGGGATCCTTCACTCTCCGCATTTTTTGCGGCGGCGCTGCTCTGGGCCACACTGTACGTTGCGGATAGCCGGCGCGCGCGTGATTTTGCGCTCTATGGGCTGCTTTGGGGAGTATCGTTGCTGACGAATCCTGGCCTGGGGGCCCTTCTGCCCTTTCTCCTGGGTTGGATGGCCTACCGTCAATTCCGTAGCGGAAGCTTTCGGCTGATGCCTCTGATGGTCGTCTTTGCCGTGCTTTTTGCCTGTTGCCTTCCGTGGACGATCCGCAATGCCGTGCAATTTCATCGGCTCATCCCGGTCCGCGCCAATTTTCCTTACGAATTGTGGTCCGGGAATAATGAAATCTTCGACGAACATTCGCGTGCTGTGAATCGCATTACGCGCTACGAGCAGACGCGCCGGTATGCGCAGCTCGGCGAGAATGCTTTTCTCGACGAAAAATGGCAAAAGGCCACGGATTTCATTCGCACCCATCCCGCGTTGTATGCCCAGCTTTTCGGCCGGCGCATCGTGGCCACCTGGCTAGGCGCGGAATCGCCCTGGCAGCTTTTTTCCCGTTCGGACTCGCTTCTCGTTCGTGGCATCCTCATTTGGAACGCGATCACGATGCTCGGCACAATCGGCGGCCTCCTGCGTCTCTTGGCTGCCCGTAACCCCTTCCTCTTTCCTGTGGCGGTGTTCCCATTGGTGTTTCCCGTCACCTTCTACATCGCGCATACTTCTCTGCGGCACCGTCACCCTTGCGATCCGCTGCTGGCCCTGCTCATGGCAGTTGCCCTCTTGAGCGGCCGTTTGACGCCAAGCAACCGGGCATCGCTCGGCTTCCCTGACCCCGCACTCCACAACGCGCGGAGCTAAGAAACAGCCGCCAAAATGAGGCACACTTCCGGGAATTCTTAGCCACGGATACCGGCGCAACGTGAGGCACTAGGCCGGTTTGGCAACTATTCATCCACTTGAGCCCAGTTGGTTGCCAGTGACAGCGAATCTAGCGCGTTCCTCTAAACCCTTATTAAAGTGGCTGTTATGATTGGCCCAAGCACGAGCGGCTCTAGCGATGTGCAGGCTCGGTTGCCATGTCGCCTCCATTGACGATGCCCTCCTGCGCGCGGACGAACTGGTCGCGAAAACAGGGTCAAGCTCATCTAAATGAAAATCGTAGGTCCGCGGGGACTCGAACTCCAGCCCTTTGCTTATCTTGCGGGTAAGACTGCATAGCGCGCGATCACGAGGCCCATGGCCCCGCCGAAGAAGACGTCGGAGGGGAAATGGTTGCTGCCGGTGATGCGCGAAAAACTGATTGCGCCAGCCATGCCGTATGCGACGAAGGGCACCCAGCGATGCCTGCGGTAGCGGTGGGCGATGATAGCAGCGACTGCGGTTGCAGACATGGCATGCACGGAATAAAAGCCACCGGAGTGAAACGGATTGTGTGTGCCATTGAAAAAGCTATCTGTATAAGGGCCGTTGCCCGCGTATTGCATGGGTTGCTTTCTGCCCGTGATGCCCTTGAAGGCGAGGTCAAGCGCGAAGCCGTCCGCGAATGCTTCGGCAGCAAGCAGCGCGGTGCTTTGCGCGTAGGAATCCTTCTTTACCAGGCCGATGGCGTAGATCGAGGCGGGAACCGCGGCGATGAATGCTCCGGTGTTCACTCCGCTGAAGACGCGATTAAAGCCGCTGAAGCTGTTGGTTGTTCGGAAGTACGGAGCAGTGTAGGGGTCGGAAGCGACCAGTGCGGATGTAACGCCCACGATGGCAATGGTGGGCAGCCAGTGTTTGGCTTTGGCAAGTTGTCCGGGAAATAGCCAAATATCCTTCTGATCGGCAAGGAGATTCGCGGGTAGTGTGCGGAGGGAGACTTGGCGCTCAGAGGCAGCAACGGCAGAAGGTAGCGGCTGCTGCGCAGGCGGGAGGGAGGGGGCGGATTCAGAAGGCTCTTGAGAGAATGCAGGCGCTGCGGAGGCGAGAATTGCGAGGAGGAGAGAAGTACGAAGAGCGCGGCAAAATGGTTGCGGCCGAGTCATCGAAATAGCTTATCGCAATAAATGCCTGTTGCGGGTGAGGATGTCCGGTCTGGCAATTTATTAGGGGTTAGCGGGGTGCCCAGACAATAAGTTTTGCAGTATGCTGGCTGGCGAAGCAAATTGCCTTGGCTGAAGGCCGCATGAATGATTCAGGGATAACTGGGAGTCGAGCGTGACAACACGGAGAGAAGTTTTGAAATATGCAGGGCTGGGAATGGGCGTGGCGGCGGCTTCAGCGTTAGGAGTGACGGTAAACGCTAAAGTTGAAGGGAATGTGGCGCAGGCGCCGACGAAGCCCCCGCAGACAGAAGTCACCGATAAGAGCGGCAAGCGGCTGGCAACGGGGGCGGAGATTGCGTGGACGAAGGTTGCGAAAAGGGCCCCGGCAGCGGACCTGACGGTGGACCCGGCGAAACCGGCACAGACGATCTTGGGATTTGGCGCGGCGTTTACCGATGCTGCGTGCTTCACGCTCTCGCGCCTGAGCGAGAACGATCGCGCGAACCTTCTGCATACGATGTTCGGGCAGGATCGACATGCCTTGAGCATGGGGCGCATTCCGATTGGCGCGAGCGATTACAGTGCCGCGGCATACAGCTACGATGACGGTGCGGCCGATCCGGAGTTAAAGCGCTTCAGCATCGATCACGACCGCGATTACATTCTGCCAACATTGCAGGCGGCGCTCAGCGCGAATCGGGAGGTGTTTTTGTTTGGCTCACCGTGGAGCCCTCCTGGATGGATGAAGTACAGCAACTCGATGTTGGGCGGAAACATTCGGCCGGAAAATATTCCCACATACGCGCGATACCTCCAGAAATTCGTGGATGCATACGCGGCAGAGGGCGTGAACGTGCGCGCGGTGACGACCCAAAACGAGGTCGACGCGGACCAGGGCGGGCGGATGCCGGCGTGCTCATGGCCGGAAGAGGACGAGGAACGGCTGGTGGCAGCTCTCGGCCCACTGCTCGAAACGTGCGGCACGAAAATCTGGACGCTCGACCACAATTACAATTTGTGGGGCCGCGTGCTGGATCAACTCACGAAACCCGGCTTCAAGAAATATGTGAACACCGTGGCCTGGCACGGGTACGTGGGAAGCCCGGAGATGATGGGTAACGTGAAACAGAGATTTCCGGACGTGGGAATGCACTGGACCGAAGGCGGAGACGACTACAGGGCCGCTGATTATCTGACGAACTGGAGCAAGTGGGGCGCAACGTTCAGCGGCATTCTGGCGAACGGGCCGCAGAGCATCACTATGTGGAACCTGGCTCTCGACGAACGCGGGCGGCCGAACATCGGTCCGTTCGCTTGCGGCGGGCTTGTGCAGGTTCATTCGGTGACGAAAGAAATCACGCTGACGGGATTGTATTGGGCGTTGGTGCACTATGCCCGGGCGTTTCGCCGCGGAGCTGTGATTGTCGCTTCGCGCGACGTGAACGGCGACGCTCCCGCGGTGAACGCTACACTAATCGGTCAGCCGGGATCATCATCAACTGGGACGGCCACCCCGAATATCGCTGCGACTTCACGCGTGTTTCACACCGCGGCGAAAAATTCCGACGGCTCGATGGTGTTGGTGCTGACGAATCCGGGCGACGCGAGGGAAGTGACGGTCGCGTGCGGCGGCCAAACTGCTAAAATAGCGCTGACCGCGGATTCGATCACCACGCTGCGGTGGGGCTGAATCTAGCTTTGCCGTGCCTGGCAAACGCCATTATTCGTAAAGTAGAATCGCCGTGCGGCGCCTCGGGGTACTCGATTCCTGTGCTTCCATGCACATTGCACCAAAACTGTGCAAAACAGGGAAATTTCGCTCCCTCCTACCACCTACCCCCTTGCGCGTTGACTTAGCGGCAAGGGTAGCCTAACATGCGCCTACTTCGACGGACCTCCCGCGTTGCACGGGAGGCCAGGCGGGAGCGGGCTGATGACCGACTGGATGTACATGCAGGAAAAGCCTTCCGAGCAGTTGGCGCAGTTGCACTATTTTTCGTTCATCAAGCAGCAGCAGGACGTGGCCATTCCTTTTCATATTACCGTGAAGGAATTTGCGGTTCCGCCGCCCGGCCAGCACCTGCGTTTTTTTGCAGAGGCCGACAAGGCGGTCAATCAAAAGGCCGCCTCGTTCGTGCCTTGCGGGTGGGGCAATTCGCTCTATTCCGCGCTGGGTGATTGCCTCCGGTTGATCCGCCAATTTCCCTTCGAAGGGGAATTGCCGCCGCCTGGGCCGTGAGAATCCGGCCGGCGTGGGCGGCGGCGTGAGCAGGCAAGATTCGTAAATTCAGGGCAGCTTACTTCCAATAGACGGAGAAACGAAACATGATCCTCGAAGTCACAAAGCATCAGATTAAGCCCGGCGTGACCTCACTCCATATGAAGGGCAGCATTCATACCGGACCGGACTGCCGGCGTCTGGAGCACGAGGTGGACGAACTCATCCGTGCAGGACAGAAGCGGGTGATCTTTGACGTTTCGGGACTCACGCATATCGACAGCGCCGCAATCGGCAGCATCATTCGCTGCTTGACCAGCCTCAAGCGATCCCACGGAGATTTGCGGTTGGCAGGAGCCACCGGAATGCTGGAAGGCTCGCTGAAGATGACCAAGGTGGACCGGGTCATCTCTTTGTTTCCCACGGTGACGGCGGCGTCGGAAGACTTTGTGGTCGCGCCTCCTCCTGGGCCCTCCGAGACGATTTTCTAGCATTGGGGAGTGCGCGTTCCTCTCCCTAAGCTGCCCACGCCCGATACAAACCGGATTCGAGTCGTCCTCGATGCTCGAGAAGCGGCGTCTTGCTGGTGCATGGGGCGCTTTGTTACAGTTTGGATTCACAGCCCGGAGCGAATCATGAGCATTCCCAAGGAACTACTCGACATCCTGGTATGTCCGCTTTGCAAGCAGCCGGTCCGCCTACTGCCCGATGAGTCCGGGCTCAAGTGCGCGGTGTGCAAGCGCGTCTATCCCGTGCGCGACGATATTCCCGTGATGCTGCCGGAAGAAGCCACGGTTGCGGCGGAATAACCTTCGCCACGGAAAAGAGATGTATGTCCACGGATTTTGCCAGCTCTATTCCTCGCCTTAGACGTTTGCTGCCGCGCTTCCGCAAAATGCACATTGGCGTGCTCGGCGATCTCATGCTGGATCGCTATCTCTGGGGCACGGCCAGCCGGCTATCGCCCGAAGCGGCAGTTCCCGTGGTGGATTTTGTGTCGCAATCCGATTGTCTGGGAGGTGCGGGAAACGTCGCCGCCAATCTTGCGGCTCTCGGTGCACATGTCGAACTCTTCGGAGTTGTGGGCGGCACGAAAAGCACGGAGAAACAGGGCGGCCAAAAAGTGCGCGCTGACGAAGCGGGCAGCGCGCTTCGTGCGTGCTTGCGCAAGGAGAAGATCGGCACCCGTGGTGTGCTGGCCGATGCACATCGTGTAACCACCGTAAAGACGCGCGTCATCGCGCGCCATCAGCAGATCGTGCGCATTGACCACGAGCGCCGCGATGCGCTCGCGCCGGAAACGGAAGAGAAACTCTTTCGCTTGTTGCTGCCTTCGTTGAAGCAGCTTGACGCGCTGGTTCTCTCGGACTATGAGAAAGGTGTCATCACTGATGGCTTCGCGGAGCGCGTCCTGCACGCCTGCCATCAAGGCAATGTTCCAGTATTCGTAAAGCCCAAGACTTCGCGTTTGTACGCTTACCGGGGCGCGCGCGCCATCGTCTGCAACACCAAGGAAGCCGGGTTCTTCGTCACCCGGGCGCTCACCGACGAGAAATCCGTCGAGGATGCGGGCCGCGCCCTGTTGCCGCATTTCGGCTGCGCGGCGGTGGTGATCACGCGCGGGGAAAAGGGCATGAGCATCTTTGAGGAGGTTTCGCCGCGCCATCTGCACATCCCGGCGACCAGTTTTGAGGTGACCTACGCGCGCGTCGGTCAGCCGGGCATCGCACGCGGCGCCACGGGCCGCCAGGTGTTTGACGTGACCGGCGCGGGAGACACCGTGCTCAGTGTTTTGGCTCTGGCGGTTGCGGCGGGCGCTTCGCTGGCCGATGCGGCGTTTCTGGCGAACACCGCGGCCGGCGTCGTGGTCGGCAAACTCGGCACAGCAAGTGTGAGTCCCAACGAACTGGCAGCCGCGCTCGGCGAGATTCAAGAATAGTTTGCACTTTTGGGCTAGCGCGAATTTCTCATAATAAATAGAAAAAGGCTGTCGCTTCATGGCATAACTCTTTTGTCTAGAAAGAAATCTTGCCAAGAAGGAGAACAGCCTTATGACCACAGAGTGTAACCAGTT
>Ga0187870_1002126_pt1 | contig 16931 bp, 14 predicted proteins | sample June2016WEW_13_1_3_FD_132974 | JGI IMG/M metagenome (GOLD analysis project Ga0187870, IMG submission 132974) | Peatland microbial communities from SPRUCE experiment site at the Marcell Experimental Forest, Minnesota, USA - June2016WEW_13_150 | ecosystem: Environmental > Terrestrial > Soil >... | reverse complement strand
GATCCGCGTCCGCGCAGACAATCGTCGCGTCGTTGCCTCCCAGCTCCAGATGAATCTTCTGCAGGCTCTCCGCGCCGAGCTGGGCGAGCCGGATTCCCACGGCGGTGCTGCCCGTCACGGAGACCAGGCGCACGATCGGGCTTCGAGCGAGGGGCTCCCCGACGAGCTCGCCCGGCCCGGTGATCATCTGGTGCGCGGCGCGCGGGAGCCCGGCCTCCTCCATGATCGCCGCGATGCGCAGGAGGGTGAGGGGGCACGCACTGGGCGGCTTGGCGATCACCGCGTTCCCCGCGGCCAGCGCAGGGGCTGCTTTGTGAGCGTACAGCTCCACGGGGTAATTGAACGGGACGATCGCGGCGATGACGCCGAGTGGCTGCCGAACGGTCATGGCGAAATGGCGCTCATTGCCCGGCACGGCGTCCATCGGGACCGTGCGGCCGAAGAGTCGACGCCCCTCCTCCGCGAAGCCGCGGAAGATGCGGGTGGTGACTTCCACCTCGTCCCTGGTCTGTCGGATCGGCTTGCCGTTCTCCCGGGCGAGGAGCGCGGCGAGCTCTTCCTTTCGATCTTTCATGGCGTCCGCGGCGCGCACGAGGATGGCCGAGCGCCGGTGAGCGGGCAACGCGCGCATGCGCCTGCTTCCTGCCACGGAAGCCCGCAGAGCGAGGTCCACGTCTGCTGCGGATGCAATAGGGACAGTGTCGATGACGTCGCCGTTCCCCGGGTTGCGAACAATATGGGTCGTACCGTCGCCAGAATCCACCCACTGGCTGTCGATGAGCATTTGCATGTATGGTCTCCAGGAAAGTTCCCGGCCCCTCGCGTGGAGGGGCCGGGGAAACACTAGAACACGCTCTCGGGAATGTAGAACCTGGCCACGTTGTCGATCGTGATCACCGGGGAAGGCATCACCGTGTCCTTCTCCGACTGCGCGCCGGCCAGGAGCGACATGAGACGGGTGAATCCCGCGCGGCCGATCTGGTCGGAGCTGTTCAGCCCGGTGCAGGCGTAGTTCGTCTTCTTCATGATCTGCTCGAGGGCGGCCTTCTCTCCGTCCACGCCGCAGATGAAGATCTGGTTCGTGCGGCCGGCATCGGCGATCGCTTTCTGGGCGCCCAGCCCCATGGAGTCGTTCTCCGAGAAGACTGCGTCGATCTGCTTGTACTTTGCCAGCATGTCCTCCATGAGCTTGAACCCGCCGTCGGAGCTCCAGCCCCCGAAGTTGGGTGCCATGACCACTTCAATCCTGCTCTTCTTCACCGACGAGAGCATCCCGTTGGTGCGGTCCAGGCCGATGGAGTTATCCGCCGGTCCCCCGCGAAGGACCACAAGCCGCCCCTTGCCTCCGAGCCGCTTCACGATGTAGTTGCCGTCCTGCACGCCGATAGCCCAGTTGTCGGGGCCGACCCAGCTCGTATAGTCCCCGCCCTTAAGCTTACGGTCCACCAGGACGACGGGCACTCCCGCCCGCTTGATCGCGTCCAGAGCTTCCGGGGCTGCCTCGAGCCACGCCGCGCTCATGACGAGCCCGTTCACGTTCTGGGCGAGAACATCCTCGACGTCGGAAGTCAGCTTCTGCGCGTCCCCCTTGGCATCGGTGGTGATCAGCTTGATGTTGGTGAAGTGATCGGCCTCCTGCTTCACCGCCTGGGACATGCCGATGAAGTAGGGGCTGGTGAGCGCCAGGTTGACCATGGCGATTTTGATCTGGCCCTTCGCCTGGGCTGTCGCAGTCAAGGCCGGAAACAACAGGGCGACCGCGCACAGCATGAAAAAAAGGAACCGAAGTCTTTTCATGGATCTCCTCTCCTTTCGCTTAAACTTGCCGGAAAACTTCCGGTCGTGTCTCCTCAGAGGAAGCAGGGACCGTGCCAACGGTGAAGAATCCTGAGAAAATTGCGGGAGATTGGCGTAAATTACAGTATCATATAAGCTTACGCAGGGGTCGATGAAAAATGTTGACAGCGGCTGATTCCAACCGCTATAGTCGATGTGTAGAAATTACTCACCTTGCGGAATGCAGTTGGGTAACAACGATATGCCACGTGCGACGACCAGCCTGCTCATCATCGACGACAGGGTAAAACTCTGCAGGAGCCTTGCTCGCAACTTCGAGCACGTCGGCTACACGGCGTCGATCGCCACCTGCGGGCAGGAAGCCATCGCGGCTCTCACGGCGAACAGGATGGACGCCGTGCTTCTCGACGTCATGCTCGGAGAGGAGAGCGGAATCGACGTTCTCCAGAGGCTTCTTGCCGTGGACAAGACGGTGCCCGTCATCATGATTACCGCGTACGCATCGGTGGACACGGCGGTTCAGTCGCTCAAGCTCGGTGCATTCGACTATGTGAGAAAGCCCCTGGATTTCGACGAGCTCCTGAAGACCGTGGAGAGGGCCTGCGAGTTTTCCCGGCTGCGGCAGGAAAACGTCAGGCTGAGGAGCCGGCTGAGAGAACTTTCGGCCACGATCGTCACCCGGGATCCACGCATGGGCGAGCTGATGCGCAAGGTGGAGAAGCTGGCCGCCACGGATCTGCCCGTGCTCATCAGCGGGGAAAGCGGCACCGGGAAAGAGGTGGTCGCAGACTCCCTTCACGCCGCCTCGGCCCGGAGCGCGAGGCAGATGGTGAAGATCAACTGCGTGGCATTTCCCGAGACACTCCTGGATAACGAGCTCTTCGGACACGAGCGGGGGGCGTATACCGGCGCCGATGCCGTCTTCAAGGGGCTCTTCGAAAAGGCCGACGGCAGCACCCTCTTCCTCGATGAAATCGGGGACATGCCCCTCAGCATCCAGTCGAAGATCCTCAGGACCCTGCAGAACAACGAGATCAGGCGGCTGGGCGGCAGCGAGACCATCCGGGTCAACGTGAGGTTCATCGCCGCGACCAACAAGGATCTTGCCGAGCTGATCAGGAAGAACCTGTTCCGCGAGGATCTCTACTATCGGCTGAACGCCGCGGTGCTGTCGATCCCCGCCCTCAGGGACCGGCGGGACGATATTCCCCTCCTGGTCGGGCATTTCCTCGCCGAGCATTCCCTCGGCGGGAACGCCGTTCCTGGACGCCCGGGACGCAAAGAGGTGACATCCGAGGTGATGGCGCGGTTCCTGGAGTACGAGTGGCCGGGGAACGTCCGGGAGCTGAAGAATGTCGTGCACTACGCCGCGGCGATGTCCTCGGGGGAGCGGATCGGGATTGAGGACCTGCCGGTTCACTTCCTGGACGACGCGCGCGGCGCGGGAGCCGGGAACATCCGCGAGGACATGGAACGTTCCCTCATCCTGAAGATCCTCCAGACCACGAAGTACAACCGCTCGAAAACGGCGGAGCTGCTGAACATGAGCCGCAAGACCCTGTACAGCAAGATGGTGAAGTATGGCCTCAACTCCTGACCTGCTGAGGCTGTCGCACGTGTCGCTGGACTACGGGCAGATCGAGGCCCTCAAGGATGTCAGCCTCGCGCTCCATCACTCCCGTGTCCACGCCATCGTCGGGGAGCACGGCGCGGGCAAATCCTCCCTCGGCATGGTGATCAGCGGGAACGTGAAGCCGAGGAAGGGGCACCTGGAGTTCGCGGGCCGCCGATTCGAGTCATTCAGCACACGCCTCGCGCATCGCATGGGCATCGAGATGGTGTACCAGCAGGTGCAGCTGAACGATTACTTCACCGTGGCGGAAAACATCCTGTTCCTCAACAAGAACCTCGCGCCGCACGGCCTGCTCAGCCCGCGCGAGCTCGTGCGCCGGGCGGAATCATTCCTCGCGGAGAACAGTTTCAACCTGGACCCCGCGACAACGGTGAAGAAGCTCAATCTCCCCGACCGGGTCCTCACCTCGATCCTCGCCGCCCTGCAGAAGAGGCCGAGGCTCCTGATCCTCGACGAGGCACTCGAGAAGCTTTCCTCGGCGGACCTGCCCCGGGTCCTCCGAATGCTGGACGCGATGAAATCCGGCGGGATGGCGATCCTCTTCATCACGCACCGCATCGACGACGTCTACGATCTCGCCGACCGCGTGAGCATCGTGAAGAACGGCGAGATTCTGGTGACCGACGACGTGAGGCACATCGACAAGATGAACCTCCTCCGCCTCACCTACACCCAGGTGTATTCCCTCGAGAACTCGGGCAACCGCAAACGCGAGTTCAACCAGTTCCTGAAGTACAACGAGGCGGTGCTCCTCAACCTGCCCGTCAACCTGATCGTCGTGGACGCGGAAGAAAGGGTGAAGATCGTCAACGAGAGATGCAAAGGGTACTTCCAGCTCGAGCACGTGCCCTTTGCCAACCAGCCCCTTGAGCGGCTCCTCGGGGCGTCGAACGGGGAAACGCTCGCACTTATCCGCGAGGCCTTCCGCTCGGAAGAGGGCAGCGCCTTCTACCACGTGCCGCTTGCCATTGCCGGCGCGGACACGATCAACAATGTCAGGACTCTTCCGATTTTCGACGAGGACCTTCTCATCGGGAACATCATCATCATCGAGGACATTACGGAGTTCGACAAGCTGCAAAAGCAGGTGATTCTTTCCGACAGGCTCGCCTCCGTGGGCCTGCTCGCCGCGGGGGTGGCTCACGAGATCAACAACCCTCTCGAGATCGTCTACAACTATCTCAAGTACATCAAGTTCTCGTTCGACGATGCGAAGCTCCACGAAACCGTGGACGAGCTGAACGAGGAAATCACCTACATCGCGGGGATCGTGCGCAACCTTCTCTCCCTCTCCGACACCGCCCAGGTGGAGAGGGAAGAGATTGATATCAACGAGATGATCCGGAGCACGATGGGCCTTCTTCGCCACAACGCGGTCGACAAGAGGATCTCCATCACGTTCAATTCGTCGGAAAAGGAGATCGCCCTCACGGTCAACCGCAATGAGGTCAAGCAGGTGATCCTCAATCTCGTCAAGAACAGCTTCGAGGCGATGCCCTCGGGAGGGGACATCCGCATCGACACCTCCCGCACGACGGACGAGCGCGGCCGGCCGTGCGCGGCAATCGTGTTCACGGACTCGGGGCCCGGGATCCCGGATGCGAATCTTCACAACGTGTTCATTCCCTTCTATTCGACGAGAAAGGGAAAGGGAGACAACGTGGGCCTCGGGCTGTCGATCTGTTATGGCATCGTGAAGCGCCACGACGGGACCATGAACGTCCGCAACCTGGAGCAGTCGGGGTGCCAGTTCACGATTCTCCTCCCCTTCCAGTAAACCCCGACCGCGAAACGTCAGTATATTACTCCGAAAGGAGGACCATGCAATGAAGCGTGTTCTGACATATGGATTGATCGCTCTTCTGCTCTCGGCAGGCGGTGCGCTGTTCGCTGCAGACTCCGGGAAGCCGGTGGTAGTGGGATCGAAGATCGACACCGAGGGATCGCTGCTGGGCAAGATGATCGTGAAGCTCCTCGCCGCAAAGGGAATCCCTGTCGTGGACAAGGTCGGCTTCGGCACCACGGACGTGGTGCGAAAGGCGATCATCGCCGGCGAGCTGGACCTGTACCCCGAGTACACGGGCAACGGGGGCTTCTTCTTCGAGGGGACCGACCCCAACGTGTGGAAGGACGAGAAGAAGGGCTACGAGACCGTGAAGAAGCTCGACATGGACAAGAACGGGCTCGTCTGGCTCACGCCCGCCCCGGCGAACAACACGTGGGCGATCGCGGTCCGCAAGGATGTGGCCGACACGCAGAAGCTCGTCACCCTTGACGACATGGCGCGATTCGCCAACGCGGGGGGCAAGCTGAAGCTTGCCGGGTCGGAGGAGTTCATCACGCGGCCCGACGCGCTTCCTTCGTTCCAGAAGGCGTACGGCTTCACGCTGAAGAACGACCAGTTGCTCTCGCTGTCCGGCGGGAACACGGCGCTCACCGAGGCGGCAGCGGCGCGAGGCACCGACGGTGTAAACTTCGCCATGGCGTACGGCACCGACGGCTCGCTGTTCACGCTGGGGCTGGTGGTGCTGAAGGACACCCGGGGAGTGCAGCCGATCTACGAGCCGACGCCCATCGTACGGAAGGATACCCTCGCCCGGTACCCGGCCATCGACGCGGTGCTGAAGCCGGTGTTTCTCTCCCTGGACTTGACGACCCTGCAGAGCCTGAATGCCCGGATCGCGGTGAACGGTGAGACCGCGGATGCGGTCGCAGCGGATTACCTTACGAAAAAGGGCTTCCTGAGATAGACTCCGGGGCGCGGCTGATGAGATGGGAGAGCGGCGGACCGCCCGCGCGGCGGGGATAGACGTCCCGACACTGTGCTTCGCCGTGGCGGGGATCGCCGCGGCGGCCGCCCTCCCCTTCGTCCGCGTGCGTCCCAACCGGATCGCGGACGGTGTTTCACGTCTCCTCGCCGAGGTAGATCCCGCCGCGGCCGCCGTGCTCCTGGCTCTCTGGGGGATCGCGGGGATCGCGGCGATCGTTCGAATGGCTGAGGGCGTCCGTGCGAAGCTGGCGACGCTGGTTTCCGTTGGCGCGCCGATCTGCGTGATAGTGGCGGCGGGGATCGTCACCGGAAGGATTGCGGGGACTGCTCCGATCATTCGGGTTTCCCTTTCCGCCGGCTTCTGGGCGACAGCCATCCTGGGCTACGCCTCCTTTTTCGCCGCATCGCGAAAAATCGCTCTGGAAGAGGGACTCATCCGCCGCGTGCTCGGCTTCTCCGTCCCCGTCCTCATCGGCGCACTCCTTTTCTCGGGCTTCCTGGATGCGGTTTCGGTGATGAGGGAATGGGCCGTCCAGAAAACGGTGTTCCTCGCCGAGACGACGACGCACCTCATCCTGGCGGGGAGCGCCGTGCTCGCCGGCTGCCTGCTGGGGCTCCTGATCGGAGTCCTCTCCGTCCGTCACCTCCTGGTGAGACGTATCGCATTTTTCGTCCTGAATATCGTGCAGACCATTCCAAGCCTTGCCCTCTTCGGCCTGCTGATCTTTCCCCTGGCAGCCCTCTCGCGGCGTTTCCCCCTCCTGCACGAATGGGGCATCAGCGGGATCGGCCGGGCCCCCGCGATCCTCGCGCTCTCCTTTTATGCGATGCTGCCGATCGCACGCAACACATTCACGGCCCTCGCGCAGATTCCGGAGTCCCTGCGTGACGCGGGGAGGGGAATGGGCATGACGCGGCGGCAGCTCCTCGCGCGCGTGGAGGTGCCCCTCGCGCTCCCGCTGATCCTTGCGGGAGTTCGGACGGCGGCAGTCCAGGCCGTCGGAAACACCGTCGTCGCTGCCCTGATCGGCGCCGGAGGTCTCGGTATCTTCATTTTCCAGGGACTGGGCCAGTACGCAGCTGACATGATCCTCCTCGGAACCCTGCCGGTCATCGCCATGGCGGTGATCGTCGACATGCTGATGGGCGGCCTGGTGCGTCTTCTCACCCCGAAGCCGCTTCGCGAGGCCGCGGCATGATCGAGTTCGAGGGGGTGACACGGCTCTTCGGCGCCGTGAAGGCGGTGGACCGTCTTGACCTCGCCATCCGCGACAGGGAGCTGTGCGTTCTCGTCGGGCCTTCGGGCAGCGGGAAATCCACCATGCTGCGGATGATCAACCGCCTCATCGAGCCCACCGAGGGCGCCATCTCCCTGGATGGGAACGACGTGAGGGCGAGGAGGCCGGAAATCCTCCGCCGAAGCATCGGGTATGTCATCCAGAATGTAGGACTCTTCCCTCACCTCACCGTTGCGGCAAACGTGGCCACGGTGCCCCAGCTCCTCGGCTGGGACCGGTCGCGGATTGAGGCGCGGGTCGAGCGGATGCTCGCCCTGGTGGGCATGGACCCGGCGGTGTACCGCGGCCGCTATCCCCACGAGCTTTCCGGCGGTGAGGCCCAGCGGATCGGGGTGGCCCGTGCGCTGGCATCGGATCCGCCCGTCATCCTCATGGACGAACCTTTCAGCGCCGTGGACCCGGTGAACCGCTCGAGGCTCCAGGACGAGTTTCTCTCCATCCAGAGGGAGCTCCGGAAAACCGTGGTCTTCGTCACCCACGACGTGGATGAGGCGATTCGTCTCGCCGACAGGATCGCGGTCGTGCGGGCCGGCCGGCTCGTCCAGTACGACACGCCCGAGCAGATACTGGAGAATCCCGTCGACCCCTTCGTCGCCGCGTTCGTCGGCGCCGACCGGGCGCTGAAGAGGCTTTCGCGTTTTCCCGTTCGCGAGTACGTGAAGCCCGCCGCCTCGGCGAGGATCGACGATGAGCCCGGCATGCGGCGCGGCGGGGCACGATTCCTGTGGATCGTGGACCCGGCCGGCACCCTCATCGGCAGCCTCGACACGACGCTCGCGGCCCGATGCGCCGACGTGCACGACTGCATCTCGATCGAAAACATCCGGGAAATGGCCGTGCCGGCGGACGCCTCGTTGAAGGAAGCGCTCTCACGGATGCTCGGAACCAGCGCGCGCACGCTCCCCGTGGTGGACACGGAGTTCCGGCTCCTCGGGGAGCTCAGCCTGAGCGACGTCGAACAGGCGTCGGAGCGGCAGACGGGCCGCGCAGCCGCGGGGCGGCCATGAGCCGCACCCGGGCCTTCGGTGCGTGGATCACCTTTGCGCTCCTCGCCGCGCTGTTCCTGCTCCTGATGTCGAGCACCATTCTCTGGCAGTGGGGACTGCGCGTCCTTTTCCCTGACGTGCGAAACCTCCTCTATCCAAGAGCAGACCCGGCGTGGCTCGTCGGCGAACATCTCGTGCTCGTGGGTGTCTCCAGCCTCCTCGCCGTCGTGGTCGGCGTCGGCGTGGGCGTGTTCGTCACCCGGCCCCGGGGCCGTCAATTCCTCCCCGTCGCTGAAAAGCTGGCCGCCGTGGTGCAGACATTCCCCCCCGCGGCGGTGCTCGCCCTCTCCGTCCCCGCCCTCGGATTCGGTTTCAGGCCGACGATCGCGGCGCTCTTCCTGTACAGCGTGCTCCCGATCATGCGCAACACACTGGGAGGTCTTGCCTCCGTTTCCGCGGACGCCGTAGACGCCGCGCGCGGCATGGGAATGACGCCCGCCCAGGTCCTGGCGAGAGTCGAGCTGCCGCTGGCGTTACCGGTGATCCTTGCGGGTGTGCGCACGTCGGTGATCGTCAACGTCGGGACGGCGACCATCGGCGCCACGATCGGCGCCGGCGGCCTGGGAGCGCCCATCATCTCGGGGCTCGTGAACCAGAATCCTGCCTTCCTGGCCGAGGGGACGATCATCGTGGGGCTCCTGGCCATCTCAATCGATACTGCCTTTGCCGCGGTTGAGGCGAGCCTGCCGCGGGGCGCGCGAGGGCCTGATGGCGATGATCATGCACGGGGGCGCGGATGACCCTCGCCGAGAGGCTTGCGGCCCTCCCGGCGCCGCGCACAATTCCGCGCGGATGCGGAAGCCCTGGCGCATGACGTGGGCCGCAACCTTCGCACTGCCGCGGAGCACGACGGGATCCAGGTCGTCGTCGCCTCTCGGAGTGACAGCACCCTGCGGGGCCACTTCCCGACGGAAGTGGACGCCCTGGTTTCCGAGCTTCCGGGGCCTCCAGACGGCATGATCCTCGTGCCCGCATTCTTCGACGCCGGGCGCTACACGATCGACAACATCCACTGGGTAGAAATCGACGGGGAGCTCGTGCCAGCCCACGAACGGCGCCGTGCCGTCCGACACGGTGATCTGCATTTCTCTCGAGCAGGTTCGCCGTGATGGCCCCGACCGGGTTGCGGCAATCCTGGAACAGGCTCACGGCGGCATCCCGATCGTGGCGAATGCCGCCTGTGACGAGGACCTGGAGGTACTGGCACTTGGCGTGCTGGCCGCGGAGCGGCGCGGGAAGAAGTTCATCTATCGCACCAGCGCCTCGTTCGTGAAGGTTCGCGGCGGGGTCGACGACATGCCGCTGCTCACACGGTCGGAAGTGAAGCCCGGTCCCGGCGCGGGGCTCGTCGTGGCCAGCTCCTATGTCGCGCGAACAACGGCCCAGATCGACAGGCTCGTCGAGGCCCGGCGGGCTTCGCCCGTCGAGATTTCCGCTGCCCTGCTCCTTTCTGGATCAACGCACCAGCAGGAAGTGGGTCGCGTAACACGTGCCGTCTCTGACGGCCTGGCCCGGGGCGTATCGGTCCTCGTGTACACGACCCGTGGAGTACTGAACGCAACCGATTTCCTGGCCGCAGGCAGAAACGTCATGTCGGGACTCTACGAGGTGGTCGCGGGAATCGAGCGGCGGCCGGGCTTCCTGGTGGCCAAGGGAGGGATGACGAGCATCGCGCTCGCCCGGTCCGCGCTTGGATGCACGGGGGCGGAGGTTCTCGGCCAGATCCTCAGGGGCATTCCCGTGTGGAGACTCGGGGCCGGATCGCGATGGAGCGACGTGCCCTATGTCGTCTTTCCCGGCAACGTCGGGGACAGCGTGCCGCTCCTGAAGGTCGTCGAGAATCTGACGGGGAGTCTTCGAGCGGGCACGATTCCGTTTGACCTCCGAAATCGCGGGCAAGTATCTTCCCTACCATGGCTGATTCGGCGCATCCGAGTTCCGGAGGCTGGGTGCTCACGGCGACGATCCTGGCCTACAGCATGGCGTTCATCGACGGTTCGGCGCTCAACGTGGCGATGCCGGCGCTCCAGGCCGGGCTGCATGCGAGCGGGGTACAGATCCTCTGGGTCGTGAACGCGTACCTGCTCATGCTTGCGGCCCTGATACCGATCGGCGGCTCCCTGGGAGACGTGCTGGGCCGCAAGAAGGTGTTCGCGGTGGGAATCGTTTTGTTCATGCTCGCATCGCTCGTGTGCGGGATTGCGCCGACCATCGGCTTTCTCATTGTCGCGCGGCTCATCCAGGGCGCGGGAAGCGCGCTCATGATCCCGGGCAGCCTGGCGATCATCACCGCTTTCTTCGGCACGGAGAGCAGGGGGAAGGCCATCGGCACCTGGTCGGCGTTCACGACGACCGTCACCGTCGTGGGCCCGTTCCTCGGAGGAGTCCTGTCGGACGCGGGCCTCTGGCGCGGAGTTTTCCTGATCAACATTCCGCTCGGAGTGTGTGCCCTTCTTGTCCTGTTCCTGAAGGTACGGGAGAGCCGTGACGAGGAATCCTCCGGACGCATCGACTACCTGGGGGCAGCCCTTCTTGCCGTCGGGCTCGCGGCCCTGACCTACGGCCTGCTCTCCGCGCCCGCATTGGGAATCGCCGATCCGAGGGTGTTCGGATCTCTCATCGCCGCTGCCCTTGCCCTTCCCGCGTTCATGCTGGTGGAAGCGCGAAGCGCGCACCCCATGATCCCGCTGGGGTTGTTCTCCTCCCGCACGTTCAGCGGAGTGAACCTGCTCACCTTCGGGCTGTACGGTGCCCTGAGCGCAGGAACGTTTTTCGTGGCCCTGAACATGGTGCAGGCCCAGGGCTACAGCATGAAGGCAGCTGGTCTCGCCACCCTGCCCTTTGCGTTGATCCTGATCGCCCTGTCACGATGGGCGGGCGGGCTGGTCGACAAGGGGGAACCCCGGCTCCCGTTGATCATCGGCCCCGCAATTTCCGGCGCCGCGTTCCTTTTCATGGCGTTCAGCGGGCTTTCTGACGGGCCGTCGCATTACTGGGTCACGTTCTTCCCCGGCTTCATCCTCCTCGGCATCGGCATGGGGATCACGGTGGCACCTCTCACCACCTCCGTGATGAGCTCCGTGGCGAGTCACTTCGCGGGCACCGCCTCGGGGATCAACAATGCCGTGTCGCGCACGGCCGGCGTCCTGGCGATCGCCGTCGTCGGTGCAGTCGCCCTGATCGTCTTCTCGCATGCCCTGCAGTCCCGCACGGCGCCAATCGAGATCAGCGGCGACGCCCGCACGGCGCTCTCCGCGGAGGCCGCCCGCCTGGGCGCGGCCGCGGTTCCCGTCCAGGTGGGAACTGAACGCGCCGGGGAGGTTCAGACCGCCATCCGAATCGCCTTCGTGGATGCGTTCCGCGTGGTCATGCTGATCTGCACCGCCCTCGCCTGGATGGGCGCCGCACTTGCCGGGTTCATCGTGGAACGGAAGTTCACCGCTGCGGGGTAAGCAGTCGTGGGAGGCCGTGGGGCCGAAGACGGTCGCCTGTTCCTTAGAGCTCCGCGAGGATCTGGGAGATCTCGCCTTCGTATTTCTTGAGCACGTCCGGCGCGGCTCCACAGTCATCGATATCGGACCGGAGAAACTCCATCGATCTCCAGCTGTTTCCCCTGTAGATCCGCAAGGCCACATTGGGAAGATCGTGAGGGCTCGCTCCGATCGTCTCGGGCCGCCCATTCGACCACCAGACGAGTGAGCTCACCGGGCTCGCGGGCCTTATTTCCTCTGCAAGCCCCATGATGAGCTGTTCGACTCTTTCTTTCCCCGTATCTATCCTGCTCATATTCATTCTCCCTCCCTGCCCTCAGGCGGTATCCCCCCCGGGAGACCTTCTTCTCGCATCCCCTTTCGGCCCCGACGTCCCTGCCGAAGGCCCTCGACCGGTGGTGCCGTCTTCCCCGGCCTTCCTCCTTCCCTCTTCGAGGTCGAGAAAGGCTTCCTCGGGCTTCAGAGCGGTCTCGGCAGACCCCCTCGCCGTCGCGCCAGGATTCGAATGTCCCAGCACTGCCGCCACGGCGTTGATGTCCCGTCCCCTGTTGATCTGGATGGCCGCCCAGGTATGCCTCAGCTGCTGGGGCGTCACTTCTCTTCCGAGGATCCCGAGCGCCTCGTGCTTGATACGGTTCGTCACGGATATCCGGCTGTACGGCCTGCCGTGATGCTCGAAGAGATAGGTCTCTCCGTGGAAGTATTTCCTGATCCGCTCCAGGAACGCCTTCTTGACGAAGATCGTCCTTTCCTTCGCTGCCTTGCCCTTCACCCGCACCTGCGTCAGCTCGCCCTTCGCTGCCTTCAGGTCGGCGAGCTCCAGGTGCAGCATCTCGGACACCCGGACACCGGTGCTCACGAGGAACGTGACCATGAGCCTGATCGTCGCGTCTTTCGTGTGCCGCACGAGCTTCCTCGCTTCTTCGATATCGAGCACCCTGTCGGAAGGGACGGCCATGATCTCGATCTTCTTCAGCCTCACCGACTTCAGGAGATCCTCCAGGCGGTACTTCCTCCTGAGGCTGCCCGCGAACGCGCTCTGCCTGAACGCGTAGCGGACCCGGCTTCGGGCCGCCGCAATCTTCCTGTTCACCGTCGCCGGCGAGTAGCGCTTGCCTTCGTGCTCCTCTTCCAGCCACCGGGCGTACTGCTTGAAGCCTGCCACGAAGTGGAGCTTTCTCCGCCTGACAAACTCGATGAACTGCCTGACGTCAAGCCTGTAGATATCCCGGATTCCCTCCAGCTCCGCGAGAAGCGCCTCCTGCGCCGTCCTCGGATCGCTCTTCTCTGCCATACGCCGGCACCCCCTGTCCGCATGAATCAGCACGTACGTGACGTAATGTAACAGATAAAAAAAGAGGAGTCAAGACGCGTCTGCAAGGGGACAAAAAAAGGGGGGACGACCTGCCCCCCACTTGGGTTCCTGAAATCGCTCCTAACGGTCGCGATATCCGCCGCCGCTCCGAGCGGGACGATCCTCGCGGGGCTTGGAGAGGTTGACCGTAAGGCTTCTGCCCTCGTGCTGCGACCCGTTGAGGGCCGCGATGGCCTTCTCGGCCTCTTCCTGGGTCCCCATCTCGACGAAACCGAAGCCGCGTGAGCGGTCGGTGTCCCGGTCCATCACGACCTTCGCGGATTCCACCGTCCCGTGGCTCGCGAACAGCTGCTGCAGCTGCGAGTCCGTGACGGTATACGAAAGGCCGCCGACATACAGTTTCTTGTTCATGTACTCCTCCTTGGAGTGGAAAACATCTTCGCCCTTTTCTTCGTACCATCCAAGGAGCGGAACTTTGCAGGATCTTCGTGGGATACCGCTGTCCGGTCGGGTGTTCCTTCGGGGGGTAGGATCGGAAAGGTCCGAATGGTCGGGCTTTCTTGAAGCCCTCTTGTCATCACCCTTGCAACAGTGCACGTTTCTGCGACGAAAGTCAAGCGGTCTCCCCGGCAGTTCCGGTCGGGCAATCGAGCGCCGGGCCGCACTGCAGACAGTTTCACGACCGAGTCTATCAGCCAAGTTCGCGCGTCACAGGGTGTTTTTGCTGTCTCCCATCAGGAAAAGGACTATATTTGCCCTGTCGATGCGTTTCATGCAGCGCTCCGGAGGAGAAACGAAAATGCTTGCAGGTAAACCGGAAAAGGCTCGGGGCGCGTCGGCACCTCCTGAATCCTCTGCGAAGCCAGTGAAGGAGAAACCCGCCTGGGTCGCGGACCTGAAACGATTCGAGCGGACCAGTGCCCTCAAGGTCGCCTGGCAGCTTCTCAACACGCTGCTCCCCTATGCGGCTCTGCTCATCCTCATGTACCTGACGATGTCATGGAAGTTGCCCTACTGGATCACTTTTCTTCTCGCCGTGCCGGCAAGCGCCCTGCTCGTGCGGATCTTCATCTTTTTCCACGATTGCGGGCATGGATCCTTCGTGGCCTCCCCGATCGGGCAGAAGATAATCGGGAACTTCCTGGGACTGTTCACCTTCTCGTGCTTCTCGAGCTGGCGCTTCTCCCATGGCATTCACCACTCGACGTCAGGAAACCTGGACAGGCGGGGCGTTGGTGACGTCTGGACCATGACGGTCGACGAGTATGCTGCCTGCACGCCATTCAGGCGCCTGCAGTACAGGTTGTTCCGCAATCCGTTCGTCATGTTCGGCCTGGGTCCTTTCTTCTCGTTCGTCATCATTCAACGGCTGCCCCCCCGCGGGGCCAATCGGAAGCAGGTTCTGAGCGTCGTACTCGTGAATGCGGTGATCGCGGGAATCGTTGTCGCGGCGAGCCTCACCATCGGGATCAAGGCCTACCTCCTGATCCAGATGCCCATCATGTTCCTGGGCGGAGCGGCGGGAGTGTGGCTCTTCTACGTCCAGCACCAGTTCGACCCCTCCTACTGGGCGCGGACGGAGGAATGGGAATCCATGGACGCTGCAATGCGGGGAGCTTCATACTACAAGCTGCCGAGAGTGCTCCAGTGGATTTCAGGCAACATCGGGTTTCATCATGTCCATCACCTCCGGCCGCGGATCCCCAATTACAACCTGCAGGCCGCTCTGAACGCGACACCCCAACTGCAGCTTCCCGATCCCCTCCTCCTGTGGCCCAGCCTGAAATCGGTACGACTGAAAGTCTGGGACGAGCGGGAGAAATGCCTGCTCACCCTCAGGGAGGCCACCCGCCAGCTTCGCCAGCGGCCAAGCCTGGCATAAAGACGAGTCTGATCGGCAAGAATACCCCCGATAGAGGCGATTCTCCTGGAAAAGCATTGCTCTCCACCTGTGGCGGTGCGATAATACGTGCCGGGCCGGAAGGCGACCTCGATGCCGCCGGGGAAAGGCAGGGTGACTGAATGGTGGGACGCATCGCGATGATCGAGCCCCAGAATGATCATCTTCACATCTTTTCAAAATTCGAGCTGCCACGACTCGGGAGCGTGCTCCTCGCAACGATCCTGAAGAGCATCGGCAAGGAATCGACGGCCTACTTCCTGAAGGCGGAAGACGTGCTTTCGCGCGGCATTCAGGCCGACCTCGTGGGGATCTCGACGATTACCCCTACAGCGACCAGCTCGTACCGCATCGCGGACCATTTCCGGGCACGTCACATTCCCGTGGTAATGGGAGGACCCCATGCCACCTGTTTGCCGGAAGAGTCGCTCAGGCACGCGGACTTCGTCATTGCAGGGGAAGGGGAAACCGGGCTTCCGCGGCTGGTACGAGCGCTGGAAGGAGACGGTGACCTTGCGGACGTGCCGGGACTCGCCTGGATGGAGAACGGGGTCGTGCGGCAGAACGCTCCCGCGGCGCCCGTGGAGGACCTGGACACCCTGCCGTTCCCGGATTTTTCGCTTCTGGACTCGGGGAGAGGGAGGGGGGTGACCGGAGGTGTGGCGCGGGCTCTTCTTCCCGTACAGACATCACGGGGATGCCCGTACGATTGCACCTTCTGCTCGGTCACGCAGATGTTCGGCCGTCATTACAGACGCCGCAGCACGCAGAACGTCATCGAGGAGCTTTCTCACTACGATCCCGCGCAGCGTCAGCCCTTCTTCTATGACGACAATTTCGCCGTGAACAGTGTGCTCGCCAAGCAGCTCCTGCGCGAGATGATCGCGCAAAGGCTCGGATTCAAGTGGACCACCCAGGTGCGCGCGGACATCGCGAAGGACTCGGAGCTGCTGGACCTGATGGTGGAGGCAGGCTGCATCGCGCTCTACATCGGGTTCGAATCGGTCAACCCCGGGGCCCTGAAGGAAATGAAGAAAAATCTCTCCGTTGAGGAAATGAGGAATGCCATCGGGGAGCTGCGGAGGAGAAAGATCCATATTCACGGGATGTTTGTCATGGGGTTCGACTCGGACACCCCGGAGAGCGTGCGTTCCACCGTCTCATTCGCGCTTTCGGAAAAGATCGACTCCGCGCAATTCCTGATCCTGACTCCGCTTCCAGGAACCGAGCTGTACAGGTCACTCGAGAAGCAAGGCAGGATCCTCGATCGTCGCTGGGACACATTTGACGGGCACCATGTAAAGTTCAGGCCTGTCGGTTTCTCGCCGTGGACACTCCAGAAAGCGCAGATCGACGCGCACGCCTGCTTCTATTCCCCGGTGCAGATCGCACGCAGGCTCGCGCGCGGCCGCCGGTTGGGATTCTTCATTGGGATGTACGCGAACGCTCTCAACCGGCGGTGGAAGCACGAGGAGTCCGGGTACATCCGCTCTCTCAAGTCGGCTGCGTCCGTGGGAAACTCCTGACCAACTGAAGAGGTCCACGGGTCACGGCACCCCGATTTGTCGTGCTTTCCCCCTGCCCAGGGCGTACTGTTCCCTTCTGCGTACTGAAAGTTTGTCTCATCTTCGACTACTCAAATACCCGATACATGGAAAATATATCTCACTCATTTCTTCCG
>Ga0187870_1002113_pt1 | contig 16993 bp, 19 predicted proteins | sample June2016WEW_13_1_3_FD_132974 | JGI IMG/M metagenome (GOLD analysis project Ga0187870, IMG submission 132974) | Peatland microbial communities from SPRUCE experiment site at the Marcell Experimental Forest, Minnesota, USA - June2016WEW_13_150 | ecosystem: Environmental > Terrestrial > Soil >... | reverse complement strand
CTCGGGTGAATGCTTCTCTTTGAGATAAATATATCTACTAATAGGTAGAAAGTAAAGCACAAAATACTGTTGACCTCTGGAGTGATTAGTGTCCCTCGGTAACTGGCTAAGCGCATGCCGTCGCCCATAAGCTCATCCGGGTGATGTTCTCGATGCTTGTTCATCAGGTGCTTTGAGGAGGGGGGGAAGTGAAGATAGTTGACTGAACTCGTGATGCTTTAATCTTTTAAGTGAATACGATATTTCAAGTGGCAATCTGTGCACCTGCATTGTCCCAGAGCGCTCGGCACCCCCCTTTACACGCGTCTTGAGAGCGTCTAAGTTATTGTTTATAATGGCGGCTCTGGAATCATCCGACCAGGGAGGTTCGCGTTGAATCCTAAGCTCGCAAGATTTATCAAAGAGGTCCTGTTCAATTCTCCGCTCAGGAGATATTTCTTCCCAAGATTTGTATATAACTTTACCGCGCCACAATTATGTTTTCTTTGCCGATGCATAGAGGAGACGAAGCATGTTGAAGGAGCTATTGCCGAAATTGGATGCGCCAATGGATCAACAACTGTATTCCTCAACAAATACATGGACGCTCAGGCACCGGAAGAGCTTTGGCTTTCTCAGGGAGAATGACCGATACGTCACGTACTTTGCGAAATACGTTTCCAAGAAGTCAACCATCGAGGGAGAGGGCATAGGGCGGTTTTGGGGCATGATAGGGCCGGTCGAACAGGCGGAAGGGGAGGAACAAAGAGTTACCGACGGGGAGACGGTCCGATTGAAGAGATTTCTTCGAAGGTATCTGCACAGTACGCAAAAGCGCAAGAAAAGGCTGAAAGACGGGTCGGTGGTGGTGGTTCGTCCGAAGCGGAGATATGAGAAGTCCTTGAGAAATGGTAGGTTTGCGGGGTTCGTGGCGATCAGGGGGGAAACGGTGCGGCGGTTTCTCGATATGATTCGATGGCAAAGGTAGCGGTTGGCTCCGGGAAGCGATAGTTACGTACATCTTCCTGGAATCCACAACCAAGCAGAGTCATGAAAAATTGCTGATATCAAGTGGTAATCAGCACAGTGGTCGATAGATTTTCCTTGACACATAAGACTCCTTTCTGTATCCTCAAATCATGCATAAGCAAGTCCTTATCAATTTCAATTTGACCTGGAGAAACCAAAACCATGCGTGCATGATAGCTGCACCATGTCCGGCAAAAGACCCCAAAAGATGAAACCTTCCGCACAGCATATCCTCTTCCTCACGCTGGCTCTTGCTTTCCTGGCCGTGGGCACAGCCAGCGGCTCAGATAAAAGCACCAGCCAGAGCAAGGCAGGCTTGGCATTTGACACTACCCACGTCAACCTGGGCAACGTGGAACAGGACAGCAAAGGCACAGTGACCTTTCTGGCCATCAACTATGGGACGCTCCCCATAAACGTTGGCCCGGTGAACATTGTGGCCCTTCAGGGAGGGGACACAGGGAACAGTCTTCAAGACGCCGTACCGGTAAGCCCCAATGGTGTGTATGCCATCCCAATCATAGTTGGCCCTTACAAACAGCTAGGGCCTCACACGATGCAGGTCAAGGTGACTTCCAGCGATCCGAGAGCGCAGACATCGATCCTGACTGTTGATTTCACCGTGGTGGAAGGAGAGGCCCAAGAAGCCAAAGGCCCCCGACTCAGGGTTGATAAGCAATTCATAGACATCGGCAACGTACCCTACGATTGGCCGCTCTACGAACAGTTCACCCTGCGCAACGATGGCGACGCTCCGCTGGTGCTCGCAGGTACGCCAACCATACGTGTGGAGCTTGGATGCTGACCGCCCAGCCCGGTGGTCGGTACGACCACCCTGCAACCCGGCCAAGAGGCCAAATTGGAGCTTCGTCTGTATATGGGAATGCACCAAGGCATGGGCGGGCAACATCAATTTGCTGTGGATATCCGCAGCAACGATCCCTTGGTCCCTTTGAAGACAGTGGTGTGGCGGTTCAACGTTGTGGGCGACAAATGAAGACGTGCCTGGACGCGTTCCCGACGAGGATATAGATGCTCAAGCTGGCGGGCCTTCTCCTCGTGACGCTGCTTTGCATGGCCTGTGCAAAGACAATTCAGCAGTCTATTCCATCGCAGGTGGCCCGAGGGCGTGAGTTGTACACGCAAAACTGCCAGGTGTGCCACGGCGACGCAGCCACAGGCGCTGGCGCCCAACCTGGCACACCTCTTAATTCCGCCGCCGGACATACGTGGCATCACAGTGACGCACAGCTCACCGACATAATCCTTGGAAGAATCGTCACGCCGGGCCGAACGATGCCGTCCTATGCGGGACAGCTCACGGAGCAGGATATTCAGGCAATCCTTTCCTACATCAAGAGTAACTGGCCCGAAGACTTGAGACGACACCAAGCAGAGATGAAATAGTGTCCTAAATCTTCAGATGCTGTAAAAAGTCAGGTTTCACCTGGAGTGCAGGGGCGAAGCCCCACTGGAGGTATCAAGGTATCCAACGGCACAAGCGCTAATCTTTACATTTTCTCATGCCCCGGCCACCAACGTTTGTAGGCGCATACCGCAGCTTTTCCGGTAGGCGAAACTCAGCCGGACCGGCACCTCTTCTTACCCGCCCCTTGCTGAAAGAGAGTTTCTGCTATTCCGTTAGGATATACAACATTACAGGTGCCATTCATGAATTCTTGCAAGACAAAACACTCTGCCATGGCAGATGGAGGCATTACACTCTCTTCTTGTCGGTGCCAAAAGCATCCCCATAGCAAGGATAATGACGAGGCGACCGCTGGCCCGGCCATCTCATAGGTCCATTGCCAGCTTCCACTATCGGCCGATTTTGAGAGATTTACAGTCGCACTCGTTTGAGCCTGAGGGCATTGCTTATTACTGATACCGAACTGAAGCTCATGGCCGCTGCCGCAATCATGGGCGATAGCAGCAATCCGAAGACAGGATATAGCACCCCGGCCGCTACCGGCACGCCGACCGAGTTATAGATAAAGGCAAAGAACAGGTTCTGACGGATATTCCGCATGGTCGAGCGACTGAGACGTGTGGCACGCACGATGCCGCGCAGGTCGCCTTTGACAAGGGTGACCCCGGCACTCTCCATAGCAACATCCGTACCTGTGCCCATCGCAATGCCGACATGGGCCTGGGCCAGTGCGGGTGCGTCGTTAATGCCATCCCCTGCCATAGCAACGACCCGGCCCTGAGCCTGAAGTTGCTTGACCGCCTCCGCTTTCTGTTCCGGCAGGACTTCTGCCTGCACTTGGTCGATGCCCAGCTTCTTCGCAACAGCTTCGGCCGTCCTGCGACTGTCACCCGTGAGCATGACGACCTTGATCCCTTCAGCGTGCAGATCGCGGATTGCCTCGGGTGTTGACTCCTTGATCGGATCAGCCACACCCAACAGGCCGGCAGGCTTACCATCAATACTTAAAAGCATGACTGTTTGCCCTTCTGCGCGCAAGTCGTCAGCCTGTTGAGGCAGGTTGCCAGGGTCAATGCCCATGCTCTCCAGGAGTTTCAAGTTACCCAGCGCAACCTTGCGCCCATCGACCTCACCGGTAACGCCCTTGCCAGTCACCGACTGAAAGTCCTTAAGCTCGGCCAACTCAATCCCCTTCTCCTGTGCGCCTCGCACGATAGCCTCAGCCAGTGGGTGTTCGCTTGCCCGCTCCAGGCTGGCCCCAAGTCGTAGCGCCACTTCTTCCTCGACGCCGTTTACCGTTTTTACAGTTACCAGCTTTGGTTTTCCTTCCGTCAGGGTTCCGGTCTTGTCAACTACGAGGGTGTTGACCCTCTCCATGATCTCCAAAGCTTCGGCATTTTTGATCAGTACACCGGCCATAGCGCCACGGCCGACGCCCACCATGATTGAGATGGGAGTCGCCAGGCCGAGCGCACAGGGGCAGGCTATGATCAATACGGCCACGGCGTTGACGATGGCATGAGCCAATCGTGGGTCCGGGCCCCACAAACCCCAGATCGCAAAGGTGACAATGGCACTGGTTACCACCACGGGGACAAAGTAACTCGCCACGACGTCCGCGAGTTTCTGGATGGGGGCGCGAGATCGCTGCGCTGCGGCGACCATGTTGACAATCTGTGCCAACAGCGTGTCGGCGCCCACCTTCTCGGCTCGCATGCGCAGGCTGCCCGTACCGTTAACTGTCGCGCCGATCACCTTAGCCCCGGAGGCTTTTTCAACGGGGATGGGCTCACCGGTGACCATGGATTCGTCAACATTGCTTTCACCATCGATTACCGTGCCGTCCACCGGTATCTTCTCGCCGGGACGTACGCGCAGGACATTGCCGGGCTGGACTTCCTCCAGCGGGATATCTTCTTCAGTACCGTCATCACGCACGATACGGGCGGTGTTCGGAGCGAGACCGAGCAACATCCGGATGGCCGCGTTGGTACGTGAACGGGAGCGCAGTTCAAGCACCTGGCCCAGGAGCACCAGCGCGGTGATTACTGCCGCCGCCTCGAAATAGACGTGCACGGTGCCGCCTTTCATCTGCATGATGGGCGGAAAGATTTGCGGGAACAGTAGCGCCACCGTGCTGTAAACCCAGGCTACCGACACGCCGAGGCCGATCAGGGTGAACATGTTGAGATTCCAGGTCTTCACCGACTGCCAAGCGCGCACGAAGAATGGCCAGTCGCCCCATAGCACTACCGGCGTTGCCAGTAAGAATTCTATCCATTGTACGGTACGCATGGAGAGACTTTGGGGCAAAAAACCTGGCAGCAAATCGGCCGTCATGGCGAGCAGGAATACAGGTATCGCCAGTGCCGTACAGACGCAGAAACGGCGTGTCATGCTGACGAGTTCAGGATTCGCCTCCTCCGCGGAGACGGTGCGCGGCTCCAGCGCCATGCCGCACTTGGGACAGTTGCCCGGTGTGGGCTGTCGGATCTCCGGATGCATCGGACATACATAATCGGTTTTGGTCACAGGTGGCGGCCCTCCTGCGGGTTCCAAAGCCATGCCACACTTGGGACAGTTGCCCGGTGTGGGCTGTTTAATCTCCGGGTGCATGGGACAGGTGTAGACAATCGACCCATCACCCGTATGTTCTGGCGCCAAGGCTTCCTTATTCAGATATTGCTCCGGGTTTTTCGCAAACTCGCCCAGGCAGCGGTCGCTGCAAAAGTAAAAAACCTTTCCATCGTGCTCGTGATGGTATGCAGAGTCATCCGATACTTCCATACCACAGACGATATCCTTCATGGGTTTTCCTCTTGTGGATAGAGTTCTCTCATCCGGTTCTCACATATTCGCAACGATTTGCTTCAGTTTCTCCTGTACTTGCTCGGCAAGGGCCGCCAATTTGGGGTTCCCCACGACTTTCATCGTTTCCACAGGATCGATGGCTGACACCTCCACCTGACCTTCACCTTTCTCCTGGATAATGACATTGCAGGGCAGCAGGATACCGATCTTGTCTTCGACCTGGAGAGCCTGATACGCGAAGGGTGGATTGCAGGTCCCTAAAATCTTGTATCGCCGAAAGTCCACGCTCAATTTTTTCTTGAGCGTTTCTTTGACGTCGATCTCGGTAAGAATGCCGAACCCCTCTTTCTGCAGTTCGTCTGTAAGCTTCGCGAGTGTCTCGTCGAATGACCGTGCTACAGTTTTGGTGAAATAGTAAGCCATTTCTCTCCTCCTGGCCGGGCGTTCCTTTCAGGTCTTTACCTTCGTTTCATAAAATAAACGATACCCAAAACAACGAGAATAGCGATAATGATCATAAAGACCCATCCGGAGCCGAATCCCATTCCCCACCCCCAGCCATTCCCCATCATGCCGATTGCCCACCCCCTTTCGATGTAATATAGGTCCGCGAATCGTGGACGGCCACGAAGACCGGCGTAGTTCGTTTCAGAAATGGAGAGTTCTTCTGTTACGAAATGAATGTAACGGCGGAAGACCTCGGCCGAGCCGTGCAACCGGTCGTCCGAACCCTCCACACGTTAAGCTATCGGTTTGTTCTAACCGCCCTCCCCACACTACCCCGCATGCGGGTCCGCACGGGGCGGGTTCACGGACTTAACCGCGCGATAGCCAGGTGGTCAATCACAGCACATGTCGGCCAATCTCTGTGCTCTCTTTCAAGCCGTAACTATCAATATCAAGGCTTTTCAGAATCAATTAGTTGGAGGTGAAGTTCTTGGGCGGAGTCCCGGCTGCCTAAAAAAATATCTCCTTTCAAAAAAGATCTTGGCAACCACAATCGCCCCGTTTTACAATGGACATTGACAATTGCCAAAGGGCAAAGGGTGAGGGCAGTATGCTACGGATGACCGAAGAGCTTCAATGGGTTTTGACGAAGTACCCAAGGGGCTATCACTCGGTCTCTAACGCTGAGATGTATCTGATACTCGATGCCTATGAATACCAGATGGAATCGCCTGGGGGTATCTCGGGAGCCTTTGGGATTTCGAGAGAAACCTTGCGGGTGTGGGGAATAAAAAAAATCATTCATTATTTCGTCCGTAGAGACAAACTATTCAGAATCCTGGAAGCCTACATCCCCCTAATCACATTTATCGATGCTCCGCTGCCAAACACTGAGAGATACAAAGAAGAAGTAGAGAACGTCAAAAAAACCTTAGAGAAAATGGAGCAGCGGCGAGAAGCATACTACAGGGAACGGCTGAGAGCCGAACAAGGGGGCAAAATTATCAAAGAGACCGGCTACCGTCAAAAACACTAACCTTTTTTTGAGAACCTACCTAACTATTATCAATCGTCCCCCGGGCGCTTCCGTGTTGCATCAACGACGGTACGCGAGAGGTAGCTTTGACAGGCCCGGACGTGTCAACTATAATCACTCAAGATCAACTAAAACTTGGGGGTGTTATCATGACCGGGCTAATCCTGTGCAATCGATGCGGGAAGAAAATGGACGGCGTATGCAAGTGCGGCAACTACAAGTGTTTGGTGCAAATCTACTGGAAGGGAAAATACTACGAGTACAGGCGGGATGAACAGGGGCCAGAAACTGTTTCCGCTGCTGTATCGACAATTTTTGTCCCTATGCCACTGCCGACTACAGTACTCCCGTAGTACGGGTAACTATTAATAGTAACTGCGGGTGGCAAAGCTGGATAGAGGAGCGCCCAACTGTTGTAAGACTGGCAGAAAGCAGTATTGAATCCTGGTTAAGCATTTTCAACAGCCTCTAAGGTCTTTAACACTTTCACTATTTCATCTTGTGTCTTGGCTATTTTCTTGTATGAGTCCTCTGCTTCTGCTCTCTCAATACCCTTTGCAATATACGATAAAATCAACTGGTTTTGACTTACACCTTCCTCTTCTGCCCTCTCTATCAAACGTGCGTGTAGCGATTTTGGCATCCTTACTGTCTGCCTACCAGTCGTTTCAAGTCTTTGCGAAGGTACAGGAATTTCGTACCCAGCCTCAAGTGCCACCTCAAGCCACTCGTCCTTTGCTCTGAGTGCCTTCTCCACGGCTTCTGTTGGAGTTTCCGCGTCTACAACACAACCTGGAAGCTCAGGAAATTCTACAAAATAGCATTTTTCCTTTGAATCATATTGAACGACCATCTTGTAATTGAGTCCTTTGTACTCCTCAAGACTCATCATCTCTCCCCCTCCTGGAGTTCCTTTATCATCTCAATAGCATCAATACATTTGCGGACATAAGGTTCTTTGACTTTATCGCTATGAGGTTTTGGCACCATCGGCATCACACATCGCTGTGCCAAAAGAGGATGAGGAAAGCAAACACCCTCCTTTGTCTTCCTTTCGTTGAACCCCCAAGTGCGCATAAGGGTCAGTAGCTCGTTCCACCTTACACTGCCAGGCGACTCCTGAGCTTTCTGTAGAAGTTTTTCTCTTCGTTCCAAAAGCTTTTCTTTTCCTGATACTTACAAATCTGAAGGAGAGAAACGTTTGCCTACCCCAGCCAATGAAGCATGACATCATATGTGGTGTCACCATATATGATAAGTTATCGCATAAAGCATGTCAAGACTTTACAAGCGGCGCCAGTGAGGTATAGCCATGCGAGCCTGGGGTATATGGGGGTTCGAGGGGGGCCTGAGCTATTTTCGATGGATTTTCGCTGTGTTTTTATCAGTAAATTTCTTAAAACCAGGGAGCGTGGTGCACTTCCTTAAGTGTTAGATTCTCCGCACCTCAGGGACAATGCTTTGTTACAACTGGCAATCGATCTGCACCGGCGCGTCCCGAGTCTGACTTTCGCCTAGAAGTCCGCCTTCTTTTGTAGAGGGCCAACGGCACCAACGGCAGAAGGACAAGCACCATCAGGAAAGGCAATTCCACAAGGTAGACGAAAGGCGTCAGCGCCCATCTCGTCAAGAGCATTAACGTTTCATGGTCTCCTATGAATGAGGCCAAGGGCGGGGAGTATCTGTAGTAGAAACGGACAAAGGCAATGCCGGGCCTGTTGTTAAGGAGGCAGCGGTCCCTGAAGCGCCTAAGTGCCACGACATGTGGGTCGAGATAGGAGCCGTAGGCGGCTGTTGCAATGAAACAGCCTCCACCACCTCCTCCAGAGACTTCCGGAGCCGCTGGAAGGAGAAGGCGGGACCGGCTGAGAGACCGGGTCGGACTGGAGGACAGCGTCGCAATACGCACCGACAAAGGTATCGTTTCCGTAGGCGACAGTTTGCAGGGAAAAAAGACAGGACTTGAGGTTCCACGTTATTCCGTCCGGCGAAGTCAGGAGGGTTTGTCCGTCGCCGACAACCACGAACCAGCCGCCTCCCCATCCTACGCCCCTGAGTGCCCTCGACGTGCCTGACGTCCTTACCGCCCAGGTGACCCCGTCGGCTGAGGTCATAATGGTGCCGCTGTCTCCAACCACGACGAAGAGGCCATTGCCATAGACGCAGTCGTAGAGCAGCATATTGAGACCGGTCGTAATCGCATTTGTGTTCCAGGCGACCCCGTCGGACGACGCCGCTATCGTATTCTGGCCTGCTGCCACGAATAGGCCATTGCCGAAGACAACTTTAAAGAGGGGGTCGGTGAGCTTGACGGGTAACTGTGTCCATGCGAGACCGTCCCTGGAAGTGAATATCGCGGGTCCCGTTTCGATATCCTGTTCACCTATGGCCACAAAGAGACCTTTACCATAGGCCATCGACCAGACGATCGACGGCGCCGCCCCGGCATAGGATGTCCATTTGAGCCCATCGGAAGAGACGAAAAGTGTATTGTTGCCACCGAAGGCGATGAACTTGTCACCCCCAAAGCCCACGAAGGGGATGCCCAGGCTCGGATCGAGCGTTTGGCCTGTCCAAGTAACGCCGTCCGTGGAGTTGAAGAGGCTGAACCTCGTGTCCGGATAGCGGGAGTCGAATTGAGCCCCGGTTACAAAAACGCCATTTCCATATGCGACGTAGGTCGCCCAGATAGGAAGATCGGTCGTCCTTCTCGTCCACGACCCGCCATCGTCCGATGTGTGTATTAAGCCGCTGTAGCCAACCGCGACAAAGGTGCCGTTCCCATAGGCCATACCTGACGGCCACCAGGCCGGTTCCTGGGATGAATGAACGGTCCAGTTGACACCGTCAGACGAAGTTACGGGCGCTCCCAACCAGGAAAAAGAGATAAAAAGGTTGTTCAAGAAAAAGATGGGCGAGAGGGGCATATCCTGTCCCATCGGACCCGGGCTCCACGTATACCCGTCTTTCGAGGTGCAGACGCCTCCGCCCTGTTCGGTGACCACGAAGGTCCCGTTGCCGAAGGCGATCGAGACCGGTTCGAAGGTCGGGCTCGCCGTCCACGAAAGACCGTCCCGGGATGTGTAGACAACGCCTGAGCCCCCGCCCTCCCATCGCAGTATCACAAGAAAGAGATTATTGGCAAAGACGAGGCCATGGAGATCGTCCGAAGAGCCCGCCAGCTGCTGTCCCGGCTGCCAGTTAATGCCGTCATCCGACGCAAGCATTCCCCATCCACTGCCTACCCTTCCCGTCGTCACATACCGTCCGTTCCCGTAAACGCCCTCGCGATAAAGGTCCCTTTTTCAAAGGTGATGGAGGTGGCTGATACGGGCAGGCCCCCAACGCTCCACCGGACCCCATCCGACGAAGTGAGGACTTTCCCGCCCTCAGCACATGCCACAAAGGTGCCGTTGCCGTACACGACGGAATCGATGGCATTCCCTTCGGGCAGCGGGTTCCGCCAGTGCCAGTTATCGAGCGGGTCGGCAGAGGCAGGGTCGGCTAACAGCGAGAGCATCAGAGCTACTAAGGCAAACAGTGCGAAGTGCGCCAGCCTGTGACGAAACCTGCCCATGTGACCCTCCATTATGAACGTGCATGCAGAAAGTGAGAGTGCTACGTGAACAGAGATGGTAGGAATGAGGGGTACCTAAACCGCACCTGACGGGGGCCTTGAGAGATGACTGAAGAAAGCTGGGCACAGCCTTTCCCTGTAAAAAAGCTATGGCTGCCTTATTCTATTGTCAACAAGCGGAAGAAGGGGGGGCAACCTATCTCTTTCACATCATAATGCTTAATCAGAACCGATTTGTTTCGGTCCAGCCTTCGTAGGTGCATGCCGCAATTCTTCAGCAGGGTGAAACTTGCGCATCCCGCGCCTCTACCTGCCCGTGGCTCACTTCCTGTACTCGTTGCTCGGCAGCTTCCTAGAAATCTTCAAGATTACAAGCGCCATCAGTGTATAGTCCTGTGAGCCTGGAGTATATGGGGGTTCGAGGGGGGCCTGTGCTATTTTCGATGGCGGGCACCCGCGAAGCGGGTCGGGCGTGATCGAGGGGCCGGCCGACCGGAGCATAGTTTGACACTATGTGAGGACCGCGCGGCCCCGAGAGACAGGGAAAAGGCGCGAACCAAAGAGGAGCATAGCAGAGGGCAGCGGAACGCCCCCGCACTACACTTTTTTCCAAGGATGCTGAGCTATTTGTCTATCAATCTCGTTTATGAAAGCCGATACTCCTTCAATGAGTTTCTTCACGTCGGCCTTGTTCAAACTCAGAGTTGTTCCGTCTTTTGCGTATGCACTTCGGTGAACTATATCATGCCTTTTCTCTATTGCCCGGTAAATGTCACCCAGGTCTCGGGGGAAAGCAACCTCCAAGGTTGTTTTGTACATAAGGCTGACCTTTTCCAGCTTATGGTATATTATTTCCAGTAGATATGCCTTCACCTCATCCGTGATTCTATTGAACCTCTGAAAGATGTCGGTGACGCGTAGATTTCTATGTGTGAAATCCGGATTAGATTCGACGAGACGACGAACAAGCTCTAAATCACCGAGAGTCGTGTTGATGAAGGCATCTGAAAGGTAAGTCTCCATGGCCGTGATGACGTTGACGTAGAGCAGTCCATTGAGCATTTGAAGAAGATTCTCTCCAACCTTAGCCTCCAGCATGGCTTCAATATTTTCCATGCTTTTCGAAAATGTCTGATGAAACTGAGAGTTTGCCTGTATGGAGTCCAAGAGGTAAGCGTCCTCTCGCGCATCAGGATTTCTGCTCCATTCGAGGCACCCGTGACTTTCGACATCCCTAACTACCTTTCCTATTATGTCCTCAGAAACTATGTCGCCGAACTCCCGAAAAAGCTCTTCCTCCGCATCGTACGGCCCTCCCCAGATGTAGAGATAGCCCCCGTCCTTCGATTCATAAGGGCATAGGTCCACGGGATCGGCATAATTCCATAAGAACCATTTTCTTAGAATGGACGCCTGTTCCTGTTCATCCGCATCACGAATCTGGTTCCGCGGCGTCGGCGACACAAAATCTGGCAACCAGTATTGTTCTTGGCTCATCGATCTCTCTACGGAGAAGCTCTTCTTAACGTAATATCGTGGAAAGCCCTGATTTCAGACTCTACCACTTTATGATATTGCGATCCGGCCGTTTGTGTCAAGCAAGGTTATAAAAGCAACATTCCTTCCGGTAATTAGCGATCAAAGTTAAAACGCCAGATACTCGATTCGTAGGTGGAGCCGGTGACTTTTCCCATGCAGAAATGGGCAAAAGGTAGTAAGGCACGATTTCCGTGGGCTTCTTCCTGAAAGAGAGCCGCTGAATGTTTTTCTTGCAATACAACATTACTGGTGGCTATGATTAACGCATGTGGTGGGAGCGGAGAAGGCGAGCATTTTTCTCTCCGGGGGCCCGAGTTATTTACTTATTTGCGGTCGTCCCCCTCGCCGCCCCAGGAGAACTTGGAGGCCCAAATGACATATCTTGAGGAAGCCATTGCAAAAGGCTATGCCGTTCTTTCGGGCGAAGGACCAAAGCGGCGGATCACCTATGTCGCAGTGAACCACTCTGAACGCTTCGCCGATCCCGAAGAACAGGTCCGTGCCGAATACTGGGCAGAACTCATATTCCGCTATGGGTACGAACCCGCCCGCATCGGCGTCGAAGTTACTGTCCCCGACCGCACGCCCAAGGACGCCGCCGATCTGGTTATCTTCCATAACGATGCCCGCACCCGGCCCTTCGCCGTCATCGAGTGCAAGCGCGACGGCGTGACGGACGCCGAATTCGCCCAGGCCGTCGAACAAGCCTGCGGCAACGGCACGTGGGCGAAGTTTCGATCCCAATATGTAGGCGTTGTCGCTGGGCAGACCCGCCGCTTCCTGGACTTCACAGAAAGGTACGGCGTTCTCGAACGTGAGGCGAACATTATAGCCGATCTACCCAAGCAATACGGCAAGCCCGAGGAATGGCGCTTCCGGAAGGGCACAAGGGACGACATCCAGCGCGTCAGCAAAGAAACCCTGATTGCTACCATCAAGAAATGCCACCAAACGCTTTGGGGCGGCGGGCGGCTCTCCCCGCCGATGGCTTTTGGTGAACTATGCAAGCTCCTCTTCGTTAAGATTCAGGATGAAAAGACCCCGCGCAAGAACGGGCAGCCGTACGAATTTCAGATCAAGACGCACGAACCGAGCCGCAAGCTTGCCGAGCGCATCAAGGCCATCTACGACATCGCCAAGAGGCGTGATCCGCAGGTCTTCACAGACACCATCCGTATTGATGATACCACGTTGCGCTCCCTTGTTTTCCATATGGAGGCCATCAGCTTCAGTAAGACCGACCTTGACACTAAAGGCGTCGCCTTCGAGCAGTTCATGGACGGTTTTTTCAAAGGGGACTTTGGCCAGTATTTCACTCCCCGCGAGATCATTGCCTTTGCGGTGGAGATGATGCAGCCAAAGGCCGAAGACCTCTTACTCGATCCCGCCTGCGGTTCCGGCGGCTTCTTACTCTATGCCCTTGACCATCTGCGCAGAGACGCCGATGAATATTACCCCGATCAAAAGGGTGACCCAGAGCGAGGGATTGAGGAAGGCAAAGACCACTACAAACACTGGCACGATTCCGCCGAAAAGAACCTATATGGCATCGAGATCAATGACGAGATCGCCCGCGTCGCCAAAATGAACATGATCCTGCACGATGACGGCCACAGTAACATTGCCGGCGACGACGCCTTGGACCGGCTCGGCGCTGTTCGCCAGCGCACGGCTAACAACGGCTTTAAGGAAGGCCGCTTCGATTTGATCCTGACCAATCCCCCGTTCGGCGCGCAAGTAAGCCTCACGGAGAGGCCATACCTGAGCGATTTTGACCTCGGCAACCAGGAGGACGCCAAGGGCAAGCGCACGCCGCGTAAGAATCAGAAGACGGAAATCCTATTCATCGAAAGGGTCTGGCAGTTCCTTAAGCCGGGGACGGGCCGCGCAGCCGTGGTTTTGCCCGATGGCATTCTCACCAACTCTAGTCTGCAATACGTTCGCAATTTCCTCTTGGAGCGGTTCCGACTGCTTGCCGTGGTCAGTCTGCCGCAGACAGCCTTCGCCCACTTCGGCGCGGGAGTCAAGGCAAGCCTCGTTTTCCTGCGCCGACGCGATGAGAATGAGAAGCCAAAGGACGACGAAGCCATTTTCATGGCCGCACCGGAAAAGATCGGCTACGACGCAACCGGGCGCAAATGCGAGGACCAACTGCCCGACGTGGCGAAGGCATACCGCGCCTTTGGGAAAGACCCACGACCTTTTTTCGTCTGAGCCCCGCAAAAGCGGGCAAGGTGCAGTGCTTTGCCGTTAAGCGGGGCGATTCAAAAGAACGACTTGATCCCAGGTTTGTTCTTTATGGCGGGCATCAAGTCTTGAGAGGGATTCCTCTCTCCCCCCTGGGCCAACTTGTGACACGTGAACCCGATTATGGTTCTGGAGAAAGAGCAATACCCATTAAGAGTTCCAACAATGTTAAGTATATCCGAATCACCGACTTTGACGACGATGGCATTGTTCAGGACAATGAATTCGCCACCGCCGAGAATATCGAAGACCGTTACCGTCTTGATGACGGAGATGTCTTATTTGCCAGAAGCGGAGCAACAGCTGGCAAAACCTTTATATTCTCATCGGAAATCGGGCCGTCCATCTTCGCGGGGTACTGTATCCGCTTTCGGTTCGATAGGGCAAAAACTTTGCCTCAGTTTATTTACCTTTACACGAAGACTGACCGTTATCAGGCGTGGGTTCGATCCATTCAACGACCTTCGGGACAACCAAATATTAATAAGGAAGAGTTCAAATCCTTCACGGTCCCCCTCCCGCCGTTGGCAGTTCAGAGGCAGTTGGTCAGGAAAATGGAGCGGGCGCGGGAGTCGCGGAGGCGCAAGCTCGAACAGGCTGATACCCTGCTCGCCGGCCTCGATGATCTTCTGCTCGCCCGCCTCGGACTCACTCTAGAGAAGAAGGAGTATCGACCGTTCTATGCCGCGCGCCTTGCCGACGCTTGGAGCCGCTCCGACCCGGATTTCCATTCGCCGAAGTTTAAGGCGCTCCGCGAATCCATCGAGCGTTGCGGCCAGCCTATCCTGCCCGTCGGCAAGCTGTGTTTGTGCATCAAGAGCGGATTCGCCGCGGGCCGAGAACTCCAAGCCTTCGATGACATTCAGGGTATTCCCCATATCCGACCCCTGAATATCTCCCCGCATGGCGAACTCGGATTCGATGGGACGAAATACGTTCCCAAGGACAGTGTTGCTGAAAGTGAAATCATCCAAGAAGGGGAAGTTCTGGAGATCTACTACACTGGGCGGACCGGAGGTCAATATCTCAAAACCGCCTATATTCTCTGCGATGACTATTCTGAACTGGTTTCAAAGCTCTTCCTTCTGGCCGATGATGATAGATGGACGGACAAGAAGCCGAACAACCATTTCAAGAGTTACCATGAGGTCTTGCGGGATGTCGAGGCAGTTGTCCGGGCAAAAGTGCCTGACCGGTTGGACAGGCTCAGAGATTTGCAGTCCGCAATGACGAATCGTCGAGCACGACGCAACGACTTTTTTCACTCGACCAGCTTGCTCGACCTGAGCGTTACACCACGCAATTGTGTGGAGTCCTTTTGCGATCTTTTAGAATACGGTGAGCTTCTTCTAGGCACTGACTGGCGACAAGCCTTGGAAGGGTGCCGCAACTTTGCGACTTTGGAAGTCATGCTCCAGCTAGAAAAGCTGGCCTTTTCTGATCCATCCATTACTAGCAAAGTGAGCAACATTCTCCAGAACTGGCCGCGCAACATACGGAACAACAAGAAGAGGGGTGTTCATGTGGCGGAATATCCGGAAGACCTGCATCTGCGTCTATGCGTAACTTGCGGTGGCAAACCCCTGCGGGACAAATTGAAGGCGTTGATGCCGTCATGATGAATGAATCCAGACGGAGCACGCAACAATCGGTTGCAAGGACGGCATTCCGCCGCCGCTAAACCGTGGCGTTCGCCGGAGATGAAAAGAAATGAATGAATTCGCCCAGGCAGTAAAGGACGTGGAAGAAAAGTGCTCTAAGTTGCTTGCTTCTCCAGGTCACAGTATGGCCGCCTTGCCCAAAGAAATTCCCCTTGCAGGTGTCTACCTTTTCTCTGAGCGTGGCAGGGCGATGTATGTAGGACGGACAAATAACCTTCGGAAAAGGCTGCAATACCATATGCGGAACAGCCACAATCAAGCGACATTTGCCTTCCTTCTCGCCCGAGAAGAGACAGGCAAGACAAAGGCCACGTACCAGAAAGACGGGTCACGCGAAGATTTGTTGACTCAACCGGAGTTTCGCTCGGCATTCGATGCTGCGAGAGAGCGTGTCCGGGAAATGGATGTGCAATTTGTCGACGAACCGGACCCTATCAGACAAGCCCTGCTCGAAATCTGCACTGCCTTACAAGCGGGGGCGCGGTATAACGACTTTGACAACCATTAGGCCAACCGGCCGACACAGGGTATTCTCCGGCCACTCCCCTGCTTCGTAGAGGAAACCCGAAGATGAACGGTAGCTTTACGCCAGGAGATATGGGGGTCTGAGCGGGCCTGAGCTATTTTCGATGGATTTTGCCGTGATCGAGGGTGCCTCTCGCCGAGACTATACTTTTGGAGTATGTCGAGGCGACGAGGCCCCGAGAGACAGGGAAAAGGCGCGAAAAGAGCCAGGACCCCCTAAAATGGGCCGGCGCGAAAAGCGTCCGGCCCATTCTGGTTACCGAAGGGTAACCTGCACCGCCCCCGCATTCCCGCTCTTATGATCAACCGCCAGCAGAGTCACGCGCTGGTGCGGCTTGAGGGAACCGACAAGCTCGACGAACGATTCTATTCCCGTTATGGCCTGCCCGTTGATCTCCAGGATCATATCGCCCACCTCGAAGCCCGCTGCCCCGAGGGGCCCCTTGGGGTCTACCCAGGACACGGCCACGCCCTGCTTCGGGTCCAGCCCGAATTTCTGCGCGTCCTTAGCCGTGATGGCCCTCATCTCCGCGCCGAAGCGCTCCTTTATGGCGCCCGCCGTATATCTGACCGCCTCCTGGAGGCTCCCGACCTTTACAACAAAGTCCTGCCTTCTGCCCTGCCGCAGGACAGTCACCTTGACGTCCTGGCCTACCGGCGTCATGGCAGCCATGTTCCTCACGGAAGCCCCATCGGTAATCTCGGTCCCCTGG
>Ga0187870_1002108_pt1 | contig 17021 bp, 13 predicted proteins | sample June2016WEW_13_1_3_FD_132974 | JGI IMG/M metagenome (GOLD analysis project Ga0187870, IMG submission 132974) | Peatland microbial communities from SPRUCE experiment site at the Marcell Experimental Forest, Minnesota, USA - June2016WEW_13_150 | ecosystem: Environmental > Terrestrial > Soil >... | reverse complement strand
CCAGGACGGCAGCCTCTCCTCCCCTTATGCCATGCAGGTGATCATGAACGAGAGCGGCGCCCTGCGCACCCTGCTCGCCTTCTGCGCCGCTGCTGCGACCCGCCTGGTGTTCGGCCGCCGGGGGGATTTTTACCGGTTTGCGGGGCAGCAGGCCTCCCTGGTGGATGACGTCACCGGAAACATGCCCCCCTTCGATAAGCACATCGTACTCGGCCCCAGCCATCCGGAGCAAGTGGTAGCGGAGATCAGGGAGCAGTTCGGTGTGGAGGCCGCCATCATCGACGCCAACGACCTCGGCCGCACCAGGATCCTGGCCGCCACCAGCGGGGCCGGCCAGAAACTGCTTTTAAAAGCGTTCAGGGCCAATCCCGCCGGCAATGCCGATCAGCAGACCCCGATAGTCATCATCCGCAAAACCCGTTCCTGACGGTGCCCCACCCAGAGGGTACCCGGGCGCGCACAGAGGTCAGAAACAAGAAGGCCGGCTCTGAGGCTTCGCGGGTGCCCTCTGGGCGCGCTCCCGTGCTCCGCATTCCCGGTGTGCAGGCGGGCTAAGATGCTATGTTTTTTTATCTTTCCTTGAGGCCTCTGAGCAGTTACGTGTTTTCAATATTTTTCTTGACGTGCCTGGATTTTTCTTGACGTGCTTGGATGTGGATGTTAACATCTCATCAGGAAAATTTATAAAACATAATGTTTTTCAGGGGGACATAATTGAAATGAGAGAGCGAGTTATCCACTCCGCCAGGGAACAGATTCAAAAGTACGGCTTCCGGAAATTTACCATTGATGACATTGCTGCGGACCTGGGGATAAGCACCAAAACCATTTACAAGTACTTCCAGAGCAAGAATGAGATCATTGGGGCGGTCTGCGCTGCCGCTAGAGAGGCAGACAAAAGGCAATGTCTCGACATTCTGACCTCAGAAGGTACCTGGCTTGACAAGACCATGGCGCTCGCCCGCAAGGATGCGGGAAAGAGTGAGCATTTACATCTGAATCAAGAGTTAAAAAAGTTTTTTCCGGATGAATGGAACAAGAATTGTGGTTTATTTGACTCTATTTCAGAACAGATAAAAGACTTCATAAGGCAGGGAGCGGCCAGCGGTGATATCCGCCCCGATATCAATCTCGATGTGGTTGATATCATTGTGCGCTCATCCATTATAGGGCTGTTCGACGCCGAGTTCGATGACCTGAGCTCGAAGCAGATTATTGACGAGTTGGAGAAGGTTGTCATGTGCGGGATTCTCAGTCCTACCAGCAAAATAAGGGGAGAAATAGCAAAATGAGGGGAGAAGGATCAATGCAAAGCAAGTGGAAACTCTGGTTGGCGGCGGTGGCGGCAATTACCATTCTCTTTGTACTGGCCAGATTCCTCAGCAACCCCAAAACGCAGGCTACCGGGCCGACGCAGATCAAGACCGTCGTTGCCCAAACCGTTGCCAGGATGGCAAAGGAGCCGGCACTGGCCCTGACGGGCAGTATCGAAGCTGTTCAGGAGGCTGCGATCAACCCCCGGGTATCCGGGCAAGTGTCCGGCGTGCAGGTTAAAAATGGGGATGCTGTGACGCCCGGGCAGCCACTGGTCCTGCTGGATGACAGCAGTTTCCGGGACACCCTCGCCATCGACCAGGCCAACCTGGAATCGGCGCAGGCCGGCCTGGAATCGGCGAGCCAGACCTACCAACGGGATCAGGTCTTGTCTGACAGCAACTTTTTATCAACCGCGGATCTTGAGAATGCGAAGGTGGCCATGGAAACCGCCCAGGCCAATGTCAACTCTGCTGCGGCCACAGTGAGCAGCGCCCAGGACTCCCTGAAGGACGCAACCATCTGCTCCCCGATCTCCGGCGTGGCGGCCAACTGCGATGTCGAGGTCGGGCAATATCTCTCTCCCGGCATTTCTCCCGCAACACCTCTCCTGGTAGTCGAGGACATCTCCAGCGTCTATGCGATGGTCGATATCGAGCAGGGCAACCTTCCTGCGGTCAGGCCGGGCCTGGCGGCCAAGGTCACCGCCGATGCTTACGGCGACCGCGTCTTCGACGGAACGGTAGAGCAGATCAACCCGGTAGGCGACGCCACCTCGCGTGTCTTTGCCACCAAGATCAGGGTGGCCAACGAACCTCACCTGTTGCAGCCCGGGATGTTTGTCAAGGTGGAGATCACGACGGGTACGCCCGTCGAGGTCATCGCGGTGCCCCAGAACGCGGTGGTCAGCAATGCCGGCCTCTATTACGTCTTCGTGGTCGACGGCGGCAGGGTGAAACGCCAGCAGGTACAGACCGGCCAGGTGATGGGACAGATGGTGGAAATAACATCCGGCCTGGCGGAGGGGCAAAAGGTTGTCCTGACCGACGTCGATACCCTCCAAGACCAGGACCAGGTAACTGTGAGTGATGAGTGATGAGTAACGAGTAATGAGTGGAAAGCCAGGGACTATGGCTTGAGACGCCAGATTCAGAGAGCAGCTATGTCTATCATATCCAACATCACGGAAGGATTCGAACGGAGGAACCCGCGTGAGTTTCACCATTTTCTCTTCATTGCCAAGTCTCCATACGCTGAAGTGAATGAGTCAGGAGTCAAGTGACTACTGAATTCTGAATACCTCCGGGTTATGCGGCGGCCTTCGAGTTTCCTGAAAGAAGGCGTGACGTAAAATGAGCATCACTCATCACTCATCACTCATCACTCATCACTATATTTGTGCCGGGGAGGAAGCATCTGTGAACCTGAGCGATCTGAGCCTCAAAAGGCCGGTTTTTGCCACAGTCCTCATTTTGGCCCTGTTGGCCCTGGGCATCTCCAGTTTCGTGAGCCTGAATATCAACGACATGCCGGATATAGACATCCCTTACGTAACGGTGTCTATTGCCGAGCCCGGGGTGGCCCCGGCGCAGATGGAGACCGATGTCACCAAGAAGGTGGAGGATGCCGTCGGCCAGATCTCAGGCGTCAAGCACATCACCAGTTACAGTGATGAAGGACTTTCCCAGGTGCTGATCGAGTTCACACTGGAAACGCCTCCTGATCAAGCAACCCAGAATGTGAGGGACAAGTTGAGCGCAATCAGGGGTGATCTGCCGCAGCAGATCCAGGAGCCGGTCATCTCCAAGTTTGACCTCAACTCCCAACCGATCGTCTCACTGGCTGTGAGCGGCCGCATGCCGCTCCGGGAGATGACCACCCTGGTAGAGGATGTGGTCAAACCACGCCTGGAGAAAATCGACGGGGTGGGCCAGATCACTACCTATGGCGAAGAAACCAGGGAGATCCAGATCGATCTCGATAAAGACAAGCTGGCAGCTTACGGGATCACCACCACCGCTGTGCTGAACAACCTGGAAAGCCAGAACATGGATGTCCCCGCCGGCCAGTTGAGCAGCGGCAGGAATGAGGTGACCGTACGCACCGCGGGCAAGATCGACACTGTCGAACAGTTCAGGGACCTGCCGGTGGCGCGACAGAACGGAACGCAGCTTTACGTCAAGGACATCGCTGACGTCGAGGATGGCATCAAGGACCAGGACAGCCTGGCGCGTTTTGATGGCCAGCCGGCGATCGGCATCGACCTGGCCAAGCAGTCGGGCAGCAACACCGTATCCGTGGCAGATGAGGCCAAGCAGGCAGTGGCGGAACTGAAGCAGCAACTACCGCCAGATTGCGCCATTGACGTGGTGCGCGACAATTCCGTCGATATCAGGGACTCGGTCAACGATGTGATTCGGACGATCTTCGAGGGAAGCCTGCTGGCAATCCTGGTGGTGTTCCTGTTCCTGAAAGACTGGCGCAGCACCCTGATCAGCGCTGTGGCGCTCCCCACCTCCATCATTTCCACTTTTTTTATCTTCAAGCTTCTGAACTATACCCTGAACACGATGACCCTGATGGCCCTGTCACTGGCGGTCGGCCTGCTGATCGACGATGCCATCGTGGTGATCGAGAACATCTCCCGGCATTTAAAAATGGGCAAGCGCCCCCTGGAAGCCGCCCGGGATGGCACCTCGGAGATCAGCCTGGCCGTCCTGGCCACCACGCTGACGATCGTGGCTGTCTTCCTGCCGATGAGCATGATGACAGGAATCATCGGCAGGCTGTTCATCCCTTTTGCGATCACGGTGGTCTTTGCCGTGCTGGTATCCCTGCTGGTCTCCTTTACCCTGGTGCCTGTACTCTCGTCGCGCTATCTCAAAGGGGATAAGGGGTCAGGCGGAGGGTGGCTGAATCGTTTCCTCTCCTGGTTCAACGGGCTGTTTGAACGCCTGGCGGGCATCTATGCCATCTTGCTGGCGGTAATGCTAAAGAATCGCCTGTTGACCGTTGTCATTGTCATCGCCCTGTTGGTCATAAGCTTTATGCTGGTTCCCAGGCTCGGTGTCACCTTCATTCCGGATCAGGACACAGGGGACCTCAGCATTGCTGCCAATGTTGATTCCGGGTTGAATCTCAGTACAGTTGACGGCATGGACAACCAGATTCTGAGCATGCTTAAAAAATACCCTGAAGTCACAGAAACCTACTCCACAATTCAGACCAACCAGATCAACGTCTATGTGAAACTGGTCGACCGCAGCAAACGCAGCAGAACAGACAAGCAGATCGCCTCCGCTCTCAGGCAGGACCTGAACGCTCTGCCAGGGATGCAGGCCTCTGTCGACACCGCTTCCAGTATGCCTGGCGTGACCAAAGCGGTCACCTATGAACTGCTGGGCGACGACAATAACACCCTGCAGGCTTACGCCGTAAAGGCGCAGCAGATCATGGCGAGCATACCCGGGGCGGTGGATGTGGGCAGCAGTTTCAAGCCGGGCCAGCCAGAGGTGCAGGTACGGATCAAGCAGGATGCAGCATCCGATCTCGGGGTATCGACAGCGCAGGTCGGCGACGTCCTGAACACGCTGTTCAGCGGCGTGGTGGTCGGACAGTATGAGGACGGGGGGGACCGCTACGATGTCAGGGTGCGCCTTGGCGAGGAGCAGCGCCAGAGCGTCGAGGACCTCGACAACATCTACATCCAGAGTCAGTACGGTAGCTCCGATGGAACCCCCCCGCTGATACCGTTAGGCCAGGTCAGCGAGCGCACTTTCTCCACCAGCCCCAGCGAACTGATGCGTTATGACAAGCAGGGGGATATAGAACTCACCGCCAACCTTGAAGGCATCTCTTCGGGAGACTTCAGCAGCATCTTCGCCAGCAGGGTGGCCCAGGAATTGCACTTGCCGCCCGGCTATCAGTTGTACGCCGGTGGCACGTCCGAGTTGCAGGGCGAGAGCTTCTCATCCATCGGGATCGCCCTGGTGCTGGGCGTCCTGTTCATGTTTTTCGTCCTGTCGGCCCAGTTCGAAAGCTTTATCGATCCCTTCGTCATCATCCTGTCCCTGCCGCTGGCGATCATCGGCGCCATCCTGGGACTCCTGATCGGGGGCAGCCAGATCAGCATCATGTCGCTCATCGGCATTATCATGCTGATGGGACTGGTCACCAAGAATGCCATCTTGCTGATCGACTTTGCCAAAGCCGAACGAAGGCGAGGGACGGAACGGAGCGAGTCCTTGATCAGGGCCGCCCGGATCCGGTTTCGTCCGATCATGATGACGTCACTGGCCATGATCCTGGGGATGACACCCCTCGCCCTGAAGCTCGGTTCGGGTTCCGAACTCAGGGCGCCAATGGCCCATACCATCATCGGCGGATTGATCACCTCCACCCTGTTGACGCTGGTGGTGGTGCCGGTGATCTACGCCCTGCTGGACGACATTCAGGGCAGCCTGTTCGGGAGGCGCGCCGGCGATCTGGATCAGCCCGGCGTCGTACCTCCCGGCCCGGCGCCGTTCTCCAGCGGACAGTGACAGGATCGCATCCCCTGATCCAGTGTGCCGGGACAACCCCTTCACGGCGGCGAGCTTTCATGTTCATGCTATTCTTGGTCAAACATCCTATTGAATATACCGGAAGTGATGGTCAATCTTGCTGTGCCAGCGCAGGAGGTAGTCTCCCTCAGTCGCCCAGGGCCCTGCGTTGTGGATGACCAGGGGCACGCCGTCTTTCCGCCTCCGGTCGGAGATGATGGCGATATGGTCAGGATCGGCGGGGAGGCCGAACACCACGATGTCGCCGGGCTGCCACTGCACCAGGTTGCTGGCGTCGCCGGGTTTGACATCCTTAGTCAGCATGGCGGCATGGCGTTGAAAGAACACGTCCAGGACGCCCACCTTCCGGAAATCGATGTTGGGGTCCGGTTTCTTGACGAAAGCACTATAGGCAGCAGGGTCGGCCTGGATGTCTGCGTCCACCATATCCTTGAGGTTGTATCCGGCAGCCCCGAACGCCCGCCAGATGACATCGGCGTCGTCGCCCCGCCCCTCCGGCGGGTAGCCGCCCTGATAATAGGATGTGTCATACCAGGTGTGCCCGGTGACTTCTAGCCTGGCGCCGTTAACCAGGTCGATGGAGTCCATGATGCCGTTGTGGTTCTGGTCCTGATCCGGCACCACCGTGGGCACCAGGCACTTTCTCTGGAAAGTGACGGTGTCCAGGAACGGCAGATAGTTGATGCGGACCAGGAGCAGATCCCCAAAAGTACCCAACAGTGCTATGGCAAACAACAGCACCAGTGAGAACAGCCAGATCTTCTGCAGGCGAGTCATGATTTTCCCCCCATTGAAGGATCCCGGTTGTTTCCTTACCTTATTGCCAGCAATCCTTTAACTTCGCTTTGAAGTTCCCCGCCTCAACAGGTGGCGGGTTCAGATTATTAAATCAGAGGGAGTTCAATCTCCTTCTGATTAGCGAAGTTAAATGAATTAATGAGCCGTGCCATATGTTTGCTTCCACCGCATCCGGGCTTACCGCCCGGCCTGAAAGAATGCGGCGCACAGGGCAAACAGGCACATGGCTAATTCAAACTTCGCTTCGCTTCGTTTGAATGCTACCACGATCTGATACATATTGTCTCACGGAAGATTATACTGCAATATGCAACAAGGAGTCCTGCCTGCCTGGCACAGGCCGGCCAACGGACAGGCGCCACAATGCGGCCTGGCTGTGCAGATGTGATGCCCCAGGGCGTCGATCAGGGCGTGATACTCGTTGTAGAGGTTTGTGTCCGGAGGCAGGGTTCCCATGAAGAAGGACTGCATCTCCCGGTAGGAGATCCGCTCCGGAAAGTACCCCAGCCGGTGAAAGATCCGGTGCGTATAGGCATCGATCACGAAGATCGGTTTGCCGGCAGCGTAGAGCACGATAGCATCGGCGGTCTCGGGCCCGATCCCGTAGATGTCCAGCAGACGACGGCGCAGGCCCATGGCATCCTGTGCCAGAAAAGCGCCCAGGTCGCCCCCGTGCTCTGCCGCCACCACCCGGCAGAAGGACTGCAGTTTTCTGGCCTTCTGGATATGGTAGCGGGTGGGGCGCAGCAGTGGCGACAACTCCTCCTCCGGAACAGCCAGCAAACTATCCAGGGAGAGCAGACCGGCCGCTTTCAGGTTGTCGATGGCTGACGTCACGCTCCGCCAGGTGACGTTTTGGGTCAGGATCGCCCCGACGATCATCTCGAAGGGGCCATCTGCCGGCCACCAGTGCCGGGGGCCGAAGTGGCCGTAGAGACGCTGATAAATTTTCATTAACGCTTTCGAGATATCAAGGGAACGGTTCACATGATCTTGCACGATCTCCTCATGGTTTCCAGACAGACTCGAACAGGGTATTTTCAGAAAAGATTTTCACCTCTGCCGGCACAGCACGGTGGCCGGCGCGGCCTGAAACGCCCCACCCGGCACTAATGCAAGGCGTTCGTTGTATTTACTTCATACAAATATGTGGAGCCACCTTGGAAACTCCCAAATCACTTAAGAGCCGGTTACCGACGGCCGCGGTACGGTCAGCTATTTCTCCCGGGCGGGATCGATACCTGGCGGCGGCATCAGCTCGTAATTTCCCAGGCGCTCCAGGACCTTGCCCAGACGTTCCCCGGGGTTGGCGTTTTCCTTGTAAAGAGTCAGCATCTTCTCGGCCATGGCCAGCACATCATCCTCGGTCAACCCTTCGTACATCGCCCGGCCCAGGCAGGGGTCCTTGCCCAGCTTGCCGCCGACCACCACGGTGTATCCCTTGGCCCGGCCGAAGACGCCGAAATCCTTGATCCAGCCCTCGGCGCAGTTGTTGGGGCAGCCGGAGACACCGATCTTGAACTTGCCCGGCAGGGCCATGCCCAGGAACCTCTCTTCCAGCTTCAGACCCAGGCTCATGGCGTCCTGCCGGGCGTTCTTGCAGTAGAGCAGGCCCGGACAGATCTTCACGCTCTTCAAAATCTTCTTGCCGGTAGGCGCCGGCTCCATGCCCAGGTCCTGCCAGATCGACTCCACCTGGTCCGCCTTCACGCCAAATAGGGCGATCCGCTGCGCCCCGGTTATTTTGACCATTGGTACCTGGTACTTCTCGGCAACCTCCGCGAATCTCTTCAAGATCCCGGCAGTGAGCATCCCGCCCACGAGGCGCGGGATGATCATGTAGGTCTCCTTGTCCCGCTGCAGCACAGCGCCGCGCGGAGCCTCTCCCTTTGGAACCTCTCCCATCGGTTTAGCCCTCCAGTGTGTCCTTTTTAAAAATCATACGACCAAATAACGGTTGGCCCTCAGCTTTTGGCCGTTTGACGTATGCCTTTTAGCAGTTGGCAATCAACTGTTGGTCGTTGGAATACGATACTGAAGGCTTACGACCAAAGTTTTTTTGCCCTCCAACCACTAACCGCTAACCACCAACTACCATCTAGCCCGGAGGCCAGGTCATGAACCGCCCGCCCATCAGGTGCAGGTGCAGGTGATGGACGGTCTGCCCGCCATTGTCCCTGGTGTTGATCACCGTCCGGAAGCCCTCCTCGGCCACCCCCAACTGCCGGGCAACCTTGGTGGCCGTCAGCAGCAGCCTGGCTACCAGGCCGGCCTGCTGCGCCCCCGCATCCAACAGCGAGTCCAGGTGCGTCTTGGGGATCAGCAGCACGTGGACCGGGGCCACCGGCTTGATATCCCTGAACGCCAGGAATTCGTCGTCCTCGTAGACAATCTGGGCGTTCAGTTCGTGGGTGGCAATCTTGCAGAAGATGCAGTCGCTCATCTCTTCTTCTCCTCTAGAGAGTCTTAATTACCTAGCTTCCAGTAGGCGAAATTCAATACCCGAGGGTTCACTCACTCTTTTCGAAGCGAATATTCCCAGTGGATACTCGCCGGTCTATTTTCATGCTACTTGGCAATTGTATTTTACCACAATGTTGGACCAACCCAAATCGCGGATCAATAATCCACAGTCTCGCCGTAAAGGGTGTCCCCCTCCAACCGCTTCAGGGCACGCACCTGAACCAGGCTGCCCTGGAGGCCGGTGCTGCCAGCCGGAGCGGGAAAGACTATTCTCAAGTAGTTGTCGCTGAGCCCATCCCAGCAGCCGCTCCGTCCCGGCGCCGGCCGCGCCTGCCGCTCCACCAGGACCGGCAGCGTTTGACCGATGAACCGGGTGGCGAAGGCGGCAGCCTGCTCATCGGCCAGGCGGCGCAGCCTGCTGCTGCGCTCGTCCTTGGCCGCCGGCGTCACCTGGCCGGGCAGCTCCGCAGCACGGGTGCCGGGACGCGGCGAATACTTGAAGACGTGCAGGTCCCGGAACGGGAGGGAAGCGATGAAGCGGTAGGTGTTTTCAAAGCGCAGGTCGGTCTCGCCAGGAAAGCCCACAATGACGTCCGCAGCCACGGCCACTCCCGGCAGGCGCTCATGGACGCGGTGGAACAGGTCGCCGTAATCTGCCGCCCGGTAGGACCGCCCCATCAGGGCCAGGATCTCGTCATCCCCGGACTGTAGGGGCAGGTGCAGGTGGCGGCAGATACGGGGCGAGGCCAAGACATCCAATAACTCATCGGGCGCCTCTGCCGGTTCCACCGAGCTCAGGCGCAGCCGGAACTCCCCGGGTAGTTGCAGCAGCAGCCGCAGCAGAGATGCCAGGTTGACGCCGTCTGCCAGGTCCCTGCCGTAGGCGGAGGTGTGGACGCCGGTTAACACCACCTCCCGGAAGCCGGCCGCCAGCAACTCTTCCAGCCGTCTCAGCGCCAGCTCCGGCCGCAGGCTGCGCACCGGCCCCCGGGCAAAGGGCACGATGCAGTAGGAGCAATACTGGTCGCAGCCGTCCTCGATCTTCAGGAAGGCCCTCGTCCGGTTGCGGGGCCGGGGGATTGGCAACTCCTCGAAACCGGCCGCCTCCGATAAAGGGGAGACAATACAGAGCGCAGCACCGCACCAGTGCCGGGCAGTGACAGGCGTGTCCCCTGCGGTATCCGTCGAGGGCGCGGCGCCCGAATCGGAAGGCCGCCTCTGAGGCTTCGCGGGTGCCCTCTGGGCGCGCTCCTGTGCTCCGCATTCCCGGTGTGCCGCCGTGCTTTCAGCCTGAGGCGAAGCCTCAGAGGCGGCGTTCAGGCCGGACTGTAAGCCCGGAGGAGGAGGAAAGCACGCCGGCGCACAGGCCGGAGGCCGGAGGCCGGGGGTCAGATTTTTTCCCATATGCTTTTCGCTTTCTTCCGGCCTCCGACCTCTTGCCTCCGACCCCTGATCCCTGGCAGCCTGCTCCACCAAGTCGACGATCCGTCCCCGATCCTGAGTGCCCACCAGCACATCCACCCCCAGGGACAGCACCTCTTCCGGCGCCGTCTGGGCGTAACACCCCACTACGGCGGTCACTGCCGCCCCGCCCCGGGCTTCCTGCGTCGGGGTTCCATCGGCGTCGGCCGGGCACGGGCGACGACCCACCGCCCGGCGGATCATCTGCCGTGACTTGTGGTCGGCCAGGTGGGTGACGGTGCACGTATTAATTATGTAAACTTCAGCCGGGCTGTCGAACCCTACGATCTCGTAGCCTCTCTCCCGGAACAACTCCTGAAGCGCAGCAGTCTCCTGCTGGTTGACCTTGCAGCCAAGCGTGAAAAAGGCGACCCTTCTGGGACGCCCCACATCTTCCTTTTCAGGCGCTGATGGCTCCACCCAGGTCACCCCACTCGTACAGGATCAGGCTCAGGCCGACTAGCCCGGCCGTTTCGGTGCGCAGGATGCGCTTGCCCAGGCCGGGGCGCAACCTCAGCACGCGGCAGATCTTATTGGCATCGCCGGGGCTGAGGGGGAACTCACCCTCCCTGGAGCACACGGTTGGCAGAAAAAAACGGTGCACCGCAATAACCCTTTCAATCTAATAATTCGTAACTACCCACTCAAAGCAGTCCATCACCAAGGCTTCTGCGTCAACATCAGGGGCTGGCTGCATCCCACCGCCACCGGCGGTGCTACTAATGTGACTAACCTCCGGTGGGTGCCCCGGCCGGGATATTCTTATCCGATAAAGGCATCCTTCATCTTCTCGAAAAAACCCTTGCCACGGGAATGATACTGGTCGTCCCGCTCCAACTCCTCGAACTGCAGGAGCAGTTCCTTCTGCTTCTCGGTCAGCCGGGAGGGGATCATCACGTTGATCCTGATCACCTGGTCGCCGCGCCCATAGCCCTGCAGATGGGGGATCCCCTTGCCCCGCAGGTGGAACACGGCGCCGGGCTGGGTGGCCTCGGGAATTTTCAGGCTGGTCTTGCCCTCCAGGGTCGGGATCTCGATCTCGTCCCCCAGGGTTGCCTGGACGAAGGAGATGGGGATCTCGCAGATGACGTCGTTTCCCTGGCGCTGGAAAAGCTTGTGCGGCTTGACGCGTAGGGCGACGTAGAGGTCGCCGGGCGGACCGCCGCGTGTTCCCAAATCCCCCTCCCGGCTCAGGCGCAGGGTGGACCCGTTATCCACGCCGGCTGGCACGGTCAGCTTCACCTTGCGCGGCCTCTTGACTTTACCCCTTCCCTGGCAGGCAGGGCAGGGTTTCTCGATCACCCGGCCCTCGCCGCGGCACTGGTCACAGGTCTGTACCGTCTCAAAGCGCCCGAAGGCGATGGACTGGGTGATCCGCACCTGGCCGGTGCCCTTGCACCAGGGGCAGGTGACCGGCTTCGTCCCGGACGCCGCGCCCGAACCGTCACAGTCGCCGCAGTCCTCCCAACGGCTGATCCTGACCTCTTTTTCAACGCCGAAGACCGCCTCCTCGAAACTCAGGTCCAGGTCCATCTGGATGTCAGCGCCGCGTTGCGGCCCCCGTCGCTGCTGCTGGCCTAAACCGCCGAAACCGTTGAAAAAGACGTCGAACAGATCACCGAAGCTCCCGAAGCCGAAGTCAGCGCCTGCGCCCCGGCCAAAGCCGCTAAAGTCACCGTTGCTAAAACCGGCATGGCCGAACTGGTCGTACCGCGCCCGCTTCTCCGGGTCGCTCAGGACCTCGTAGGCCTCGGCCGCCTCCTTGAACTTCTCGGCGGCCGCCTCTTTGTTATCCGGGTTCATATCTGGATGGTACTTGCGGGCCAGTTGCCGGAAGGCCTTCTTGATCTCCGCCTCCGTGGCCGTCTTGGCAACGCCAAGCTCTTCGTAGTAGTCCCTCTTTGCCAATAGGCTCACTCCCAAAAAAACCTATGATCCGCCATCATTATATTCATCACCACGATGTTAAATCAACTGGATATTCATATTCATAAGCCGGCTATTTTCCCTCGTCGTCCACTACCTTGTAGTCTGCGTCAACCGTGGGGCCGCCATCCCCACTACCGGAAGCGGCGGTCTCTCCACCCGGAGCACCGGGTTCGCCGCCAGGGGTCTGCTGGGCGTTCGTCTGCTGGTAGACCTTGGAGGTCAGGTCGTAGAGCACCTTGGTCAGGTGCTCGGTCTTCTGCTTGATCAGGTCCAGGTCCTGCCCCTCCATGGCCTTCTTCAACTCATCCTTGGCCTCGTTGATCTTGCCGGCGTCGCCCTCGGGAACCTTGTCGCCCAGGTCCTTGAGGGTCTTCTCCGTCTGGTAGATCAGGCTGTCCGCCTGGTTGCGGGTCTCGGCGGAGGCCTTCTTCTTCTTGTCCTCTTCGGCAAACTGCTCGGCGTCCTTCACCATCTTCTGGATCTCGCCCTCATTCAGGTTGGTGGTGGCGGTGATGGTGATCGCCTGCTCCTTGCCGGTGCCCATGTCCTTGGCGGTGACGTGGACGATGCCGTTGACGTCGATATCGAACTTGACCTCGATCTGCGGCACCCCGCGCGGCGCCGGCGGCAACCCGGTCAGTTGGAAGCGTCCGAGGGTCTTGTTGTCCCCGGCCATGCCCCGCTCACCCTGGAGCACGTGAATGTCTACGCTGGTCTGCATGTCAGCGGCGGTGGTGAACATCTGGCTCTTGGAGGTGGGAATGGTGGTGTTGCGCTCGATGATCCGGGTCATCACGCCGCCCAGGGTCTCGATCCCCAGGGACAGGGGCGTCACGTCCAGCAGCACGATATCCTTGACCTCACCGGCCAGCACCCCGGCCTGGATGGCGGCGCCCAGGGCCACCACCTCGTCCGGATTGATCCCTTTGTGGGGCTCCTTGCCGAGCAGGCTCCGGATCTTCTCCACCACCATGGGCACCCGGGTGGAACCGCCCACCAGCAGCACCCGGTTGATGTCCTTGGGTTCCATCCCGGCATCGGCCATGGCCTGCTTGGTGGGGCCGATGGTTTTGTCGACCAGGTCCTCGATCAACTCCTCCAGCTTCGCCCTGGTCAGAGTGATCTCTAAATGCTGGGGCCCATCAGCGGTGGCAGTGATGAAGGGCAGGCTGATGGTAGACTGCATGACCCCGGACAGTTCGTGCTTGGCTTTCTCGGCAGCGTCCTTCAAGCGCTGCAGGGCCATCCGGTCCTTGGCCAGGTCGATCCCGCTGCCCTTCTTGAACTCGGCCACCAGGTAGTTGATGATCCGCTCGTCAAAGTCGTCGCCGCCCAGGAAGTTGTTGCCGTTGGTGGCCTTCACCTCGAACACGCCTTCTCCCAGTTCCAGGATGGAGACGTCGAAGGTGCCGCCACCCAGGTCGAACACCAGGACGGTGTGGTCCTCGCTCTTATCGATGCCATAGGCCAGGGCGGCGGCAGTCGGCTCGTTGATGATCCGCAGCACCTCCAGGCCGGCGATGCGCCCGGCATCCTTGGTTGCCTGGCGCTGGCTGTCGGTAAAATAGGCAGGAGTCGTGATCACCGCCTGGGTGACCTTCTCGCCCAGGTAGGCCTCGGCATCCGTCTTCAGCTTCTGCAAGATCATGGCGGAGATCTCCTGGGGCGTGTATTCCTTGTCGTCTATGTGAACGCGGTAGTCGCTCCCCATTTTCCTCTTGATCGAGCGGATGGTGCGGTCCGGGTTGGTGATTGCCTGACGCTTGGCAATCTCACCTACCAGGCGCTCCCCGCTCTTTGTAAAGGCTACCACCGAAGGCGTGATCCGGCTCCCCTCGGCGTTCGGGATCACCACCGCCTGGCCGCCTTCCATGATGGCTACACAGGAGTAAGTGGTTCCCAGGTCGATTCCGATTACCTTGCTCAATGCTTCCTCCTCCAATCGTACCGCATCTCACTTCCCACTATACCTCGGCAAATTCGTCCAGCGATGGCCGTCTGGCCACCTTCACCAGGGCCGGTCGTAATACCTTGCCGTGCAGCAGGTAGCCCTTCTGTACTTCTTCGATAACCGTCCCCTCGGGAGCGTCATCGGTCTCCACCTGTTCGAAGGCCTCGTGGAAAGCCGGGTCGAAGGGCTTACCCGCCGCCTCCACCGGCTGCACCCCCGATTGGGCCAACACGTGCCACAGTTGGCGGTAGATCATGTCGATTCCGGTCGCCACATTTTCCGGAAACAGCGGCCGGGCGGTGGCCAGGGCGCGCTCGAAGTTGTCCAGCACCGGCAGCAATTCACCGATCAGGTGTTCAGCGGCATTTTTGCGGACGTCCTCCATCTCCTGCCGTGTCCGGCGGCGGTAGTTGTCGAAGTCGGCCGCCAACCGCAAATAGCGCTGCAGGGCCTCCTCCAGCTCCTGCTGCTTGGCCTCGAATTGCTCGTTCAGGTCAAGGGCAGCATCCGGGCCGGCCGCATTCACTGCCCCCGCCTGATCCGGTTGCCCTGGCTGATGAGGCTCCCCTGGCCGGTCCTCTATAGTCTCTGTCTCCTGGCTCAAAACTCATCCCCTCTTTTCGACGTGGAATCTTGGCGTTTATCCGCCTCTCTCTTCTTGATGATGGTGTCGATGCGCAGGATCGCCCCGGCCAGTTCGGCGGCCGCTCGCAGGGCGTTGGTCTTCACCGGCAGAGGGTCGATGATGCCCCGTTCCCAGAGGTCGACCACTGTTCCGCTGTCGCAGTCGATGCCCAGGCAGTCGCTTTCCTCCGCCAACTGGGCGGAGACCACGTCCCCCAGCTTCTCCAGGGGATTGAATCCGGCATTGGCGACAATCTGGGTGAAGGTGCGCTTCAGAGCAGCGGCAACGCACTCCACCCCGTAGGCGGTCATCCCTTTAAGCCCGGATTTCACCGCCTCCAGGTCACGCACCACCGCCAGTTCCACCGCTCCGCCGCCGGGCACGACTCCCCCGTTCAGGGCAGCCTGGACGGCGCTGGCAGCGTCCTTGGCAATCCGCTCCCGCTCGCCCAGCACCTCCTCGGTGGCGGCGCCCACCAGCACCGTGGCGCAGGGCTTTCCGCCCCCGCCCTCGATCCGGACCTGTTCCCGCTTCTCATCCTCCCAGGCGCGGCGTGCACTGCCCAGGTACCTGGCCAGCTCCGCCGGGCTCTTCTTCAGAGCGGTGCGCTTGACCGGCCAGGCCCCGGTGTGCTCCGCGGCCCGCTGCCACTCCCTGGTGGAAACCCGGGCCAGGGCGATCACCCCGGCATCGGCCAGCATCTCCCCGGCAACATCGTCGATCTTGCGGTCCACCAGGACCAGGTTGACTCCCATCTCGATTATCTTCACAATATTGTCATGGAACTCCGCCTCCAGGGCCAGGTAGCGGTTGAACCCGGCCTCGGTGGCCAGGGCGCCGTCCTCCAACTCCTCCGGGGCCAGGGCATCGTCGATGACCAGCACCCGGGGCGCCTCCACGCTGACCGGCATCTGCTTGTGCCAGCGCCCGCGGCCCACCAGCACGCCCTCAAAGACGGTGCTGTCCGCTCCCGCAGCGGCAAAAACCGCATCCCGCAGCTTGAATCCGGGCTCCGCCAACTTCCCTGGGCCCACCAGCCGGGCCGCCTGCACTACCAGGTCGGCGATCTCCTCGTTGCCACGCCCGGAGACCAGGGCCACCCGGTACAGCAGGGGGTCACCCGCTCCCTGCACCTGGCGCCCCCGCTGCTCAAAACAGGCCAGGGCCTGCCTGACCCCGACCTGCATTCCCTCCAGCACCCGGGCCACCGGCACCCCGCGCAGCACCTGGTTCAGGCCCTCGCTCACCAGCGCCCCCGCCCAGACGGTGGCGGTGGTGGTCCCGTCGCCGACCTCCTTCTCCTGGGCGCGGGCGGTGTTGATGAGCATCCTGGCGGCGGGATGGGTGGCTTCCATCTCCTCCAAGATGGTGACCCCATCATTGGTGACGGTGATCGTCCCAAAGCGGTCGACCAGCATGGTGTCCAGGCCCTTGGGGCCCAGGGTGCCCTCGACCGCCGCCACCACCGCCTGCACGGCGCCGGCGTTGGTCATCAAGGCAGCAAGGCGCTGGTCGACTTCCTTGCTGTCGGTAACCTGCTTGATGTTCAAGCGCTTGCCACCTTTCAAACCGGAGGTCGGAAACGGAAGCTATAACGTAACTGCTCAGGAGTCAGGAGTCAGAATGAGAGAGAACGGTTTATCGTCTCGAAGAAGAATTCTGACTACTGAATTCTCCCGTGCGCCGCATTCTTTCAGGCCGGGCGTAAGCCCGGATGCGGTGGAAAACCTGAACAGTAACGCTATGACTATTATCATTAACCAGTATAGTGTCTCTTAACCATATGTATCCTTCGATCAACTGAGTTCTTAGCTTCAGTGGGGGTTTGCTTTCCCCCACTGAAGCTTAGAAATCGTTATCGGAGACTTATCCGCTCTTATCCCGCCGCTTCAAAGAAGCGGGGGTATTAGAGCGGGTT
>Ga0187870_1002098_pt1 | contig 17047 bp, 14 predicted proteins | sample June2016WEW_13_1_3_FD_132974 | JGI IMG/M metagenome (GOLD analysis project Ga0187870, IMG submission 132974) | Peatland microbial communities from SPRUCE experiment site at the Marcell Experimental Forest, Minnesota, USA - June2016WEW_13_150 | ecosystem: Environmental > Terrestrial > Soil >... | reverse complement strand
GGGTTGCAATGTCGAGGTCATCCCCGGCATATCCGCCCTGGCCGCCTGCGCGGCGAAGCTCGGCGCGCCTCTCATGCATGACTTTGCCTCGATAAGCCTTTCCGACCGGTTGACGCCTTGGAGGGCAATTGAAGAACGCCTCGACGCCGCGGCCCGCGCTGATTTCGTGATCGTCCTCTACAACCCGAAGTCCAGGACACGCTGCGACCATATCCGGAAGGCGCAGCAGATCATCCTGAGATACAGGGTCCCGGCGACGCCCGTGGGGGTCGTCAGGGCGGCGATGCGGGAGCATGAGTCGGTAATGGTGACCGACCTTGCCCATATGCCGTTCGATGAGATCGATATGCAGACGACGGTGATCATCGGCAACTCGAAGACGATTGTCTGGAACAACCTGATGATCACGCCCCGGGGCTACGAGAATAAGGAGAAATGGGAGGGCGCGGGCGGAAAAGAGGGGAAAAGGGAGGTTGACGGTGATTAAGCCACAGAAGCTCCCCCTTTCCGAACTCTTTGCGGTCAACGACTTCGGCGCTGAACAGGTTGCCGGGTTGAGCGACGGTTTGCAGAGGGTGTTTGCCTACTACAGGGAGAACGCCATTTACAGCTTCAATGCCTCGCTGTTCTTCGGCCCGGCCGGCCGGAACTCCTTCTCATGCCATTTTAGAATAGCCGCGCGGACCTTCCTCAACATGAGAGATTTCGCCTCCGATATGAGCTTCCACCAAATGCTTCTCGCAGAACCGGTAAGCGTCGTCATGCCCGAGCAGGTGGCCGCGGACATGAAACACTACTTCAAGACCTGTTGACAGCTCACGTCCGCACCGTTCGATTTCCTTGCTGCAACCGGCGCATCCACTCGTTTCAGACCTGCCGTTGATGGACGTGCTCGTGCATCTCCCTCTGATGAGCGAGATGGTCGTGGTCGTGAGGACCGTGCTCGCCGGTATGGGCATGAGCGTGCACCGCCCCCTGGCCTTCGTGCGTGTGAGCATGCTTGTGCTCGTGAGCATGTTCGTGAGAGTGGAGATGCGTATGCTCGTGAGCATGCGTTACATCGGCGTGCGTATGTTCATGGCTGTGCACATGTGTATGCTCGTGGCCGTGAAGATGGGTATGTTCGTGCTCTCCTTCCATAGGTGCCGCCTCCGGGGATGGTTATTGGCGATCGTTTCTCATAATATAGTGCGGTCCCGCCCAAAGTCAAGGAGCCCGTGTCGCGGATGAGAAAGCAAAAAGAGGGCGAAAAAAAATATCTTCAATCGTTTTATTTTTCCCAACAAAGTAATACAATATTGTGGTATTTATTTTTATCTTGTGGTATAAGGAATAGGAGTTCATTCCATCAGCAAAGGGGGGATGGCATGCGGGATACGGTGATATGCTTCCGTACAAGCGAGGATTTACGCAAGGCGTTGGAAAAAGTCTCGGAAACGGAGAGGAGGTCGCTTTCTTCCGTCATCGAGAATATCCTCTACGATTACGTAGAGCGGAGGGAGCCGAAAGAGATAAGCGAAGAGAAGCGGCGCTATCCACGGAAAAAGATCTCCGCCCCCGCCCTGGTGACCGACCTTGACGGGGTCGTGCATGCCGGGATGGTAAACGACATTTCACTCGGAGGTCTCCATATCTCGGTCCCCAACAACTTTCAACAAGAGATGCGGGAGGATTCCAAGATATCCGTCGTGTTCACCCTGCCTCAGAGTGAAAAGCCGCTCACCATGCAGTGCGCACCCCGGTATATCCGTCCCAACGGTCAGCTAAACATCGGGGCATCATTGGTCGATACCGATTTCCACAGTTATAGGAGCCTTCAGGACTACCTCACCGAGTGAACGGAAAGACCTAAAGCGCGGGGAGCGACGACAGATCGGCACCAGTGCTAAACGCCCTATCAGGGGCGGTGAGCAGATTCTTTTCCTGTCTGTCAATTATTCGAGAAAGCTCTCGAGCCTTTTTCGCCTGGAAGGGTGTTTGAGCTTTCGCAGTGCTTTTGCCTCAATCTGCCGTATCCTTTCCCTGGTGAGACCGAAGACGTCACCTACCTCCTCAAGGGTATAATCCGTTTTTTCGCCTATACCGAGTCTCATGCGTATCACCTTCTCTTCTCTCGGCGTCAGAGTGGAGAGCACCTTGTCTATCTCCTCTTTGCACGAAATGTTCACCAGCTCTTCAAAGGGGGAAGGTGATTTGGGATCGGCGATGAAATCGCCAAGCTTCGAATCATCGTCGCCGATGGGAGTCTCTATCGATATGGGCTCGTTCGAGACCTTCATGATCTTTCTTATCTTTTCGAGAGGCAAGGCCGCCTTAACCGATATCTCTTCGAGGGTAGGCTCTCTTCCCAGCTCCTGAAAAAGGGAAATGGTCACCTTCGTTATCTTGTTCATCGTTTCGAGGACGTGTACCGGCACCCTGATCGTCCTCGCGTAGTCCGCAATGGCCCTCGTGATCGCTTGCCTGATCCACCAGGTCGAATACGTGGAGAATTTATACCCTTTCTGATAATCGTATTTTTCCGCAGCCTTCATGAGACCCATGTTTCCTTCCTGTATAAGGTCAAGGAAGGAAAGTCCTCTGTTCAGGTACTTCTTGGCGATATTGATGACGAGTCTCAGATTGGCCTTGATCAGCCGGTTCTTTACGACCTTCAGCTCTCTTTCGACCAGTTCCATCTCGTGAAGGTTTGCCTCGACGGCCCGGGCCTCCTTTTCATCCAGGAACTTTACCCGTTTCTCCACCTTTCGCGTAATCTCTTCCATGACTTTCTTCTGCAGGCCGAGGTTCGCCAGCACTTCTTCCGTTTTGTTCTCTGTGTTCAGGAGCTTCTTCTCGATTTGTCTTCTCGTGAACTCATCGGCTCCGGCCGCCTGGCTTTTCATCTCCTCTTTTTTCTCGAAAAGGTTTTTCAGGCTGTTGGCAAGGGTGACCGTCTTCTTCTTGTACTGCTCTTCGTCTTTCTTCGTGTAGTTCATCTCGTCGATGTTCTTTACCACATCGATGATGTTGACTGCGTCCTTCTTTATTTGAGCCGCCAGCTCCTGCAGCTCGGCAATCGCCTGAGACATTTCGAAGAGGAGGCTTCTGATCTTCCGTTCTCCCTCTTCGATCCTCTTGGCTATATCGTACTCTTCATCAGAAGAAAGAAGTGAAATTCTCCCGATATCTTTTAAGTAAGCCCAGATAATGTTGTCGGTCTTTTCGGTCGGGAAGCGTTCCGGCTCCTCCCACTCACGCTGCTCTTCCTCTGCCGTCTCGATTTTCTCCTTGATGGTCTCCACCACATCTATATTGGACTCGGACAGGAAATCGAATATATCCTCGATGTCCTCCGGCGAGAATATGTTTTGAGGCAGAAAATCGTTTATCTCATCGGGCGTCAGGTAACCTTTTTCCATGCCAATGTCGATTAATGTCTTAATTTGATCAAAGTTCTTTATGCTCATCGACTTTTCTCCAGGTGCAAAAAAATGCCCTTTCTCGTAAATCAAGGGCATTCTCGCTGCATAGTTAACCGCAAACTTTCCTTAAATATAGCACTTTTTGGGTGTTTGTCAAGCTTGAGCTTTCCTTTATTCCCCTGCGGTTGTGCCCGGCATTTCTCTTTATTCGAGGGCTTTTCCGCTTTGTGCATAAAAAAGAATACAGGCTTGTTCCGATAGGCGTATCCGGTAAAAAGTATAATTCATTAAGTATACCACTGGCCGGAAATCTTCGCAAGAATCCAGCCTGGAGTTTCCTGGTTTTTTTCGCCCAATACTCGCTAACTGTTTGTAGTCACTAAAAAAACCTATTTTGACAAGTTGACCTGATCTGTTTTTGAAAGAGCTTCCTCAGTTTTTGGAATAGGAACTGAAGCTATTTGTCCATCCGGTAACGAATAAAAGAGAGCCGATTTTGAGGGTAAGAAATGAGACGTATCAAGGGAAAAACTGGCGGAGGGAGTAGGATTCGAAACTCCCTCCGCCCTTGATTTATCAAGGTTTTCCTTTCGTTTCGGAAACGAGAGGGAAACGACATCCGGACAAAACACCTAACTTTTACCTATCCAAAGGCGCACAAGTCCGGCGAGAAGGAGCGCGTGAGGCTCTCTGCCGAACAAGCGAGCTCGCCGCCTGTCTCCTATGGGTTTATAAACCTATCCATAACTATTCCAGTTCAAGGTGTCAATCTCGGGGGGACAAATGCTTCCCCTTAAGACTGACGACACTGAGAAGGTACTTGAATCATTCATAAACGAAGCAAAAAAAGTATTCCTAAAAAACGGATACGAACGATGGGAATCCACCTATACCGATGTTCCGACTAAAGTAACTACTTATATCGAAAAAATCAGGGGCCGAAAGAAGCGGGAATACTTTTACAATCTCGGGCTTATTCGTGATGACGATATCTACGCAGCCTTCGCAAGGTGCGTAGGAGCACAGAGGGCCTATGGACACATATTCAAGAACGCTTTGACAGGAGAGGCCGCTTACTCACGGGATAAAGGACGTTGGGGGTATCCAAAAGCCTATTTGAGAAATCTCAGACGGAGAATCAAGGTAGAATTGGGGGTCTGTAAAAACCCTATAATGTTAACCCTGTCGGTAAGTCCTGAAAAAGTAGCCGACAAACTACCGTGGAACACAAGTATGCTCCCTATCCCGTGGTTCATTTTTCACCTGGGGGAATTCCTGTCCGACTTCCGGGAAAGGTTGTGGAAATATCAGAAAAAGAAAGAAATCCCCTGGACTTTCGTGGCGTGGGTTGTAGAAATAGGGGAATCGGGGTGGCCGAACATGCATTGGATATTTGAGGGGCCGTGGATAGGCAAAATAGGAGATATCGCGGCGCTTTGGCCCTGGTCTGAACCTCAAGGGGTGGATATCTCAGACGTGGCAAAACTGCGGAGAAGGCATCCGGAAAAAAGATACACAGACTTACATCTGGTGAACTACATCACGAAGTACGTTACAAAGGCGCGCGACGCTTTCGTCGATGGGAAGGTGCATCAGTCTTGGGCCTGGGTCTACTTCGCGGGGACAAGAATGTTTGCTATAAGAAATAGCATCCTGGAAAAAGGGCCAAAACCCGCCGGAAAATGGGAATGCACAGGGCGGGTGTCCCTAAAGTACGGAGTAGAACATTCTTTTAAACGGAGTATGAAGGGGTGTACGGAAGAGGCTGAAGAGGATTCGTAACAGCTGCGCCTCATTAATTACTTATTTATGTTGCAGTTCTTATCATTCTGATATTAAGATATCAGAAATTACCACTGGGGTATATATAGTGGGTCAAATCGGGAGAAATCGTCATGCCCCCAAGAAAAAGACGTGGTAACCGGGAACTGTTTTTAGACACGCTAGGAGAGCTGTCCAACGGCGGGAAAAAATTCATCGGCAATATCACACTTCAAAAGGCACTCGGATGGGATAAAGCGCGATATAGCCGAATAAAAGCACAACTTCGTCACGAGAATTCCATCAGTATCCATACGGGCCAAGGCGGTTCCATTTGCCTGAGTAACGCAGTAAATACAAGCGGCCTGCGTCTTTTTATCTCATACTCCCACGCCGACGAGGGATTGAAGGATGAACTCCTCAAACACATCTTGCCTTTGAAAAGGCTCAATTTAATCGATTCTTGGGAGGATCGAAAGCTCTTGGCGGGAGAGGATTGGGAAAAGTCAATTAACGACAACCTAGAAAAAGCCGACATTATTTTATTATTGGTCAGTGTTGACTTTATCAACTCGGAATACTGCTTCGGCATAGAACTTGAGCGCGCGATGGCACTACACGAAGAACAAAAGGCACGTGTTATTCCGGTTATCCTTCGTGATTGCTTATGGCAACATACACGTTTCGGAAAGATTCAAGTTTTGCCAAAAAATGCAAAAGCAGTACGTGCCTGGCCAGACCAAGATGAGGCCCTTAAAAATGTAGCTGAAGGCATCTTGAAAGTTGTGGAAGACATTCGTAATCCTCAATAGAGTCCGATACAAGATGGTCTGTTCCTAATAGCTAATTCTCAGAATCTCACAACCAAAATCATTCAATAATAGGTGACAACGGTGCGGCGGGCGGCGGCGGGGACCCTCTCGGTCCAGCGCCGACGTCCGCCGCCCGTCCATAAAACACTCTACAGAAAAAGCTTGACAAGAGATACGCAATGTAGGACAATCGTGTCATTGCCAATTGTCAAGTACACGAAAGGGGGGCGAGTCGGATGCAATTAACCGAAGAGTTAGAAAAAATTCTGAAGAAATATCCGAGGGGCTATCACGCGGTATCGAAAGAGGAAATCTATGAAATCCTGAACGCGTATGAATATCAGGCAATGTCTCCCGGGTGGTTCGCAGACTGGTTTGGGGTGTCGAGAGAAACACTGAGGCTGTGGGGAAAGAAGGGAATCATACACTATTTCATAGTGCGGGACAAACTTTTCAGGGCGCTGGAGGTCTATATCCCGATACATACATTCCTTGAGGCTCCCCTTCCAAATAAACAGCTATATCAGAAAGAACTTGACGAGATACGCAGAGAGATGGAGGGCTTTGAGAAAAGGCATAAACGGCTACAGGAGATGCAGCTACAGAGGGAAGAAGCCGAGAGAAAATCGAAATAGAGGGTAGCTGGTTCACCGATGAGCTTGACACCTGACGATGGTAACGGCATAATCCCTGAAGACCAACCTGGTCTTTGGAGGTTCATCATGCCGACAGGGGCAATACTTTGTAACCGGTGTCGCAAGGCAATGAAAGCGGCGGTTTGTCAGTGCGGAAACACGAATTGCTACATCGTGTTCTACTGGGAGGGGCGGCACTACCCTTCAAGGAGAGATAGCAGAGGGGAGGTCTACGATTACAGGGAAGCTGTGAAGAGTCTTGCGAAGATCAATGGGGCGATAGAAGACACAAAGATCAAGTTCGACCCAGTGGACTGGACGGACGCCAAAATCAAAGAACGAAAGTTCGAGAACCTTATGGAAGACTACCACGAAGAGAAGGAAAGCGAGGTCCGGACGGGGGAATTAAGCCCGGAGTATTTCCGGATCATCAGAAATTATTACCGGAATTATTACAAATTCTTTGATGGCTGTGACGTGCGCGACATCGATAGGGAGTTATTGAGCATATTCAAAAGGAAATGCTTAGGGGCGCTGAACAAGATCAAATCGAGAAGAAACGTGCTAAACGCCCTCCATGCCTTCTTCTCCTGGCTCCTTGAGTGCCGCCACATCCTCCACATGCCCGTTTTCCCTGAAATAAAGGGAAATGATTCTACTCCGAGAAGGGCAATGAGGCGGGAAGAGCAAGAGGCGGCTTTGAGAAAGCTGCCGATTGAACACCGGGACCCTATAGAATTCATGATGAAAACAGGTATGAGGCCGGGTGAACTGTGTGCCGTGCTTGTGAAAAGCGTCGATATCGCAAATAGGGTCGTGTGGGTAGAAAGGACCCTCTCGGGGTCAACGTATATGGAAACGACGAAGAACAAGAGCAAGCTGCCGGTGCCTCTCAATGACAAAGCTCTTGAAATAGCCAAGAGGAACAAAGATGAGAAATTTCCTCAAGACTTTCTGTTCATTAACCCGGTTACCGGGAGCGGCTACCGAAGAAAATATCTATGGGAAGTATGGCGAAAGCATTCGGAAACGGATTACGATCTCTATGAGGCGACAAGACATTCATACTGCACGATGATCGTCCCGCTGGCGGGGTCTTCCTATGATGGCCAGCGGCTTATGAGACATAGGGACAAGCGGTCCACAGATAATTACTATCATGCGTGGAACGAGGGTCTTCTTGATATCGTCCAGAGAATGGACAATGACAACGTGGTGGAGTTGAAGGAAACGAGAAAAAGGAAACGAAAGGGAAACGAGTCCTAAATGATAAACCTTAATGATTTCAAGGATAAACTGGCGGGGAGTAGGATTCGAACCCACGGGGCGCTTACACGCCCAACGGTTTTCAAGACCTCCGCCTCAACAGTATAAGCGGCAATGCTCACGGATCGTTATGTGCCTAAAATGCACCACTTGCAGGTGCTATACGTAAAGGCCTGTCACTATGGGTTTACCTTGCAGGAAATCTTCAGAAACAATCGAGGGGCTTTAGGGAAGAAGGCAGGGTACAAGATTAGGTCAGCCTTCCTCAAGGCCGGAGCGATTTTTGATGGGGCTGGGGTAGGGTTCTTTTCGCGGCCGGAGAGATTTTCGATGGATGGGGCGGAAGCCGGGGTGTCGTCCGGGCCGGAGCGTACTTCGCGCGTACGTGAGGACCCGGACACGCCCCGGCGACCGCCCCAGGCGCGAAAAGAGCCCGGCCGCCCACCGCTACCGGAGCGGGCCGCCTGTCAATATCTCATATATCTCCCGGTACCGCCGGCTCGTCTTTGCCACAATCGCCGCCGGCAGCTCGGGGCCCGGCGCAGTCTTGCCCCACTCGAGGGTGTTCAGGTAGTCCCTGACGATCTGCTTGTCGAAGCTGTCCTGTCCCTGCCCCGGCCTATAATCGCGGGCCGACCAGAACCGGGACGAGTCGGGCGTGAGGACCTCGTCGATAATGATCGTCTCGCCGTCGACAGTGCCGAATTCAAATTTCGTGTCCGCGATCAGAATTCCTCGTGTCTCTGCGAGCGTTGCGGCCCTCCGGTAAATCCGGAGACTGAGCCGCATGATCTCCTCGGCCTGTTGCGCCCCGATCAGGTCCCGCAAGCCCTCCGGGGAGAGGGGCAGGTCGTGTCCCTCGTCGGCTTTGGTAGTAGGCGTGAAAATAGGCTCTTCCAACTTCTGGGATTCGTGCAGCGTTGCGGGCAGTGTTATCCCGGACACGCTCCCTTTTTCCCTGTATTCGGTCCACCCCGATCCCGCGAGATAGCCCCGGACGACACACTCGGCGGGAATGGGCTTCGCCTTCCGCACTATCATGCTTCTTCCCGCAAGCCGGTCGGCATATCTCGCAAGGGTAGCCGGGTAGCGCTCCACCTCCGATTCCACCACGTGATTCCTGACGATGTCCGCCATCCGGCGGAACCAAAAAAGGGAAAGCTGGTTAAGGACCTTCCCCTTGTCGGGTATGCCCGTCGGCAGTACCACATCAAAGGCGGACACGCGGTCCGTGACTACGATGAGAAGCGTATCGCCCAGATCGTAAATGTCCCGGACCTTGCCCCTTCTGGGGGCGCCGAGGTCTCCAAACCCGGTCTCCAGCAGCATCTCTCCTTCACTCCTGCCTGTCCGCGGTTATAGAAATATAGGCCACATAGGACTTATAGGACCTATATTCCCCTGGCTGCGAGAGTTTATTATAGGAAAATGGGCGGGTAAAAGCAAGGCGCACAAGTTAATTCCAGGGGCTAAGATGGGTTGAGGCTGCTCAGCTCCCTGATCAGCCGCTCGGTAAGGACGGGCACGACGTGCTCCACGGGCGGCGTGAGCACCTCCGTAAAGAGCGTGTTCTCCTCTATCTTTATCGCGTAGATTTGTACGGTCGCCGGCATCTTGTAGCCGAGTCTTTTCCCCAGCTCGATGGTGGTCTTCAGGTCGAGGGCATGGGACGCATAGGGCAGGATCACCTCTCCCAGGTCGTCCAGGGTCAGCTCGTAGATAAAACCGGCAGGATTCGGGTCGTCCGTCATAATGGCATCGACAACGATCACCTTGTCGAACCCGGTAATCACATCGAGGAGCACCATGCCCGCGAGGCTCGCCTCGACAAGCTCGACCCGGGGGTGGCCGGCCCACTGTTTTCTTATCTCCCGCACGACGCAGATGCCGATACCGTCATCGCCGAGGATGGTATTGCCGAGCCCGAGGAGAAGAGTTTTCTGAGAAGCCATAGTAAAAAAAGTGAGGCCGTGGCCCGTCAAGACTAGAGGGGGGACACCCATCAAGATTGGAGTGGGGACGCTCCTCCGAAAGTCAGAGGGCGAGAGGAGTGTCCCCACAACCTCTGCCGGCGAGAGGAGTGTCCCCCCAACCGCTCTTCACGGCCTTTTCCGACCCTTTTTTGTTTATAAGCCCCGGCTTATCCGCTCGACCACGTTCCCCTGTCTATCGCGGAGCACGACTTCGAACGGCATTTTCCCGGGAAGCGTGTGAGTTGCACACCCGAGACATGGATCGTAGGCGCGGAACGCCATCTCGACCATGTTGAGGAGCCCTTCCCGTGCCTCTCCCCCTTTTATGAAACCCTGGGCCGCCTTTTTTACCGAAAGGCAGATCGGGGCGGCATTGTGCTGTGTTGCGACAATAAGGTTTACTTTTGTAACGAGTCCCTTATCGTCCGTCTCATAGTGATGGATCAGCGTTCCCCTTGCCGCCTCCACACACCCGATGCCTTTCTTCGTCAGGCGGAGGTTCATGTTCCGTATATCCTTGCTCGTCAGGGCCGGATCGTTCGCGATGCGCTGCATGTCCTCGGCCGCCTGCAGGGCTTCGATCAACCTTGCCCAGTGAAAGGCGAGGGTATTGTGCGCCGGCTTGTTGCCCAGGATCGCGTACATCTCCTCGTATTCTGCCTGCGCCTCGGGCGTCGCCATGCCCTTCGATGCATTCAAACGGGCCAGCGGCCCCACGCGGTAGAGGGATGAGCCGTATCCTTCTTTCAGCCCCTGCCATCCCAGCACCTTGAGATAGGTGAGTCTTATATAGGTCCAGGGCTCGACCCATTCGGCAATATGGTCCGTGTAGAACTGGGGGTCAAAGAGGGCCCTCTCCTTGCCTTCCGGGTTGACCACCCGGATATTGCCGTCGTAAAAACTGACGCACTTGTTTTCGTCGACCATCCCCATATAATACGTATTGAGGTTGTACGCATCGTTGAGGACAAGCTCGAGATACTCAGGATTCCTGACCACCACGTTCTTGAACAACTGGAGGGCGAATTTCGAGAATTCGAGGGCGTAGTCGGCTGTCTCCTTTATGGTCACACGCTCTTCCTCGGTAATCCCTCTTGAGACGCCGCCGGGGAGGCCGCTCTCCGGGTGCGGGGCCTTGCTTCCCAGCAGCCGCAAGATATCCCTGCACCTTTTCCGGACTTCGATCACCCTTCCTGCGATCTCCATGCCTACCTTTTGGATCACGCCGAGAATGTTTCGCTCTGCCGGATCCGCGCCGGGGCCGACCACGAAGTCCGGTCCGCCGAGGAAGAAAAAATGGATAAAATGGTCTTCCACGTAGAAGGCGTTATACTGGAGCTGCCGGATCAGCTTGGCAGTAACCGTCGGCTCCACCCCGTACACTTTATCGAGGGCCTTCGACGATGCCATGTTGTGAGGCGTAGGGCAGACACCGCAGATATTCGGCACGATCCTCGGCATCTCCTCAACGGGCCTTCCCAGGCAAAACCGCTCGAAGCCCCTCAGCTCCGTCACCTGGAAATACGCGTCCTCCACATCACCCTGGTCGTTGAGAAAGATCTCGATCTTCCCGTGACCCTCCAATCTCGTTACCGGATTTATCGATATTCTTTTGCCCATGGTTACACCTCTTTCTTGGATGCGTCTCTTTGCTTTTTCAAGAGAGAAGACGCAGTTGTGAAACGATAGAAATATCCCGAAGGATCATCAAGCGTGTCGGCTACCTTCATCGCCTCGTCCACACTCCCCGCGTCGATCAGAGAGGCAAAGGCCGACAGGTATTTGGAGCCCATATCGGCAACGCCCTCGACCGGGCCGAAGCAGCCCCGGCAGGGCATATTGATCTTCAGGCACACCTCGCCGCACCCGGACCTCGTCGCCGGCCCCGAGCAGATCACGCCCTGAGCCAGAAAACACTTCTCGGGATCGGCCTCTATCTCGTGTATCCTCTTTACCGCGGAGATGGCGAGCCTCTCAGGCTTGGTCCGGTTTCTCTCACAGACGTCGCAAAGCGCCCTTTCAGGGGCGAGGGTGGAGCCTTTGGGGGGAAGACGCCCCTCCAGCACCGCGCTGACTGCGTCAAGGATAAGGTTGACAGGCGGCGGGCAGCCGGGCAGGTAGTAATCGACATCGATGACCTGGCCGACGGTGCGCACGTCGTCGAAAAGGTAGGGCAGCGTCAACTCCTTGCCGTCGATATTCGTCGTCGTTTGCGGATAGATCCCGTTCGGGTTGTTGACCGTGGGGGCATCCTTATAGACCCATTGGAAGATGTCGTCTCTGGAGCGGAAGTTGGCCAGACCGGGCGTACCGCCAAAGCAGGCGCAGGCCCCGAAGGCCAGCACAAGCTGAGACTTTTTGCGGAGTACCTTCGCGAACTCCTCAAGCTCGGAATTCCTCACCGAGCCGTTAATGATGCTCAGCGTAATCTCTCCGTCTTTCATCGCCTCTATGTGATGGTATTTAAAGTCAAGGGCCACGGGCCAGAGCACGAAATCAACGGCGCTGGCCACTTTCAGCACATTCTCGTTAAGGTCGACGACGGCCTCATCGCACCCGCCGCAGCCCCCGAGCCACATTATTGCCACTTTCGGTTTATCAGCCATATCTTCCTCCTAAACCCTGATTGGTTCAAGACCCTTAAGTCTCTGTGCGAATTCGTTCACAAGCGCCGCTATCTTCGCGCCCTCCGGATCGAAGGACGTGACTACCTCTACCCTTTCCTTCTCGATGCCGAATGATTCAAGCACTTTCTGCAAGAGATATACGCGCTTCCGCGCTTCCGCGTTGCCGTCCTGAAAGTGGCAGTCGCCGTCCCCGCAGCCGAGGAGGAGGACGCCGTCCGCTCCCTTCCTGAAGGCATTGATAATGTCCGTCGTATCCACCTTGCCGATACAGACCACGGGAACGAGCGTCTTCACCCCTGACGCGGCCCCGTTCCCGCAATAGCCGTAGCCGAACTTGCAGGCAAAACAGACAATCCCCGGCTTTTCAGCGACCTTTTGCTTCTCCATTTTCGAGAGGTCAGGCACCAGCTCACGAGCACCGGAAGGACATGCGGAGACGCAGTGGCCGCAGGCCTTGCACTTTATAGGGTCCGAATAGCTCACCAGGCGCGTCCCCACCTCCCTGCCTTCGATAATCTCTTTCGTTTCAAGAAGCTGGGCGGTCTCATAGTTGCACACGGACACGCAGATGCCGCAGCCGGAGCAGAGGCTCTCATTCACCTGGACCGTCGGCAGCTCAGGCTGGATGCCGGCGGAGACGCATGCCTTGCAGGCAAGGCACGGACCGCACTCGAGACACCTCCTCGCCTCCTCTATCGCCTCGTCGAGGGTGAATCCTATCTCGAACATGTCAAAGGTCTTCCTTTCCGTCGGCGCCGTCCATTTTGCCTTCGGCTCCGGCTTGAAGGCGCCCCCCGTCGGCGTGCCCGTGGTCTCTCTTCTCAGGCCCCAGCGCTGCATGGGCATGCCGCGGAGGTATCTCTCCATCGATTGGGCCGCTTCCCTGCCTTCAGCCATGGCGTCGACCATGAAGCCGATCCTTCTCACGTCCCCGCCGACGAAGACCTCTTCCCGCAAGGCGCTCCGGCGGGTAAGGGGGTCGACGGCAAGCCTGCCGCTCGCGTCGAAAAGCCCTGCATTCTGGAGAAGGCTCCGATCCCACATCTGGCCGATGGTGATGAGCAGCACATCGCCCTCCACGTCGTGACAGTCGCTGCAGTCGAACTGTGGATTAAAGCCCTTGTAGTCGAAGACGGTCGTGCATTTAGGACAGTCCATCTTTTTGAACTTTCCGTTCTCGGCGATGATGTTTCTCACGCCCCTCGAATAGACGATCCTGATGCCTTCCTGAATGGCCCCTTCTATCTCCTCCACATCCGCGGGGATGCCGTCTTTCGATGTCTTGTCCTCGTTCTCAAGGCAGACTACGGTGACCTGTCCGCCCAGCCGGTAGGCCGTCCTCGCGGCATCGAAGGCCACATTGCCTCCGCCGACGACGACAACTCTTTTCCCCTTGTAGTAGTCCGGCAGAAGTTGCCCCTTCGCCGCCTCGTCGAGCATGGTGAGCCCGTAGCTGACACCCTCCATACCCTGCCACTCCACCTTATCGACACCGAAGGTGAGGGGGCGGGGATAAGGCGTGCCCGTCGCGACGAAGAATGCCTTGAAGCCCTGCGTTTTGAGTGTGGAAATCGCATCGACGCCCTCGAAGGTGCTATTTTTTTCTACCTTTATGCCCCCTATGCGGACAAGGCTGTCGACCGCGGTATCGAGGACATCTTCAGGAAGGCGGTATTTCGGAATGTACCTGACGGCGCCTCCAAGCTTGGGGTTGGAATCGAAGAGAGTCACGTCGTGTCCCTTCTTGGCCATTTCCCACGCAGCCATCAAGCCGCCGGGACCGCCTCCGATTACGGCCACCTTTTCACCGTCCTTCTGCACGGCGAACGGTTTCCTTTCCTTTAAATAAGGTGTGTACGTATCGGAAAGAAAACGCTTCAAAAGTCTCCTCTTCACGGAGCCGCCATGGGTCTTGTAGTTACATTCCCTCTCACAGATGCCGCAGATATAGCCGCACACCGTGAAAAAAGGGTTCCTCTCATAGAGGTGGTCCCCGATCTGCAGCACCCCCTCCCGTGCCTTTTCAGGGTCCTTGGGAAGCAAGGACATGAGAACGTTTGTTCGCTGAATGTCTTCGCGGATCGGGCATTTGTTCTGACACGGTGGGAGGTATACCTTTACCGCAGCCTCCACCTTTGCCTGCGCATCATTTTTCAATTCCCACATACTGTTACCTCCTTTTCGTTACTCTGTCCTGATAATTAAGCTGCAACCCATGACCGCAAAAGACCTTGACGCTTTTTACGTCGGTCCCCCGGCAGATGCTCCTTTCTCCTTTATCATTAAAATTGGTCCTCATTTCCGAAAAACCGAAAGATACTCCTTCTGTCGGTAAGTGCGCAGGATTATTGTATACAACAGTGCGGAAGTGAAGGAAATCACAACTCAGGATAACACCTTCAGTCTCACCTGTCAATAGGGTATTTCCTTAGTAAGGCGGCCTGCTGTCTCTTTCGCTGCACCCGCCCCACGAAAGCCGGCCCGGCGTCAAATCGGCCTGTGCCCTCGCCTTTAGACAAGTTTTCGGATCCGCACCGCACAGACCTTGTACCCGGGAATCTTCGCCACGGGGTCGAGGGCGCCGAGGGTCAGATTGTTCACTGCCGCCTCTTTGAAGTGGAAGGTCATGAAGACGAGCCCGTCCTGGAGGTAATCGACCGCCCGCGCACGGACTTCGATACGTCCCCGCCTCGACTCTACGGAAACCATCGCCCCTTCTCCGTTGAAGCCCAGTCTTTGTGCATCTGCCCGGCTCATGTCTATCGCTGCGGCCGGGGCCATCCCGGAAAGGCCCGCCGACTTTCTCGAAAGGACGCCATGGTAGTGGTAGAGCATGCGGCCGGTCGTGAGGAGGAAGGGGTATTCTTCGTCGGGCAGCTCGGGAGGCGGCACATACGGCGTGACATGGAACTTCCCCCTGCCCCTGACGAAACGCTCCTTGTGCAGGTATGGCGTTCCCGGATGATCTGCGTCCGGGCAGGGCCACTGGAGGCCCGGGCCGTCGAGGCGGCCATAGCGGATGCCCCCGTAAGAGGGTGTGAGGGAAGCCACCTCGTCCATGATCTCTCCGGGCGAGTCGTAGCTCATGGGGTAGCCCAGCCGGGAGGCAAGGTCGCAGAGGATCTGCCAGTCGGGCCGGCTGGCCCCAAGGGGCTTTATGGCGGCCCTCACCCGCTGTACCCTCCTCTCCGTGTTCGTAAAGGTGCCGTCCTTTTCCGCGAAGCTTACGCCCGGCAGCACCACGTCGGCCAGCTCCGCCGTCTCCGTGAGGAATATATCCTGGACCACCAGGAGCTCGAGGTGCGAGAGCTCCTCGCGCACCCGCGTCGCATCAGGGTCGGTGAGGAGTGGATTCTCGCCCAGGATGAAGAGCGCCTTTATGCGGCCCTCGCCTATAGCCCCCATCATTTCCAGGAGGGTAAGCCCGGGACGGGCGGAAAGCTGTCTTCCCCAGGCCCCCTCGAATTTTGCCTTCGCCGCCTCGTCATCTACCCTCTGGTACCCGGTGAAGACATTCGGCAGCCCGCCCATGTCGCAGGCGCCCTGGACATTGTTCTGACCCCGGAGAGGGTTGACGCCGGATGCGGGTTTGCCGATCTGTCCGGTCGCCATCGACAGATTGGCGAGGGCGAGGACGTTGTTCGTACCCGATGTATGCTGGGTGATGCCCATGGCATAGAGAATCGATGCAGCGGGCGATTCCGCGAAGAGGCGTGCGGCACGGACAAGGTCGGCTGCTTTCACCCCCGTCACCTTCTCGACCGCTTCCGGCGTGTAATCCGACACGGATTCGGCGAGCACGTCGAAGCCCTCGGTCCGCTCAGCTATAAATGCCTTATCGGCTAAGCCCGAGGCGATGATCGCATTGATCATGCCGTTCACCAGCGCCACGTCCGTTCCGGGCTGCTGGCTGAGCCAGATGGCGGCGTAATCGACCAGCTCGATCCTCCGGGGGTCCGCAACGATCAGCTTTGCCCCATTCTGCCGGACTGCCTTCTTTATCTCGAGAGCGAGGACAGGGTGATTTTCGGTCGTATTGGATCCGATGACGAATATCACGTCGGCGTTCGCTATCTCGCTGATGGAATTGGTCATTGCCCCGCTCCCGAAGGCCATCGCCAGACCGGCGACAGTGGAGCTGTGTCAGAGACGGGCGCAGTGATCGACGTTGTTCGTCCCGATAGCGGAGCGGGCTATCTTCTGGAGGAGATAGTTTTCCTCGTTCGTGCACTTCGCCGAAGCAAGGAAGGCGACGGCGTCGGGTCCGTACCGGTCCTTCACTTTTGTGAGACCGGTCGCCGCCCTGTCGAGCGCTTCATCCCATCCGGCCGGGCGCAGGTCCCCATTCTCCCGCACGAGAGGGGTGGAAAGACGGTCGGGGCTATGGACGTAATCGTGGCCGAACCTGCCTTTGACGCAGGTCCAGCCCTTGTTCATGCCCCTCTCCCTATCGGAGGTGACCTTGACGATCCTGTCCTCTTTCACGTTCAGGACGAGGGTGCATCCCACCCCGCAGTACGAACAGATGGTAGGCACCTGCTTCAGCTCCCAGGAGCGGCCCTCAGAACG
>Ga0187870_1002088_pt1 | contig 17073 bp, 18 predicted proteins | sample June2016WEW_13_1_3_FD_132974 | JGI IMG/M metagenome (GOLD analysis project Ga0187870, IMG submission 132974) | Peatland microbial communities from SPRUCE experiment site at the Marcell Experimental Forest, Minnesota, USA - June2016WEW_13_150 | ecosystem: Environmental > Terrestrial > Soil >... | reverse complement strand
TATCGGTAACATTATGGCTGGGTTTTCGAAATCGCTAAAAGGGCTGGATGTGGCTCCTGAATTGATTGAAGTAAAAATTAAACGGTTAGCCAAGCCAGCTGATGTGGACGCTCACGTTTACCCTTAAGCGGCTTGGCTAACCGTTTAATTTTTACTTCAATCAATTCAGGAGCCACATCCAGCCCTTTTAGCGATTTCGAAAACCCAGCCATAATGTTACCGATAGTTTCCTGCACAAAATTGTTCAAAGGCAACTTGTTTCCGTCGATATACATTTCTGTTTCAAAGCTTTTTTTCATTATCCTATGTTTTTGTTCCAAAATCCTTCACCTAGCATAATTTGTTTTTAAAATTGATAAAGATTCTGGCACTATTTAACGCTGAAAAAGCCCACGCCCTCTATACTTTTATTGTTTTAGTATTGAACTATATACTTTATCGAAAAACTATGGAAAAAAGTTGTGTTTAAAGTAACAACTAATATACTTGAACAATTAATTAACGTTCCCTTTAAGCAAAATGCGCGCTTAAAATTGGGAGCAGCACCGTGCTTAGCAAACTGTGGAACACGCTCAACGCACTGTCCTCTAAAAAACCCTTAAAGTACTCCCTCTACCTCTCCGCAGTCATCATTTTCTTTGCAATAATTCTTATTCCACCCATCCTTGGCATCCTAATTAAACTCCCAACAATCCAAAACGTCACCAATCAGCCAGCTTTAATGCATACCGCTCTTGGCGCTATCTCAAACTCGTTCATTATAGGCTTAATTGTTGCCGCTTTAGACCTCCTCGCAGGAGTGCCGTTGGCATGGCTTATTACCCGTGGAAAATCAAGGTGGCTAAGCGTCCTTGACACTTTAGCTGACCTACCCTTCGTTGTACCAACAGCCGCCTTGGGCTATTCACTTTTGTTGTTTTGGAGTTTAGGCGGAGGAATATCCGCGTTTTTTGGCGGACCGCTTATTTCTCCCGGTTGGCTCCTTGTTATGCTCTTGCACTTTACCTTCTCATTCCCAGTGGTCGTCCGCATCATGGTGGGTGCAATGCTTGATTACAAGATGGAGTATGAGCATGCATCAAGAACCCTTGGAGCTCCACCCCTAACAGCTTCAAGAACCGTCACCTTCCCAATCATAAAACCATCATTGATTGCAGCGTTTTTGCTTGCGTTCGCCAGGTCGCTTTCTGAGACAGGAGCAACATTTATTGTGGCAGGAGCTGTTTTCATGAATGGACCTGTTTTCCTGCAAACTCTAAGCAACGAGTTTAAAAGCGGTAAAATCCCCCTAGCAACCTATGAAGGCGCAACAGTATTCGCCAGCATTATCTTAATTTCTGTTTCACTAGCCATTTTCGCGCTAATACGTATCCTTGGACAAAGAATAAAGTTGCCTTTCGGTCATGGCTTACCCGTTTTTGAAAAGAAACTCAGCTACAAAAAAGCTGCTTGGTCACGAAATAGTTTAGCACTATTCATTTTTATATTCATAGTTTTGGTTCCTTCGCTTTTCGTGGCGCTACCAGCATTCCAAGCAATCGCCACTGGAACCCCCCTAGTTCAGGCTTTCAGCGGTTCAGGTATATGGGCAAGCTTTTGGCAAAGCCTACTTCTATCTTACGGTTTAGCCGCTATAGTGACCGTTTTAGGAATTATCCTTGGAATACCGATGGCGATATTGATTGCACGCAAAACATTCGGTAAATGGCCTTCGGCAGTTCTTGATACACTGATTAACATTCCAATAATAGTGCCGTCCATAGCTTTAGGAGTTTCTTTGAAGTTTTTCTGGCAAAGCATCCCAGGAATGCCTGAATTTCTCTTATTAGTCTTTGCGCACTTGGCAATTACTTACCCGTACTTTGTCAGGTCAATGTCGGCGGCGATTGAGCGAATAAGCGTTGACATGGAGGAAGCTGCAAAAACCTTAGGCGCCAAACCCTTCACTGTTTTCAGGTCAATCGTGCTGCCGCTTACAAAGTACTCGATTCTTTCTGGCGCAATAATTGTTTTTACCAGAAGCGTAAGCGAAACAGGTGCAACTTTAGCTGTAACTACACATCTGCAGACGGCGCCTGTATTGATTGTTAACTGGGTCAACTCACTCAGAGGCGTCACAGCGCCAATCCCAGGAGTCACCGCGCTGACCGTTGGTTTAGCATGCGGCTTCCTGATACTGTTTAGCTTCGCAATACTGCTGGTTTTGAGACTTTTAACTCGAAAAGGAAAGGTTTAGAATGATAACTATTAAAAGCAATAAAGCTGTTTTCAAAGGGAGAGTTAACTTATGCCTGATGTCCGAATCGTAAACGTAACCAAAAAGTACGGAAAAATCTATGCGTTAGACAACGTTAGCTTAACTGTACACGACCAAGAATACTTCGCTCTGCTTGGACCAAGCGGATGTGGAAAAACAACGCTTCTGCGGCTTATAGCGGGACTTATTGAGCCTGACAGCGGCGAAATCTACATCGGCGATAAACGCGTTGATAAGGTTCCTCCTGAAGACAGAGACATCGGCTTTGTTTTCCAAACTTTCGCGTTGTTTCCACACATGACTGCTTGGGGCAACGTAGTTTATGGCCCAAAAGTTAAAAATTATGATGCTAAACAAGCTGACACGATTGGACATGAAGTTCTTGAACTGGTAAAACTTGATGAACGCTTAGACGCTTACCCCAGCGAACTAAGCGGCGGCATGATGCAAAGAATAGCCGTTGCCCGCGCGTTGGCTGCAGGCGCCAAAACCTTGCTTTTAGATGAACCCCTTGGCCAGTTGGATGCTAAAGTAAGAAACGAAATACGATATGAAATCAGAAGAATGGCAAAAGACCTCAAATTAACAGCTATACATGTTACCCATGACCAGGCAGAAGCAATGTCAATCTCAGACAGGATTGCGGTTATGAAGAAAGGAAAAATCGTGCAGGTTGGAACGCCACAGGAACTTTATATGGATCCAAACAACTTGTTTGTTGCACACTTTATTGGCGAATCCAACTTTTTAGAAGGCTACATCACCCAGACAAATGGATACTCTGAAGTAGAGTTACGGGAGGGATTACGAGTTAAAGCCATAAACCCAGGCATAAAGCAAGGCGAAAGAATAGTTTTAGCTATAAGACCTGAAACCTGCGGAATTAAAAAGGGACACATCACAACTGAAAACGGGTTACTTGGAAAAATTGAAAAGGTTACTTTTGAAGGAACTATTGTTCGTTATGAAATTAGGCTTGAAAACGGAGACCGCTTGGTAATAAACAGGCCTTCATTAGCAGAAAAATGGGTTGAAATTGGCGAAGAAGTCACAATAACTTATCCCCTTGAAAAGGCTCATCTCTTCACGTATCCTGAAGCGGGTTTAACTGAGGAAATTTCAGTCTAAATTTTACCGTCCTTATTATGCCTGTTTCCACTGATAAAGTTAATCGCAATTTTGACTTTTCAATACTTTTTTTCTTAAAATCGTCAAGAAAGAGCGTTCGGGTTACTATCGAAAAATCATGCTACTTTGCTAGAGGCTGAAAAGGATTGTTGAACATTGATTTGCGTGCTAATGTAAATTGTTGGTCGGGAGAGCAGGATTTGAACCTGCGACGGCTCGGTTTCTGTGGCCTGTGCAGGCTAGAATGAAGCCCACCATGGGTAGACCTCTACAGCGTCTCCACCAGCTAAGCAAGTTAGCCGGCTCGAGAGCTCTGCCAGGCTGAGCTACCTCCCGACAAAGTCCATAAGGATTAGAGTAAAGAATTTATGTGTTTTGGCATTTTCCGCCGTGTCGAGCCATACTAAACATTTTAATCTTTTAGTAAGAGTGTTTAGATAGAAAGGTGTGTTTAATTGGCGAAAACTATTGGCATAGTTACTTCTGGTGGAGATGCGCCAGGCATGAACGCCGCCATCCGAGCTGTAACGCGAATAGGCCACGCGAAGGGTTTTCAAGTTATAGGTTTCGAAAGAGGATGGGACGGACTATTAACTAACTCGTTTAGAAGATTGACTCCTCGAAGTGTCGGCGGCATTATCCAGTTAGGCGGCACCATACTTCACACTTTGCGATGCGTAGCGTTCGAGGAAGAGGGCAGTAGCGAAAAAGCAGCAGAAACATTATCCATAAATAACGTTGACAGTTTAGTCGTCATTGGAGGCGACGGCTCATTTAGAGGCGCCTTGGACCTAAGTAGAGAAAGCGACGCCTTAATGGTTGGGATACCTGCCACAATTGACAATGACGTTTTCGGGACGGATGAAACAATCGGCTTTGATACTGCAGTCAACACTGCGGTAGGCGCAATCGACAAAATAAGGGATACAGCGATTTCTCATGAAAGAATTTTCATTGTGGAGGTAATGGGTCGGAAAAGAGGATTCTTAGCGCTGGAAGTAGGAATATGCGTGGGTGCAGAAGTTATTTTGATTCCAGAGAACCCAATGAACATTGCTGACATTGTAAAGTTTATGGAGGAAAACGCTAAGAAAGGCAAACGGGCTGGAATAATAGTTGCGGCAGAAGGCTTCAGTGACACAAGTAAATTAGCTCAAGAAATGCAACAGCAAACGGAATCTGAAGTCAGGCTATCAATTCTCGGCTATGCTCAGCGCGGCGGAAGCCCCACAGCACGTAGCAGGTTACTGGCAAGTTTATTCGCGGAGAAAGCCGTTGAATTAATTTGCCAAGAACAGGGTAATATGGCGGTTGGATTACAGAACGGCGCAATTGTGGGCGTTGAGCTTGAGAAAGCCGCTAAAAACAGGAAGCCGATAAATTTAAGGTTGTTACAAGTAGCCGATATGCTTGCAACATAAACTTCTTATCGTTTTATTAACGCTATCGATTTTTTGGAGCTTTACAGTAGTGACTCGTAGATTTTGCTTGTTTGCTCAGCGACTTTTCGCCAAGTAAAATACTCCAGCACTCTTTGCCTCCCGTTTTCGCCCCAGTTTTTGGCTTTTTCAGGGTCACGCAGCGTCTCGTTTATTCCCCATGCTATGTCCGCGGGGTCTTCACCGTTAATGTGCATGCCGTTTTGGTCTGGACCGCTAGGTATCACTTGCTCTTTGAAGCCTACAACGCCTCTTGCGCCGACTACTACTGGTTTCTCCATGGCCATCGCCTCTAAACTTACAATTCCGAACGGCTCATAAATTGATGGAAAAACACACACGTCAGAGGCGGCGTAATGAAGAATCCGTTCTTTTTCAGTTACAAAGTCGAAGCGGTAAACAATTTTATCCTTAATGTTTAATCTTTCTGCTGTTTCAATAATGTCCGCTTGCTCGTCACCTTTGCCTAAAATAACCAGTTTAGTATTAGGGTACTCTTTGAGAACCATAGGCATCGCCTGCAAGAGGTTTCGTACACCTTTCACCCAAGTAAGCCTTCCAACGAAAAGCAGCATATTCCAACCGTCTGGGATGCCGTATTTTTTTCTGATGGTATCAACATCTTCTTTTTGTACTTTTTGCGGATCGTACGTTTCAGGGTCCACACCGTTCCAGACAACGCTGATTTTTGAGGGCGACCAGCCATGTTTTATGAGGTCTTCTTGCATAGCGTAGCTGACAGTTACTATGCGGTCGGAGTTTTGAGCCATTGCGCCCTCTAAATGGGACACTACTTCGGAGCCTTGCCCGCCGCTTCTGCCCCATTCTGTACTGTGCGTGTGAAAAACTACGGGTATCTTGGTTTCGTTCTTAATTACTAAGCCTGCAATACTGCTCAGCCAATCGTGAACGCAGACGACGTCAAAATTGTATTTCTCTTCTTTAATTAAGGCATTGATGAATTTGGTTGAGCTCAGGATGTTGTAGATGAAGATGTCGTTGAAGAGTTTGATGTTAGTACCCCATTTTTTTAGGTCATCCACCACAAAGAAGGGCCAGATGTTTGTTGCGTCAGCTATAAGTGGCCTGTGGACTTCTACTCCTCGCAGGATTTCTCTTGTTTTTAACCCGTTATTATTAAGAGTGAAGACTGAGACATCGTGTCCAATGTCAACGAATTCATGGGTGATGTTTTCAGCGTAAGTGCCTAAACCGCCTACAAGTTGAGGCGGATATTCATAAACGAAAAAGCCAATTCGCAAAACCGTCACCTAAGCTTGCCTTAACTATCGCTTGAATGGTATTTATACTTTAAAATAACCATGCAGGCTTTTGGAAACGGTTTATCTTTTAAGCTACTACCTCACGGGGTCAGGTGTCAATACGTTTTGTTGATACATTGCCTAAAGCGTTAAGGCTCTTAACCTTTACACTTTCTCTAATAACTGCATAATCTTCGCATAACTCTCCAAGCTGCACCGCCAGCCAGCAGAAACCATATCATTCACAGCCAGCTTAGCCTCCTCTTTCGAGAGGAGCCCTTCAAAAACAGCCCTCACCAAAACGTACGGCGTGCCCACATACTCGATTCCGTACACCTTCGCCGTCTTCCTAGCTACCTCATCATCAATAACCGCCAGCGCCTCACATTCTTTGGCGAGAGCCAAAACGTCAGCATCCGCAACATGAAGCCCACGTGTCTCAGACAACCGAGAAAGGAAAGCGGTATTTTTGGGTTTACAAACTTTGAAAACGCCATTATCAAACAATTTCTCCAATGCAATTGCATCTGGAACGCCCTTCAGTTTGCCTTTATCCACGACTTCTGTCTTAACCAACGGAGACGTTAATTTTTCTCCTTTTAAATTCTCAATAATTCCGCTTAATCCAGCTTTGGACAGATATATCAATGGAGTGGAATTGAACACTAACGGCTTCACTTACGCTTCGCCGCCGACGCTTCTCTAAACTCTTTCTCTACATCTTCAGGTTCATATCTGACCCATTCAATGTTGTGTTGTTTAACTAAATCAGCAAACTCCCAAAGTGAAAGCTTTGCAATTTCTGCTGCTTTAGCGAAAGTTGCTTCCCGTTTCTGCAAAAGGTCTAGGGCAGTTTGTTTTCTCCATTCCATGATGCCTTTTTCAAGAAGATTTCTGACCACCGTTGCTTTGTCTAGTTTTTCTTTTTTTATGATTTCAATAATTTCTTTCTCTAACTCAGCGGGAACTCTGACGGCTAATGGTTTAAGTGTCAACACGACCACCGTATACAATAGGTATCAAATGAATACATAAATCTTGTGCCGACCGTTGAACATTCCAGATTCAGAAAAAAAAGACGCAGGAAAAAATCCCAAGTAACGGGATTGAAAAATAACAAGGGTTATCCAACAAGTCTAAAATACTTTTTATCGGTCAATGAAGAAATAGGATAGTCAGGAGTGACAAAGTTTGAAGTCTGCGTTAATAATTTACTGGTCAAGCACAGGAAACACCGAAAAAGTAGCTCATGCCATTAGAGAAGGTTTGGAGGCGGCAGGGTTAAAGGTTGAATTGAAAAAGCCTCAAGACGCTGCAGGAACAGACTTTTTTGATTATGATTTGGTTTGTGTTGGTTCTCCATCAATTGAGTGGCAGCCTGCTAAACCAATGGCTGATTTCCTTAAGGGCAAACTGGCTTTTTACCGAAATCAAGGAAAAATTAAGCCGTGCGCCCCTAAAGTAAAAGGCAAAAACGCGCTGGTTTTCTGCACTTATTCTGGACCACACACAGGCATAAATGAGGCGACTCCAGCGGGAAAATGCATGAGACAATACTTTGAGCATTTCGGCTTCAACGTGGTCGGTGAATGGTACGTGCCGAGCGAGTTTCATGGAAGAGAAGATTTGAGCACTCAGGGTAGACTCGGAGACATCAGGGGAAAGCCAACAGCCAAGGCTTTGGCGAAAATTAAAAAGAACGCGGAACAATTAGCGAATAGTCTGTAATTGGTGATTAATATGGCTACAACGGTTAATTTGCCCGATAAAATCTATGACGATTTGGCTAAGGTTGCTGAAGAATTAACTTTTATGGCGAAAAAGCCGATTTCACAATCAATGGCAATAAACCTTCTAATCGAAGTTTACCATGCACACCTCAATAATCGTTGCGCGCTTGACGCTTTCAGCCAGCAACTAGCCAGCTTAGATATCATGTTACCAGAAGAATTTGACAAGTACTGGGATGAACCAAGAGAGGTTAAACGTAAGAATAAAACGCAGAGGGTGCGAAAATCAACTATGGATTTGGCTGGTTCAGGCGCTAAATATGCTACGCCTAAAGAGATGAAGAGGGCGTTAGACGAACTTAGGAAAGAAGATGAATAATTAACGCTTGTCTGAACTTTAAAGCGATTATAACTGGCTAAAGAACGGCTAATGTTCTCTTCGTTATCTCTTCAGCCAGCTTATCCCTGTTAGCTAACGTTACTGTGAATGTTTCTGCGTCGTCTCTTTGTTTTGCCTCGTTTATCAGTGGGTCTCTAGCTTTTCCATGCACAACAGCTAACACCACTTTTCTGCTTTCTAATGCTTGCTTTACGGCTTGTGTGAACTTCTGTGAAAAAAGTTCCATGGGACCAATCTCATCAATAGCGATAACGTCGCATTTTTCTACTGCCTCTACGATGGCGGTTGCGCCTATGTTTTCTAGGTCTTCAAGGTTAACGTGGTACTTGCCGATTTGTGGACCCGTTCTCTGGTTGATGTGTGCTAGCCAGCCGTGTTTGTTGTCGGTTAAGTCTATGATTTCAAAGCCCACCCGCACGTTGCCTTCTCTTGCTTCACGGCTTATCATGCCGCCGACGTTGACACCCTCGGCTTTAAGTGCGTCCACTATCTTAATGAGCACCGTTGTTTTTCCTACGCCTGGGTTGCCAGTTAAAAGCAAAACTCGCTTCTGCAATGCTTTCGCTCCTTCTATTACCATAAGTCTAATATGGCGATAAAATTCTTTTCATAGCAACATGCACTGGAGCGACACTAATGGAAGAGTATAAGGCAGATTTCCCAAGCGAAATAATTAGGGAAGGCAAAGTGCAAGTTTTAGTGCCCAAACTCGAAGCTTACGGAGTGAACCCGTCGGATTACGCGCCCTCTAAAGCTCCAGTCTTCTACAATCCAGTCATGGAGTTTAACCGTGACTTAACGGTTTTAGCGTTCCAAGCCTACCAACGCATGGTTAACAGGGAAATCTCAATTTGCGACCCCTTAACCAGCCAAGGAATCCGCGGAGTCCGCTTCGCCGCTGAAATTAGCGGCGTAAAAAAAGTGTTAATCAGCGACATTAACGAGAGAGCATTCAAGCTTGCAAAGCACAACGTGCAAATCAACGGGCTCGAAAAAATGGTCTCTGTTAAGCATAAGGACGCGAACTGCGTTTTAAGCTGCAATGCCTCGCCTAAGAAAAGGTTTGACATTGTTGATGTTGACCCGTTTGGCACTCCAGCGCCATACTTAGACTCAGCTCTCCGAGCAATCCGCAACAACGGCTTATTAGCTTCAACAGCAACCGACCTGGCGCCGCTGTGTGGAGTGCACGTTAAAGCCTGCATTCGAAAGTACGGCGGCAGACCCTTACGGACGGAGTACTGCCATGAGCTTGCTGTTCGGCTTTTAGCGGGCTGCACCGCCACCTTAGCGGCGAAGCATGATATCGGAATCCAGGTCGTTTTCAGCCACAGCAGCGAGCATTACATTCGAGTTTACGCTAAAATTGCATATGGCGCAAAGAAAGCTGATGAAAGCGTAAAAAGCCTCGGGTACATTCTGCACTGTTTCAATTGTTTTCACCGAGAAACCACACACCAACCGTTCGGCAGCCTGCAATGCCCTGAATGCGGCTCAAAAATGGATTATGCGGGTCCATTGTGGCTGGGAAGCATCTTCGACCAGAGCTTCATTGAATTAATGATAAAAGAAAACAAAACTGTAGCTTTCAGAAACAGCGCTAGAATCACGAAACTTCTAGCTTTAACCAAATACGAAGCCCAAGCGCCCATAACATACTACGTTCTTGACAAGTTAAGCGGAAAACTTGGTCTCCCATCACCATCCACCCAAGCCTTCCTCAATGCGCTCCGCAAAAGCGGTTTCCAAGCTGTACAGACCCACTTTAATGCCAGAGGCATTAGAACCGATGCCCCTGTGATGGCAATGCATAAACTGCTCAAAGAAGCAAGCGTCAGTTAGACAACAATTTGTTTTAGACAACAAAAGTTTAAAGAGCAAAACCAGTCCTTAAAGTAACAAAGTGAATAGTCATGAACGATAAAATCACGATAATTGGCACGGGCATGATGGGTGGCGCCGTAATCAAAAGCCTGCTTAAAGGCGGCTACAAGGGCGAAATAACAGCGGTTGATATTCAACTTGAAAGGCTCAAGGAATTTGAAAATCTCGGCGTAAAAACGTCAACAGATAACAAAAAAGCCGCCGGCGACGCAGACATAGTTTTCATTATTGTTAAGCCAGGTGACGTTGAAAAGGTTCTCAAGGAAATCAGCAGGGAAATCAAGGATAAACTGTTGATTTCTGTAGCCGCTACGGTTCCTTTGAAGTTTCTGAAGAAGAATGCTCCTGACGCAAGGATAGTGCGTATTATGCCTAATCTTGGCGCGCTGGTGCAAGCAGCCTACACGGCTTACTGTTGCGAATCAAACGTTAATCAACAAGACAAAGAGAAAGTTAAAATTTTGTTGAACATGATGGGCATTTGCGATGAAATGGATGAGAAATATATGGATGCAATAACGGCTGTTAGCGGCAGTGGACCTGGTTACTTGTCGATTATCATTGAGGCTATGACTTATGCGGGATTAAAGGTTGGGTTACCGCGTAACATAGCGTTAACCTGTGCAGCCCAAACTGTTATGGGCGCAGGCAAACTTGTTATTGACTTGCATGAGGAACCATCAAAAATTAAGGATATGACGACAACTCCAGGCGGCACAACCATCGAAGCCATATACCAGATTGAACAAAGCCAAATTAGGCCAGCAATGATACGTGCAATCGAAGAAGCCACGAAGAAAAGCCAAGCCATAAGGGAAAAACTAAACTTAAACTAGCAGACCAGCCATGTTTGAAGCGGTTATTTTTGACTGGGACGGAACCCTAGCTGACACGCGGCAAGTAATCGTTATCTCATTTCAAAAAGCCCTAAGCGAAATAAACTGCAAAGTTAGCAACGAGTACATTGAACGCCGTATCGGAATTGGTGCAGCAGACACTTTCCGCGACTTGTTGCGGTCAGCTAAAATGCAGTTTGACGAAAAATTGATCCAGCACTTAGTTGAGCGCAAGAGTCAGCTTGAAATCGAGCTAACAAACCAAGTGGGATTGTTTTCGGGCGCCGAGGAACTTCTTGAAGCGTTACATGGCAAAGTGAAAATGGGTTTGGCATCAATGAATAACCGCTCAGTAGTCATCCACTTGCTCAAAGCAAAAGACCTGAAAAAATACTTTGACGCGGTTCTTACGGCTGAGTCAATTTCACATTCGAAACCAGACCCAGAAATTTTTCTAAAAACCGCTTCTAACCTGAAAACAAGCCCTGAAAAATGCGTAGTTATCGAGGATTCGATTTTCGGTGTCAAAGCCGCTAAATCAGCAAACATGGGCTGTATTGCGGTTCTAACAGGTGTTTATTCTAAGGTGGAACTTGAAAAGGAAAAGCCTGATTTGACCGTTAAAACGTTAAAAGATAAGCAAATCATTCCTTTTATTCTGCAGTAATATAACCTTGTGGTTCCTCTTTTCTGGAGCAAGATTTATACTTTTTATTCATTGTTTCTCGACCCGAATTCTTCAATCATTTGTCGTTTTAGAGCAGCGTGTAACTGGTGAAGTTGGCTATTCTCTATTTGTTCCTGATCGATAATTGTCGCATTAGACTTACTTAAGGCATCTTTTGTCAAGGTTTCTTCTGGGTTAAGACCCCAAGCACGCATGATTTCTTTGAGAGCGTCAATTTTGTTGACTCGTGTTTTCGGTCTTATGCATAGGCCAGAAGCTACGTATATCCCGCGTAAGAATTCAGTACCCTTCATTTGAATGTCATCGTAGGTGCTGACTGTGTGACCCATCATATATTCAATGTAATCATCCTGAACCTTCAATGCGGTTAATACAGTCTTGAAATATTTGCGGATACTATGAGCGCAGAGGTCATATCGTCTTCCTATTAATGAATCAGCAGAAATAAGCCCTGTCTTCAAATAGAGTTTATGAACGGCGTTGTAAATGGTAGCTGGCGATGATGGCAAAGGTTTTCGTATTTTAGCCGACCTTATCAAGGGCGATTCATCATTGATATTTTCTGGTGGAATTTTGGCTGTACCTTTCCTTCTCATTTGCAGGTAAAGCTTCAGGTATGTAACAGCTTCTTGTCCGAGAAATGTGTCGTAGTCATGGTATTTGCCCTTAGTTATTTCAGCTTCAACATGGATATGTAACGGTATCATGTTAGCTTCCAGGTCCTCTTTTACATGGCGATAAAGCAGTTTTGAAAGCGTTCCTTCTCTGAAGCCGCCGGTAGCAAGCGCCGATGTTATAACTTTTTCACGTAAATCAGCAACATCTAAAATTCTTATCAATTCTTCAGGCGTAGGTGAACGGATTTTATAGGCAGGTCGATTAGGCAAAGTAGAAGGCAAGTCAAGTCTCAGGCCGTTGCTGCGGAATAACGATTTTACACCTTTAATGAGGGCTTTTATTGCACCATTTGTTAAGTCATCAGCTTGAAGCTCACCAACATAGTCATCAAGTAATCTGTTATACTTTGCAACAGCTTTAGGATTAGGGTCTCCGTCCTGGTCTTTGCAGCTTTGAATCATTTGGTCAGGCTGAATATTAACCCAGTTACAAAAACGCCAGATGCCATAACCGTATAAGTAGAGAGTGCCTTTGCTTCCGCTTCTATACCGTAATAGATATTTAGCCAGTTCCGTCGTAGTCGCATTAGTTGAAATAAAAGGAATCAAAACCTGCATTTTTCCAGTACAACTGTCGATTATGTACTGCTGAAGCTGCCTTTCTGCCTTTGATTGCGGTGCCAAGAGCATAAATTTTCTTTCGCATTCTTGAGCTAAATGTCGAGTCGAGTTTACACTAGATTTCAGCATTGTTTTTTCCTTCCCTTTTGGTTGTTTTGGGCTGAGTTTTTCGCTCCTTTTGGCTTGGAGCGCGAACTCGAATCTTACCTTTGTTTTGTTGGCAATTTAAATACCATCTTGAATTTTTTTGTAATGGTAGCGCATGCATCTCTAGGATGCAACTTTTAAGAATAACAACGCCATTGACACCGCCAAGATTGCCTGGAATAGCCCTGTCATGCTCAATAAGCATCAGCTCGTCATTCTGCTTTGTCAGCCAGCCAATAGTCTCGCGCTCTACAGCCTCCGCTACAGGTTCAAAAATATTTTTGAATAAAACATGGTCCTTATACCTTACGTAAACAAGGATTAGGGGGCTAGCGCCAGCGGCGTTCTCAACCGACTTGCCTACACTTAAACTGGCTTCATGTCTGCCAAATATGCATGCCGCTTTAGAAGGTGCAAGATCAACCCTTCCCTCCCCAGCTGCTAAACCGCTTTTACTGCCTTTACCACGACCATCCAAGGAAGGCCCTGTAATGTAAATCTCAAGAAACCTCCTTTGCAGATTCATACTCATGATGCGACGATGCGAAGAATGGGTAGCCAATAGCGTTAGTATTACTATTCTGGTTTTTCCGGTCTGAGCGAGAGCATTCTGGGAGTCTGAAGTTGAGGCACATGACGCATTTCTGTTCTGCTCTGTCTATTGCTTTTAGCAGTTGGTTTCCTCCTCTTTGTTATGTGGAATTATGTTTTGCGTTTGTAGAAGTCTAATGAGCGAGATTAGCAGGGCTTCAATTGTTTTTTGGCTTTGAGCATGGGTCATGGAGCCTTGCTCTATTACTTCAAGTCTCTTCTTGATGTCTGGCAGTCCGAGAAAGCGTTGCATGTCCGGTACTGAGAGTTTGAGTTCCAACACTCCTTTTTCTGGGGTATCGTCACGAACTAGAACCGCGCCCCATTCCATCTGCAAGAGCAAGTCTTTAGGAAGAAATGTAGGGTCACCAGGTTTGACCCCGCCTTCCACAACGTTCACATTTAATGTAGCCTGATTAGTGATGAGCTGGGCAAGATCATTTTTCCAACCATAATTAGTCAGCTGATTAGATAGCCATTCCCGCCAACCACTTGAATGAGGCCAGAAAATCAGATGCCCATTAGGGTGTATTTGACAACTACAGGGATCACTTTGTTTAAGCGAACCTATCTGTTTCATCCCTGTGCGAGAATTAATGACAGGGGCTTTCAAAGTTGTCAATGCACTTGGCGTTACCCACCACTCATAAAAAAGCTTACCGTGAGCGAAAATACGACCACTTCGCCCTCGTATAAACTTACTTGGTTTTCTTGCTTGTGATAATACCTTCCACACATAACCGACGCTGGTTCCTATTTTCTGGGCTATCTCAGAAGCATCTGATTGAGGGTTGTTTGTCCGATATTTAATAATGAATGCTTTCTTGTTGCTTGGCTTACCTTCAGTCGTAGGTAAGTCCTTACCATTCGTGTTATCGGTCATTGTTCCTTTTCTCCTGGAAGAAACTGCTTCATGCTTGAAACGCGGTTTCCTCTCTATATTTGGATAGAAATTCTGTTAAGGCAACCCTGGCGACGTGGCTTATTGATTTGTATCGTTTAGATTTTATGAGGCGTTCAATGTCCTCAGAATCCTTTCTTGAAATTCGTAGGCCGATCATTCGCTCGTATTCAGGTATCAATCTTTAACACCTGTTAACTTGCGCGTTAACCTTATATATAACGGTAGTCATCGTTCTAAACTGTTAACACCGTTACTAATGGAGATGGTTTAAAAATGATAGTTGAAATGAAGTATTCTGAAGAAATAATTAAAAGGTTAGCAACAGCTAGTGTGCCGTTAAGCCCTTATGACCTAAAAAAGGAAACAAAGTTTCCGTATAGTGGAATACGAGAAACTATCAAGCAACTATGCAATGAGGGTTACGTTCGACTTACGAGTACTGAACAATCAAAAAAAGGCGGCGAAAGGACACTCTACACTTTAACCTTCAAAGGAGTCCTCAAATACCTTGCCGGGTTCAAGATTCTTCCTGATTCCTTCGCTGAACTAACACAAAAAGACATTAAGGAATTCTATGAAAAATTTGATAAAGAGCACAAATCAGGCATATTAAACGCGTTAGAAAGGCAAGGCGAAATTCTCAATTACGTCCCTTTCCAAGAGTGCCATTGGCTTTCGGAACGTATCCCTGGACTTACCGGGTCATTTGTAACTGGAGCCGATTTTCTGCTCAAGCAGCCGTTAAGCGGTGAATCTTTAATTGCTGATGCTGTCAGTAAGTATATCTCTGATCCTAACTACGAGCCTTATGCTGCAGTCGACGACGTGCTGTTCCTTCGTGATATTGAAAATTCAAGTTTGAGGGTTACGTTTGGAAAGTTCTTTCTTCGTACCATGGTTAGCAGGATAAAAGACGGAGCAGAGAATGAAAACGGAAAACTGCGACAATTTGCTGAGAGAATTCTTGATGAGAGCAGAATAGAAATAACCCAGTTGGAACATGCTGTAAGCTTGTTTAGCTTGCAGAAAAAAGGTTAAGGGTTCCTTGTTCTGATTGCTGTCTTTGGCCAACGTGCGAGCACAGAAAAACTACGCACATCCAGAGGCCTACAATGTACGAGGTAACCAGCGTATCAGCAATGCTTAACACGATTAACATGTTTACCATGCTCAGGAAAGAACCCTCTGCAAAATCAGTAATCCATCAATACTCGCGGAGGTTACCTCAGTTCTCTACTTTTTTATTCAAGGATGATTTTGCCTGTTTCTTCGATTCTCGCTACTTGCCAATTGTATTTGTTCTGCGCTACTGCTTTGCTTATTTGCTCTCTCAATAGGTTAAGTGATGTGCAATTGTATTCTCTGGTTAACAGGATTATGTCGCTGATTGCCTCTTTGCTTGTCATACCCTTGAACACTACGAGTCTATTGGGTGAAATATTGGTTTGACGTCAAACGGGTCAAGTTTTAGGGCTCTGAGGGATGGGCAGATTGCAGCGCGGAAGACTTTTTCAGCTTCTTTTCTTCCTTTTTCTACAGCTAATAATTTATTGTTTTAGCGGAAGCTGTTTACCACTTGTATCATAAGGATTAGAATGTAAATATAGGATTACTTTTTGGATTTCCAAGCCGCATCGGCGTAATCGGTCTACTCAGCGTGTTCAATCCTTGTTTTGATGGATCACCTTTTTGGACTATTCCAAACTTGAATCAGCTTGACCCCGTAACCCGGTTTCAATCCTTGTTTTGATGGATCACCTTTTTGGACTTGACGGAAGCAGAGGCAGAGTTTATCGGTGCTGAGTTTCAATCCTTGTTTTGATGGATCACCTTTTTGGACTTTACTATTTCAGTCGGAACCAATAAATCAAGCACGTTTCAATCCTTGTTTTGATGGATCACCTTTTTGGACTGCGCATATTGAGAACTATTGCCAAAGGTACACTTTTGTTTCAATCCTTGTTTTGATGGATCACCTTTTTGGACCTTCTCTCTGATAGTAGCAGCCCATTTGAATATTAGTTTCAATCCTTGTTTTGATGGATCACCTTTTTGGACATGCCTAGAAGAGTTACGATAGCACCGAGAATACCAAGTTTCAATCCTTGTTTTGATGGATCACCTTTTTGGACTCTATCATTGTTGTTCATTCTCATTTTTACCCATGTTTCAATCCTTGTTTTGATGGATCACCTTTTTGGACAAGAACAGGTCTAACCAGAATGTAGTGTAAGAAGTTTCAATCCTTGTTTTGATGGATCACCTTTTTGGACTACCTTGCTATATCTCTCTTATCTAAAAGGTGAATGTTTCAATCCTTGTTTTGATGGATCACCTTTTTGGACCATAGGAATCTTAGCGCTCATAGTCAAAGTTAAATACATGTTTCAATCCTTGTTTTGATGGATCACCTTTTTGGACTTGTTAGTGGATTTAATCAACTTGCAACTGGACTGTTTCAATCCTTGTTTTGATGGATCACCTTTTTGGACACCCTTATACTTCCATTCGGATGGGTATGTAGTACTGTTTCAATCCTTGTTTTGATGGATCACCTTTTTGGACTATG